>Ga0182010_10000322_pt1 | contig 27462 bp, 26 predicted proteins | sample 611E1MmetaG_FD_120488 | JGI IMG/M metagenome (GOLD analysis project Ga0182010, IMG submission 120488) | Permafrost microbial communities from Stordalen Mire, Sweden - 611E1M metaG | ecosystem: Environmental > Terrestrial > Soil > Wetlands > Permafrost | place: Sweden: Stordalen | collected... | reverse complement strand
TCTGATGCTCTGGACTGCGGCTACGGCACCGAAAGGGCAGCGAGGCCCATCACAGGCATCACTCGAGCACCGGCCCTCCCAGGCTGAGGGCAGAACAGAACGACGGCACGGCACAGGGCCCGGGCACCAGGGGCGGCCCTTCTACAGCGGTGTCAATTGGGAATTGCGGCCGCACAAGCAGCGCGAGACCGTCCCCAGCGGTCTAGTCGAGCTATTCATGTATCGGGTCAATCGGACTTCCGACGGGTGACGACGAATCGCGCAGATCAAGCGGCGACGGAGGATCCAGGCGAAGGGGTTTCTCACTGACCCATCCTGGTCGATATCGAGACCCTATTGCCGTTCATTCCTCCGAAGGCTCCAACAGCACACCGGACCGGGGTGTTGGGCAGCGCTCTCCATGCCTTGCCGTCACTGAGCCCACCTTCCACCGGATCCAGTGGGCAGCGTCGGTTGGCCGGTGACACGAGGCATCGGTACGGGCAATGGTCAGGTTGGACGGCATTCAGTTGGCCCATGTCTCGTTTCGACCGCCGAAACCGGCGTTCTCGGAGGATACTTCCTGTTCAACAGGGGTGTTTAGCCGATTCCGCAGTTGGCTCCGAAAAGTAGAGCGTGGGCACCGGTGCCACCGGGATGGCGGCAAGGAAGGACTCCCAGCTTCCGAACCGGCGCTTCGCCGACTGGACGCCGGAGAGACCGGCATCCTTCGCTGCCTTCCCGAACTCCCCGGAAGTGGGAAGCCGTCCGAGCGCTCTCCTCTGGTCGACCACCAGAGTGATGAGCTCGTCGTCCTCGACCCCCCCTTCGGTCCAGCTCCGGGAGAAACGGCGGGGATGCCAGCGACCGCAGCGCCTCGTTCCAGGTTCTCACCCCGAAACGGGACACGATGGTCGTCAAGGGACATCAGGGTCACTGATCGCCCATTGGTGCAGCTCTGTCTGCATCGAATGTACCCGGAGTTCGGCCTCATCGAGGCCCGACTCCCCCTCGATCGTCGCCACGCGAAGAGGTGGCCGGAATCCACCTGGAATTGCGCCGTTGGAGTCGGATCTCAGGGGCGGACCGACATCGTCCCGGTTGTCGCGGGGAGTTCACGCCCCGTTGCACGCGCCCAGTAGCATCATCACAGATCCGCATCGAGGGAACGCCACCCGTTCGGACGGGGTCGAGCCTTGACCGGCCGGACCGGGAGGACCATAGGTGCACCACCAGGACGCCACTGTCGAGACCGTCACCGCTGCCGTTCTCCGGGACGGCTACGCGGTCATCGAAGGCGTCCTCGACGCCGACAACGTGCGCCGAAAGCGCCAGGAGCTGCGGCCCCTGCTGGACGAGACCGACGAGGGCGCCAACTCGTTCCTGGGATACCGGACCCGACGAGTGTTCGCCCTGGCGGCCAAGGTCCGCTGCTTCGACGACGCTCTCCTCCACCCCCTGGTACTCGGTGTGCTCGACCAGGTACTCGAGCACTACCAACTCTGTGTGGCCACCGCCATCGAGATCGGTCCCGGCGAGTCGGCCCAGACCCTCCACGCCGACGACGGTGTCTATCCCTTGCCGACCGCCGCGGGTCCTCTGACGATCAACACCATGTGGGCCATTGACGACTTCACCGAGGCCAACGGCGCCACCCGGCTGGTGCCCGGCAGCCTTGGCCAGCATGAAAAGCGAACTGTCGACTCGCAACCGGTGCGCATCGCCGAGATGCCCGCCGGCTCGGTGCTCATCTACCTGGGCAGCCTGTGGCACGGGGGCGGAGCCAACCACACCGACCGGCCCCGCCTCGGCGTGGTGCTCGAGTACGTCGTGTCGTGGCTGCGGCCCCAGGAGAACCTCGGCCTCACCTACCCGCCGGCGCTGGTCAAGGGGCTGTCTGAGCGACTTCAGGAACTGCTCGGCTATAACCTCTACCCGCCGTTTCTGGGGTACGTCGACGGGAAGCACCCGGCCGAGCTGCTGCGGGGTTCCACCGACCCGCCAACGTGACGGCGTCGTCGTCGACCCCCGTCGACCGCCGTTCAGCCTCACGGGAGGGTCCGACCGACCAGCGCTGCCTGCAACCAGTCGGGGAGAGGCATCGATCGGACCTGCCCGTCGCTGCTCGACACCGTCCACACGTTGGTGGTGTGCACCCGGACGGCCACCTCCCCGGCGGGGGTGGTGCCGGTCATCGAGAGCCCGAAGGAGGTCCGGCCGGTTCGCTCGACCGTCAACTCGAGCGTCAGCGGGTCATCGAGGCGCAACGGGCGGTGGTAGGTGGCCCGGACCTCGACGCACGGGCAGCCGGTCCCCCGGGCGAGCTGATCGCTCAAGCGGTGGCCGCAGCGGATGAACCACTCGCTGACCAGCATCTCCTGCCAGCGCAACGGCGAGGCGTAGTAGATCACGCTGGCAGCGTCCACGTCGGCCATGCGGATGGTGTACTCGGCCTGTTGGAGCACTACCTGGATCTCGCCGGTCATCGTCGTTCCCTCCGGTCGGCCCCTCGGGACGGCGGCGAGGTCGGGCTCACAGTGCCGATTTGATGGTCCCGCCCTCGACCCGTAGGGCGGTGCCGGTCACAGACGAGGTGCGGGGCGAGCACACGAAGGCGACCATGTTGGCGATCTCCTGCGGTTCGGAGTACCGGCCGATGAGCGAGTCGCTCAGGAGGCCTCCCGGTTCGAAGAACGAGCGCCGGATGTCTTCGACCGGTACGCCTTCGGGGTTGTTCTCATCGATGAAGCGGGCGGCGCCCTCGGTCCAGGTCGGCCCGGAGATCACCGAGTTCACCGTCACCCCGGTGCCGGCAGCCGTCACCGCCAGGCCCCGGGCCAGGGCGATCAGCGACGCTTTCGCCACCGAATAGTGCAGGAGGGCGGAGTTGATCTGGACGCCGTAATCGGAGGTGATGAAGACCACCCGCCCCCAGTCGCGCTCGAGCATGGCCGGCATCAGCGCCCGCACCAGCCGCACGCCGGCCATCAAGTTGGTCTCGAGGCTCCGGTACCAGTCGTCATCGGTGAGCTCGAAGAACGGCGCCGCCCAGAACTCGGCGGCATTGTTCACCACGATGTCGGGCGCGCCGATGGCCCGCACCTGGTCCAGCACCCCCGTGGTGCCGTCCGGGGTGGAGAGGTCGCCCCACACACCGAACACCTTCCCCGACTCGCCTAGGGCCTCCACAACCGGCGACACCGTTCCGGTCGACCGCCCGTGGACGATCACCGCTGCCCCCTCGTCCACGAGCTGGGCGGCGGTGGCCCGGCCGATGCCCTTAGTGGAGCCGGTCACGAGGGCCAGCCGGCCGTCCATTTGCAGGTCCATGTCGGGCCTACTTGGCCGTCGAGCCAGCGTCGACCGGCAGAGCGATACCGGTCACGTAGCGAGCATCGTCGGACACCAGCCAGCTGATGGCGTTGCTCACGTCCCTCGGGGCGAGCAGGGCCAGGGGCATGATGTTCAACCCAGTGAGCGCCTCCTCGCAGTCCTCGAAGGTGGGGCGCTCAAGATCGGGCCGGAACAGCTCGTAGATGGCGTCGTTGTTTATCATGGTGGTATCCACACTGGTAGGGCAGACCGCATTGCACCTAATGTCGTACGGGGCCAGCTCGTGGGCCAGGGTCCGCACCAGACCGATCACCCCGTGCTTGGCCGAGGTGTAGTGGACGTTTCCGGTGGTGGCCTTCAGCCCGATGGACGAGCTGGTAATGGTGATGGCGCCGCCCGTGCCCTGCTCGATCATCGTGGGGATGACCGCCTTGGTGGTCTTCCACTGCCCGGTCAGGTTAATGTCCAGCATGGTCTGCCAGGTCTCGTCGTCCAGCTTCCACGACTCGTGGGAGAGCGACCAGATGCCGGCGTTGGACACCAGGATGTCGATGTGGCTGAAGGCCTCCTTGGCCTTGGCCACCGCCTCGTCCAGCTGCTCACTGCTCCGGATGTCGGCCTCGGCGGAGACAGCCTTCCGACCGGCCTTCTCCACCAGTAGGACCGTCTCCGCCAGTTCGTCGGTGGTGGCCGACGCGTACGGCACCGTCTCGATGGACCGGCAGATGTCGACGGCCACGATGTCGGCCCCCTCCTCTGCCAGCTTGACGGCGTGGGACCGTCCCTGGCCCCGCGCCGCCCCGGTGATGAAAGCGACCTTCCCGTCGAGCTTTCCCATACTGTCCTCCCCTGTTCGCTGTCGTTCGTCTGTGATGAGGCGTTGTGTCGGTGTCGCGTGGTGTGCCGGTCAGCCGGCGTTGAAGGTGATGACCTTGGTCTGCGTGTACTCCCGTACGCCCTCGAGGCCGTACTCGCGGCCGATGCCCGATCGCTTGTTCCCCCCGAACGGCGCCCATGAGTTCATCCGGCCGCTGCCCCCATTGATCGCCACGCCGCCGGTGCGGATGCGCAGGGCCATCTCGTAGGCGGTGCCGGAGTCGGCGGAGAAGATGGCCCCCGAAAGGCCGAACTCGGAGTCGTTGGCCACGGCCACCGCCTCGTCATCAGTACGGAAGCCATGCACCACGGCCACCGGCCCGAAGATCTCCTCCTGCGCCACCGGCCAGCCGTGGCCGACGTCGGTCACGATGGTCGGCTCGTAGAAGAAGCCCCGGTCCAGACCCTTGGGCCGCTGGCCGCCGGTGACGACCCGGGCCCCCTGCTGCCTGGCGGCGTCCACGTAGTCCGAGACCCGGGTGCGCTGGGACTCGCGGATCAGCGGTCCCATGGTGGTGGTGACCTCGGCCGGGTCGCCGAGCTGGAGCTGCCGAGTGTACGCCTCCATCAGATCGAGGAACTCGGCCTTCACCGCCTCGTCAACCAGGTGGCGGGTGCACAGGCTGCAGCCCTGGCCGGCCTGGAGCGTGTACTGGCCGACCGCGAACTGGGCGGCGGATTCCAGATCGGCGTCGCGGCGCACGATGAGGGCCGACTTGCCACCCAGCTCGAGCAGCACCTTCTTGATCGAGGCCGACGCCTGCTCACTGACCGCCGCCCCCACGGTGTCGGACCCGGTGAAGGTAACCATGTCCACCCGGGGGTCGGTGGTCAGCCGACGCCCGACGTCGGTGCCGCCGGTGATGACGTTCAGCACCCCGTCGGGGATGCCGGCCTCGGCGGCCGCCTCGGCCAGCACGAACGCCTCCAGCGGGGTGAAGGGCGACGGCTTGAGCACCACGGTGTTTCCGGTGGCCATGGCCGGGCCGATCTTGGCCACGTCGATGAAGAAGGGGAAGTTGAACGGGGTGATGGCCGTCACCACTCCGAACGGCTCGTGCACCTGGACGCCGCCGCCCAACAGCTTGCCACCGGTGGGCTTGGGGGTGACGTCGATGGGGAGGCTCTCCACCGGGTTCCACCGGGCGGCCGCGGCGAAGAACGCCAGGTGGTCCATGGACGTCTGGAAGTGCAGGCCCTCGGCCAGGGGCCGGGGAGCGCCCGTCTCGGAGATAACCAGATCGACGATGTCACCGTGTCGCTTGTCCAGGGCATCCCAGAACCGGGTCATGAGGTCGGCCCGCTCGGCGCCGGGCATGACGGGCCAAGGGCCATGATCGAACGCCTCCCGGGCGGCGGCGATTGCGGCATTGCAGTCGGCGTCGGTGCCCACCGGGACCGTGGCCAGCACCGCCTCGGTGGCCGGGTTGACGACGGGCTCGCTCGCATCGCCGGCCGGCGCTACCCACTGCCCGTTGATGAAGAGCGTGCCCTCCGGGCGCCCGGTGCTTGTCACGTGGTGATCTTCCCCTTCGATTCGGAACCGCCCGACGTGCGGTGTCGTTGCCCGGTTTGCCCCCCATCGACAGTGTCCCGACGCACTGTTTTTTTATAGTATCAATGTTTGGAAAGCAAGCCGGAGCGGTGCCGAGGGGGCTGGGACCTTCGCCGTACGGCGATGGAGGAGACATGAGACGTCTGGAGGGAAGAGTGGCCCTGGTCACCGGAGCCGGTCGCGGCCAGGGTCGTGCACACGCCCTTGCCCTGGCCGAGGAGGGCGCCTCCATCGTCGTCTGCGACGTGCCCGGAGTGATCCCGTCGGTCCGCTACCCCCTGTCCACCGCCGAGGACCTGGCCGAGACGGCGCGTCAGCTGGAGGCGGCGGGGACCACCTGTCTGGCCCTCGCCGCCGACATCCGCAGCCGGTCCGACATGGAACGGGTGGCGGCCGAGGCCATCGCCGCCTTCGGCCGGGTGGACGTGGTGGTGGCCAACGCCGCCGTCTGCGGCTTCAGTCCCTTCGAGGAGCTCTCCGACCAGCAGTGGGACGACATGATCGGCACCAACCTGACCGGCACGTTCCACACCGTCCAGGCGGTGGCCGGCCACATGAAACACCGGGGCTACGGCCGGATCATCGTCACCTCGTCGATGTCTGGGCGATCGGGGAACCAGAACCTGGCCCACTACAGCGCCTCCAAGTTCGGAGTCATCGGCATGGTCAAGTCCGTCGCCCTGGAGCTGGCCGCCTCCGGTGTCACCGCCAACGTGGTGTGCCCTTCGACCACCAGCACACCGATGATCCACAACGACGAGTGGTACGGGATCTTCCGACCCGACCTCGACCACCCGACCAGGGACGATGTGGAGCCGACCTTCGCTGAGCTGAACCCGCTGGGGGTCCCGTGGCTGCCGCCCGAGGCGGTGGCGCGAGCGGTCGTCTACCTGGCCGCCGACGAGGGGTTCACCACCGGGTCGGTGCTTGAGGTCGGCCTCGGCCTATCCGCCTTCAAACCGTGACGACCGCCACGCCGACTGCCGGAGGACCCGTGCCCGATCCCGCACCATTCGAATTCGTCGACTCCCACGTGCATCACTGGGACCTGACCAACCACCCATGGTATCCGGCCCTGCAGGCCGAGCCGGACGACGAGGTCGGCATGGGGCTCGGGGACATGGCCGGCATGCGCCGCGACTTCCTGGCCGACGAGTACCGGGACGAGGCCGCTGGCTACCAGGTGACCAAGATCGTCCACGTGTCGGCGGCCACCGCCCCCGGTACCCACCGGGACGAGGGTCGCTGGCTCGAGTCGATGGCCGATGCCACCGGGTGGCCGGCTGCCATCATCGGCACCGTCGACCCCGACGGCACCCCGGCCAGCTGGGCCGGGGAGCTCGACGAGCAGATGGCCGGCGGCGACCACTTCCGGGGGATCCGTCTGCTCCACGGCCTCGACCTCGAGTCGTCCCGTGGATTGGAGTTGCTGAAGCTGGTGGCCGAGCGCGACCTCATCTTCGACCTGGCCACCTCCCCGAGCCAGGTGCCGGCCATCCTCCCGCTGCTGGAGCAAGTGCCGTCGCTGTCAGTGGTGGTGGAGCACTGCGGCTGGCCGGAGGGGACCGACGAGGGCCATGCCGCCCGGTGGCGGGCAGCCATAAGCGATCTGGCGGCGGTGGGCGAACAGGTCCGGTGCAAGCTCTCCGGCATCGCCATGGTGGTCCACACCGTGGCCGAGCCCGACCTCCGTCCCTGGGTGGAGGGGAGCATCGCTTCATTCGGCATCGACCGCTGCTTCTTCGGCTCCAACTTCCCGGTCGACAGCCTGTACGGGAGCTACCACGACCTGCTCGGCTCCTACCGGGCCATCGTGTCCGGCCTCGACGGCGGCGAGCAGCGGCAGCTGTTCGTGACCAACGCCGAACGCACCTACCGCATCTGAACCGCGGTGGCGGACGCCCCGCCGCCGGATCGACCGACAGAGGGAGATCGACACCATGGGAGATCTGGACGGCCGGGTGGCTATCGTCACCGGCGGCGCTCGCGGGCAGGGCCGTTCCCACGCCCTGGCTTTAGCGGCTGAGGGTGCCGCCGTCTCGGTATGGGACATCGCCGCCCCCATCGACTCCGTGCCCTATCCACTGGCCGAGCCGGCCGAGCTCGACGAGACGGTGCGGCTGGTGGAGCAGGGCGGCGGCCGGGCCCTGGGCCTGACGGTCGACATCCGCAACACCTCTCAGGTCGACGGCGCCGTGGCCCGCACCGTCGAGCAGCTCGGGCGGGTCGACATCCTGGTGGCGAACGCCGGGGTGTGCGGCTACCGGAAGGTGACCGAGATCACCGACGAGATCTGGGACGACATGATCGACACCAACCTGTCGGGCACCTTCAAGTGCATCCGGGCCGTCCTTCCCACCATGGTCGGACAGACCTACGGACGGATTATCGTGACCTCGTCGGGGGCGGGCCGGGGCGGGGCCCCGAACCTGGCCCACTACGCCTCCACCAAGTGGGGGATCATCGGCCTGACCAAGACGGTGGCGCTGGAGACGGCCGAGCAGGGAATCACCGCCAACGTGATCTGTCCGACCACCGTCCACACGCCGATGGTGGAGAACGAGCAGAACTACCGGCTCTTCTGCCCGGAGTTGGACCACCCCACCCTGGAGGACGCCCTGCCCCGGTTCGGCACCCTCAACCCCATGCACAAGCCGTGGCTGGAGCCCGAGGTGGTATCGAGGGCGGTGCTCTACCTGGCTGCCGACGAGGGTTCCCTCAGCGGGACCGTACTGGAGGTCAGCATGGGCGCCTCGGCCTACCGTCCCACCTAAGCTTGGAATTTGACCCTTGACCCAGTTCAGGCGGCCTTTTTGACGCTGGATGACGGGTTCTGGGCAGTGTTCGGGTGCCTTTGGGGCGTACCGGATCGGGCGTCGAGGATTTCGGTGGACTGGCTGGTGTGCCGATCGCTGCACGAAGTTGGCCATACCCCCTCCGCACGCGCGCCGGCGTGAGCTGAGTGGGATCGCGTGGCCGCTCCCACGGGAGTCGGAGATCACGGACGAGGCCGCGAGCGAGACGGAGCTCGGTGTAGGCGGCCAGCACGAGCCAGCTCCATCGATCGGCCTGGTCGGGGTGCAGGCAGCCGGCGTGGTCCATCCCAACGTTCCCTTCACGAAGCGGAAGGTGTGTTCAATGTCGAACCTCCGGAGGTAGGCCCGCCAGCACAGATCGAAGTCAGGTTCACCGGTACCTGACCACCACAGCCACAGGGTCTGCTTGATCCGTCCGGTCGGCCTGGGCAGGTGTTCGACCTCGACTCGGATCACGCTGCCCTTGACGATGGGTGGCACCGCACAATCGCGCCAGTGCCCGCGCCCCGATAGTCGGGGGTGCACCTCGTGCCAGCCGGTGACGGTGACGGTGCCGTAGCGGGGGTCGGAGGCGGCAAGCCTGGCGTGTGGCTCGGGCCAGGATTCCGGCTCGGAGCACTTGAACCGCCTTCCGTGGCGAGGAGGGCGTCCACCGGTCTGGAGCGGGCGGTTGGGCCGGGAGGGCGGATCCGCATCGACAACCCGGTCGTCGCGAATGCGACAGAGCACCTCGGCTCGCACGCCCTTCATGTCGTGCCCGATGGCGATCGGGTCATAGCCGGCGTCGAAGACGAACATCGGGACCGGACCATCAGCGGGGAGGAGGTCGACCAGGCCCCGCACCTGGTCGACCGTGGCTGTGGTGGCATCCATGGAAGGACTGACGCGCACCACATCGACCGGTGCGGTCCAGCTGTCTGGTGCCCAGTCGAGCTGACAGATCCACTGAAAGGACCAACACGCAACGATGGGCTGGCTGGCCGAGTGCTTGGAGGCCGAGTAGTGGAAGCCCCGCTCCGGACTGCACTCGGCGTCGCACCGGTCCCAGGTCGAGGCATCGACGGCGAAGACCAGGGGCCAGGCACCAGGACGGTGCTCGACCAGGAGTCGGCGCAACCGAGCTTCGTCGACGCACCCGCGTTCCAGCGCCTTGTAGAGGCTGCCGTGACTGCGGCGAAACTCCGGCTCGAGGCTGAGTGACGGCACCGATCCCACCGGTGCCGGTGCGCACAGGGCCGCGTCGGTCAGCTCGAAGAGTGCGTCGCCCCACGGGGACAGGCACTGATGGAGTGCACCTCGGAAGTCGACCAGCGCTTCCCGGGAGCGCCACCGGTCGGTTGGAGTCTGTCGGGTCATAACCGATAGTATTATTACTATCGGACCTGCGAGCTGGGATACTGGTGAGGAAGAAGATGACGACCAAGCAGACCGCGGCACGGCTCGAGCGCTACGAACGCCGCTATCGGGAGTTGGCGCGCCAGTTGGAAGGCATCGGCTACATCGCGGCCGGCAGTGTGGCACCTCGTTACAACCAGTGCGGGAAGGCCAACTGCCGGTGTCATGGCGATCCGCCCCGCCTCCACGGCCCCTATTGGCAGTGGACCGCCAAGGTCGACGGCAAGACCGTCAACCGACGACTCACTGAGGACGAGGCGACGCTCTACAACGAGTGGATCGCCAACGATCGCCGGGTCCGCGCCCTGATCGCTCAGATGCGGGAGGTGGCAGCAAGAGCTCAGCAGCTCCTGCTCGAGGAGTCCGGACGCAAGGCAGGCTGAGGTCTAATTGCAAGCTGAGGGGCTCAGCGGATAGGACGGATAGTGGTCGCACGATCGCTACCCTTGAGACCTCGAAGTTCCTCTACCAATGGCAAGGCGGCAGACCACAAGCGATGTTTCCCCAGTTCAGCGCCTATCCGCGCTGCCAAGAGGCCGCACCTAGAGCAGGATGTTGACGTTCTTGGTCCGGGTGTACTCAAGGATGCCCTCGATGCCACCCTCCTTGCCGTAGCCGCTCTGCTTGAACCCGCCGAATGGCGCCACCGGGCCGGCCAGCCCGGTCCCCCCGTTGATGCCGATGCTGCCGGCGTCGAGGTCCGAGGCCATGCGGTGCGCCCGCGACAGGTCCGAGGTGTAGAGGTAGGCGGCCAGCCCGTAGGCCGAGTCGTTGGCCATGGCCACCGCGTCCGCCTCGTCGTCAAAGTCGAGGGCGGCCAGGACCGGGCCGAACACCTCCCGCTGGGCCAGCGAGCTGGAATTTGAGGCGGCGGTGAAGACGGTGGGGGTGATGTAGTAGCCGTCGCCGGCCAGACGGGTGCCCCCGGAGATCAGCTCCAGCCCCTCCTCCCCTTTGGCGGTGTCGATGACCCCCATTATCCGGTCGGCGGCCCGCTCGCTGATGACCGGCCCCATGCCGCTGTCGGCGGCGAAGGGATCGCCCACCTTGGTCGCCTCCAGCAGGTCGACGACCCGTGAGAGCACCTCGTCGTGGACGGAACGGTGGACCAGCAGGCGGGTGGGGGCGTTGCAGACTTGTCCCTGGAGCCCGCAGATCCCCGCGACGGCATCGGCGGTCACCCGCTCGAGATCGGCGTCGGGGAAGACGATGTTGGCCGACTTGCCCCCCAACTCCAGCACCAGTGGGGTCAGTGACTCGGCACAGGCCGCCTGGATGGAACGGGCCGTCTCCGGGCCCCCGGTGAAGCTGATCTTGTCGACTCCCGGGTGGCGGACCAAGGAATAGCCGGTGTCGGTTCCCCCGCTCAGAATGTTGACCACGCCGCCGGGGATGCCCACCGCCGCGCAGATCTCCCCGAAGACGTTGGTGGTGAACGGGGCCAGTTCGGGGGTCTTGATGATGACGGTGCACCCGGCGGCCAGGGCGGCTGCGGCCTTCATGCCGATGGATCCGGTGGGTCCGTTCCAGGTTAGGAAGATCCCCACCACTCCGACCGGCTCCAGCACCGTGTAGTCGAGGGCCCCGGCGAAGGGGAGGTTGGCCCCGTGCAGCTTGTCGGTCCATCCGGCGTAGTAGTCGAACCACGAGGCTCCGAACTGGGCGAACGCCGAGGCGTAGGCTTTGAGGGTCCCGTTCTCCAGGGTGGTGAGCAGGCCCAGCTCCTCCGAGCGGTCGCGCATGCCCTGGGCTACCTGTTGAAGCAGCGTGGCGCGGGCTTGGGGAGCAAGCCCGCGCCACGCTGGAAGCGCCCGCCGGGCAGTGGACACCGCATCGTCCACCTCGGAGTCTCCGGCGACGGGAAACTCCGCCTGGACCTTGCCGGTGGCCGGATTGACGTGGGTCATGGTGCCGCCGCTCGAGGTGCGAATCCACTCTCCACCGATCAGCAGGCCGGTAGGGAGCCGCTGAGGCTCGGTCGAGAAGGAGTGGCTCATGGGGATCCTCGGCTCAGTCGACCAGGGCGGCGATGATGGCGGCCTCGTCCCAGTAGAAGGCGTCGACGCCGGCGGTCCGCCCGTCGATCAGGGTGTAGAACTCGGCGAACGGGGTGGTGGCGACCCGGCGGGTGGCCTTCCCCGAAGGGGAGGGTGGGCGCCTCGTAGAAGACCACGTCGGCGTCGAGGGTGGCGGCCGCATCGTCCCAACCACCCCGGCCGATGGCCTCCTCAAAGCGCCAGACCACTTCGGCCGGCGATTCCTCGGCGACAGCCACCGTCAGAACCGGATCAGGCCGCGAATGTTGCGGCCCTCCCGCATGTCGTCCCATCCGTCGTTGATCTGGTCGAGTTTGTAGGTACGCGTCACCAGCTCATCGAGGCGGAGCGATCCCTCCTTGTAAAGGCTGAAGATCCTCGGGAAGTCGGCGATGGCCCGTTGCTCCCCGAAGATGTGGCCCACCAGCTCCTTGTTCATCATGGCCAGGTCGAACAGGGACAGGGTCACCTGGTCGTCATTCATCGGCGACACCCCGGTGACGACAACTCGGCCGGCCTTGGCCACCAGGCGCATCACCGGGCCGATGATGTCGCCCCGCACCACGCCGACACAGATGATGGCCTTATCGGCCCCCACTCCACGGGTGATGTCCTGGACCAGGTCGTAGGCCTCTTCCACCGACGTGGCGGTGTAGTGGGCCCCGAACTTGGCGGCCTGCTCACGCTTGTACTCCCCCGGATCGACGGCCACGATCTGGGACGCCCCGGCAATGCGGGCCCCCTGGACGGCGTTCATCCCCACCCCTCCGGCGCCGACCACCACCACGGTGTCCCCCGGCTCCACGTCGGCCACCCGGACAGCGGCACCGAAGCCGGTGGTGACGCCACACCCGACCAGGGCGGCCACGTGCAGCGGGATGTCGTCGTCGATCTTCACCGCCTGGATCTCGTTGGTCACCACATAGCGCGAGAAAGCGCCGAGCTGGCAGAAGCTCCCGATGTCCTGCCCGTTGAGATGGTGGCGGAAGGAGCCGTCCGGCGCGCTGCCGGCCAGCGCCCAGGCGCCCCGGTCGCACAAGTTGCTGCGTCCGCTGGCGCAGAAGGCGCACTGGCCGCAGGAGGGGACCACGGTAAGGACCACGTGGTCGCCGGGCTTCACCCGGGTCACCTCGCTCCCCACCTCCAGCACAATGCCGGCACCCTCGTGCCCTCCCACTGTCGGGAGGTAGACCGGGACGTCACCGGTCACGCTGTGGTCGTCAGTGTGGCACAGGCCGGAGGCGGCCAACTCCACCAGCACCTCGTGGCTCTCCGGTGGGTCGAGGTCGAGCTCCTCGATCTGCCAGGTCCCCCCGGTCTCCCACAGCACGGCGGCGTCGGTCTTCATTGGTCCCCTCCCGGGGCTCGAACGTCGCCCCGGGCCCGTGAGGCCCGCTGGTCGACGGTGACGGTGCGCTACGTGTCCCGGGGAGTCGTGAACGGCCGGCGAAGCCGGTCAGGTCACTGGGAAGCGTTCCTCCGAACGATTGAATCCCTACGGTCGACGGCCGCAGCGGATGCTGCGGCGCCTCCCCCCGTTACCGCCGAGGCCGACCACACCGACCTCGACAAGCCACCCGGTCTATCTTCTTAATGTTAAAATATTATACCATCGTGGCTCCGGGGAGACAACCCCCGGAGCGGAAGAGGCGTCCCCGCAGGGCGCCACCGACCGGAGGTCAGCCCGGCTCGGTGTCCCACGACACCGGGAGGGTCTGACGGCCCCACATCATGAAGCTGGCCACCCGCCGGTCGGCTCCGGCCCGCCGGAGGTTGGGGAGCCGCCTCCCCAGCAGCTCCAGGGCGATGCGCGTCTCCCGACGGGCCAGGGCGGCACCGGGACAGAAGGTGATGCCGATCCCGAAGGAAGTCTGCTTGGCCCGGAGCTCGACCAGGTCGCGGTCCAGGCGGAAGGTCTGCGGGTCGTCCCAGACCTCCGGGTCGCGGTTGGCCGAGGCGAACAGCCCCTGGACCTTGGCATCGGCGGGGATGTCGACCCCGTGAACGCGCTGGGGACCCCGGGCGGTGCGGAACAGTCCCAGCACCGGCGGGTCGTAGCGCAGGGTCTCCTCGATGGCCACGTCCCACACGGACTCGTCGCCCACCACCCGGTCCCACAGGTTGAGGTCGAGCAGGCGGGCGACCATGCTCCCGATCAGGGAGGTGGTGGTCTCGTTGCCTCCCACCAGCACGAGCAGTAGTAGCGGTAGCAACTCCTCGTCGGTGAAGGGGCGGCCGTCGTGCTCGGCCAGCATGACGGCAGTGAGGATGTCGTCGGGCAGGACGGTGCCCACCACCTCGGTGCCCTCCCCGGCCGCCTCCACCAGGGCCCGGCGGCGGCGCAGCTCCTCAATGAAGTACCCGTCGATCTTGGCGCGGGCACGGCCCTGCACCTCGGGGTCGGCGGCGTTCTGGCCGGCCATGAACTCGTCCGACCATGCTTTGAACTCGGCGCCGCGCTCCTCGGGCACTCCCAACAGCTTGGAGATGATGATCACCGGCAGGGGCATGGCGAACTCGGCGATCAGGTCGACCTCGCCCTTGCGCACGAAGGAGTCGATGAGGCCGTTGGCGATGTCACGGACGACGCCCTCCATTGCCGGCACCTGGCGAGCCGGCATGGCCCGGGTGACCAGCCGGCGGTAGGTGGTGTGCTCCGGAGGGTCGGAGCGGAGCCCACCTTCCTGGTAGTAGATCGGGCCCTGGCCGAAGGTCCCCGACCACCGGTCGAGGTTCTTGAACAGGTCGACTACGTCCTCGTGGCGGGACAGGGTGTAGAAGCCGTTCTCTCCGAACCCTTCGTAGTAGTGGACCGGGCACTGCTGGCGGAGACCGGTGTGGGCGGAGAAGGGGTCGGCCAGCGTCTCCGGATCCATCGGGTCGTACTCGAATCGGTCGGTGGTGGTCATGGTTCTCCTTGGGCGGCCCGGTGGTGGTCCACCGGGTGCGGGACGGTCAGGGGATGGGGTCGACGGCCGGGACCGGATGGGCGGCCTCGGCCGCCACCGTCTTGTCCAGCTCGACCCCCATTGCGGACTGGTAGGCGCTGTCGAGGGCCCAGCCGCCCTCCTCGCTGGCGACCACGTCCCCCCGGATGAGCACGTAGCCGCGCGTGATGATGGAGCGCGCCGCCCCGATGGACGGCTCGGCCAGCAACACAGCCACGCCCTCGTCCGCCAGCGAGGCCACGGTGGCGCATAGGCTCTGGACGACGTGCGGGGCCAAGCCGGTCATCATCTCGTCGAGCAGCAAGACCCTCGGGGCACCCATCAGCGCCCGGGAAACCACCAGCATCTGCTGCTCGCCGCCGCTGAGGACGCCGGCCAGGAAGCGGGCTCGCTCGCGCAGGATGGGGAACCGGTCCATGGCCTCGTCCACCGACGAGCCGGGGAGGCGGAGGGTCTCGGCCATCACCCGCAGATTGTCCCAGACGTTGAGGCGGGGGAAGAGCTGGCGTCCCTGAGGCACGATTGCCACACCGGCCCGGGCCCGGGCGATTGGCTTGAGCCGGCTCATGTCCTCCCCATCCACCTGGACGGTACCGGTGGCGGACACCGAGCCGTAGATCCCCAGCAGCAGGCTGGATTTGCCGGCACCGTTGGGTCCAACCACGGCCGTCACCGCACCCCGAGGGACCGTGAGGGTGACGTTTGTGAGGGCGGTCGCCCGCCCGTAGCGGACGGTCAACCCCTCGACCCGGAGCTGGCCGGCGGGATCAGGGGACATGCCGGAGCACCTCGTCGTCGGGCCGGATTTCGGAGTCGGCGCCGGCCTCGAGGGCCGCCGCCCCGAAGTAGACCCGTTGCATCTCCGGGCTGGCGATGCACTGGGCCGGGTCGCCGTCGAACACCACCTGGCCCCGGTCCAACAGCATGATCCGGTCGACCAAGGAGGAGACCAGGTCGACGTTGTGGTCGACGAGGATGATCCCGTGGCCCCGCCGCTGCACCGTGCGGATCACGTCGATGATGCCGGCCACCCCGTTGGCGTCCGACCCGGCGAACGGCTCGTCGAGCAGGAGGACCACCGGGTCCTGGCCCAGGGCCCGGCCCACCTCCAGTAGCCGCTGCTCGCCCAGGGTGAGGTCGCCGGCCAGCCGGTCGAGTCGGGTGATCTGCAGCTCCTCGGCGATGGCCTCCACCACGGTGGCGTCCGAGCTACGGCCGACCCAGAAGGTGCCGCGGATGGACTGGAGGATCATGCGCCACCAGGATCCGTGCTGCATGGCGACCCGCCCCAGTAGGAGGTTCTCTCCCACCGTTAGGTCCTGGGCCAACTGCGGGTACTGGAAGGTGCGGGCAAGGCCCAGCTTGGCCCGGCGGGAGGCCGGGCCGGACAGCCTGGCTCCCTTGAGGGTGAGGACGCCGGAGTTGGCCGACTGGGTACCGGAGATGCAGTCGACCAGGGTGGTCTTGCCGGCTCCATTGGGCCCCACCAGGCCCAGGATCTCCCCCGGGGCCAGGCGGATGGACACGTCGGACAGGGCCACCACCCCGCCGTACCGCTTCTTGAGGCCGGAACCCTCCAACAGCAGTGGCTGGTCAGCCATCGGTACCCTTCGTCGGCGTCAGTGCACGCATGAGTTCCTTGCGCCCGGTGTCGAGGTAGCCGAGCACGCCGCGGGGCGCGACCAGCATGATCAGCAACACCCCGAGGGACACCAGCAGGGTGCCGCTGGTGTGCAGGGAGGGCAGGTTGAGAGTCAGCTCCACCACGATGAGGGCCCCGAGCACTGCGCCCCACGGGGTCCCGGTGCCGCCGATGATGGGCATGAAGATGGCCAGGAACACCAGGTTGAGGGTGAACGTGTTCGGCTGGATCGATCCCGACATCTGGGTGAAGAGGGCACCGGCCAGGGCCCCGATGCCGGCGCCCATGGCCAGGGCCACCAGGTTGAGGATCGGCACCCGCGTCCCGGCCGCCTCTACAGCGGACGGGACCTCCCGCATCGATCGCACCACGATCCCCCACGGGCTCAGCCGCAGACGGTTGAGTAGGAAGGCGACCACGCAGACCACGGCGGCGCTGGCGATGATCAGCTGCTCGTTGGAGGGGTGCCACCCGAACACGTCGAGGCTGCGGAAGCTGGCCAGGCCGGCGTTCCCGCCGGTGAACGAGGCGTTGCTGAGGTAGTTCTGGAACGCCTCGCTGAACAGCAGGGTCACCGCAACCAGGTAGAAGCCGGAGAGCCGCCGGGTGGCCAGACCCAGGACGACCGCCGCCACGGCGGCGATGACCGGACCGATCAACCAACCGAACCACAACGGGAGGCCGGTCTCGGTGGAGATGAGGGCCACGGCGTAGCCGCCGATGCTGGCGTAGGCGCCGTAGGCCAGAGAGAGCGAGCCGGCCAGCACAAAGGGGACGTACATCCCCAGGGCGATCAGTGCGTAGGTGGCGGCGGTGACCAGCAGGGTCTGCTTGTAGCCGTTCACCCCCACCCAGACCAACAGCCCGATGGCGGCCAGGACCCCGAGGCCGAGGGAGCCGTTGGCCTGCAACCCGCTGGGCCACGGCGGCCGGTGGCGGGGCGGCGGTGCCACCTCAACCGGCGCAGGGGAGGAGGAGCCGTTCATCGTCATACCCGCACCCTCCTTGCGAATATCCCTTGCGGCCGGAAGGCGAAGAACACGATGGCCAGCACCAGCAGCAGGTAGGACAGGGACGGACCCCCGAAGTAGAAGGGGATGAAGACCTGGAGCGCACCCAGGATGAGCCCGCCGATCAGGGGCGCCCACACGGTGGCTGTGCCCCCGACGACCAGGGCCAGGAACCCGCTGAGGGCCCAGTCGAGGCCGCTGGTCGAACTCACCCCGGCCTTCGGGGCGAAGAGCAGGCCGGCCACTGCAGCCAACAAGCCGGACAGGACAAACGCCACCAGTCGGATCCGGTTGACCGGCAGCCCGAGTAGGGCGGCGGCGTCCCGGCTGTCGCCGACGGCCCGCAACAGCCGGCCGGTCCGCGACAGGCGCACCCACAGCGCCATCCCCCCGAAGACCACGATTGTCACGATCCCCAACAGGAGGTCGGACGGCAGGATCACCGAGGTGCCGAAGGTGATGGGCTGGATGTTCAGGAGCTCCTGACCGGGCAGGGTGGTATACCCGAAGATGACGCCGGCCAGCTGCTCGATGGCGAAGAGGACGGCGGTCACCGCCACCAGGGCGGGCAGCTCGCTCCGCCCGGATCGTCGTTGGACCGGTCGCACCACCGCCAGCTCGGTCACCGCCGCCAGCGCCATGGTGGCGACCACGGCGATGGCGACGGCGAGCCACAGTTCGAAGCCGTGCTCAAGGACCAACCAGGCCGCGGACAGCCCCCCGACCATGGCGTACGGGCCGATGGCGAAGTTGAAGAACCCCGTGCCGGCCAATACGACATAGTACGAGAGGGCCAGGAGCCCGAAGAAGCACCCGAGCTCAGCGGCTGATATCCACAGTTGAGGATCGGTCATGGTGTTGGTCCCACCGACTGATTTCGGGGTGCCACACGGCGCTCCGTCAGGATGTCTTGCAGGACGGCTGGTACTTGGCGAACGCCTTCGTCGGCTTGTTGTTCGAGCCGAACTGCTGCAGTACTAGCCCGCACAGCCCGGTGGCTCCGGCGTGCTTGGTCGCAGAGTACGTCAGGTTGTAGCCGGGCTGCCCGAACGAGGCCAGGTACTTGGTGATGGCCTGCATCTGGGCGTTCGTCTTCGCCGGGTCGTTGCCGCCGCCGGCCTTGACCATGGCCGTCTTCATCAGCTGGACCGCATCCCAGGCGTCGGCATCGAAGGCAGTCATCGGGTAGCTAGCACCGTCGTGCTGCGCCAGGAACGCCTTCAGCTTCACCGTCTGGGGATTTGTTGGGTTCAGCGATCCCATGGAGATTACCCCGTTCAGGGAGCCGGGCGTGGCTAAGGACCAGGTGGCCGGCTCGTTTACGATGGTAGCTAGGGAGTACCGGGGCGTGGTCGGCATGAGCTGGTGGACGCTCTCCTGGGCCAGGATCTCGAAGCTGCCCCCGAGGTCGGCGACCAGGACGGCGTTCGGGTTGTGGCTCTTCAGCCGGGCGACCTGGGCGGTGACGTCCGAGGTGGTGCCCGAGGCGGTCTCCACGTCGACGATCTTCACGCACTTCTGCAGCGCCGGGAACAGGATGTTGTCCAGCGAGGCGGTGGTGGTCGAGTCGTCACGAAGGACGCCGATGGTCTTGACACCGGTCTTCTTCCAGGCGCCGCAGTAGACCGAGGCCCAGTCGCTCAGCGGGCTGGACAGCAGGTAGGTGTAGCTGTTGTCGGGCGCAACAGCGAAGGTCGGGATGACATCGGTGACACCGATGGACGGGATCCCCAACTTCTCGATGGTGGGCTTGGCGGTCGCGTCGGTGCCGGTGTTGAAGAGGATGAACTGGGCACCCTCACTGGCCAGCTGCTGGGTGACGGCGGGGGTCTTGGTCGGGTCGCTCTCATCGTTGCCGATCACCAGCTTGATGGGGTGCCCGAGCACGCCACCGGTGTTGTTCAGCTGGTTAATGGCCAGCTGCAGTGTTTTGCCCGTCACGTCGGTGAAGGCAGCACTGGCGCTGGTGCTGTCCCAGTCCTCGCCCACGACGATCGGGGTGCCGGTGGCCTTGGTCCCTGGCTTGCCGGCACTGGAGGCACCGGCACTCCCCGGGAACGCGCCCCCGACGACAACGGTGGCGAGGAGGACGGTCCCCCCCAACGCGGCAGCGAGCCACCTCCTCCTCGAACGCCTACCTCCGGCACGGATCGAATCCGAATGCGACACAGGTCCCCCCTCTATTGTGCAGCCGATTGCTCAGCGGCTTCTTGTTTCGCAACGTTATAACATTAAAAATTCAAAACCGAAAGTCGATTCTCGACCATTTTCGTTACTGCTCGCTCTCCGCGATCCGACCTGCGACAGCGTGGCATCCTGCGTTGCCAAGGCCCAAGTCGGACCCCCCACCACCACCGTCCGGTGGCTCCGGCTCAGTAGGCGTCGGGCGAGTCCTGCACGGCCTGCGGCACCGGGTGCCGGTAGAGCTTCGAGGCGTTCTCCCACGTCATCTTCTTGATGTCCTCGTCGGGGAGGCCGCCGATCTCCTCATGGATGACCCGCTGGGTCTCGGGCCAGGTGGAGTCGCTGTGCGGGTAGTCGGACTCCAGCAGGATGTGCTCCAGCCCGATCCGATCGCGCAGGACGAAGGTCGACTGGTCTTCGACGGCGCAGAACCAGAAGTTCCGCTGAAGGACGTCGGCCGGAGTCAACTCCGACTGCCAGGTGCCGTACATCGAGCTGTACCGGCCCATGTGGTCGAGACGATCGAGCAGGGCCGGCACCCAGCCGATCCCGCCCTCGGACAGGCAGATCTTGAGGTCGGGGAAGCGTACCGGGGCCAGCGAGTAAAGCCAGTCTACGGCGGCGGAGATGGCGTAGGCGAAGAACAGCACCCCGGCCACGTCGGGAGGGGCGTCGTCGGTGGTGGCCGGCGACGAGCCCGAGGATCCGATGTGGAGATTGATGACCGTGCCAGTCTCCTCGCAGGCCCGGAAGAACGGCTCCCAGTAGCCGGAGTGGATAGTGGGAAACCCCAGGCGGCTCGGCTCCTCGCTGAAGGACACCGCTTTGAACCCGCGCTCGGCGTTCTCGCGGATCATGGTCGCCCCGACCTCCGCATCCAGCAGCCAGGGGATCTGGCACGGGATGATCCGGTCGGGGTAGGCGCTTGCCCACTCCTCGAGGTGCCAGTCGTTCCAGGCCCGCACGGCGGCCATGGCCAGCCCCTGGTCCTTGGTCACGCGCTGGAGGCGCTGCCCGGCGAACCCGGGAAGGAACGACGGGAAGTTCAGGGAGGCGTAGATCCCATTGAGGTCCATGTCCTCGATCCGCTTGTGGATGTCCCACGCCCCGGGTCGCATCTCGTTGAACCGGGTGGGCTCCATCCGCCACTCGCTGACCGGTCGGCCCACCACGGCGTTGAAGCCGACATTGGGCAACTCGGTGCCCTCGTAGACCCACGTCTCCGTGCCGTCGTCTTTCTCGATCACCCTCGGGGCACGTTCGGCGTACCGGGCCGGCATCCGCCCCTCGAACACGTCGGGCGGCTCCACGATGTGGTCGTCGGCGGAGATCACCGTATAGCGGCGCTCAGCCCGCGGCGGGTCAGGAAGGAAGGTAACCGTCTTGTCACCGGCCTTGCCGGAGGCGGTGAACTCCGAATTGGCCAGTAGGTCGTCGATCGACAGCATTCGATTACTCCTTCAGGTGACAGTACTCACACGTGCACCGGTTCATTTCCGCGCTTACTGGAGGACGTCGGGCTCCTCGCGGATAAGCCAGCGCGCTGCTCCGTTGAAATAGACATCGGACCCGCGCTCGAGGATGGATGCCTTGATGCCGAGGGCCGGCCCCTTGGGGATCCGGATCGGCTCCTCCCCCATCAGGAGCACGTCGTAGGCCATGCGGCAGGCGCGATCGAAGGTGGCGGCCCGGAAGGTGGCCTCCTCGACGGTCGGGCCAGTGACAATGACGCCGTGGTTGGCCAGTACGGCCACACTGGCGTCGCCGATTTGCTCGGCCAGCTCGGCCCCCAGCGTGGGCGTGTCAATCTCACCGGCGTACTCCCGGACCATGACCAGGTCGTCGAGGTAGACGGTGGCGCTCTGGTGGACGATCTCGGGAAGTCTGCCCACCGCCGCCAGCACGCACACATGGTACGGGTGGTTGTGGATCACTACCCGGGCGTCGGGCCTCCGACGGTGGAGCTCGGTGTGGATGTGGACCGCCGGGGTCACGTCCCACTTTCCAGAGATGATCTTGGTGTCGAGGTCCACCGTGCAGATGTCGGAGGCGGTGAGCTCCCTCCACCACAGGCCCCAGGGGTTAATGAGCATAGTGTCCTCACCCGGCCGCTGCCAGGTGATGTGCCCGGAGATGTTCTCCGAGAACCCGTCGCGTCCCAGTACCCGGAAGGCGCAGGCGAGCTTCTGCTCATCGGTGAGGTCGACGCCGATCGGGGGGCTGATGGAGGGCGACCAGGCCTTCAGTCCACCCTCGCGGACCTGGTCCGCGTCAATGTTGTCTGTAACCACACTCATTTGTGTATTATTTAGAAGTTAGCGAGCCACTGTCAAGTCACGGTGGCGCCGACCGGAGAGGGTCCAGCTGGTCGGGGTACCGAATCCCCAGTTCGGAAAACCGATCCATGGCCGTTTCGGCGTAAAGGATTGAGTAGCCTGACGGCGACCCGCGATTGGGATGGCGGTTGCGACGAGGAGGGGTTCTGATGACCGAGGTCCCGCTGTCCAACTTGAAGTGGCAACGGGTGGCGGCGTCCGTGGCCAACCACCTCCGTGACCGCATTCTGTCCGGCGAGCTGCAGGACGGGGACCTCCTCCCTAAGGAGGACGTGCTGCGGGCCACCTACCCGGTGAGCAAGCCGTCGCTGCGGGAGGCGATGCGGATCCTCGAGACGGAGGGGCTCATCAGCATACGTCGCGGCAATATGGGAGGGGCGGTGGTGCACCGCCCCTCCGCGTCCAACGTGGCCTACACCCTGGCACTGGTTCTCCGGTCCCAGGGCGCGGGGACGGTGGCCGTGGCCAAGGCTCTACAGGAGTGCGAGCCTGCCTGCGCCGCCCTGTGCGCCGAGCGGAAGGACCGCAAGCGGGCCGTGCTCCCGAAGCTCCGGGCCCTGCAGAAGGAGGCGGTGACCAACGTGTCCGACCTGGTCCAGGCGACCAACACCTCTCGCCGCTTCCACGAGGCCATCGTTGAACTGTGCGGAAACGAGCCGCTCAAAGTGATCGTCGGTGCCCTTGAGGTCCTCTGGTCGAGCCACGAGACCGACTGGGCCAACCACATCCGCGACCCCGGGCTGGTACCGGTCGAGGAGCGTCAGCACGCCCTGGACATCCATGCCGAGCTGATCGACCTCATCGCCGCCGGCGACTCGGTCCGAGTCCGGGAGCTGAACGCCGAGCACCTCCAGTTCGTGCAGCGCTACCCCTCGGAAGTGGCCGCCAATGGTGTGCACAACCGCAAGCACGGCGCCCCCATTGACCCCATGCTGATCCGCTTCGAGCTGGGCGACGCGTAGTCGGAGGCCCCCGCCCCGCCTACGGCTCCGGCACCGCCTCCGGTCGGACGACAAGCTCCTCAGCGGTGGCGGTCAGCTGACCCTTGGCCACTTTTCCTCCCGACGACCTGGGCAGCTCGTCCATCACCACCAGGTGCTCGGGGTAGTTCTCCTTGGAGGCACCGGCACCCCCCAGGAAGTCGATCAGCTCCGTCAGGGTGAGCGACTCCCCCGGACGGAGCTCGACGAACACGCAGACCCGCTCGCCGAACAGCGGGTCTGGCATAGGCACGGCGGCCGCCAGTGCCACCACAGGATGGGTGGTCACCAGGTCCTCCACCACCGCAGCGCTGATGTTCTTGCCGCCCCGGATGATGATCTCCGACTTGCGCCCCACCACCGTTAGGTAGCCCTCGTCGTCGATGGTGACGATGTCGGCGTGGAGGAGGTAGCCATCCTCGGTGAAGAGCTGGGCATTGGCCTCGGGGTCGTCGTAGTAGCCGAGGCACAGCGACGGGCCCCTGCTCCCCGGTTGGCCTCGCCCTGTGCCGGTGACGTCGACGCCATTATCGAACAGGCGGACCTCGGTGCCGGAGAGGCTCGACCCTCCGGTGCGCAGCCGGCGCTCGGGCGCGTCGGTGACCCGGGTGCCGGTGGCGAACCCGCTCTCGTTGGAGCCGTAGAAGTTGAGGACCAGCGAGCCGGTCCGCTCCTCAAAGGAGCGGGCCGCCTCGTAGGGGATCATCTCGCCGCCGGTGAACATGACCCGCAAAGAGGACACGTCGCGCTTGTCGACGTCGGGTGAGTTCAACATCATTTTGAACTGGGTGCTGACGCAGACCAGCACCGTCACCCGCTCGCGTTCGATGAGCTCCAACGCCGACTCGGGCGAGAACCGCTCGACGACCACAGTGGGCGCCCCGATCAGGGCGGTGACGAAGTGGGTGGTGAACAACCCGAACCCGAACGGCACCGGGGCCAGGCCCAGGAGCACCTCGTCGTCGCCCAGCTGCCCGGCCTCGCAGGCCTGCTGGGCCATGTACAGCTTGGAGTTCTGGGTGTGCATGACGCACTTGGGCAGTCCGGTGGTCCCGGATGTCGAGTTGATCATGAACAGGTCGTCCGAGCCCAGGCGGCGCTCGGCGAACAACCCGGTGTCGATGTCCGCGTCGGCCGGCACCTCCACGCCGTCGACCAGGATGGGGGCCGACAGGTCGGCCTCGAATACCGGGACCACGATGTGCCACCGCAGGTCGATCCCCTCGGCCCGAAGCTGGCCCACAAGCTCGGCGGTGTCGGCACCCCGGTGGCGGTCCAAGGTGATTAGGGCGACGGCACCGGTGCGCCGGAGCAGGTGGCGCACCTCCTGCTCGCCGGCCCGCGCCCCGATTCCCACCGTGACCGCCCCCGCCTTCTCGTTGGCCAGGAAAGCAACGTGGACGCTCCCCCCGTCGGGGAGGAAGACCGCCACCCGGTCGCCGGGCTCGATGCCGGCCCCGATCAGGGCCGACGCCAGACGGTCGGCCGAGTGGCGGTAGCCGGCCCAGCTCAACCGGTCGGTCAGGGTGACCAGGGCCGGGTCGCCGGGACGGGTAGCCGCGTGCCGGTCGACCAGGTTGGCCACCGTAACGTCCCCCCACCACCCGGCCTTCCGGTAGTCAACCGCCAGGTCCGGGTCGGCCATGTTGCGGAACGCACCTGCTTCAGATGACACGTCGTTGCTCCTTCGGCCGTTGCCGGATCGCCAATTTCCTTAACTTTCAGAGAATAGTACGATCGCCTTGCGACGATCCGGAACGGACCCTGCGATCCGCCCGGGGGACGCAGCAGTCCGGACGCAGGAGGGGACCATGGCCGCGACCAGCGCAATCCCCTAGCAGCGGGGCTTCCCCTACGACGTGATGCCCATCGCCCCGGTGGAGGAGCACTGCGTGCCGATCGTCGCTGGTCCGGTGACCTTCGTGGTGGAGTCCCGGCTGTTGACCAACGAGATCTTGGCCACCGAGATGCCCGAGTTCGACCTCACCGCCGCCTGCGACGACTTCGGGCCCACCGTCCACGTCTGCGACCGCCAGGGGGTGGAGCACCTGCGCTTCGACTGCTTCGAGCACGAGCCGCACTACCACTACCTCATGCAGGCCGAGGGCAGGCAGCTCTTGTGCCGGATCGGCGAGGTGGCCGATGGCGATCCCGCGGCGTGGACACTGGAGCGGCTCCGCCAGCGCTTGCCCGCCATGGTCGACCTGGCCGGGGCTCACGGCCTTGCCCGGGCGGCCGAGACCGAGCGCGTTGCGATCGACCAGGCCGCCGCCCAGGTGGCCGGGCTCCTGCGCTGGGCCCACACAGACGCCACCCGACGACGGAACGGGGCCACCGCCAGCTGAGTTGGCCGCCACCGCCAGCTGAGTTGGCCGGCACCGCCAGTCAGGAGTTGGCCGGCACCGCGGCATCCTCCTCGCCGAAGAGCTCGAGGCGCTGCTTCCGGGCGAAGACCTCATGCACGGTGGGGAGGAAGACCTCGAGCGGCAGGGTCTCGTAGTCGGGATCAAAGGACCGCTGGTCCCAGGCCTCGCAGAAGTGGGCGGTGCTGTCGAAGTACCGGTTGCCCCGGTACCGGTCCCGGGCGTTGCGGTCGCCACCCATCTTGTGCCAGTAGTGGTAGCCCTGGAACACGCCATGGTGGCGGACCACCCAGGTCGCCTCGTCGTCGAGGTAGGGCTCCAGGACGGCAGCGGCCAGCTCGCTGTGGTTGGCCGGGGCCAGACCGTCGCCGATGTCGTGGAACAGGGCGGCCATCAACATGTCGGGGCTGGCGCCGTCGCGATAGGCTCGGGTGGCGGTTTGGAGCGAGTGCTCGTACCGGTCGACCTGGTAGCCCATGCTCGGGCCCCGCAGGCTCTCGAGGAGCTCGAGGAGGTTGCCGAGCATCTGACCCTGCAGGTACGGGGCGGCGATGCCCATCACCAACTGGATCTCCTCCTCGGTCCCATCATCCATACAAGTGAAGCTCACCTTCACCTCATTGTCGCCCACCACTGGCCGTCCCCCTTGTTGATCTATTATTGAGATATTACGCTGTACTTCCAAGGTGTCAATCGAGTGGCGTGTCCGACCGGCGCCGCCACGGGTGACATCGCCACCCGGTCACCGGGGATCCTGGTGCGAACAAAGACAGGAGGACCGACACCCCGACATGACCGGCGTCGCGCCTGGACCCGGGGGCCCGGTGTCCTGGCACCGGCACACCGACGAGGTCCACGCCTTGAACCTGATCGGGCCCGCCGGATCCTCGGGACTGGAGAGGTCGTCGCGGCGGGTGGGTTCGTCTGCGAGCTCCATTGCAACGTCGACACCTGGCAGGCGATCGGCGCTTGGCCTCGGGTGGTCCACATCGAGATCACGTGCGCCGCCGGGAAGTGAGCAGATCAGTGGGTCCGAAGCGTCAGATGTCAGGCCAAACGGCGTAACGGCGTAACGGGTCACCCGACATGCGTGTATCCGGGGCCACCCGGAGCATCGAACGACATCCTCGCCCCACCGCGGCTCACGTGCCTCCCGCGTTGGACCAAAACCGCTCGAGCAGCGGGTTGACGATCTCCCCCTGGTTTTGCACTTTGTGGTCGGCACCAGGCAACACGATGTGCTCGGCTCCGGTCTGCTTTGCCATGGCCTCGATACACCACTCGAAGCCGGCAATCCTCCCCGGGTCGACACGCAGATTGGGTAGCCACCGGCGGCCAGGTCAGCAGCGGCGATCTTTGCTTCGTCTGGTCCGCGCATGTCGGTGAAGTCCTTCGTGATACCCATCTGCATCTCACCAGTAGGACAGGATATGGATGGTGGGCCTCAGGAGTGACGGACTGAGATTTCTCAGTTGGGTGTCGACGGCCACGGTTCGCCGGGCCACGCTCGTCGTGCCCGACGTCGAATCCTCTGGCGAGGTGGTCGGTCCCCACACCGGCGAAGGCGACTCGGCGGAGATACCCACCAGCGGCGAACTCGTTCCGCTGGCCCGTCCCGCCAGCTCGCTTTCGGCTGCACGCGCCGAACCTTGGAAGTTTCGGTGAAGGTGCCGTACCCACCCATTGCTGTCCCGACCGAGGTACACCCGAAGCTGGCAGGTGTCCTTGGCCCGGATCAATCGCTTGCTCCCCGACACGCTTCCTCCTGCCAAGCCAACACCGTCGTTGGCTCTTCTGGCTCTCCTGCTTGATCCGTGGGTGCCCTGAGTTGCCCTGACGCGAGCAACGCCAGCCTCCGCCTACGTTCTCTGACTGCTTGAAGGCCTAGAGAACGAGGCAAGGAGAATGGCGTGCTCGGTGCCAACGTATGGCGCAAACTGCTCGGTGTCGACCGGGCGACGGTGATCGAGGCTGTCGACTTCGACGAAGAGGCAGGATCCGTGGTGGTC
>Ga0182010_10000319_pt1 | contig 27500 bp, 23 predicted proteins | sample 611E1MmetaG_FD_120488 | JGI IMG/M metagenome (GOLD analysis project Ga0182010, IMG submission 120488) | Permafrost microbial communities from Stordalen Mire, Sweden - 611E1M metaG | ecosystem: Environmental > Terrestrial > Soil > Wetlands > Permafrost | place: Sweden: Stordalen | collected... | reverse complement strand
TCACGATTGCCGCAATGATGCTCTTTGTGGCAGGCCGATGGGTGGACGAGGGAATGTGGCTCCTCGACTCCATCGGCAAGCTTCCTCTTGACAATATGAAGAAACACGGCCTCGAACTTACGGCTGAACAGATCTACAGTGCGAACGGTCCATCCCTCAAGGATGCCATCGTCCTTCTGGGCGGCGGGACCGCCTCTTTCGTCTCCGCCTCAGGTCTTCTGTTGACCAACCACCACGTCGCCTTCAGCGGCATCCAGGCCCTCAGCTCGGTCCAGGATGATTATCTGAAGAACGGCTTCTGGGCAAAAACGAAGACCGAGGAGCTCCAGACGAATTACACGGCGCAAATTCTTGTAGGAATGAAGGATGTTACTGCCGAGGTCCTCGCCGCTGTCAACGACAGCGTATCGGCCGACGCGCGCGCTGGGGCAATCCGGAGTGCGTCATCGAAAATCGAACATGACGCCAGGGGGACGACGGAGCTCAGTTGCCGGGTTGTCGAGATGTACAGCGGCCTCAAGTATTACCTCTTCACCTATCAGTCGTTCCCCGACGTACGCCTGGTGTACGCTCCGCCGAGTTCCATCGGAAATTTCGGCGGTGAGGTGGACAACTGGATGTGGCCGCGGCACACGGGGGATTTTTCGTTCATGCGCGTGTATGCGGCCCCGGACGGCACCCCGGCAAAGTACTCGAAGGACAATGCGCCCTACAGGCCGAAGGTCTTCCTCCCGATCTCGACGCAGGGCTACACCGAGGGATCTTTTGCCATGATCCTGGGATATCCCGGACGCACGTTCCGCTACCGCGAAGCGGCATCAATTCAGCTTGCCTACGATGAAACGTTACCGGTCACGATCGACCTCTACAAAACCCGCATGGATATCATCAATGCGGCCGGAAATAAGGACAGAGCGGTGGAGATCAAATATGCCAGCCGCGTCCGCTCCATCGCGAATACCTACAAGAATTACCTGGGCACGCTCGAGGGAATGAAGCGTGCTGATTTGATCACGAAAAGACGCCACGACGAGGCAGAGTTCGACGCCTACCTCCAGAGCACGCCCGAACTGAGGGCGAAATACGGCACACTCCTCGCCGACCTTGAGCACGCCGACGCTGATCTGAAGACGTTTAACAGAAAGAACCTTGTGTTGAGCAATGTCATGATGGGGATCGACATGCTCCGCCTCGGAACCCGGCTGAAGATGGAGGTTGACCGCGGCGGCGACACCACGGCTGGTTTCCCCAATCCGTTCATGCGTGGGAGAGAAAATATACGCGACTTCATCGGCGCGCTGTTCAAGGATTCGGACCAGGACGTGGACAAGGCGACCTTCGTCGCTCTCATCATCAAGAACGCGGCCATGCCGCCGGATCAACAGATGAGAGTATTCCACGATATCACGGGAACAGCCACGGGAGAGAAACTGGAGAAGCGCGTGCGGGAGTACGTGGACGGCCTCTACGACGATTCGCGGATTTGCACCCCCGCAGGTTGTGAGAAGCTCCTTGCGAAGGGAATCGAAGCGATTGCGGACGATCCGTTCGTGAAGCTCGCTGCAAAGATCAGCGACGAGCAGGGACCGCTCATGGCAAAGAGCAATGAGTTCACCGTACGGATCACACCGCTGCGGGCAAAATACATCGCGGCATGGCTGGGATGGAAGAAGGGGGAGCTGGTCTATCCCGACGCCAACCGCTCTCTCCGCTTCACCTATGGCACGGTCGAACCGTATATTCCGCGCGACGGCGTCTCCTATCGGTGCTATACGACGCTGACAGGAGTCATGGAGAAGGAACAGCCGGACGATCCCTTCATCGTCCCGGCAAGACTGAAGGAACTCTGGCGGGCCAGGGACTACGGCAGGTACGCCGACAGGAAGGACGGCGAGATGCACGTCGCGTTCCTCGCCGACCTCGACATTACCGGCGGGAACTCCGGCAGCCCGGTCATCAACGGCAGGGGAGAGCTGATCGGGTGTGCCTTTGACGGCAACTGGGAAGCGGTCGTGGGCGACTTCTATTTCCAGGAAGAGCTCAACAGAACCATCAGCGTCGATGCGCGCTATATCCTCTTTGTGCTGGACAAATTTTCCGGTGCAGAGAATGTCCTCAAGGAACTGCTCCTACGATAAGGGATGTTCCGTGATGGCAGGGGCGTCGGTTCGTCTGTTGACGACTCGTCGATCGGCGCCCCCGATGTTTTGCCCCGTTTTTCTTGCATGCAGGATGGTTGTACCATGCCACGGCTCCTCCTCGGTTCTCATATGTCGATCAGCGGCGGAATGTATAAGGCATTCGAACGTGCCGCATCCGTTGGTTGCGCCACCATGCAGGTCTTCACAAAGAACAACAACCGGTGGGCAGGGAAACCATACAGCGAGGCAGACGTGCAGCGTTACGCGGCGGCGGCGGCCTCTGCCGGCGTTGCCCCTGTGATCGCCCACGCCGCCTACCTCATCAACCTCTGCGCCGTCAACCCGACGACTCTTCAAAAATCGCGCGCCGCCCTTCGGGATGAATTGACGAGATGCGAGATGCTCGGAATCCTTGGACTCGTCGTCCATCCGGGATCGCACGTCGGTGCAGGTGACGCTGCGGGTATCTCCCGGATCGCGGAATCCATCAACCTCACCCATGAGGCAACATCTGGATTCCGCACGTTTACAATTCTCGAAACCACAGCGGGCCAAGGAACGGCTCTCGGCTGCCGGTTCGAGCAGATACGCGGGATCATCGATCTTGTGGAAGACCGGGACCGCATGCGAGTCTGCTTCGACACCTGTCATGTCTTCGCCGCCGGCTATAATATCGCTACTGAAGAGGGATGGGAATCGACGATGGCAGAGTTCGATCACGTCATCGGCCTCCCGCGCCTGGCGGCGATCCATGTGAACGACTCCATGCGCGGTCTCGGTTCGCATGTCGATCGGCATGACCATATCGGTAAAGGGAAGATCGGCCTGATCGGTTTCAGGATGTTGATGAATGATCCGCGGCTCGCCGACGTCCCGAAGATCCTCGAGACGGAAAAGAGTGAAGACCTCCATGAGGATGTTGAGAATATGAGCGTCCTCCGTTCCCTTGTTGCACCCTTCTCCCGCTGAAGAATCGCCTTACGGGGCGATTGTTCACCGGCGCAGATCCTCCATTCGCCGAAAAGATCGACACTTCCCCAACCCAACTCCGTATCTTCTTTCAGAATGCACAACACTTAAGGAGAACGATCATGCTTCGACACCATCGTCCCGGCTCTCATATCCTGCTGGGTACGCTGCTGATTCTCGCGGGAGGTATTCTTCTCCTGGAGAATCAGGGAATCCTTTCCATTGGACCCATTTGGCGCTTCTGGCCCCTGATTCTCGTCGGTATCGGGATCGCAAACCTGGTCAGAGCCGACACTCGCGAAGAGCAGGGCTCGGCCATCTGGCTGACTCTCATCGGGGTGTGGCTGGAAGTCTCGATTCTCCACATTTGGGATCTGGGCTTCAGGGACACGTGGCCAGCCCTTTTCATCGCCATCGGGATTTCAATGCTCTGGAAGACCCTCCCCGCAATCAATCACGAGACCTCTGCAGATGAGGTTCGCCATGTACAATAGACGATCATATTTCCTGAGCGGGCGGTTCATCCTCGGGGTCGCAGCGATCCTCTTTGGCGTCATCCTCCTGCTCGACAACCTTGACTTCGTCGATGCGCATCAATACCTCCGGTTCTGGCCCGTCGTGTTGATTGCTCTCGGTGCGGCTCGGCTTGCGTATCCTTGCACGGGGAGGAGTAGCTGGTTCGTCGGAGGAACGCTCATTCTCGTCGGCACGATCATGCTCCTTCACACGCTCGGTGTGGGAGAGATCGGATTCAGCGACATCTGGCCCCTGATCCTTGTCCTCATCGGCGGCAGCTTGATCCTCGGATCAGCCGGACGAACGAAAGCAAGCCCGCGAATGGGATCGCCGGTACAGGATGCTGCGAAGGACGCGCATTCCTCCGTCAACGGCGTGGCCATTCTCGGCGGATTCCAGCGCTCGGAAAATTCGCAGGAGTTTCAGGGAGGAGATCTCATGGCAATCATGGGTGGATGTGAGATCGATCTCCGGCAGGCGGCGATTGCTGCTGACGAGGCTGCTATCGACACATTCGCCTTGTGGGGAGGGATAAAGATCAAGGTGCCGCAGACGTGGAACGTCATTCTCCATGGCTTTCCCTTCCTGGGTGGGTTCGATGACAAGACGGTGAAGCCGAGCGACCCTTCGGCGAAGCGTCTCATCATCAGAGGAACAGCGATCATGGGTGGCGTGGAAATAACGAATTAAGAGCTTCCTCTGAGGTGCTCCTGGCCGGTATATTGGTGCGACCGGCCCGGAGCGAAATCAGGGATGGTTGCCGACGTGTTTTGAAACGCTTCTGTTCGGGACCGATTGGTACCCTTGAACCGCCCTTCGCGCGAGAAGGGGGATAATTCCCGCCCCGTGGTCTCTCTCCCCCCCAATCCGTATATTACGGACATGCACCCCATCCTGAAAGACCGCCGATCGCTCATTGTCTACCTTGCAGCATGGCTGACACTTGCCCTGATGCTTACGGCGATGCTGGCGCTCCCCGGCAGGGTTTCGTGGGCGGCCGTTCTGGCGTTCACGCTCCCGCTGATGTTCGTGTACGCGTTCATTACACTCTCTGCGTGGTACATTTGCAAAGCTTTTCCACTCGGCGTGGCGCCTCTTGCGCGCATCCTCGTGACAAACTGTCTCGCCGCGGTTTTCTCCAGTTCGCTCTGGGTGCTCGCCGGATTTGGCTGGGTCGCGGTGTTGAACACCCTCCAAGAGGGGATGATTCCCCCCGCATGGCATATCGACTCGCTCCCTCTTCTTGGCTCATCGGGAATCGTTCTCTTCCTGCTTGCATCGGCCGTGTCGTACCTGATCGCGATGTTCGAAGCGTCCCGCGAGGCGGAGCGGAACGCCCTTCAGCTTCGTGTTCTTGCCCGTGAGTCGGAATTGAAATCGCTCCGTGCCCAGATCGATCCCCATTTTCTCTTCAACAGTTTGAACTCAATCAGCGCGCTCACCACTGTTGATCCTCCCGCGGCCCGGGCCATGACGGTAAAGCTGGCGGAATTCCTTCGGCTCAGCTTGCGCTATGGCGCCTTGGACACGATCTCGCTCACGCAGGAGATCTCGCTCACCACACATTTCCTTGCGATCGAAAAGATCCGGCACGGCAACCGGCTGGCAATCACCGTGGAAATAGACGACGCAGCCGCGGATTGCCGGATCGCTCCTCTTCTCCTTCAGCCCCTCGTGGAGAACGCCATCCGCCACGGGATTGACGGCCTTCTGGGTGGTGGGACGATCGGCATCAATGCAACGCGCACAGGCGATCAGCTTCATCTGTGCATCGAGAACCCCGTTGACGCCGGCGCGCTCCCAAAGGAGGGAACCGGCGTCGGACTTGACAATGTCCGCCGGCGAATTGCGGGCCTGTACGGCACCGACGGGAGGATCACCACCCTCCGCGATGCATCCCGCTTCACTGTGCGGATCGACATCCCCGTCCGGACGCCTGAGGAAAATTGACAGCAAGAGGAATCCTCCGATGAAATGGCATATCATGGTGGTTGGTGTTCTGTGCTCTTCTCTTGCACACGGGCAGACTGATCGGCAGGGGATCTACTTCGCAAAGAAATCGTATCAGCCGTCCCCCCTTCCGGGGTACGAAGCGGTGCGCGACCTTCTGCCTTCGCCGGTGTTCGACGAGAATCCGCTTCTGGTCGAGACGTACTGGAAGGCATGGGAGCTTGCATCCCGTCACTTTCACGAGCCGGCGCCTGGCAGCGGCTATGTGTCGCAATTCATCGATGCCGCATTCAACAAGAACATCTTCCTCTGGGACACCGCATTCATGAGTATGTTCTGCAATGCAGCATACGGTCTCGTCCCCGGCATCGCATCCCTCGACAACTTCTACGCCAAGCAGCATGAAACGGGGGAGATTTGCCGGGAGATTGACAGAACAAGCGGGAAGGATTTTGAACCATGGGTGAATGCGGAAGGGAAACCGCTGTACAGTTCGTGGGGTTTCAACACTGACGAACATCCGGTCACAATCCGGTTCAGGGGACGGGAACTGCCCGAACCGCCGCCGCGTCTGACATTGGATGCCCTCGACAATCCCGTTCCCGCGTGGGCGGAACTTGAGAGCTACCGCTACACAGGCGACAGCGCCCGACTTGCTCTCGTTCGCGAACCTCTCGTTCATTACTATTTGGCGCTGCAGAAGTACCTCCGCCAGGGGAACGGCTTGTATGTTACCGACTGGGCGAGCATGGACAATTCGCCGCGCAACCCCTCCTTGCTGAGCGGTGGAATGGGCGTCGACATCTCCGCGCAAATGGTGATGTTCGCCAGGAACCTGGCCTCGATCGACAGCATTCTTGGGAAGACGGATCAGACGGCACGGTGGAATCAGGAGGCTGATTCTCTCTCCGCGCTGATCAACGCGCTTCTCTGGGATGGGGAACGCGGGTTCTACTTCGATCGCGCTCCCAACGACAGTCTTATTCACATCAAGACGATAGCGGCATTTTGGACGTTGCTTGGCGGCGTGGCTTCCCGTGCACAGGCCGAGAAGCTGGTCGCTGAGCTCCGAAACCCCGCGACATTTGGACGCATGCATCCTGTCCCCTCTTGCGCTGCCGATGAGAACGGTTACGAGCGTCTGGGCGGCTACTGGCGCGGCGCCGTGTGGCCTTCGACAAATACCATGGTGATCCGCGGATTGGAACAGTACGGATACAATGACCTTGCGCGGGAGATCGCATTGAAACATCTTACTGCCGTGTCGGACGTGGAAAAAGAGACCGGCACCATCTGGGAAAACTACGCCCCCGATGTGATTGCCGCGGGACGGCACGTCGACGGTGCGCTCGTTGTCCGCGATATGGTGGGTTGGAGCGGCATTGGCCCCATTTTGTATTTTCTTGAGTACGGCATCGGTTTCACGCCGGATGCCCCCCACAATACCCTCCACTGGACAATCCGCTCGGACCAGCGAAGCGGATGCGAACGGTATCGGTTCAATCGCCACGTGGTTTCGCTGGTCGCAACACCTGGTCCGGGGGGGAGAACCGCAGCCATTGTTGTCAATGCTGATGCACCTTTCACGCTCACCGTTCGCTACCACAACGCTGACACGACCGTCACTCTCGGGTCCGGCGCGTCTCAGTTCACGGTCGGGCGGACAACCAACGGAGAATAGCGGCACCCGATGCTTCGCACGATTATTGTGGATGACGAAGACCTGGCCCGCAGTGTGGTGCGTGAGCATCTCGCCGCCCATCGGGATATCCAGGTCGTGGCTGAGTGTTCGAATGGCTTTGAAGCGGTGAAGGCGGTGGCGGAGCTTTCACCGGACATTTTGTTCCTCGACGTGCAGATGCCAAAGCTGGACGGCTTCGAGGTGATCGAGCTGATGGATCCGAAACCCGCCGTCGTTTTTGTGACTGCGTACGATTCGTACGCACTCAAGGCGTTTGAAGTCCACGCCGTCGATTATCTGCTCAAACCGTTCAGCGGCGAGCGGTTCACGGAGGCCTTGGAGCACGCACGGGCACGAATTGCTGCACCCCTCCCTGCCGGCCTTACCGCGCTGATGGAGGACCACCGTGTGCACGAGGCGCCACTCCAGCGCATTCTTGTCAAGAATGGCGCCAGTGTCGTTGTCATTCCGTCGGAATCAATCGACTATATCGAAGCGGAGGATGATTACGTCGCGGTTCATTCCGGCGGGAAACGGCATCTGAAACAGGAGCGCCTCTCGGAGCTCGCACAACTCCTCGACCCGGCCCGCTTCATCCGGATTCACCGTTCCTTTATTCTCAATATTGACCGTCTCGCCCGGTTGGAGACCTACGCAAAGGACAGCAGGGTCGCGATCCTCAAGGACGGGACAAGACTGCCGGTCAGCCGCTCGGGACATGACCGGCTCCGGGAGATACTGTGAAACGATGTGTCTGGGCTGAATCGCATCCGCTCTTGATCGTGTATCATGACCTTGAGTGGGGAGTCCCTGTTCACGACGACCGGCACCTTTTTGAAATGCTTCTGCTCGAAGGCGCGCAGGCCGGACTCAGTTGGCTCACCATCTTGAAGAAACGCGAGGCATACCGGCGGGCGTTCGACGGATTCTACGCGCCCGCCATGGCGCACTATGATTCCCGCACGATCAAGAGGTTGATGGCGAATGATGGAATCGTCAGGAACCGGCTGAAGATTGCTGCCGCCATCGATAATGCGCGGGCGTATCAGCGTGTGCGGAGGGAGTGGGGCAGCTTTGACGCGTACCTTTGGCAATTTGCCGATGCCGGGTCACGGCGAAAGTCCGTCGTCGGGGCAGGATCGATCCCCACAACGTCTTCCGAAGGCGAAGCAATGAGCAAGGATCTTCGCGCGCGGGGATTTCGCTTCGTGGGACCGACCATTTGTTACGCATTCATGCAGGCGACGGGCATGGTGAACGATCACGTACCCGGATGTTTTCGCTTCAAGGTGTGCAATGCGCTGCGTTGTGTCGACACACGAAGAACTGCGCGGTAAAGGCGGGTGAACGAGGAGGAACGAACGATGACACCGGCTTCGCTGAAGGAAATTCTCTCGGGATTTGTTCGCGAAGGCGAACTATACGAAAAATTAGAGAACGATTGGGTGCTTTGTTACGCCTGCGGTCACCGGTGCAAGCTCCCGCCGGGCCGCGACGGGATCTGCCGCGTGCGGTTTAACGACCACGGAATTCTGCGTGTACCCTTCGGCTACGTTGGCGGGATCGCCATCGACCCGATAGAAAAGAAGCCGTTCTTCCATGTGTTGCCGGGGAGCAGTGCGTTGAGCTTCGGCATGCTTGGATGCGACTATCACTGCGGGTACTGTCAGAACTGGATCACATCCCAGACTCTCCGCGATCCAGACGCCGCTGCGCTCCCCGAGGAAATCTCTGCCGAAGGAATTGTACGGCTGGCTCTCGAACGGAGAGTCCGGGTACTCACCAGCACGTATAATGAACCACTCATCACCAGTGAGTGGGCAAGAGCGGTCTTCCAGAGAGCGAAGGAGCACGGGATTAAGTGTTCGTATGTCTCCAATGGGAACGGCACGCGGGAGGTTCTTGAATACATCCGCCCAGTGATCGATATGTTCAAGGTGGACCTCAAGAGCTTCAGACAGAAGACATACCAGCAACTCGGAGGAAGACTCGCAGCGGTGCTTGAGACGATCGGCACGTTGCACGGGATGGGCGTGTGGGTGGAGGTGGTCACGCTTCTTATCCAAGGGTTCAATGATTCCGACGAGGAACTCAAAGAAATCGCGCGCTTTCTCGTCTCTGTTTCCCCCGATATCCCGTGGCATGTGACGGGGTTTCATCCGGACTACAAAATGACCGACCCTGATCCCACATCGGTGAAGACCCTTGCACGCGCTGCTGCCATTGGCCATGAGGCGGGACTGCATTTTGTGTATGCAGGCAACCTGCCGGGGCGCGTTGGCACGCTTGAAAACACATACTGTCCCTCCTGCCATATACTTCTCATAGAAAGAACGGGGTACAAGATTTGCCGTAACCTTCTCTTGGATGGAAGCTGTCCTTCCTGCCACACATCTGTCCCCGGTGTGTGGGCATAGGTTGATGGTTTCGTCATTTTTCTCCCCTGTCTTGCTCTCCCGATCCTCCGTCATCAATTCTCGCGGATTCTTGTAACTTATTATACAGCAATATCTTCCTTGTTTGTTGCCACACGCTCTCCTCTTTCCTTGCATGACAGGGATTACATGGATTCATCTGCAAATGTGAGTTTTATCACATCTCAAAGACCGGGAAGATTGTAGATTCTCTTGGAGATTTGTGCAGACTCAGGCATCGCCACTAATGGCGACAACGGTGCTTCTTAACGAAATCCGTTGGGCCATTGCCAAGATGGAAAACCGTAGGGGGGGGTGGCACCGCCCATGGGGAGCGTTGATAAACCGTCCATCGACACAAGGAAGACGCCATGATACCGTCGACCGGGCAAGCTTCGATAGAAGGCCTCCTCCAGAGTGCCTTCGAGAAGACCGATTCCCGTGAGTACACCGGGGCCCTCAACTTTCTCAAGAACGCGCTCACGATCGAGCCGCAGAACATTTACCTCGGCGCTCTCCGGCGGCAGTTGGAGACTATGCTGGAGCTCGAGCACAATGAAGAGCTCAGTGAAGACATACGGCACGAAATGATCCAGCCGATGCCGGGGCTCATGGAATGTGCGTTGCGCGAGTCGCAGCGAATGGCGCATCCGCACGCCGCTACGACACGATCATCACAAGCACCTCCCATACCGCTTTCCGTAAAATCCGAGAAGGCGCCGCCGGAGGGTTCTGACAGCGGCCTATCGCAAGCCGAGGCAGCCGCGCAGAAGGAACTTGAGGCGCTCAAGCTTCTCTACTTTCAGCGGGCGAGCAAGCTTGTGATGCAGGGGAACTACGAACAGGCCCTTGCCGAAGTCCAAAGGGTGTTTACCGTTGATCCGGGGAACACAATCGCCAAAGAGTATTCCACGCGCGTGGAGCACCTGATAACACAGGCGCGTCAGCTTGCTGCCGATCCGACGCGCGCCAAAGCAACGTCGTCACGGATGGTCTCCGCAACTGCTCTGCCGCGTCCTTCGACTTTCGACTCGCGTCGTGCCACCGCATGGACCGACGGGTTCAACTCTCCGGCAGTGAGCGCACCATCGCCGTCGCAGCAGAGGACCTCATCCTCCAGCCAGCGGTTGCCCGAAAGCAGTCTCCTCCATCCCGCTGAGGCCGCAAATTCTTCGCTCGCGGCTGCGGGAACGGAACCTCGGCCGGCCACGAGCGGTTCCAGGAGATTATTTGCCATCACCGGCGCGGCTTTCCTTTTGCTCCTCGTCGCATGCGCTTTCATTTTCTGGCCGAAACAATCCACTTCCACGGAACAGCAGACAGCATTGCCCGTGCAGACGTCCTCCGTTGCGCAGAACGCTTCTTCCGGCAACGGTTCTGCGGTACGACAGGTGGAGCAGCAGAAACCTCCGCTCTCTCTTCCGCAGAAAGCGGAGACGCCGCCACCTTTGACAGTTCTTGCCAAAGGGACTGCCTCTTTGCAGCAACCCAAAGAAAACGCACAACCCGTGCCTTCAAAACAGAAGCCGGCAGAGCTGCTTGCAACAACGTCCGCAGCCACGCCACACACGACGATTGCACCGTCCAAGAATGAGGCAGCACCCACGAATGAGATTGCAAAGAACCCGGCGCTCGACCCGAAACCTGTGGCCGAGCAACCGGCGGCGCAAAGCCCGGCGTTTATCCCCGTGGAAAAGGAACCACGGGCCGTCAATTTGACGAACCCGGTAATTCCGGACTATGCCTGGCTGTCCATGAAGGATGCTATCGTCGTGGCAAAGGTTCTCATCGCAAAAGACGGAACGCCGAGCGACGCACAAATTGTCAAAAGTACAAGCAGCATCTTTGACGAGCCGGTTCTCAAGGCGATCAAGAACTCCCAGTTTGCCCCCGGCGAGATGCAACAGGGACCGGTCTCCGCGTGGCTCACGATTACGTTTCGTCTCAAGAAGCCCGGATGATCCGGATTTTCAACGTACGGATTCGATATAGTGAAATGTGATCAACCCACCCGCACTGAGCCTCATTACTGCCGTGTATAACAAGCCGGAGAACCTCCGGCTTGTTCTTGCAGCGGCCTCTCGGCAGTCTTTCACGGACTTTGAGCTTATCGTCGCCGATGACGGGTCCGGCCCGGCCATCGCCGATGTCGTCGCCGAGGCGCGCCTCAGCCACCAGTTCCCCATCATTCATCTTTGGCACGAAGACCGGGGATGGCGCAAGAATATCATCCTGAATCACGCGGTGCGGGTTTCCCGCGCGGACCATCTCGTCTTCATCGACGGCGACTGTCTCCCCTCGCGTCACTTTCTCCTGGACCATTGGAACGAGCGCGAGGAACGGAAGATCCTCATGGGGCGAAGAGTGGAGATGAGCGAACGATGGTCGCGGCTGCTTGTTCTCGAAGATGTAAAATCGGGTGCTTTCGAAAAACTGGGGTGGGAGGAAGCGTGGGATGGACTCCGGGGACGTTCACTTCGCGTGGAAGATGGGATCAGGATTCCGTCGCGGTTTCTGCGTCTCCTGCTTCGGCGGAACGTCCGTGGAATGCTCGGCAGCAACTTCTCGGTCGCACGGCGTGACTTGCTTGCCATCAACGGCTTCGATGAACTTTACGACGGGCCCGGATGCGGGGAGGATTCCGACATCCAATACCGCATGTCTCTTCTCGGTGTGAGCGGCAAATCCCTGCGCAACCTCGCAATCCAATACCATATCTGGCATCCCCTCACAAAAGCATCCGAATCGAGCCGTCTGCGTTTTGCGGAGGTACAGAAGACCCGTGACGCGCGCTGCAGCCTCGGGATTTTTCCCCTTGCGTAAGCCCGGGGGCCGGAAGGCGACCCCCGGACACGAAAACGAACTTCTCAGTGTGCTGTCGCCTGCTTCAGGGGAGAATCGACCTTCGTATATCCTGCCGGAACCTCGAATTGCGATGCCGGTGTCGACTGCTGTTCGACCTTCGTCACAAGTGTGGTGATTCCTGCCATATCTGTCTGAATCGCAACACCCTCCACTTTCTTGAATGCATCCGCAAGTCCCTTTCCGTTCGGAACCATCGACATCATCTTGCTGCTGAATTGCTCCCAGTCTTTCCGCAACACATCGAAGCCCTTGATGTCCTTGGTGGCCCAGATGGTGACATAGTCCTTCCCGTCCTTTGTTGCAGCGAACTTCGCGCATGAATATCCGCTGATCGTTTTCTTCTCCCCGGGCCCCGACACTTCGATCTTTCCTTCACTCATCATCCCCGCTATCTTGCCCCCCATCATCTTTTCCATCATCTGTCGCTGCGCTTCCGGCATGTCTTTCATCTTGGCCTGCATTTCCGCCATGTGGGAATTCATCTCCGCCGATGCCTTCTTCGCGGCTTCTTCCAGCTCTGCAAAGGTCATTTCACTGTAGGTCTTCTTCTCGGGGTCAAGGTGATACACTTTCTCGCGATCGAGGCGCATAATCGTTACCTCGTTGTTCCCTTCCTGTCGGAACATTTTTGGCATCATGAACGTCTTCGATGGCATGACCTTGTCGCCGAGCGGACCTCCCGATGTGTTCGACTCCATGTAGATTCCCTGACCGAACGCGGCCGTCGCAAACAGGGCTATTGCGCAACACAGCAAGAATTTCCGTGATTTTTGAGTTCCCATTGCACCACCCCTTTGTTGTGTGTGTCGTGTGATAACGGTAACGCCTTCGCCATGATTAGAGGCCTGACGGGTCGACCGGCCGTGCCACCAGAATGCCTGTCCTCCGGGGCGATCGCTCCAGATATGCCGCCAGCGATTCCTTTGAGATCTGTACTTGCGTTCCGGGACGGGGTGCATGAAGGAGCCGCACCTCGCCCCGTTCGCGGATCGCCAGGGCGGTGTGCGAGCAGTCAAGCCCCGGCGTGGATGTCGTAATCCCGATGATATCCCCGCTCCGCAGTTGCGCTGCAGTTTCCCCCACTCGCGGTCGGGGGATAAAGAGACGCGTGCCCCTGCTGAGCTGGTGTTCCGTTGCAACCATCGCTGCGAAGAACTCCTCCCGGGCAAGCGGAGGATAGGACAAGCGGTGTGCCGACATGAAATCGAGTGCTCTTCTGTCCGGCTCGCCCCCGAGGCGCGCAGTGCAATCGTCGATGGTCTTCTTCCCTGCATTGTCCTGCACCCATTCCGTGAAATAATGGAGCCGGCTCGGGTAGCCGCGAATCTCACCGTTGCGGTAGCGGATCAACTGGAGCTCATGGCGAAACGCATCGGGCGATCGTCCGTGCATTTTCACCGTGCGCGCCAGGGCAAGACAGGTCTCAATGAACGTCACGCAATCGAACTGCTGCATGTTCACCACCAGCTGCTCGTCCCCTGCACTTTCGAGAGTGCCTGCACGGTAGGGAGAACCAAGAAAGGCTTTCCCCATGAAGCAGACAAGTTCTCCCATCGGCAATCCCGACAGGTGTTCTTTCTCCCCGCGGTCAAGCAGGAAGTTCAGCGTCTCGTTGTCTGTGGGATGTTTCCTGGGAGTCTTTGATGGTTGCCGTGCCGGTCCGGCCGCCCGGGAAACATACGCTCCCCCTGCGAAAACCGCAACAGCGCCTAGAAATCGTCTGCGATTCATCAGAATGGCTGTTCCTCCGGACCAGCGGGGGTATTCTCAACGTCGGCAACCGCGAGGTTCTCGAAACGCGCGTAGCGGTTGACAAATGCCAGTGCCACGTCGTCGATGGGACCGTTTCGCTGTTTGCCGACAATGATCTCTGCGCGCCCCTGTACATCGTCCATCTTGTCGGATTTGGGATCGGTATACATCTCCGGCCGATGGACAAACGCGACGAGGTCTGCATCCTGCTCAATTGCTCCCGATTCCCGCAGGTCGGACAGGATCGGTCGCTTGTCCGTCCGCCCTTCGACAGCACGGCTGAGCTGGGAGAGGGCAATGACCGGAATGTCCAGTTCCTTCGCGAGTCCTTTGAGCGAACGCGAGATTGCGGAGATTTCCTTTTCACGGTTCTCCGCATTTCGCGGTCCCTGCATCAGTTGCAGATAGTCGATGATGATCAGGCCGACATTGTGCTCCGCCTTCAGCCGCCGTGCCTTGGCGCGCAACTCCAGGATGCCGAGCCCGGCGGTGTCGTCGATGAACAGCGGGGCGCGTGCGAGACGGCCCGCTCCCAGACTCAGCCTCTTCCAGTCGTTTTCCGGCAGCCGGCCTGTTCTGACCGCATGCGCATCGACCCGCGCTTCGGCGCACAAGAGTCGCATGATGAGCTGGGTGATCGACATTTCCAGAGAGAAAATGCCGACAGTGGTCGGCTTGCTCCGGTGCATTGATGCATTGGCTGCAAGGGAAAGGGCAAAGGCGGTCTTTCCGGAGCTGGGGCGCCCGGCGATGATGACAAGATCGGATTTCTGCCATCCGCCGGTGAGCGTGTCGAGGTCCCGAAAACCGGTCGGCACACCCGTGACTCCTTCGTGGTTGCCGTGAATGCTCTCCAGCATTTCGAGCGTGTCGTGGACGGCTTTTTCCATCGATACAAAATTGCGCTTGAGCCGCCATTCGGAGATCTTGAAGATCGCTTGTTCGGCCTGGTCGAGAAGGTCGAATGCATCCTCCGTCTGATTGTATGCCCGGGAAGCGATGCCGCTCGTCTCCGTGATGAGGCGCCGCATAAGCGCTTTCTCCAGAACGATCCGGGCGTGGTATTCCACGTTCGCGGCGGATGAGACTTTCATCGTCAGCTCGACCAGGGCTGCCTCTCCACCGGCAGCGTCCAGTCTTCCACGGCGACGGAGTTCTTCCGCAACGGTAATAACATCGGAAGGTTCGCTCTTTTCAAAGAGCGCCACGATTGCCTGGAACACCAGGCGGTTCTTTTCGGCGTGGAACGCCTGCTCGTCAAGCACCTCGATCGCCTTCGAGATCGCTTCCTTATCCAGGAGCATTGCGCCGAGAACCTCTTCCTCGATATCCACTGCCTGCGGTGGGATCCGTCCTTCGGCAACGGCTCGATCCGTCGTACTCCCCTCACGTCCCTGTGCACTTTCTGCCATTTGTTTCGCGCCCGTCGTTAACCTTTTGCCACCAGTTCATCGTGAAGTTTCCGTGCCGCCTGGACATCTTCCCACGCGGGACGTTTCCAGTTTGGATTTCTGAGCAACGCCGCCGGATGGTACGTCACCATGAGCGGTGTCCCTTCGTACTGAAGCACTCTTCCGCGCAATTTACCCAGTCCTTCGGTCGTCTGGAGCAGGCTTTCCGCCGCGGTAAGGCCGAGGCACACGATGAGTTTCGGCTTCACCAGAGCAACCTGCCGGCGGAGATAGGGGATGCAGCGGTCAATCTCTTCCGGCAGCGGTTTGCGATTCCCCGGGGGCCTGCATTTCAGGATGTTGCAGATAAAGACTTCATCGCGCTTGAAGTGGATCGCTTCGAGGATCTTCGTCAGCAGTTGTCCCGCGCGGCCGACGAACGGCTCACCCTGCGCGTCTTCATCGGCGCCAGGGGCCTCACCAACCAGCATGAACGTTGCGCGGGGATTCCCGACGCCGAAGACGAACTTTGTCCTCGTGGTTCCCAGTGAACATTTCATGCAATGGCAGATTGCCGCCTCGAGTTCGTCGATCGTCGCGGCACGTCCCCATGCCTCCCCCCCGGCCGCGTCGGATGGCGCAACGGAAGGAGGTTCAAACAAAACGGGCTCGTTCTCTGACGGAGATTGTCGATGCCTTGGCATGGGCGTCACCGTGTGCGGTTGCGCTTCGATCAGGAGCGTTTCGCCGAACAGCTCGCGTTCCTGGAGAAGGAAATAGTGAATATCGGACAGCAGGTCCGCCATGGAGGTGAACGGTCCGTATTACTGGAGGAGCGGGACGGCGCGCGTGAGGATTGCGTGCGCCACATCGATCTTCGGCGCGCGCGGCAGCTGCTCCGGTTTCGCGTCGGGACGGATGATGGTGACAATATTGGTGTCGACGCCAAACCCCGCCCCTGCGTCGCGGGGGTTGTTCAGGACGATGAAATCAAGATTTTTCGCGGCAAGCTTGCGCTGTGCGCTCGCCACGCCGTCGTCGGTTTCGAGGGCAAATCCGACGACGACCCTCTTTCCTTTCGACGGGGCGATCGCCTTGAGGATGTCGGGGACCTTCGAGAGAGTCAGTGTCATCGAATCGCCCGTTTGCTCTTCGCGTTTGATCTTGGTTGCAGACGCGTGCGCAGGGGAGAAATCGGCCACTGCCGCTGCCATGACGAGAAGATCCGCCGCAGGAAATTCCCGCTCCACTGCCGCTGCCATCTCATGGGCGGTTGTCACATCGATCCGGCGGACAGTCAGAGGCGTCTGCAGGTGTACCGGTCCGCTGATCAGTGTGACATCGGCCCCGCGCTGTGCGGCGGCGGCGGCGAGCGCAAATCCCATTTTGCCCGACGACCGGTTGCTGATGTAACGGATCGGGTCAATCGCTTCGTGCGTCGGTCCCGCGGTGACGAGGACACGTTTGCCGCGAAAGTCACGATGCGCCGATTCCAACACCTTTGCCAGCTCCTTCACGAGATGGTCCACATCGGGAAGACGGCCTGCGCCATGGAGGCCGCTCGCCAGCTCGCCGCTTTCGGGCTCAATGATGTGACATCCCGATTCCCGCAGAGCGGCGATGTTTCGCTGCGTCGCCTCGTTCCCGTACATATCCACGTCCATGGAAGGGGCGAGAACAAGCGGACAACGGAGTGCGAGGACTAAGGTCGTCAAGAAGTTGTCGGCCATGCCGCAAGCGATCTTGGCGATCGTATTTGCCGACGCCGGGGCAACCAACATGACGTCTCCCCACAACGCGATGTCGATATGCTTCGTCCATTGCATTGTGGGCTGATCAGGTGAGGGGGGAAACATCTCCACAATCACTTCCCTGCGCGACAGAGTCGAAAGCGTAAGAGGGGTGATGAATTGCGTTGCCGCATGTGTCATCACCACCTGCACTTCGGCCCCGCCCCGGATCAACTCCCGGACGAGGTGGGCGCTCTTGTACGCTGCGATGCCGCCCGTTACGCCAAGCACTATGTGCCTGCCCGTCAGCATGGTGGAGGAGCGGCCTATTCCTCGGATTCGGCGGTTTCTTCGTCCGCCTTTGCGGGCTCCGGAACCTCCTTGACGTCGAAATGCCACGCCAATGTTCCGTCCATGAGCTCTTCGAGCGCGACGTCGGTCGGCTTCGGCCTCTTTTCAAATTCGAGGCTGACTTTGAGCTGATCGGGGTTCACATCCATTTCTTCCGCTTCCGTCTCAGTCTTCGTGGCGAAGATCTCGATGCGCTGATTGAATTCGATCTTCAGATCCTCGTTGAGCTGCCGGGCACGCTTCGAGGCGGCAACGATCGATTCGTGGACGTTCTTCCCCTCCTCGTTGAAGTACTCGAGGTTAATGGGTTTAATTCCCATAGCGGTTCTTCCCTTCGGTTAGTTCGTCAGGTATGCTTGCACAATTCTGTCCACTTCCGCGATGGCGCGGCCTAAATCATCGTTGACGACCTGGTGGTCGAATTTCATTCCGGTCTCCATTTCCATCGGCGCACGCTCCATGCGCCGCGCGATCGTGGCGGCATCTTCCGTCTTCCTTCCCTTCAGCCGATCCAGGAGCATTTCAATGCTGGGAGGGCGAATGAAGATCAGGAGCGCTTCCGGGTAGTGGCGCTTGATGGAGAGCGCCCCTTTCACGTCGATGTCGAAGAGGAGGTGCGTGCCCTCCGCAAGGCATCTGTCGAGTTCCGCCTTAAGGGTCCCGTAGTAGTTTCCATAAATCTCTTCCCACTCGACGAACTTTCCGGCGTCGACACGCCGGCGGAATTCGTCCTTTGAAAGAAAGTAATAATCGCGGCCGTCTGCCTCATATTCCCTCCTCGGCCGTGTGGTCGCAGACACCGAGAACTTCATCGACGGATGCGATGCAAGAAGGGTCTGCGCAATCGTTGTCTTGCCGGCACCGCTGGGAGCGGAAATGACGATGAGCTTTCCCCTCGCCATGCGCTACTCGATGTTTTGTAGCTGCTCGCGGATCTTCTCCAGCTCTTCCTTCATTGCCACGACAATGTGCGCGATCTCGGTCGCGTTCGATTTCGAACCGATGGTGTTCACTTCCCTGTTCATTTCCTGGATCAGGAAGTTCAGTTTGCGGCCGGCCGGCTCCGGTGCATCGATTGCTGCAAGAAAGAATTTGTTATGGCTCCGGAAGCGGACGCATTCCTCGGTGACATCGAGGTGGTCGGCAAGAAGGGCGATTTCCAATTCCAGTCGTCCTTCATCCACCGGCTGGTCCTCCAGCAATTGAGCGATCCGCTCCCGTAAGCGGGTTCGCTCAGCCGGTACCTGCGCCTTTGATAAAGTTTCAACGGCAGCGAGCTGTTCCTCGAGGAGGGCAATACGTTTGCGGAAGTCGCGGGCGAGCTCCCCTCCCTCGCCCCGGCGCATTTCTTCCAGGCCATCGATGGACGCATTCAGGGCCTGGAGTGTTGCATCCCATTCCATCTCTTCGAGATTGTCCGTTCCCTGCTCTTCGAAAATTTCCGAGAAGTGCAGGAGGTGCTCAATCTTGACGGGTTCCTTGATGCGCGCCGTTTTCCGCAGCTGGTTCAGCATCGCCATGCACGCCTTCGCCGCCGGCACATTGACCGCAAGAGGGATGGCGGCACTCTCCTCCCGCACAACGCTGGCAAGAAGGTTTACCTTCCCCCTGGCAATCCGCTTGCGGATGAGATCTTTGATCTCATTTTCCCGGCGGCTGAGCACACCGGGGAGCCGCGATGAAACCTCCAGAAACCGACTGTTGACGGTGCGCAGTTCGACAGCAACGCTCACACCGCCGGATGTCGCTTCTCCCCTCCCGAAGCCGGTCATGCTTGTAATCATGGGACCTCGCAATCATTGCTTTAGCAAAGAAAACTACCAAAATCGGGGCCGATTTGCAATGGAAACTTTCAAACCTTCTCTGCACATGTTCATCCACAAGTTATACACATGGTTTTGCCGTTTCGTTGTCGTATTCCCCGTTTTTCAATATATTGTTGATAACGTTATGCTAACCAATTACTACACATTGCGCTTCATCGCTTCCACGCTTGATTCCACGACCAAAGGATGGAAGATCCGGGATGTTTTCACGCAGCGAAAGGATGAGCTGACCATCGCCTTTGAGGAAGATCCGCGGCATCTCATTATCTCCTGCCGGCCTGATGCTCCGATTGTGTATCTTCATCCGGAGATTTCCCGCGCCAGACGGAACACGGTCGATCTCCTGCAGGCCTCTCTTGGCGCAACGGTTGGGGGAGTTTTCATGCACCCTTCCGACCGGGTCATCACCATGGCGCTTGACTCCGGACTCATGCTGAAGATGCTTTTCTTCGGAAGCAAGTCGAACGTCCTTCTGACAAACGACAAGGGCGTCGTCATTGACGCCTTCAAGAATGCCGGCGAAGTCAAAGGAAGTGTGGCTGCCTTTCCCGTGGATGATATCGTCCACGATTTCTCTCTGTTTCGCACCGCCGTGGCCGATAGTGGCGCTGTGACCATCGCCGCAGTTCTGCGGAAGTCCTTCCCCCGGCTTGGAAGCACTCTCACCGATGAAGCGCTGACGCGCGCGGGATGTCTGCGTTCTGCTTCCGCTTCCTCTCTGGAGCCGGCAGCCATCGACATTCTGGAGGATGCACTGCGGTCCGTCCTCTTCGACATGAACAGCCCTCGCCCGCGCGTGTACCTCGACACAGCGGGGCGACCCTGCACCTTCTCTCTTCTTCCCTTGACGCATCGCGAAGGGATACAGGAAAGACTGTTCGACGACATCCACGAAGCCCTGCGTTTCTATACCGGCCGGAAGAGCGCCGCGGCCGGCATCGACGCAGAGAGGGGGGCCATACGTGCCGCGCTTCACCGCGTCATTGAAAAAGGGGAACGGACGCGGCAGGCCGTAACGGAGGATGCACAGCGATCGGACCGTGCACGCGACTATGCAGCATACGCCGGTCTCCTTATGGGAAACCTCGACTCAGTTCACAAAGGGTCCCGTAAGGTAACAATCGCTACCGCCGGCGGGGAGGTGACGATTCCCCTTGATCCGGCCCTCTCGCCCGTCCAGAACGCCCAGAAGTATTTCGAAAAGACCAAGCGTGCCCGCACCGCCGGCCGTGAAGGGGGAGAACGATTGCACGATATCGAAGAAAGGATTGAGCAGGCACGGCGGCTTCTCGCCGGAATCGAACAGTGCACCACAAAGGACGAACAGGTGGAATTTGTCCGAACCAACGCTGCAGAGCTCGACCGTTTCGGGATAGGCAGAAAGGCGGAGCAAAGAGAGCAACTGCCGTTCCGCCTCTTCGTCGTGGATGGCGGGTTTGAAGTCTGGGCGGGCAAGAACAGCACGAACAACGATCTCCTGACATTGCGGCACGCAAAACCCGCCGATCTCTGGTTTCACGCACGAGGCTCGGGCGGATCGCATGTGGTGTTGAAAGTTGGTACCGGCCGCGGAGAACCGGGGAAGAAGGCCCGCGAAGAGGCGGCCGGCATCGCGGCGTATTACAGCAAAATGAAGAATGCAAAAATGGTTCCCGTCGCTATGACGGAGAAGCGCTACGTGCGCAAACCAAAGGGAGCGCCGCCCGGTACGGTTGTCATCGAGCGCGAGAAAGTGATCTTTGCGGAACCCGCGCTCCCGGCACCGCAGAAAAACGGAGAACATGCATAGACGGGGGTCATTATGAGCGGACACGCGCAACCGGCGCGGAGGAAGAAATCCTTCCCGGCCACCATGGGAATCTCGACAAGGGCTATCCACGGCAGGAAGCTGTTCGCGTATCGCGGACCAGTTGCCGAACCGATCGTACAAACGACAACCTACCGGTTCGCCGATTCCACCGATGCCCTGCGGTATGCGCAAGGCGATCCGGACGTGTACGTGTACACCCGCTATCACAATCCTACCGTCCACGAAGCGCAGGACCGTCTTGCGCTGATGATGGGAAGCGCGGAGGTTCTTTTGCTCTCGTCGGGAATGGCCGCTATCACATCGGCGATCCTGTCGGTGGCAAAGACGGGAGATGAGATCCTCAGTACGTCTTCGCTCTACGGCGGGACATACCGGTTCTTCCGCGACATTCTTCCGCGGTACGGAGTAAAGGTACGGTACGTTCCTCCCGGCCGGCTGGAGGCTGTGAGGGAGATGGCCACAAAGAAAACAGCCCTTGTGTATTGTGAAACGCCAACCAATCCGACGCTCAGCATCGTGGATATCGCTTCCCTCGTCCACAACGTCCGGAAGGCCTCTGCCCGTGCCCGCAGGAGGATCCCCATCATTCTCGACAACACCTTTGCGACGATTCTCAACCAGAATCCGTTCGCTTTCGGGGTTGACGTCGTGGTGGAGAGCGCCACGAAGTATCTCGGCGGGCATACCGATCTGATGGCCGGGGTGGTAGCCGGCTCTTCCAGGTTCATCACGGGTGTGCATACTCAGATGAAATATCTCGGCGGCTGCGCCGACCCGTTCGCCGCTTATCTGCTCCTCAGGAGTCTGAAGACATTTGAGCTCCGGGTCCTGAAGCAGAATGCCAACGCGATGGCGCTAGCCGAGTTCCTCGAGCACCACCCCCGGGTGAAGCGCGTTCTCTACCCCGGCCTTCCGTCGCATCCGGACCACGCAACCGCCCGTGCCCAGATGACCGGCGCGGGAGGTGCGGGCTACGGGGGTATGGTGACCATCGAGGTCTCCGGCGGCGTTCGCGGAGCGGTCAGGGTCTGCGACTCGCTCCGGGTCGCTGTCAATGCCATGTCGCTGGGGGGAGTGGAAACACTGGTGAGTATTCCCGTCTATTCCTCCCATGTGCATATGAGCGCGAGCGAGTTGTCACGCCAGGGGGTCACCCCGGGAATGGTCCGTATTTCGGCGGGTATCGAGGCGTGGGACGACTTGAGGGATGATTTCGACCGCGCCTTACGAAAAACGCGTTGATCCGACCGCTTTCTTGATTTTCGGTCACCGTTTGCGTACTATTCTAAGCTGCAAATTCCTCATTGTATGGTCCACAATTGGAGAGCGAAAGTGCGTATGCATGATAATCCCCGCATGTCAATGCTTGCCTGGGCCGGCACCGCAGTGCTGGCCGTCGGTGTTCTGCACGGTTGTTCCCCCAAGGCGCAGGATGAAGTCGTCGCTACCGTTGGCCCTACTCCTATCACACTCGGCCAGTATGAGTCGCATTATCTGAAGACCCTCGGAACTCGCGAGGCAGGGGAAAAGACAACGCTGGAGGAGCGGCAGAAGTTTCTCGACCTCCTTGTCAAGTACCAGCTCAAACTCTCCGACGCCTACAGTCGGGGAATGGATAAGAAACCGGACGTCTTCCAGGAGATTGAGGCATACAAGGGCGGACTGGCGATGTCCTTCCTTCAGGAGCGAGAGGTCGTGGCGCCCGGCCTGAAGAATATGTACACGCGCCGGAGCGAGGAGATCCGCGCCAGCCAGATCCTCTTTACTCTTAAGCCGAACGCGTCACCCGCCGATTCCGCTGCCGCGTATAAGAAAGCGTATGACGTGCTCAACCTGCTGAAGCAAGGAAAAGACTTCGGCATGCTTGCCGTGGAATATTCGCAGGATCCCTCCGCGAAATCGAACATGGGGGATCTTTACTATTTCACTTCCGGACAAATTGTCGGGCCCTTTGAGGATGCGGCGTTCCAGTTGCAGCCCGGCCAGGTGTCGACCGTCCCTGTACGGACCAGCTTCGGCCTGCACATTATCAAGGTGACCGGTCGGAAACCGTCGGTCGGCGAGATGCACGCAGGCCACATCATGATCCGATTCCCCAACCAGAATCCTTCCCCGGAAGACACCGCGAAGGCCTACAGCAAAATCTCCGCACTGCTTGACAGCCTGAAGGCAGGGGCCGACTTTGCAGAACTTGCCAAACGGCACTCGGAGGATCCGGGTTCCGCCCCCCGCGGCGGCGACCTCGGGTACTTCGGCAGGCGTCGGTGGATTCAGCCATTCGACGAGGCGGCGCTCGCCATGAAACCCGGTCAGCTCTCAGGCATCGTCCGAACCCCCTTCGGGTACCATCTCATCAAGTGTTACGATATCCGCCCTCTCAAGAGCTTCGACGATATGAAGCAGGACTTGCAATCGACATATCAGCAAGTCCGGTACAAGGACGACTATGCGAAGTACCTTGCCGGCGTGAAAAAAGAAGTCGGGTATGCATTTGACGATTCGGTCTTCGCGGTCCTCATTGCCTCGCTCGACACGACAAAATCTGTCCGTGACAGTACGTGGAAGGCGGGTGTTACCCCTGCCACAGGGAAACTGGTGTTGATGAGCGTTCGGGGTAAAGCGTTGTCCGTCGACAGCGTCCTCGCGATATTGGGAACGCGCACCGAATTTTCAAACACCTCACTCCGCCCGAAGGCGTTGCAGACGCAGCTCGATAAAATTGCTGAGGAGCTGACCTTCGGAGCGAAGGCGGATCTTCTCGTAAAACAGGACCCTGAGTTTGCTTCGCTTATCGAGGAATACCGTCAGGGAATTCTCCTCTACCAGGAGGAGCAGGAAAACGTATGGAACAAAGTTGCGATCAACGATTCGGTTTTGACGGCGTTCTTTGAAGCCCACAGGGACCAGTTCACATGGCCTGACCGCGTGGCACTGACCGTTGTCCGCGCGTCGAACGACTCTCTCGCTCAGGCGATCCATCGCATGCTCCTTTCGGCGACGACCATCGAGCAGGTGGCGGCTGAGGACTCCGTCCGTATGGCGATGCCGGCAACGCGTGCGCTGAAATTCGGCCGGGGTTCTTCGAATCTGGACAAGGCAGCTCGACAGGATCTTGCGCTCCTTGCCGCAGAAATCAAGAAGAACCTTTCCGAGCGGATCACCCTGACCTCGCATCCCGATACGAATGCGGCACGTGTGAAGAATCTGAAGCTCGCGCAGACGCGCCTCGAAGCCGTCAAGGCGTATCTTACGAAGACTCTGAAAGCTGAACCGTCACACATTTCCCTGGTGACCGCACCGCTCCCCCGTGGGGCCAAAGACAGCATCTCCGCCGCCCGCGCCAACACGGTCGACGCGTACCTTGGTGGACGGTCAGCCCTGGTATTCGGAAAAGTGGAATCGCTTCTCCTCCCGACAACAACAGACGAACGCACGCGGAATGCGGATTCCCTGAGTGTCGGAGGTATATCGGAGCCCTTCCGGTATAGCGCCGTTCCCACCATCGTCCGGTTGGACGGACGGGAAAAAGCACGACAAAAGACGTTTGAAGAGGCGTCGGGTGAAGTCTCAGGCGCCTATCAGGAGGCCGAATCCAAGCAACTCGAGAGCGACTGGCTGGCACGGCTGCGGCGGACATATCCAGTGATCGAGAACGGAAAAGCGCTTCAGGATGCATTTGCACCTCTTCAGAAATAGCGGCACGCGGTTCCCATGGTTCATCGCCGCAGCACTGCTCGTCATCGCAGCAGGCTGCGGCCGGGATTCGTCATCCGGCAAGTTCCTTGCCCGTGTCGGTTCCTCGGAACTGACACAGGAAGAACTTGCCAGGGTGAGCGATTCTCTGGGGATCATCCGGAGCAGTTCCCGCTCCTTTGTGGAGGAGTGGGTGGCCTCCGAGCTCCTTTACCAGGAGGCACAGCGAAGAGGATTGACGGAAAGTGCCGAATTCCATTCCCGCCTCGAAGCGGCACGGAAGCAGCTCGCCATCGATGCACTGCTCCAGAAAGAGGTGTATGCTCCGGGAGCAGTCACTCTGAGCGATGAAGATGTTGCCTCGTTCTTCCAGGCCAACGCATCGCAGTTCACGCTCAAGGAAGATGTTGTGCAGTTGAGTTATGTTCTCTTTTCGGAGAGGGATGCCGCAAACGCCTTCCGTGCAAATGTCCTTCATGGAACGGCGTGGGATGAGGCATTGAGCCGGACCCGGGGCGATTCCCTCAGCGGCCGCTCTGTGCGGGCCATTGCCGCCCGGCAGTTCTTCACCCAGGCCACTCTCTACCCTGAAGAACTCTGGAAACTTGCGCGTACGTTGTCGCGAGAGGAAGCATCGTTTGCTGTTCGCGCCGGCTCGGGTTACTACATCGTCGTCGTCCACGGCATTCAGCACGCCGGTGAAACCCCGCGCTTTGAGTACGTCAAGGAGGACGTGCGGAACCGTCTCCTCATCGACAAGCGGCGGGAACGATACGAGAAACTGCTGTCCGAGATACGATCGCGGCAGGTGGTCGATCTTGCCCCGGACCTCATTGACACGTTGGCGGAATCTCACTAGTCCATAACAAAGAAGAATCGAGGCGTTGTATGAAGCGGTGCTTTGGCGGGATCCTCCTCTGTCTTTGCGCCCTCGTGGGTGCGACAGCACAGACGCTGGATCGGGTTGTGGCGGTGGTGGACAACGAACTGATCCTGGAATCCGAGCTCAACGCGTCCGTGCAGTTTTATGTGTTGAACAACAAGCTCGACCCCAAGACTCCTGGAATGCGCGACCAGGTGCTTCAGACCCTCATCAATGAAAAGCTGGTCCTTGCGAAAGCGATCGAGGACAGCGTGACCGTGACCGACGAGGAGGTCCAGCAGCAGCTTGACGCCGCCATACAGGCCCGCGTGCAGCAATTTGGATCGGAAGCGCGCCTGGAAGAGATCTATGGAATGCCGATCAGCAAAATCAAGAGGGAGTTCCGTGACGAGATGAGGAAGAACCTTCTCGCCCAGAAGATGCAGCAGCAGCGATTCGGCAATACGACCATCGGACGGTTTGAGGTGGAGGATTTCTACCGCGCGTACAAGGATAGTCTTCCCCGCGTTCCCGAGGAGCTCGATCTTTCCGACATCGGGATAGCACCCCGCTTCGACGACAATGCGAGGGCGGCGACACGTGCGAAGCTGGAGGGGATTATCGACAGCATCCGGAACGGGGCCGACTTCGCCGTCATGGCAAAGAGGTACTCACAAGATCCGGGATCCGCTTCTCAGGGGGGAGACCTCGGGCTCGTGCGAAGAGGACAATTTGTCAAAGAGTTTGAGACGGCGGTGTTCGCGCTCACCGAGGGACAGATCTCCGATATTGTGGAGACGGAATTCGGGCTTCATGCAATTCAGCTTGTTGAGAGGCGTGGGGACGCGGTTCGGGCACGCCATATTCTGCTCCGGATCCAGCGCACAAAGGAAAGCGACGACGTCGCTATTCGCCTGCTCGATTCCCTCCGCACCCGCGCGCTCAACGGCGAAAGCTTCGCAGAGCTCGCGCGGAAATACTCCGAAGGAAAGGAGAATACCGTCGGCGGAAACCTCGGGACGGTGGAGGTGGACCAAATCAACAAGGACATCGCCTCTGCAATCCAGAACCTCAACGAAGGGGAGATCAGCAAGCCCGTCAAAGTCACGGAGGGTAATACTTACAAATACCATATCGTCCTGGTGCGCCGCCGCACCCACGCACATGTCATGTCGCTCGACACGGATTACCAGAAAGTCGAAAGCATCGCGCTTAATCTGAAGCGTTCTAAAGACTACCAGACCTGGATGGACGAGCTGAAGAGCAATATCTATTGGCAGTCGCGCCTGGACCAGCAATGACCGATGCAGGGCAGACCGGCGACCTCGCGGCGGCAGAGGAACTCGCCTCACTTTACAAGCCCCTCCGGGCGGAGATTGCCAAGGCCGTTGTCGGCCAGGACATGATCGTTGAACAACTCCTGTCCTCCCTCCTTGCGCGGGGACACTGCCTGCTCGTCGGCGTGCCGGGACTGGCAAAGACGCTGTTGATCAGAACCCTCGCGGAAGTGCTCGACCTTTCCTTCAACCGGATCCAGTTCACCCCCGAT
>Ga0182010_10000318_pt1 | contig 27559 bp, 23 predicted proteins | sample 611E1MmetaG_FD_120488 | JGI IMG/M metagenome (GOLD analysis project Ga0182010, IMG submission 120488) | Permafrost microbial communities from Stordalen Mire, Sweden - 611E1M metaG | ecosystem: Environmental > Terrestrial > Soil > Wetlands > Permafrost | place: Sweden: Stordalen | collected... | reverse complement strand
TTCTCTTTCCTGATACAAACCGCAATCCACCAGAAATCTAAAGCCGTTGGTTTTTACCAGGTAACGTGAACCGGTAACATTCTGTGCCGCACCGAGAAAAGTAATTGATATTTGCATTTTTTACTCTATTTAATCCAATATAACAGAAACCGGCACTACACACAATGGGTCTTGTTAGTTTTGTCTTGCTGGTTTCCAACTTATGTATAGTTATTCTTCCATAGGGGTTTATTACAAACTCCCTTGATCCGGTTAAGAATTGACAGACCGCCTCATAATGGTCTATTCTCAATCTGCTAGACGATTCGCAACAAAAGGAGACAACCGTGACCGCATTGTTGATTGCAGCCACTTTGCTCGGTGCTTATCTGGTAGGTTCGATTCCCACTGCTTACCTCATCGGTAAATTCAAAAAAGGCACCGATATCCGTGAAGTCGGCAGCCATAACATGGGCGCGATGAACGTCATTTACAACGTGGGCTTCTGGTGGGGCGCACTGGTCATGACGATCGATATAGGTAAGGGCGTCCTGACGATGGCGGTAGCGAAATTACTGAATATTCCTGAATTAGCTTATTATGCCGCCGGTATCGTAGTTATACTGGGACACAATTTTCCGATCTTCCTTAAATTCCGCGGGGGCAAAGGTGGGGCTACAGCGGTCGGCGTGCTCAGCTTCCTGATGTTTCCCTTTGGCTTTCTGATCGGTCTGGGAGTATTCTGCTTGTTAATGGCAATAACACGCTTCCCTACATTGAGCTACGGCATCGGCCTGGTTGTATTCCCCTTTGTCGGCTGGCTGCATTATCACAACGGGAACTGGGTTATTTTTTCCGCAATTGTGGTTGCTATCCCGTTCATTCGTTATATACCGCGGCTCAAAGAAATCTACAAGAAAGCAGGAAATCTCGGGCATGCAATACGGCGGAAAAACCTGAAAGACCGATTCTAACAGCAATTCGTAGGTACTTTCAATAATTTCTGATATTCTTGCAAAAGGTGCTGCGCAGTCGACGACCAGCTGTATTTCAATACCGATTGGCGGGCTGCGCCAGCCATCGAATTCCGGATTTCATTTTCACTCATCATTAAACACAGGTATGCCGCAAGCGCTTCCGGCGAACGTTCTTCGAACAGATAGCCGGTTTCTCCATCTTTAACAATGGTAGCTAATCCTCCGACGCGGGAAGCCAATACCGGCGTGCCGGAAGCTAGCGCTTCCACCGCGACCAAACCAAAGCTCTCGTGATACGAAGGAACGATGCAAATATCCGCCGCGTTGTAGTAAACCGGCATTTTTTCGTGCTCCACCGGACCGACAAAATCGACCCTACTGCCGATACCCAGTTCATTTGTCAATGCATTCATTTTCGCCAGTTCGTCGTTATCACCGGAGTTACCACCGACCACCAGCAACTTTGTCATCCCGTGATTGGGCAGATTGGTCATCGCGTGCAGCAACAAATCCAAACCTTTAAATGGTTGCAGCCGCCCCGCAAAGAGCAGCACGCGCCGATAGTTTTCCAGATCCAGTTCACGACGTGCCTTTTCCTGGTCTCGCGGCAAGAAAACATCGAGATTGACGCCGGGAGGAATAATCTTGATCTTTTCCGGAAGGCAGCCGTAGAGATTAATCAGGTTATTTTTTCCTTCTGCAGTTGACGTTACAATACAATCAGTAATAGCCACTATCTTCTTTTCCGATTGGATGCGGATTTCCGGTTCTTCATGAGCCCCCGACGCGCGGTTCTTTACTTCTCCCAGGGTATGAAAAGTCACGATATCGGGAACGCCCAATTGTTTTTTAATTTGCTCGGCGACCAGCGCCGATGTCCAGTAATGACTGCGCAGAATGTCGTATTTAGCGCCGTCTTTTTGCATAAATTCCAGTATTTTAGCTTGAAATTCAGGCAAGCAATTAAAGACATCCATCTTCGAAATATCCCGCGGTTCTCCGGCACGGATATGAATGAGGCGTGTCCTTTCATTTATTCGGATTATTTCCGGCTCGTCCGGATCATGCCAGCGCGCAAAAATATCAACGTCAACCCCCAGCCTGTTCATTTCATGGCTGAGCGTAAGTATATACAGGTTCATGCCGCCGACATCCCCCGTTCCTAACGGACGCTGCGGACAACTATGCACACTGATTTCAGCGATACGCATTTGTCTATCTCCTTGAAATCACGCACCGGTACAGAGGGACATCCTGCCCGCCCAGATCATATTTGTACGGCTCATTGCCGGAGAGGAAATCAAAACGCTTTTTCCCATTATCGATCGCATCCCGGATATTAAAAACCTCAAGTAGTAAGCCCACACTTAACGCCGAATACTCTTTGTCGTAGGCGCTGTTGTAAAGGTAAATATCATTATTAAAATCAAAGCACAATGTGGAGCTGGCCCGCTTGCCGCCGACTTCCAGGAATGACAGCCGGATATTACCGTGCTCGCCCAGAGAGGATATCATCGTGGTAAAAAATTCTTTCTTTTTTTCGGTCATAAAATTAGCTTTCTCTTCGTTGCTTAACTGAAACAGTTTAAAAAAGCTCTCAGCGGCTTTTGGTAACACTTCCTTATCGGTGACAGCGAAGTAATTTACAGATTGGTTTTGTTCCAGCCGTCTTAACTTGCGCCGTATCTCATGCCGGTCTTTGGTCGTCAGTAATACCAGGTAATCTTCCCAGCTCGCGGGTAAAATGAGTTGCGGGCTGACATTCGATTGTTTTGTCTCGATCCGATAACCCTTCTGCTGTGCCAGAGGCACGAAATATTTAAACGCGAGAGAGTCCCCTAATATATTTTCGAGTTCGATGCTGTTCCATTCCTGTGCATCCAGGTACTCCAGTAGCCGTGAAAAAATATATTCTTCCCGCCCCTTTCGCGCGATGAAGTCCATGTAATCGCAAACATCGCTGCTGCCGATGAATGAAAGCTTGCCCTCTTGTCTTTTTAACGGAGCAATACCTGCGAGTTTATCACCTTCCAATATCGAAAGAAGAATCAATTCGTAATAACTGCCGAATACCTGCCACCAGGCTGTTTGCCATTGCGGCGTAAAAAATACATGATTTGCGGCAGACGCGGTCAGCAATTCCTGCCATGCGGTTTTCAGGCCGACGAAACTAACGGGTTTTACAAATTCATCCATCTTATATTAGTATAACATTCCAGATTTTATTCGACAGCGAATATGTCAAAGAAAGTCAAAATGTTTCAACCCGGATACTGCCAGAATCAAATGATGTCGGCATATAAATCATGGTTGACGTCATTGTCATATAGTAATACAATATTGGCACTTAACTAAAACTTGTATTAAAGGAGAAATGGTATGGAAGGGAAAGAACTGATTAAATTTGGATTTGAAAATATCAAAAGATCAGTGGATAGAACAATCGAAGGCTTAACAAAAGAGGAACTGGCATGGCACCCGCGGTCCGACGCCAATTCCATCGGATTGATTTTATTCCACATGGCACGCTCAGAGGATACGTTTGTTAACGCGCGCATTCAGGGTAAACAATCCGTCTGGGAAAGTGGGAAATGGTACGTAAAATTTAATAAAGCAATGACTGATGGCGGAGCACATTATACCGCGGAGCAGGTTGCCGGCTTTGTTGTCCCGGAGATTAAAGATTTGCAGGCCTACGCAGATGCTGTGCGTAAAGAAACGACGGGGTACCTCAAGGATGTGACTGCGAAAGAGCTCGATCGAAAAGTTGAACTACCACCGATGCCCCATGCCCAAAATGCCGATGGTAAATCCGCGCCGCCGCCTCGCGCTCCCTTTGAACCCATCGTAGGCTTGATGCTGCAGTTTACCGTGGCTCATTTGTCGCAGCACGCAGGAGAAATTTCTTATATACGCGGCCTCAAACGGGGTATGGACAAATAATTTATTTGATCCCTTCAAACAAGTCTTTTTCCTGGCGTTTGCCGTTGGGCGGCGGGTAATCCCGCATGAAATAGTCCCGCTGCCCGCGGATTTTTTCGATCATGCGAAAAACTCTAAGGGGACCCTGACGAGGGCGGCCGCCACCCTGACTGGCATGACAGGCCGCCGCCTTGTCCCGAATCTGAATGGCTTTTTTCTTGAGACGGATGACCGCATTAATCGGATAATTCTGGTTAAACATTTTAGTCATATCGATGTCTTTGTTTCGTCCGGCGCGGCGGGGATTCTGCCCGAAGAGCGGCATTAATCTGACCATCACTTTCATAAAACCGAGAGAACGCACCCCGAAATACAACTTGGCAGGTTGATATACCGGGCCCGCACCGGGATATTGTTTCTGGTCGTTAGCTGCGTAGAATGCCTTTACAACCGCATTGTGGGTGGCAATGTGGTCAGGATGCCCATAACCACCTCCGGCGTCGTGGGTAATTACTACATCGGGTTTTAGCTCCCGCACAATTTTAACCATCAGTCCGGCGACCTCATCCACCGGCGCCATCGCCAGCGAAGCAGGGTTTTTATTATCCTCCGAACCCTGCATTCCGGAATCGCGGTACCCGAGATAAATTACCCCGGTCAAGCCCAGAGCCTGCGCCGCGCATTTCATTTCTGCTGAACGCAGATCGCCAATGCTGTTATAGCCTTGCATAAACTCGGGGTCAACTGTGCCAGCCTCACCGCGCGTGGAACAGACGTAATAGACTTTAACCCCGGCAATGATGTACTGCGCCAGCGTTGAGCCCATCCCGAAAGTTTCGTCATCCGGATGGGCGCCGAAATATATCAATGTTTTTTCTTTATCCATCGCACACCAATCCATTTCCGATTACTTTATTATAAATGAAATAATGGAAAGGAACATATCCATAACTAATAAATGATGGAGTAAAGTCTAGAGAGACCCTACTCCATCATTCACTATATTTTATTTACAATTGTTTTATCTTATTGTTTTATGCCTGCGGCGGTGCAGGATTCTTGTAACCCTCCAGCAGCACTTTGGGCACAAGTTCAATTAATTCGTCAACCGTAAACAATTTCCCGTTTTCCTGGGTAATCGTTTTGGTCTTGACCGGTTCTGAGTAAATGGAAATATTAGGATAAGTGACATCGAAAACCTGGCCGTTAATATTTCCGGCTTCGTTAGTACACAAATAAACGACAAAAGGAGCCAGTGTTTCAGCCTCTGGCGGGTGCATCAACTCTTCGAATCTTTCTTTAGTAATCAAGCCGGAATCAAAACGTTTCTGAAAACCGGCTTTGATATCCGCGCTCAGGGTGAAACGGGTTCCCGCAGTAGGAGCATAGGCGTTACAGGTGACACCGGAACGTCCCATCTCTCTGGCCACGGCTCTTGTCAGACCGACAATACCGGCTTTGGCCGCGCCGTAATTACAGTGGCCTACAGTACCTAACCATGCTGTGGATGTAGTATTGATAATGCGTCCCCATTTTTGCTCTCTCATCAGGGGAGCGGCATGGCGGATGCAGTTAAATGAACTCTTCAAAAATGAATCGACTGATAAATCCCAATCTTCTTCGGTCATGTTCCAGACCATTTTCGGCGCGTCCGAACCGGCATTGTTCACCACAATATCGATTCTGCCGAAAGTATTGACCGCCGTTTGGATTGCTTTTTGCGCTTCATGGAAATCCGATACACTGCCGAAGAATGGTACCGCTTCTCCCCCGGCGGCCTTGATCTCGTCTGCCACCGTCGCGGCATCCCCGCCCTGTGTGCCGGCTTTACGGTTGTTAGTGACTACCATGGCGCCTTCGGCAGCCAGCCTCTTTGCTACAGCTTTCCCGATTCCCTGACCTGATCCGGTGACAATCGCTACCTTGCCTTTTAACTTACCAGCCATGTTTTAGACCTCCTTCATCTTATTTATAATGTACTGGAAGGAAAGTAGGTATCTTTGATAACCGTTCGGCTTGAAAATATGATAATTGTCCCCATGATACCACAAGACAAAGATATTCGCCACAAGCAAATACGATACCTTTGGCTCAAAAAATGGAACTTACAAAACACCATTGATAAATACGATTGTAATAATATTAAAGAGTAACAGAGGCCAGATATTATTTTAGCTCTTCTCAATCGTTTCTTTTAGAAGTGGAAAGACTGCTCGGGATAAAACCCGGCAGCCTTTCTGCTTTAATAAATCAAATAAGAGACACAAAACATCCGCTGTTAAGAAAATTAGTATCAGTTATCCCAGCCATTGGGGATTACGTGATGTGCCGTCAAATAAAGTTTCTGTTTTATATGCTTCGTATTGACCGTTAGCGGCTGCCTGGGCGGTCCTGGCTAACAAAGCCGACCGTCTTTCGTTGCTTAACGGTTGGAAGTTCCGGGCTGTATCAATTGCCTGCTGGAGAATTGCCAGCGATTCGCAACCGGTGATCACAGTGCTGACCGGTAAGCTCATCGCGTATTCTAAGCATTCTACCGCGGTTACTATGTTGCTTTTTAAAATGATATTATTTCCGATTGGTTTCATTCCCAATACGCCGATGTTATTTTTTTGCAATACCGGCAGCACTTTCTTTTCAAAACTTTCGAAATGAGCATCCATGACATTTAACGGCATTTGTACAGTATCAAACAGGAAACCGTTTTCCTTTGCCGCTTGCAGCATCTTGAGATGAATGTCCGGATTTTTATGCCCGGAAAAACCGATAAAACGAATCTTGCCGGCCTTTTTTGCTTTAATCAATGCCTCGATCGCGCCGTCAGAACCAAAGATTCTTTCCGGGTCCGCCATGCGGATGACTTCGTGGAATTGCAATAAATCGATGGTATCAGTTTGCAGTCTCTGCAGGGATTCCTCCAGCTGCATTATCGCCATCTTGCCTGTCTGTCCGTCCACCTTTGTCATTAAAAAGACTTTCTGCCGGTAGCCATCAAGCAGCGATTTGCCCATGCGGATTTCGCTTAACCCGTTATTATAATCCCAGCAATTATCTAAAAAATTAATGCCGTTATCGATGGCAACGCGGACAATCCGGATACTCTCTTCTTCGGTGTTCTTCTTTATAATGTGAAAGCCGCCCAAACCAATAATAGACACTTTTTCGCCGGTACGGCCTAACATACGGTAAGGTATTCCCATCTTTGACGAAGCTTTAACATCACCCGGTTTAGTCGAATCTGGAAAAGCGCCGGCAGGCGTCATGAGCAAGCCTCCTCAAGAATATCAAACTACTTTAATAATACTATTTTTCTTTCCAGACGTTCCAAGGCGTCCATTGCATGGCATGATCTTCGAAAAAGCCGAGGCCATGCAATTTTGTGCTCGCCGCGGAAATACCGGCATCCAGCATCAGCGGAATCACGATCGCCTCATCATAGATATGTTTGACAACCGCCCGCGTGGTTTTAACCATGGTTTCACGATCTCTGGCGGCCAGCATCTCATTCAGCAGGTTATCGAAATTTCTTAACACGCTGGTTTGCCCATATTCCCTGGCGGTATGAAAATCAAACAAAGACCAGGTAAAATTCGGGTCTGAAGAGAAATGCCGGAATAACATGGCATTGTGCCACGGTTTCGTTGCACGGTACTGTTTCCACAATGTCGGGTCGGCGATTTCAATCTCTGCTTGAATGCCTACCGCAGCCAGATATGACTGCACCATTTGGAAGACTTTGAGGAGTTCGGTTCCCTCGCCGCCGATCAGCTTTGTCTTGAGACCGTCAGGATAACCGGCCTCCGCCAACAGTTGTTTAGCCTTGGCGGGGTTGTAAGGACGGCCTTCGATTTCCGGATTATAACCGCAAACCCGCTCATTAGCGAGCTGTGTCAGAGGACGCCAGTAGCCATGACCCAGAGCCTGCACGATTGCCGGCCGGTCAATTGCGTATTCGATCGCCTGCCGGACCCGTTTATCAAATAATAAGGAATCGGGATTTAAGGTATCGGGTAACAGCCCCTCCATCGTCCAAGGCAGGACGGTGATATGGTATCCCGCGGATTTCAGCTCGGCTGCGGATGCGCCATTCAAATTGACCGCGGCATCTACCTTACCGCTCTTCAACATATCAACCGCTGTCTGCATATCTTTCGCGTAGAGCATCTCGATTGTATCGAAATACGGTTTGCCCTTCATCCAGAAGTCATTGAAGCGCTCTACTGTAAGCTTGACATCAGGCTCATATTTTTTAAATTTATAGGCGCCCGTGCCGACCGGGTTGACCAGACAATATTCTTCGCCGTAGGTTTTATAGGCAGTCGGCGAAGTTACGAATCCGCCGGAATAAGCCAGCGTGGGTAAAAAGTGGTTATCAAAAGCAGTCAGCGTCAATAATACCTGGAATTCATCTATCACATCGACGGATGACAGGAGTTTGAGCGTACCGTTGGTTTCCCTGGCTTTTAACAGACTCCACTTTACGGCCTCTGCGTTAAAATCAGTACCATCGTGGAATTTCACACCTTTCCTCGCATTTAAGGTCAGATGCAGACCGTCTTTATTGTATTCCCAGGACTCAATTAAATGCGGCACCAGACAGCCGGTTTTATCCACCCGCAGCATTTTATCGACGACCGGTTCCATCCATGGTCCTCCGACGTTAATCCTGCCGGGAACCCCCATCCGTGGCGGCGGTACATAGGTATTCGCTATACGCAAGGTCCCACCGTACTGCGGTTCCAATATCGATTTCTGTCTATATTTTGCAGTTGCCGTCGTTTTTATTTCTGATTTCATCTTCTTTTCCTTTGTTTATTGCGTATAGAGAGGCTGGGTTTCCCCAGCCTCTCTATTGTCTATCCATAAGACATGGTAACCATAGCTAACTTTGCGGACTAGTGGCCCATAGACTTCTTTAATTTTTGATCGATCCAGAACCGCGACAGGAAATAACCGGCAAACATCGGGCCTGCATTCCCGCCGCCGATGGTGAAACTCTGACCGGCATAGCCTTTTAGCCACGGTTCATTAAATGTAAAGAGATTACATTGTACCAGTGATATTGACCAATGTTGCTCAGCGACGTATTTATTGGCATCGTGCACTATCTGCTTCAGCTGGTCGATGCTCGAAGCCGCTACTGCTTGAGTATAAAAAGCATCATAAGTCGGGTCGGCAACCATCAGCCAGTTGGTCATGTATCCTGTCTGATAACGTGAAAGTTGCCTGATAAAAGCATAGTTCAGTCCGAGTCCGCCTGCCTGGCGCTGGGCTAACGCATCCTGATTGTGGCCTCTCATCACATAAGCAGTCCAATCGGCAGCGGCCATGGGACGGATATCCATCGTAATACCAACAGCAGCAAAATAAGATTTAACTACTTGCAGCAAGTCCATATCTACCGTGTTCTGGGCCACGATATCGGTCTTAAAACCATTGGGGAAACCGGCTGCCGCCAGCATCTGTTTGGCCAGGGTCGGGTTATAGGAATAAGAATCTTTTAAAGACTGCGGCCACTGGTCGTAAGGATAGCCCCATCCGGTCATGGCATAAGAGGTTAACGTGAGCGGCAGTGGCGAGCAAGTGCCGCCGTAGTAGGAACTGGTTATCGTGGGCAAATCCAGGGCATGCTGCATCGCAATTCTGACATTGATATCTTTGAACGGAGCGACATCAACTCTCGGATCGATCGTCGGCTGGTTTGACGTCGCATAGGTTAACGAAACCAGTTCGGGGTTGGTTTTCTTTAAATTATTAGAATCTGTAAGACCGATATTGTCCATAGCATCGATTTTGCCTGTACGCAACGCTGCCAGCGTGGTAGCTACGTCAGGAATTATTAAATATTTTAAAGAATCGATATAAGGCAGCTGGTTTTTCGGGAAATGCTCATCATATCCCCAGTAATTGGGATTTCTCACCAGAGTCGCTGAAGAGCCGGTGACATAATCAGTGAGCATAAACGGACCGGTGCCGACGACATGATGCCAATCCTTTAGGTCGCCATATTGGGCGGTTGCTTCCTGGTTAGCGATCGATTGTTCGCTGTCCGTGGGATCCATCGCCTCGATGATGTACTCAGGATTCGATGTTTTCCATTTAAAGATCACGGTATATTTATCAGGAGCAGTTAATGATGATAGGTTTTGAAACACCGTATAAGTAGCCGAAAAAGGAGCGTGGGTAGTAAAACTGCCCAAACCGAACTGATGGCTGTAGCTCCAAACGACGTCAGCAGAGGTAAACTCGCGGCCGTTGGCAGGCGGGATATTCTGCCAGTGCACTCCCTGGCGCAGATGGACGATATAAGTGCTCGCATCTGTCAATTCCCAGGACTGGGCTAAATATCCACCCACATAATCTGAAGGAACGAACAGCATGCTGTAGTTAAAAACCTTGGGGTCAACAGTCCACATTGGACCAACAACTTTTTCCATCCAGGCAGGAGTGATGGTATAACCGCCGCCGTAATAAGGGTCAAAACTGCCAATATCCTGGGGAATTGAAAGCGTGATCGTACCTCCGTATTGTGGCGTTCCAAGGGTGTCCCACCATTTTCCGGTCGTAGAAGCCGATGAAGTGGACACAGGAACCGAAGTGGAAGTGGAAGTGGTAGTAGAAGATTTAACTGTAGTGGTGGTAGTAGTCGATGTAGCAGGTTGGCTGGTGGTGGTTGTGGCCGTTGTTGTCGACGTGTTACAGGATGCCAGCAGCATAGCCGCTGTAATCAAGACGCTTAGACCCAACCAGAGAATCTTGTTTTTCAATTCATACCTCCATTTCTTTTCATTACATATTCCTGACATTATTTAAGTGTAAAACATTCTAAGAGCAACAGTGAAAAACCGTTAAATTGAGACCTATTTTTTAAGTTGACAAATCGTCAATTTCTTTTATAATATTCCATATGATATATCAATAGGAATAAAATGGAGTTAAAAATCATGCTAACATTGAAATGCAGAGTTTGTCAATAGTAACAGTGTATGTTGTTTGCATCCGACCCCGACGTTTACCGGATATTTTACAAATATTAAGTCATTTTCAAGGATTGTCCATTGCCGATTCATGAATTTCAGATTAAAATGCTACATCCAGCGTTAAATAATTGAAAGGAGAATTATTATGAGATTGGAAGGAAAAGTCGCAGTTATTACCGGTGCCGGTTCTGGCATCGGCAAAGCTACTGCCCGGTTATTCGCGAAAGAAGGCGCGAAGGTTCTGGCAGCGGATTATAATGCTAAATCAGGGCAGGAAACAGTGGAGGAGATAAATAAAGCTGGCGGCACCGCCAGCTTTTTAGAAGTAAATATCGGCAGCGTTAACGATAACAAACGCATGGTAGATACGGCGGTAAATTTATACCAGAGGATCGATATCTTATATAATAATGCCGGATTGGGCGGGCCTACTTTGGAAGCCACCACCGAAGAAAACTGGCAGGCGATGCTGGATGTAAATCTTACCGGCCCCTTCTTTGCCTGTCAGCACGCCATACCGCAGATGCGCAAGCAAGGCGGCGGTATCATTTTATTCACAGCTTCCGCCGGAGGAATGTGGGGGGTCAGTAAAGCCAGATCGCCGAGCTACGCAGCGGTAAAAGGCGGCGTCGTTCTGTTAGGCGATTGTCTGAGTAGATTGCTGGGAAAAGATAATATCAGAGTAAACGTGATATGTCCGGGTATCACCAATACGGCTTTGTACGATTCTCATTTCTATGATGCCCAAGGCGCGGCACATACCCTGAATGAAGAGGAGAAAAAGGCTTTTATGGCCGGTTTCTCGAAAAACATTGCACTGGGAAGAGTGGGTAAACCCGAAGATATTGCCTCGCTAGCGTTGTTCCTGGCTTCGGACGAATCCTCTTTCATTACCGGCGAATCATTCCTGATCGACGGCGGACGGTTATAATAAGTTATTTATTCACATGTCTCTTTTAAATTAATATAAAGAGCCCAGGTAAACGGGGCTCTTTATATCTTTTACAGGGCAATTATTTAGTGTCCTAGCGATTTCTTCAATTCTCCATCTATCCAGAAACGTCCACCATAAAAGCTCAACATACTGGCTCCGCCCACTCCCATCCAGATGGAATAAATTTGCGCGTGATAACCCTTAACCCACGGCTGGTATAGAGAATATTCCATCGGCATCAGCAAAGAGATAGCATAGTGCTGGCGGGCCACTCGCTCATTAGCATCTCTCAATACCAGCTTTAACTCATCATCATTTGCTGCGGCGGTTGCTTTATCAAAATAAGCATCGAAGACAGGGTCACTTACCATCACATAGTTAGTAGCGCTGCCGGTGTGGAACCTGGTAATTGCCCGCAGCGGAGCATAAGTTTGTCCCAGCGGTCCGTAAGGGCGATAGACAATCTGGTCGTGTTTATGATTGGTTTCCACGTAATCGGTATATGTACCCGGATCCATAGTCCGGATCTTCATCTTAATACCGATATCGGCAAAATAGTCCTGAACAATTTTCAGTAATTCCATGTCGCCATCACTATCGGCGATAACGTTGGTTTCAAATCCGTGAGGATAACCGGCTTCGGCCAGCAGTTTTTTCGCACCTGACGGGTTGTATGCATATTCGTCTTTTAAGGCCTGCGGCCAGTCTTCGTATGGATAACCCCATCCCTTCATAAATTTGGTAGCTGTCAAAGTAGAAGGGGTTGGATCGACAGAACCCCTGTAATGGGATCCGGCAATCGTCGGTAAATCGATTGCCATCTGCAGCGCCGTTCGTACCCTGACATCAGTAAAAGGAGCTTTGTCATTTCGCGGTAACAATGCTACCGTCGGCGTCCGCGGCAGAAACATCTGCTGTATTTCGGGATTGGATTTTTGCATATTCTGAGCCTGTGGAAAGAAAACCCTGTCCATAATATCGATCTTCCCGGCGCGCATCATTTCCAGTGCCTCGTTATCATCCGGTATTATGAGAAATTTAATCCTATCCACATAAGGCAGTTGGTTTTGCGGGTAACGTTCGTCATGCCCCCAATAATCCGGATTTTTTACCAGCGTAGCTGATTTCCCGGACACAAAATCCCGCAGGATAAACGGCCCTGTGCCGATGGCATGATGCCAATCACGGAGGTCCCCCCATTTCTGTACGGCTTCCGGATTTTCCAGGCACTGCGCCTGTAAAGCATTATGCAGTGTTTCCATGATGTTCTCGGGATTAAACGTTTTAAATTTAAAGACAACTGTATAACGATCGGTTGCAGTCACCGACATTAGATCTTTGAATCTGACATCGGCGGCACGCAGCGGGCTCGGTTTGGTGAAACCGCCGCCCAGCCCGTATAAACGGTTGTAATGAAACACTACATCGTCCGCGGTAAATTCCCGGCCGTTAGCTGGAGGAATATTCTGCCAATGAATGCCTTTATGTAAATGAATTATTTGAGTACATGGGTCTTGAAATTCCCAACGTTCTGCCAACTGTCCCTTTAAATATTTAGAGGGATGCCAGGTTATTCTGAAATCCCATTCCGCCGGATCCACCGTCCAATCATCGGAGACCAGTCTCTCCATCCAGGCCCCGAATATACTGGTCAGTGTTTCAGAGTAATATGGGTCAAAATTAACAATATCCCGATTGGCCCGGATAACCAGTTCCCCGCCGTATTGCGGTTTGCCCAGTTTATCCCACCATTTACCGGCTTTTTTCTCCATAAAACTCCTTTGGCACACAATGTCTATTTCCTGCGGATTAAAACTAAATTTTTATGCCTTTTTTCAACTTTGCCAATACTTTGCTCAGGTTTGTATAAACCTGCTGCTTCTCTTTTTCTGTTAAAGCCGATAGTATCGCGTCGATCGTTTTACTTTCCTTACCGATCTTCAACATTTCCAGACCTTTGTCCGTCAACTCGATTCTGAGAAGCCTGGATTTGGGCGTGTCTTTGATTCTTTTTATCAGCCCGTCTTTTTCCATACTGATCGTTTGCCGGGAAATTACATTTATTTTACGTTCGACATTTTTCGCTACTTCGGACAAAGTAGCCTTCGGGCCAAGTTCTTGAATAATACGCAGAACATGCAGCTGCTGACCGGGAATGTGATAATGATTTAGTTCTCTCTGCCTGGCGAGAAAGGTTAAATGATTAATCTTCCCCATTAATAAAAATAGTTCGAAATTTGAAACCAACTTGGCTGACTTCTCTGATGTTTTCATATTACTATTTTTCCTTTAAAAACTGCGGCATAATATTTCGCTGCTCGTTTTTTGTACAAATTATAGCACAATATATTTTTCCGGTTATTTCAATAATCCGGATTTCCTGAATAATTCAATTTTCGGTTGCTATTGACAAATTTTTCTTTCAATGTTAGCATGGTTCTAAATTCCATAAGTTATTCCTATTGATATATCATATGGAATATTATAAACAATCATAATCATTTGTCAATAGAACTAAAAGAAAAACCAACCGGATTTTTTGAATATTTGCAGTAAGGCTGGTCTTGCCAGGGGAATCCAGGGTACTGAGAGTTTGGTGGTAAAACTCTCAGCTAAGTGTTGTTGTAGACCCCTCCCGTCGTCGGAGCCCTGGGGATAATCGGGGATAGTGGCAAGACCAGTTTTACCTTTTTAAGTTTTACCCGTTCATAAATAGACATCAATCATTACATTTGTGTTCAATTTTCCATTGGTTTGCAATAAAAATACTGCAATCATTATAAAATCAACTATTCTTATTGCCATTTTGCCATTTTTGGCGTAGATTGTAAGAAAATTTTAAGAAATCTCGGTCTCCGGTTGAGACAAGCCGTCCTGAATTAAAATATAATGGACTGTATGGAAAGAACAACCGATAGATGGTGGGACAAACTCGGTAGGCCACAATATGGTGGTGAATTGGTGATTGCCACCCGGAATATTGAGAATTTTGATCCCTATTATAACGAAGGGCTTACCACCATTCAATCGGCCTGGTTGGAAAGGCTGGTTGCCGATGACTGGACAATTAACCCGGAGGAATGGAATTACCGCATTCATTTCCGTCCGGAAGAATATCTGAAAGGACACCTGGCCGAAAGCTGGGAATTTCCGGATTCAAACACATTGATAATTCATTTACGTCAGGGAATCCACTGGCAGGACATACCACCGGTAAACGGACGCGAATTCACGGCAGATGATGTCGTTTATCATTATCACCGGCTATTCGGATTGGGTAGCGGTTTTTCTCAACCCGGCGCTGCACATGCCAATGTCGTGACAGCCTATCGGGACCTGATCTCCATAAATGCCATGGACAAATTTACCGTTATTTTTAAATGGAAAACGCCTGCCCGGGAGTTTATTAGAGAAACGCTTCAAGCTCCAACTAATGCCGCTTGTATCGAGGCGCGTGAAGCAGTAGAAAAATGGGGAGACGTCAACGACTGGCATCATGCCGTCGGCACCGGCCCGTTCATCCTGAACAATTTTATCCCTGGTAAATCGGCGACACTGGTAAGAAATCCGGATTATTGGGGACATGACGAGCGGTACCCGCAGAATCAACTTCCCTATATCGATAATTTGAAATTTCTGATCATTCCCGATGAAAATGAAGCACTGGAAGCTTTACATTCGGGGAAAATCGATGTATTGGAAAGAATCACCTTCCAGCAGGCTCAAATCATGAAAATCAGAAATCCGGAAATTATCCAGTTAACGGTGCCTGCTTCAAATGCCGAGACCATCGACCCGCGTAATGATATGCGGCCTTTTAATGATATTCGTGTTCGCAAGGCCATGCAGATGGCAATCGACCTGCCGATGATTGCCAAATCGTATTACGGCGGGACGGTCGACCCATTCCCATGTGCATTGACTTCCCGGTATATGAAAGGCTGGGGATTTCCTTATGAAGAATGGCCGCGTGAATTAAAGGAAGAATACGCTTATAACCCGGGGGCAGCGAAGAGACTACTGGCCGAAGCAGGTTACCCGGACGGGTTTAACACTAATATTACTACCGATAGCGCAGGGGATTTAGGCCTCTTGCAAATAGTCAAATATTACTTTGCCCGGGTTGGTATCAACATGGAGATCCATCCGGTACAAACTGATACGTGGATGTCCGATGTGAAAACGGGTCACAAACACGACCAACTGGCACACCGCACCGGACAGGGTCAACTCGGTCACTGTATGGAACCGATCAGACAATTGAACCCGCTGGTTCAGGGATATCCCACCAATTACCTGATGCTCAATGACGCCATTCTCGGAGATTTTTATACGAAGGCGATGGGCGCAGACAGCGTCGATGAAATGAAACAGGTTATCAGGACTGCCAACGAATATTATGCGCGGCAGCATTTTACCATCTCATTACTTCATCCTCGAAAATATTTTCTGTATCAACCCTGGCTAAAAGGCTACAATGCTCAGTATTATTCGGTCTCGGCGGTCACAGGCGGACCTACCCTCCTTTTCTTTTATCCGGCCCGGTTCTGGATAGATCAAAAATTTAAAAAAGCTATGGGACACTAATATTACCATTACGGAAATTTGTGAGAGGTTTCTCTTAAAGCTGGGGAATAATATTTTTGAAACTTTAAATGGATTACAAATGGATTGCGCTATCGGTTACTAAATCCATTTTGAAAAGACAGCAGCAAAAACCCGAAATGACCAGGCCGGATTTAGCCTGAATTCCTGACGCACAGGGGCAGTAAATATGGAAAAGAAAAACACATGGTGGGACAATCTCGGTGAACCTCAGTACGGCGGCGAAATCGTGGTGCGTGCCAACAGCAATATCGTAGATTTTGACCCCTGCGCCACCCAACTGGCTTATATCTTTTCTACCTGGATGGAAAAACTGGCTGCCGATGATTGGACGTTGGATCCGGAGATATTCGATTTTAAACCGCATTGGCATCCTTCCCGCTACATGAGCGGGCAACTGGCGGAAAGTTGGGAATTTACCGGGCCGGGCGCCTATATAATGCATTTACGCAAAGGCATCCGCTGGCAAAATATCCCGCCGGCAAACGGCCGGGAGTTCATCGCGGACGATGTGGTATTTCATTACAATCGGTTGTGCGGCTTCGGTCAGAGTGATAAAAAGCGAGGCCCGCTGCAAACCGCGGTCACGCGCTTTCAAGACCTGATATCGGTCACGGCTTCAGATAAATTTACCGTTGTTTTTCAATGGAAAATAACCAGCGAAGAGACGATCATGGAAACCCTGCATCAGATCAGCCCCGCCGCTTATCTGGAAAATCCGGAGGCAGTGCGAAAATGGGGTGATGTTCGTGACTGGCGGCACGCCATCGGCACCGGTCCGTTTATTTTGAAGCACTTTATTCCCGGAGAATCAGCTTTTCTGGTAAAAAACCCTGATTACTGGGGACATGACGAACGGCATCCGCTAAACCAATTGCCCTATGTCGATGCCGTTAAATTTCTGATTGTCCCGGATGAAGCCGGGGCGCTAGATTTAATGTGCGCAGGAAAAATTGACCTCATCGACCAGATTTCGCCTTTGGGCGCTCAGGCGTTGAGAAAAACCAATCCGGAAATAATCCAGATCACTCATCCGGGCGCAAATCCGGTTACTATCGACCCTCGGAATGATGTTAAGCCTTTTAATGATATCCGTGTGCGTAAAGCAATGCAGATGGCTATCGACCTGCCCTCTATCGTTCGTGAATATTATCACAATACCGTCGAGCCATATCCGGCAACATTCACTACCCGGTATATGCGTGAGTGGGGTTTCCGCTGGGAAGACTGGCCCCAAGACCTCAAGGACGAATATACCTATAACCCCCAGGCGTCGAAAAAACTTTTAGCAGAAGCCGGCTATCCATATGGGTTCAAAACCAACATCGTAGCTCATACTTCCGGAGAATTTCCCCTGCTGCAGATAGTTAAGTTTTATTTTAAAGCAGTTGGTATTGACATGGAGATCCGTCCCATGGAAAACGATGACTGGATCATTTTTGTCATGATTAACCATAAACACGACCAGCTGGCCTATCACGCCGGCGGGCCGCTCGGGCACAATTCCTCCCCCACCCACGATTTGCGGATTTTTCAGAAGGGCAGCCGCGCCAATTATAATATGGTAGACGATCCTGTTTTTAACGCATTTCTGCCCCGAGCAGAGAAGGCAACGGACTTTGCTGAAATACAGAAGGTTATGCGGGACGCCAATGAATACGTCGCGCGGCAGCACTACACGATCTCTTTGATACAGCCAATGGCCTACTCCTTCTGTCAACCGTGGTTGAAAGGTTACAACGCGCAATTCGGCTCGGCATGGGCGCACGGCGGCGGCCCCGGGATGTCCGGCTTCTACCTGAGCCGATTCTGGATAGACCAAAAAGTGAAGAAGAACTAAACTCAAAATCCGAATCGACATACCAGCTCATCCGTCTTATATTTTGGATTATTTATGTATAGTTCGAGCATGTAGGCTTCGCAGCCCTCCACGCATCCTGCAACGCGAATCAATCTGTTTATTTTTTAGTACCTTGATATTTGAACTTGTTCAGATTTTGGAGTTTGGAAGTTAGTATTTTCAGGTGTTTGTTTCTAAACAGGAAAGAGCATATGCTAAAGGTAATAAAAGTACGAAAGAGAGCAAATTGAAATGACTTTTAACATCTTCGCCGTAATCATCCTGGCTGCATTGCTGTTTGAATTCGTTCTCAAGTTCACGGGCAACCTGCTAAACCTGCAGTCCCTCAAACGGGAAATACCGCCGGTTTTACAGGGGATCTATAAGCCGGAAGAATACCGCAAATCCCAGGAGTATCTGCGTGTAAACACGCGTTTTGGTCTTGTGGAAAGCAGTTTCAGTTTACTCATCTTACTGGTTTTCTGGATTACCGGCGGATTCAACTGGTTCTATGGAATCATCGCAGGGTGGAACCTGTCGCCGGTTTTTGCCGGTCTTTTGTACATCGGCATACTGTTGCTGGCTTACATGGCGCTGCAATTACCTTTCAATATTTACAGTACATTCGTAATTGAAGAACGATTCGGTTTTAACAAGACCACGCGCCGCACGTTCATTTTGGATCTGATCAAAGGATTCTTCTTAGGGGTGATATTGGGAGGACTGATTTTAGCCGGTGTGCTTGCTTTATTCCAATACGCGGGAGAATTCGCCTGGCTTTACTGCTGGGCTGCTGTCGTGGTATTCTCCCTGGCTATGCAATATGTAGCCCCAACCTGGATAATGCCGTTGTTCAACAAATACACACCGATGACAGAGGGCGAACTGCGGGATGCGATTCTGAAATACGCTGGTTCCGTCAATTTCCCGGTCAAAAATATCTACGTCATGGACGGTTCTAAACGTTCCACCAAATCCAACGCATTTTTCACTGGATTCGGCAACAATAAACGCATCGCCCTGTTTGATACGCTAATCGCGCAGCATACCGTGCCGGAAATGGTCGCTGTGCTCGCCCACGAAGTCGGGCATTACAAGAAAAAACATATACTGCAGAGCATGATTATCAGCGTATTGCATATGGGCGTGCTATTTTATTTATTATCGTTGTTTGTGACCAACGCCGGCTTATATCAGGCTTTTTCAATCACAAAGCAACCGATCTACGCTGGCTTGCTCTTTTTCGGGTTGCTTTATACACCGATAGAGCTGGTTTTAGGCATTGTTATGGAAATGATTTCTCGCAAAAATGAATATGAAGCGGACCGGTTCGCTGCGGAAACGATTGAAGACCCGCGGAGTCTTGTCAATGGCTTGAAAGAGTTGTCAGCCACGAATTTATCAAACCTTACGCCGCACCCGTTTTATGTTTTTATCAATTATTCTCATCCCCCACTGCTACAGCGGATAGAGGCAATACAGAGAATATACCGGAAAGGTAACACGACTAAATAACTCACTATATTAATTTGGATAATAGCAACTTGGTTATTAACGTCGGTTAATCAAGGCGAATTCATTAATAACCGATAATCATTCATTGACAAACCGTTATTAACGTAGCAAAGCAATCAGATAGATTCCCCTCCCGTGGAGGTGGGGATACCGGATTACAGGCGTTCGCTGGAACGACAGGGTGAGCATTAAAACATTTTTTGCATTATGTAAACATCAAGCAATTTACCGAATTTGTTCCCTACTTCTTTCATCATACCCACGTCCTGAAAGCCAAACTGTTTATGCAAGTGGATACTGATATCGTTTCCTCCGGCAATACGGGAAATGACGGAATGTAAACCGGCTTTCTGACCTTCTGCGAGGACGGCGGTCATCAGTCTTTTGCCGACACCCTGATTGCGGAATACTTCTTTTATGTAAAGTGAAAGTTCGACAGTATCGGCATAGGCGCAACGCGCAGAATATTCACTAAGGGACACCCACCCAACGACCTTGCCATCCACCACCGCTACCAGTACCGGATTGCGTTTGCCATGGTCTTTGAACCAGTTTCTTTGCGAGGCAACCGTTTTCGGTTTAATATCAAAGGTCGCTGTTGTGGTCAATATTGCTTCGTTGTAAATTTCCGTAATCGCGGGAACGTCCAACGGAACGGCCTTTCTGATTTCAGGTATCATTCAGTCTTCCTTTCAATCAAATAACACCTAACATTATAGCAAAAGCTGAGGAAATTGGATTGATAATAGTTGGAAGTTAATTTCTCTATCGCTTGGAAACGGAATATGTCTTACAAGCTAAGTGATAATGTTATTGTATCCCCTCAAATCTGACCCTCGCCCATGCCGGGGAGATAGTACTAACAGTGAAAACAGACAGAAACCCTCTTTCGAGGGTTTCTGTCTGTTTTGGCGGCCTTAATTTTCTTCGTTTTTACTCCAATCTTCTTGCCTTCCGCCGACTCCTACCGCCACCCCCCGCTTCTTTAGTTCCGGCAATTCTCTGCGATAGCTGCATTGCAGGCATTGCTCGAACCAGCCATCGAGATCTCGATCGACAAATAAATCTCCGCCGCAGCGGCTACAATTCTTTAATTTCCAATGTAACATTTTGTTTACCTCCTTTGTCACATTCCACACCATTGATTACAAGTTAGATTCTACCCAAATGATTAAACGCAGTATGTGACAATCGTCTCATTGTGACAATGGTCTCATTTCAGGGGATAATAAAAACAGAAAAGAAGGCTAATAACAAAGTGGAAAAACAGGTAAAAAATTAAGATTAGTCTTTTTCGACAATGATCTCGAAAGAGCATGTGAGCGCGCCGGTCGGGCATACAGCTTCACAAGTGGTGCACCAGTGGCAGTCTTCAGTCTCGATAATGGTTACTTTGTTCTCAACCAGAACAATCGCTCCACAACTGCAAACACTTATACACAACCCGCACCGGTTGCATTTGTCCTGATTAATTTCTGGCATTTCTACCAATTGAATATGCCTCCATACAAATACAATCTACAGGATATCGATAGCCTTGTCTGTGACCTTTGTCTCAACCAGACTCCGCAACTATTTCCTCCAGCGATTTTTTGTTCGTAATAACGATACGATGACGCTCGATACGGATAAAGCCCTGCTCTTCCAGCGTTTTTAACGAGCGTGCCACGACTTCTCTGGCCGTGCCTGCCATCGCTGCCATTTCCTGCTGCGTTAGATGATCATTAGCACCGGCACCTTCGCTGGAATGATTCAATAATATTTTTGTGACCCTACCGAGAACGTGCCTGAATGACAGGTCCTCCACCAGTGTCACCAGCTGTCGCATTCTTTCCGCCAACACCTTATTGGTGTTCAACGCGACCTTAGGATACTGCTGCATGATGGTCAGGAGCTTGTCTTTCTTCAGGCCGTAGAGCGTCACCGGCCCGAGCGCCTGGGCATTAACCGGATTAGGTTTGCCATCAAAAACGGGAATATCATTAAGAGCTTCACCCGGACGGGCGATACTGAGGATCTGCTCTTTACCCTGCGCGGAAGTCTTGAATACTTTGACGGCCCCGGCAGCGACAAAATACAGTGTGTCGGACAATTCGCCTTCCATTATTATCACTTCACCGCGCTGTACTGTCTTTTCGGTGAATAATTGCTTGTTGGCTTCCAGCTCGGCAGCGCTCATCACCGAAAAGTAGGATATTGATTTCAAGAAGGCTGCATCGATCGTCATCGTCGTTTATCAGTCACATTTCAGTATTTATTGTTATGTCAGATTATATCAGCTTCTGCTGGACTGAGCAATAGCAACAAAATATAAATAATCAAGCTTCAATAATTAAATATCAAGAAAATACCAAAAACCAATAACCATATACTAAATAAGCTAACAGTCAGGATTTTCGTTTGACATTCAATTTAACATGGGCGTTACTACCGATGGCAAAGGCCTATTTAAACTGAGATTGCCACGCTTCGCTTGCAATGGAAGAAGGAAAAGAGAAGATGGAGCGCGAAAGCGCTCCATCTTCATAATTATCTTTAGACTGGATTCAATTCCAGAATTAATACAGCATGCGGGCAACCATATTACCCTGGTGGATGGCGACTCTGATATTAGCAGGTACCATGCAATCTCCAGCCAGGTAGACTTCTTTAGCCAGGCCCTGCAGCGCATCCAGCACCTTTTTATTCGGTTTGGCACCGGTTGCTACTACGACTGAATCGGTTTTAATCGTGCGCTTATTCTTATCTTTATCGCTGACAACGATATTGTCGTTGTTTATCTCTTCAATCTTCGTACTGGTCAGGATCTCTACTTTATGCTGTACCAGCTGGTCGATCACGTAATCAATGACATCGCGCACCATCAGCTCTCCGATGACCGGCAGGATTTCCACCAGCGTCACCTTCTTACCCTGGGCGCCGAGCCATTCTGCCGTTTCGATGCCGACTTCGCCGCCGCCAATGACAACCACATTCTCTCCGACTTTGGCGGAACCATCCAGCACTTTACGGGCGTCTACAACAAGGCTCTTGTCGATTCCCGGAATGGGTGGGAAGAACGTATCCGAACCACTGGCGATGATAATGACATCCGGCTTCATTTCTTTGACCAGCGCTGGTGTAGCTTCTTTATTCAATTCCACTTTAACGCCAAGTTTCTTGAACTGCGCGTTATAATATCTGGGGATGCTCATAATTTCGCCCTTCAAGGGAGGAATCGCGGCCAAATTCAAGAGTCCGCCGAGTTTATTATCTTTTTCCCAGAGCGTAACTTTATGTCCGATCATCGCACTGATACGTGCTGCTTCCATACCGGCAGGCCCGCCGCCCACCACCAGCACAGTCTTTGTTCTTAACGAAGGCTCAATGTGAGCCACACCCTCGCGCCAGGCATCGGGATTGACGGCACAACGAGTCTCGTGAAACCAACCCTGGCAAAGAATGTCATGGCAGGTGTTGCAGGCAATACATGTCCGGATTTCATCCAACCTGCCTTCCTTCGCTTTATTTGGCAGTTCAGGATCAGCAACTAACGGCCGCAGCATCCAAATCAGATCCACTTTTCCCGAAACGATGAGTTCGTCAGCCAAAATGGGATCATTTATGCGGTTAATGACGCCAACCGGGATATTGACCGCTTTTTTGACCATAGCAGCATAATCGGCAAAGGCGGCCTTAGGAACATAATAAGGACCGACGGCAGACCACATCGGCGCCTCATGCGTGCCGCCAGAAAGATGAATTTCATCCACACCGGCCCTCTCCAGGTACGGCGCGATGGCAACAATAATATCAGGAGTCAGTTGCATCGGCGCTTCTTTCGGGTCCAGTCTATCCAGTGCATTAAGTTTAATCAATACAGGGAAATCCTTCCCGCATTTTTTCTTGATGCCCTTGATGATTTCGCAGGCAAAGCGCGAGCCGTTCTCCGGCCCCTGTCCGTACTCATCCGTCCTTCTATTTGTATAAGGAGACATAAACGAGCCGATCAGATAACCATGTGCGCCGTGGATTTCAACGCAGTCATATCCGGCGTCTTTTACCCTGCGGGCGGCTTCGACAAACTGGTCTTCCAGGTGCTTGATTTCCGGGATCGTCAATTCATGCGGAACAACGCCGAACTTGAATTTCACAGGTGACGGCGCAACTGGATGCATATTTTTCGCTGCTCCGGCTTCGTCCGGACGCATTGCCCGACCTTCATGCATCAGCTGTATCCCGATTTTAGCATCAGGAGCTACTTCACGCATACGTTTCGCCAATTTCGCAAAACCTGGAATATACTTATCATCATCGATCCTGGCCATCGATTCAGTGCCCAGGCTGGAGATATCGGGACAGGTTCCCCCGACCATCACCAAACCGGCTCCACCTCGGGCTCTCTCCACATAAAAATCCTCTGTCGCCTGGGTAAGAAAGCCATGTGACGCTTGCGGCGCCTGCTCCCCGAAACAAATCCTGTTTTTTAGCTCCATTTTGCCTATTTTGATTTTCGTGAAAAGCTTCTTAAATTCTTGCATTGATGTTCTCCGTTTTTGTTTATTTTTCATTAATGAAAGCACTGTAAAAAAAACAGCGCGCTGATATTGCATTACAAAATAAAACAGCTTATAATATTTTATCTAGTACGTATACGTACAACAAGTCGTTAATATTATACAACATATTCTTTAGTTGTCAACCCGCTATAATGATTATAGGATATTGTTAAAGCGAATAAAAATTCAAGTACTATTTAGTATAAATTATACCAGTCTTGGTACAAGATGAGGAGGAAATCGGATTATGAGAGCAGCAGTAATCAAAGCACCGGGCGTTTTAGAGGTCCAGAATATCCCCGAACCGGTGTGTGAGCCCGATGAAATTAAAGTAAAAATCGCCTATGCAGGAATCTGCGGCAGCGACCCCAAGATCCTGGAGGGCACCGTCGGCGCGGCGTTTCCCGCAGGAGCAATCGGCGGTCCCCTGGCGGTCACGCCGATGCGACCAGGTGTTAAAATTTTAGGTCATGAAGCTTCCGGTACCATTGTCGAAATTGGCAAAGATGTAAAGGGTGATTTCAAAATTGGCCAGAAAGTAGCCATGAATTTCCGTAAGACCTGCGGCGGCTGCTATTACTGCCAGAACAAAATGGAGCATTTCTGCGAACGCGTTACACCCTTCGTCGGAGTGATGGCCGAATACGGCAGTTTTAAAGAAAGCCTGGTTTACAAATTGCCGGAAAATTTACCGCTTGATGAAGGCGCTTTTCTAGAACCGCTGTCCATTGCCGTCCATACCGTCGATATCGCTAAAGTTAAAGTCGGCGATTCTGTCATTATCACCGGCGGGGGTCCCATCGGTTTATTGACGCTGCAGGTGGCAGTCAAGGCCGGAGCGGCTAAAATCCTTGTCTCAGAGCCGGTTGCGGAAAAAAGAGAACTGGCAAAGCGGTTTGGCGCGGATGTCACAGTCGATCCATTAAATGAAGACCTGCTGGCCATTGCCAACAAATTCACCAACGGCCGCGGTTTTAATGTTTGCATAGAAGCGACAGGCATTGCGCCTCTAGCCCGCCAGCTGATCTTACTCTCAGAACGGTGCGGCAATATCGTCTGGGCCGGTGTCTATCCAGGGAATATCGACCTGGGAGTTCCTATTTTCTATATGTATTCCAAAGAATTATCGATTCACTCGGTCAAACTTGCGCCGTATTCATTCCCCCGGGCGCTGGAGATATTACCAAAACTTGATCTTAAACCGATGATCACCGAATTCCCATTGGATGACGCGGTCAAGGCATTCGAAGCACACAAAAAAGGTAAAGCGATCAAGATATTATTAAAACCTTGAGATGGTCCGAAATTAGCAGTGAATTAAACCGCTGAGACAATACAGCGGTATGAGAAATAGAAATAAAACGGGAGGTTATGGATGACAGAAAAGATCTATTGCGGAAAATGTAATATGATGCTGTACTTTGGCGAGGAGATCAAAAGACGCCTTTACATGCGCGCTATCCCCTCGGAAGAAACCGTGCTCGGCTATTATAAGAATGTCTGCCCGAAATGCGGTAACAGTTTATCATTAAATACAGTCAAGATTGAGACTAAAGGGAGGAAAACATGGCTCACAGCCCAGAAGTAATCGCGGAACTTGAGGATAAAGCAAACTTATTACGCCGCAATATTATCAGGATTTTTGAAAACAGTAAACAGGGACACTCCGGCGGTACTATGTCGGCTGTCGATATTGTCGCCGCCCTTTATTTTCATCATCTGAAACTCGATAAGAAAAACTGTGACTGGCCGGAAAGAGATCGTGTGGTACTTTCGAAGGCGCATGCCGCCGAGGCAATTTATGCCGTCCTACCGGAAATCGGTTATGTCTCTAAAGACATGCTCGATAAATATTATGCTTACAAGTCGCAATTCCAGGGTCATGCCGACCGCTGGTGCACACCCGGCATCGATTATTCCGGCGGTTCATTAGGACAGGGTCTGTCATTTGCCGCGGGGATGGCCAAAGCCGAAAAAATGCATACGGCAATCAATCCCCCACCGCTGCGCGTCACGGCTGCGAACATGCCTAAACTAGTTTTAAAATATAATCCCGCTTACCGCGTGTTCTGTATTGTCGGTGACGGCGAACTGGGTGAAGGACAAAACTGGGAAGCCGCGATGTTTGCTGCCAAATACAAACTGGACAATTTGATTTGTATCGTCGACTATAACAAATTTCAACTGGATGGCCCGGTCGAGATGATCATGCCGCTCGAACCGCTGGCGGACAAATGGAAAGCTTTTGGCTGGGGCGTCTATGAGATCAACGGCCACAGCATGAAAGAAATTCTCGATACCTTGGAGCTGGTCAACAACATGTACGGCGACGGTAAACCGAAATGCATCATTGCACATACTGTAAAAGGCCACGGCATCCCGGTGTGGGAGAGCGTCCACCTGCATTATTCCAGATTAGAAGGCACCACCATTGCCGTCAAAGAAGGGAGAGAGATATATGGCTAAATTTAATAAATACGTCCAGATCGGTCCGGCGACTCCCGCAGTGAACGGAGCCGAAGCTGCGATGATTAAAGTCTGCGAAAAGTATCCCAATGTCGTTGCGGTGCTTGAGGATATGGGTATGCCCGGCCTCGAATGGTTCAAGAAACATGCCCCCGAACGGATTGTTGAATGCGGTATTGCCGAAGCTAACGGCGCAGTGATTGCCGGCGCTCTGGCAGCTGAAGGTTTCATGCCCTTTCTGCATAGTTTCTCCTTTGCCGTGATTGAGCGTGCTTATAACCAGATCAGACAGAGCATTCTGGTAGACCGCTTTAATGTTAAAATCACCGCCCGCGACGGCGTCTGGGGCGACCTGGGTATTTCGCATGATATTGTCGAAGGCCTCAGCTGCACACGCATCCTGCCGAATCTGGTGATCTTAAATCCCGCCGATGTTGTCGAGGCTGAGAAAGCCTACATCGCCATGGCTGACTATGTCGGCCCGGTATACTTCAGAATGGAACAGTCCGCGCCTGCCCCGCTGAAAATTTTCACCGATGATTATCCTTTTGAAATCGGCAAAGCCTATCAGATCAAAGACGGTAAGGATGCCACGATTATCGCTACCGGTTACCTGGTAACCGAGGCGATCAAAGCCCTGGATATCCTGGAGAAAGAAGGCCTCGATGTTGGTATCCTGAACATGTGCACGGTTAAGCCACTGGATGAAGAAGCAATCATCAGGGTTGCGGAACAAACCCGCGCGATCGTTACCGCGGAAAACGGTTCAATTGTCGGCGGCATGGGTGACGGAGTCGCGGCTG
>Ga0182010_10000315_pt1 | contig 27759 bp, 18 predicted proteins | sample 611E1MmetaG_FD_120488 | JGI IMG/M metagenome (GOLD analysis project Ga0182010, IMG submission 120488) | Permafrost microbial communities from Stordalen Mire, Sweden - 611E1M metaG | ecosystem: Environmental > Terrestrial > Soil > Wetlands > Permafrost | place: Sweden: Stordalen | collected... | reverse complement strand
CGAGGACGAAGCGTCCGTCGGCCCGCCGAGCGTGGTCGATCTCGAGGGCGAGGGCGAGCGTGCCAATTTCGCGGCGGTAGGCGCCCGTGAGATCGTCGAGGTGTGCGTCCAGCAGCTCAACCTCCAGGCGGGCGCGCTCGCGGGCTGCGTAGGCTCGGTCCTTGGCGGCGTTGGCTCGATCGGCCGCGGCCCGGGCTCGAAGCCGCTCGAGCTTTTCGGCGAGCGGCGCATTGGAGGCGGCGATTGCCCGCTCGCTCTCCTCGGCCCGCAGATCCCTGCGCCGCGCCGTCTGGTCGCGCCTGGCGGCGGTGTCGTCGCGCCCGGCGGCCGTCCCGATTCGGAGATGAGCGGTCCCGGCGCGACTGGCCTGCGCAGCACGGCGACGGATCGTGGTGGTTTCGCGCGCGAGGCGCGTCGTCTCGTAGGTCGCCAGTGCTTCTGCGTCTGCTTCAGAGCGAAACCGATCCGCGCTCGCCTGATCCGCATCGGACGCCTGTTGATCGCTCGCGGCGTTCGCACCGTCCAGCGCCGCCGCGGCCTGGTCGTCGTCTGATCCGGTCTGGTCTGCGTCTGATCCGGTCTGGTCCTCGTCCGCGGCGGACCAATCGGCGTTGAGCGCCCTCTGATCCGCGGCGCCCACAACCTCCGGATGCCCAGGGCCGGTCCGGCCACCGCCCTTCATCGACGCCTCCGCGCGCCCAGGTTTCCAACTCTCAAAACAGCTGTGCGCAATCGAATTCTAGGGCCTGCGTCTATTCCGTCGGAGTTGGGGCCGTTGGGTGGGCGCTCAACCGTTCCTATGGCGCACCTCTGCTTTCCGCCCGGCACGCGTTCGGGTAGCCGCCCATACCTCGACCTGTTCCGGGTGTCCGAACAGGTAGCCCTGACCCAGGTCGACCCCGAGGCCGAGCATTGTGTCGGCCTCCTCCTGGGTCTCGACGCCCTCAGCCAGGAGCCGGCAACCCGCCTCCGCCGCGAAATGACGCATGCCGACGACCATCGCCTGGCGCCCGAGGTCGGTGTTCACCCCGCGCACGAGACTGATGTCGAGCTTCACCAGGTTGGGTCGCAGTTCGACGATGTGACCGAAGTTGGCGATTCCCGCGCCGGCGTCGTCCACCGCGAGGCGCACGTCGTGGCCGAGCGCTCGAATCGCCGCGTGCAATGCTCCGTAGTCCTCGATGATCTCGTGCTCGGTGACTTCGAGGATGATCGGGCGGTGCGCATGCAACAACACCGCCTTCAGACTGTCGGAATCGGTCAGAAGGCGAGGTGAGACGTTGAGGGAGAGCCAGACCCCTGCAGGTAGACGATCCGCGGCCGCAACGGCAGCGCCGAGAGTTGTCATCTCGAGATCGGGCCCCAGGCCCACCGACCAGGCGTCGGCGAAGCAGAGATCCGGTCGCTGGCCCGAGTCGAACCGAGTCAGAGCCTCGTAGCCGACGACCTCTCGCGACTCGAGATCGACGATCGGCTGGTAGACAGGGTGGAAGGAGCCCATCTCGAGAATCGCCGTGAGCGCCTCTCGCAGTTGAGCCTCCCGACACATCTCGTGCAGTCGTGCCGCCAGGGCCGCAGTTGAGCCGGCACTGGCCGAGAATACGATGGGGGTCGACTCGACGAGCGTACGCGCAGAGGTCTCGTCGGAGGTTCCGATCGACAGCGCGCCGACCAGGACGCCTGCGTGCTCGATCGGTCCAGTGGCGATGGCTTTGAGCCCGGCCGTGCGGAGCCCGGCCGGCCGTCCGTGATCGGCGGGATCGTCGACGACGAATTCTGCCCACGACCCCTTTGCTGTCTGCTCGACCACGGAGGCGGCTCTGGCGCGCGGCAGGTGGTCGCCTGTCGCCATGGGGTAGCCTCGGGGTTTGCTTATGCTGACCAACTGGACATCGGCCGGCCCGAGAAAGGCCGAGACGGACGCCACTTCGATGTGCGGGATCTTCACCAGCGCGTCGCAGATTGACTGGGCGGTTTCCGCGAGCCCTGCCTCCGCGGAGATGTCGTGGAGACCCGCGACGATGGCCGCTCGGATCTGAACTTCGAGCGCCAGTTCCGCCTCGGCCTGGCGCAGGTGGGTGACATCGCGGAAGAACGTCACGTCGCTGGTGATGGCTCCATCCGCGTCCCGGCGGGGCGTGACGGAGACCTGGATCCGCCGAGGCCTTCCATCTGGCCGGGGCAGAGCGACCTCAGCCAGCCAGGAGCGCCCGGCCTTGATTCTCCGATCGATGCTGGCGCCCGCGCGAGAACCCAGGAGACCGGCCACGAGCAGTGGCAGCATCTGGCCCTTGGGATCGCCCAGCCCGGCACCGATGTCCGACGAGAAGGCCGGGTTCCCATAGAGAATGCGGCCATCCCGGTCGGACACGACGATGCCTTCGGCCGCCTGTTCGACAACCGACGCCAGACGATCGCGCTCGAGGCGCGCCTTCTCGCGATCGGTCACGTCACGGAGGATTGCCACGTAGTCGGAGACGGCTTTGTCGGCGCCCAGGCGCGGCGTTACGGCGACCTGGAACTGCAGCCTGGCCCCGCCCGGCGCTTCTACTTCTATCTCTTTGATCCACCGGATTCCGGCGGCCACCTTCCCAGCCATGTCGGCGACGGCGGCAGTCCCCAGTAGTTCGGTGAGAATGGGCGGCAGTGCCTGTCCCCGGAGGTCGCCGCGCTCGCGACCGACGTCATCCGCGAAAGCCTGGTTGAAGTAGAGGATGCCCCAATCCGGGCCGGCAATGACGATGCCTTCGATTGACTCTTCGACAACCAGCCTCAGGCGATCCCGCTCGCGGCGTGCCGACGCCTGAGCCAGGGCCTGAAGAACGGCCGGAACGAGAGCTTCCAGGCGCCCCTTTGGGACGTAGCCGACTGCGTCGTTCTGCAGGGCCGCGACGACGAGTTCCTCGCCCAGCGTCCCTGAGATCAGGATGCACGGGACGGTCGGGACCGACTCGTGGGCGAGGGCCAGGGCAGCGGCCCCCGAAAAGCCCGGGAGCGTCCAGTCGCTGATGATGACGTCGGGCGGTGGAGCCAGGGAGGGACGGAACTCGGCTTCGGTTGCGACGACTCGCAGGTCGATCGACAGCCCGCCGGCCCGCAGCGTCCGCAGGATGAGTTCGGCGTCGTCTGCCGAGTCCTCGACCAGGAGGACGCGCAGCGGCGTCAGCCCGTCGGTCATCCCGGCACCTTGTTGAGGAGCAGCCAGTAGAGACCGAGATCGCTCACCGACTGCGTGAACTTCGCGAAGTCGACGGGCTTAACCACGTAGCTGTTTACACCGAGCCTGTAGCTCTCCACCATGTCGCTCTCCTCCTGGGAGGACGTGAGCACGACCACTGGTATCTGCCTGGTCTCCTCGGACGACTTCAGACGCCGAAGCACCTCCAGCCCATCGATTCGCGGAAGCTTGAGGTCCAGTAGCACGAGCTTCGGATACCCGCCCGCCGGAGCCTTGCTGGTGCCGCCCGGCCAGAGATACTCGAGCGCCAGGGCTCCGTCGCCAACCACCTTGACGTTGTTCGCGATGTTGCGGCCCCGCAGGGCCCGCAAGGTGAGCTCGACATCGTCGGGGTTGTCCTCGATGAGCAGTATCTCGGTCGGCTGGACGTTCACGTCGCCTCCTGGCTTGCGGGCAGCGAGAATCCGAAGGTCGCGCCTTCGCCGGGCGCGCCGTCGGCCCAGACCTCGCCGCCGAGACGCCGAACGATCCGCGCCACGATGGCGAGACCGATGCCGGTGCCTTCGAACTCGGACGTCTGGTGCAAACGCTGGAAGGGCTGGAAGAGTTTGTCGCTGTAGCGAGGATCGAAGCCGACCCCGTTGTCACGGACTGTGAAACGACATTCGCGAGGTCCCGGTTCGCACCGAACCTCCACTTTCGCGAGCTGGACCGGACCGGTGAACTTCACGGCGTTGTCGAACAGGTTGACCCAGACCTGCCGCAGCAGGCCGGCATCTCCGAAGGCGCTGGCCAACGGTCCGATGTCGAACTCGACCGTGCGGCCGGGCTGGGCCGCCTGCAACTCCTCGACGACCGACCGGACGAGGGGCTCCATGTCGACCGGCGTGCGATCCAGGTTCTTGCGGCCGATTCGGGAGAGCGTGAGCAGATCGTCGATAAGCTGCCCCATGTGCTGGGCGTTGTGCACGACGATATCGAGGACACGCCGGGCCTCGGGATCGAGGCCCGCGGCATGCTCGCGGAGAAGGATCTGGCTGAAGGCGTCGATCGAGCGCAACGGGGCTCGAAGGTCGTGGCTGACGGAGTAGCTGAAGGCCTCCATCTCGCGATTGGCCGCCTCCAGGGCCGCGGTGCGCGTCTTCACGCGGCCCTCCAGTTCGGCATTGAGGGCCAGCAGCTCATCCTCCCCTCGCTTGCGCTCGCTGATGTCGAGCACGAACGCCGCGATATTCGCGCCCGGCCCGGCCAGCCGCGTGTCGGCCAGGAACACCGGAACCCGACTGCCATCGCGCCTCATGTACTCCTTCTCGAACGGCTTGGACGAGCCCTGCTCGCGCAGTTCGTCGAGCGCCTTGTCGGTGAGCTGCAGCCACTCGGGCGGGGTCATGGCTCGCCAGTCGACTTCGCCGTGCTCGAGTTCCTCGCGCGTGTAGCCCAGGAGGTCGAGGAAGTAGTCGTTGGCATAGAAGACGCGGCCATCCTGCCTGGCGAAGAAGACGCCGACGATGTCTGCGTCGACCAGGTCTTGGAAGTTGCCGAGCGCGACCCTGAGCGCCTCCTCGGCGGCTTTGCGCGCGCTTATGTCTCGGATGGCCGCTGTGATCAGGATCCCTTCGGCGCTTTCGAGTGGGCTCAGCATTATCTCGATCGGAAACTCGGTGCCGTCCTCGCGCCGCCCAAAGAGCTCGATCCCCATGCCTATCTGCTGCAAGAGGGCGTCGGCCGTGGAGCGTAGGTCGTCGGCGATCAGCCGTTCCGCGAAGCCCTCGGGAATGATGACCTTGACCTGCTGGCCCACGAGTTCGTCGCGCCGGTAGCCGAACTGCCTCTCGGCTTGAGCGTTGAGCAGGACGATCTCGCCGGCTCCGTCCACCACCACCATCGCGTCCGGAGCCGCTTCGAGCAGTCCGCGATACTTCGCCGCAGATTCCTGACTCTCTCTGACATCGCTGATGTTCCGGCTGTCGAGGAGCGCCTGTTCCCCGCGTCTCGCCTCGGTAACGTCGGAGAAGGACACGACCGCGCCCAGCACTTCGTCGCTCGCTGCGTCGCGGAGTGGCGAGGCACTGACGCGAAGCCACCTGACGGTCCCGGACGGGTGGCGCACGCCTATCACGACGCCACGGACGGGCTCTCCGGTCGTCCGCGCGATCGTCGACGGGAGATCCTCGCCGCGCGCGGGCTTGCCGTCGCTCCACACGGTCTGCCATTCCGGGTCGTCCGAAGTCCTGCCAGTGAGCGTGGCGGCATCGAGACCGAGGATCGCTCTGGCGGTCGGGTTGCTCTCGACGATACGGCCCTCGGCGTCCTGCACCACGACGCCTTCCGCGAGGCTGTCGACAATCGCGTTGTGCCACCGTTCGCTCAGGAGCAGGGCCTCCCGAGTTCGTCCGAGTGTCGAGTCCCGCGGAGCTGCCGGTGTAGCAGCAACCGGATCGGGCCCGGCGCCGGCAGACGACGGCGCCTTCGACCCGGCCGCGCTGGCGCGGCTGAGCGCATCCGACCGGGCTCGGAGATTCCGGTGCTTGCTTCCCTGAGCGCGAGCAGTGGGCGTGGCGACCGGGTCGCCGACGCGCGCTACGACGCTCCCGGAGGGAGGGCTGGGAAGACGAACCGGTCGTCGACGCTCGCTCATGACACAACCCAGAGGAGCCACTCGCGTCGGCCACCAAAGCGGTGGCGAGGTCGGACGGGTAACTGTTCCGGCTACACCGTGCGCGCAACGGCAGTCAGTGTCAAGCAAGCATCGGACGAGCGGCGCCCTCCTGTGAGGCCCACGACGCGGTGGGTGCAGGCCGGCAGATAGGCGCCGGAGGCGCCGGTTGCCGTACAGTTGGCGGGCCATGACACGCGTCGAGATCGTGGACGTCACCGACGAAACCGGGTTCGGACTGGTCCCGCCCTGCGCGGACCCGTCGTTCGACCACCGCACCTGCGACTACTGGGAGGACGCCGATCGGGGCTCGAAGGCGAGCCGACCGAACTGGCTTCCTGCGGGCCCTGCCGGTCCCGCGGGTTCGGCCGCCTCGGCTGCCTCGCCCGCGGGCGTGGGCGAACCCTCGACCGGCGGCCGATCGGCAAACCCGTTTGCGCCGCCGCCGGGGACCGAATCGAACCCGTTCCTGCCGACGCCGAAAGCTGCCGCGAACCCCTTCGCGCCGGTCTTCCGCGAGCCTGCCCGCAACCCGTTTCTCGACGATCGGACCGACTCGCCGGCCGAAAACCCGTTCGCGCCACAGCGCCCCCGCCGCCCGACGATCGCCGCCGAGGCCCCGCGCAAGCTGCAGCTCCTGGGCCGCGGGCTCGGCATCTTCGGCAGCTACGCCAAGCTGCTGCTGGTCGATGGCGAAGCCGTCGGCTATTGCCAGTTCGGGCCGCTTTCGGCATACCCGCGGGCGCTGCGCCTGAGGGAGCTGTATTCGCAGCTCCCCGACGCACCGCTGCCGGCGGTCATCACCTGCATCGCGACCACGAGTGAGGCTCGGCGGGGCGGCCATGCGCTGCGGCTCGTCGAGGAGGTCTGTCGCGACCTCGCCGGCCGGGGCTTCGCGGCGGTCGAGGCGTACCCCGAGGTCCGTGCCAGGGAGGACTCAACGCCTGCCGCTCGCCCCGAGTTCTGGATCGGGGCCGGCTTCCGGCTTGCCGTAAACGACGACCGATACCCGGTGGTGCGCCGTGAGCTCTGAGATGCGACCGTTGCGGATGCGGCCCGCACCAACACGGTCGCCGCTGGCGCGCCTGTGCCGCCCATCGCGCCCGGTCAAGGCCGTGCTGGCGGCTTTGGCGGTCGCCAGCGCTCTGAGCCTCGCCGGCTGCGACGGAGTCGGCGCCACGCCCACTCCGCAGTACACCGCCGTGCCGATCGGGGCTACGCCCTGGCCGAACGGCACGACCGGCCAGTACGGCCTCCGCATAGACCCGAGCCTTCTCACCAGGCTGCCGAAGTTCGTGGGCGCCCAGCCTATCGTCGAGGATGCGGAGAGCGAGATCGTGGCAATGGGAAACGCCGACCTGGCCAATACGTTCGATGGCTATGTCGCGGCGAAGGCCGGCGAGATCGCCGACGATAACTGGCTCGCGCTGGTCATCGGCCACTTCACGCCGGAGAACCAGACCGCCGACTTCTACTCGGCCTGGGTGGACCAGTACGCCGCCGCCGGGTGCTCTCAGGCGAGCGCGGTGACGGCCACCAACCAGGAGACGGTCGGCGATTTCGTCGTCGACGAGGCCACCTGCGGCGGCGGCCCGACGGTCTTCACGCTCCACCTGGATAGCGGAGTCGTCCTGTCGATGGTCTCGGATGGCCCGCTCGATTTCGGCCGCCAGCTGATCAAGGCCATCTATTAGCGCCTCGCGTCCGGAGCGCTCTCGGCCGGCGCAGCGCTTCGGTGGCGGGGCTGTCGGCGCCCGGCCACTCGGTCGGCGCCCGGCCAGTCGGCCGGCGCGCCCCGTCAGGCGGACTCCTCGGCTGTGCCACTGGGCCGGCGCGGCGCCGAGGCTCGAATCGTGACGTTCTCCGCCAACGGGGGCACACTGCATTCGAGCGCTCGGGCAGAGCCCGGGCCGTCCATTCAGAGGCCTCCGATGGCGATCGAAACCGATTCCACGCCGCACGCCGGACCCCGCCCCGTCCGAGCACCGCGCGGTCCGGAGCGCAGCTGCAAGGGCTGGGCCCAGGAAGCCGCGCTCCGAATGCTGATGAACAACCTGGACCCGGAGGTGGCCGAGCGCCCGGACGACCTGGTCGTCTACGGGGGCACCGGCCGAGCCGCGCGCAGCTGGGACGCCTTCGACGCGATAGTCCGCGAGCTTCGCCGCCTGGAGAACGACGAGACGCTCCTCGTCCAGTCCGGCAAGCCGGTCGGCGTCTTCCGAACGCACGAATGGGCGCCGCGCGTGCTCATCGCCAATTCGAATCTGGTCGGCAAATGGGCCAACTGGGAGACGTTCCGCGAGCTGGAGCGGGCCGGCCTGACCATGTACGGGCAGATGACCGCCGGATCGTGGATCTACATCGGCACGCAGGGCATCCTCCAGGGCACCTACGAGACGTTCGCCGAGCTGGCGCGCCAGCATTTCGGCGGGACGTTGCGGGGCCGCCTGACACTCACCGCCGGCCTCGGCGGGATGGGCGGAGCGCAGCCGCTGGCCGTGACCATGAACGGGGGAGTGGCCCTGGTCATCGAGGTCGACGAGGTACGGGCGAACCGACGCCTCAAGATCGGCTACGTGGACCGACTGACTCATTCGGTCGATGAGGCGCTCGGCTGGGCTCGCTCGGCGGCCGCCGAGGGCCGCGCGGAATCGATCGCCCTGGTCGGCAATGCCGCGGAGATCGAGCCCGCGCTGGTCAGGTGCGGCGAGCGATTCGACGTCGTTACGGACCAGACGTCGGCCCACGACGCATTGAACGGCTACGTGGCGGCGGGCGTGTCCGTAGCCGATGCTGTCGAGCTGCGGCGCGAGACTCCCGACGAGTACATCCGCCGATCGATGGCGTCGATGGCCGAGCACGTTCGGGCGATGCTCGCGTTCCAGTCGGCCGGTGCGGTGACCTTCGACTACGGCAACAACATCCGGGCTCAGGCCCAGACTGCCGGCCTGGCGAACGCGTTCGACTTCCCGGGCTTCGTGCCCGCGTTCATCCGGCCGCTCTTCTGCGAGGGCAAGGGGCCGTTCCGGTGGGCTGCACTATCCGGCGACCCGGCGGACATTCTGGCCACTGACCGGGCCGTCCTGGAGCTCTTCCCGGAAGACGAATCGCTTCGGCGATGGATTGAGATGGCGGAGGCGCGGGTGCCGTTCCAGGGACTGCCGGCACGGATCTGCTGGCTCGGCTATGGCGAGCGGGCGCGCGCGGGTGCCGCCTTCAACGAGCTGGTTCGTTCGCGCGCGGTGAGCGCGCCCATCGTGATCGGCCGCGACCACCTCGACGCGGGCTCGGTCGCCTCGCCAAACCGCGAGACCGAATCGATGCGGGACGGCTCCGATGCCATCGCCGACTGGCCGCTGCTCAACGCGCTGGTCAACACCGCCGCCGGGGCCAGCTGGGTGAGCATTCACCACGGCGGAGGGACGGGGATCGGGTACTCTCAGCATGCTGGCATGGTCGTCGTCGCCGACGGCTCCGAGCTCGCCGCCCAGAAGCTGGAGCGGGTCCTGACGACGGATCCGGGCATGGGCGTCATCCGTCATGCCGACGCCGGCTACGACCGGGCGGTGGAAGTCGCTCGGGAACGTGGCGTCCGTATCCCAATGCTGGACGACGAGCGCTCGGCCAATTCATAAGGTCCTTGCCCCGGAACCCCCTGCGGCTGACTGTGCCGTCAGTACGTCCCGATTGTGCCCGTTACCGCCCTGCGCGACGCGTACAGCGACGCCGTCTGGCTCCCGTCTTCAGTCGACGGGCCCTCTGCCGGAATGTCTCGGAGAGCCCGCAATGGCGAAGCCAGGACTGGCACGACCGACGAGAACGATGCGATCGCTGCCAACACCAGGGCAACCCTGACGGGCATCAGCGTCGCCATCGCGCCGCCCAAGACGGACCCGATCGGGATGGTGCCCCAGACGATGAAGCGCATCGTCGCGTTCATCCGGCTCTGCATCTCCGGCGGCGTGATGGCCTGGCGGAGGCTGATCTGGGCCACGTTGTAGATGACCTGGCTCATGCCGACCACGAACCAGCCCACGAAGAGCGTTACGGCGGCAATATCCAGGTCCGCCGGTGTAAGCGTCAGGAGCAGAAACGAGGGCGCTCCAAAGGCCGCCGAAACGACGATCGTTCGGCCGATGCCGATGGTGTGCGGCAGTCGATTCGAAAGGGCGGCCCCGGCCAGGAAGCCAATGCTTGCCAGACCGACGACCGTGCCGTAGAAGGCCGGCGGAAGCATCAGTTCCTGCCAGATCAGGACCGGGAAGACGCCGAAGAGCGCGGCAGCGAACAGGTTCGACGTGGCGGTGCAGGCGGCGATAGGTCGCAGATAGCGATTGCCGAGGACATATCGCAGGCCTTCGGCGATCTCCGACCGCATCGATGCGGGTCGGCCGGACTCGTCCAACCGACGCTTCGGGGCCTCCTCGCGGCGGCGGATGGCGCTGATGAAGCCGCCCGAGACGAAGAAGCTGAGCGCGTCGACGGCGATGGCGAATGGCGCTGCAACCATCGCGATCAGGTTGCCGCCGAGGGTGGGGCCGCCGATCTGAGCGATCGAGTAGCTGATCTGGAGGTGGGCGTTGCCATCGACAATGTCGTCCCGGTCGAGAATGGCAGGCAGATACGACTGGTCGGCGATGTCGAAGAAGGCTGTCAGAGTGCCCGTGATGAACGCAACGACATAGAGCTGCCCCAACGTCAGGGCCCCCGCCACGTAGGCCACCGGGATCGACAGCAGGACGAGGCCGCGGCCCAGGTCCGCGGCTATCAACACCGGTCGGCGTCGGATGCGGTCCAGCCATGCTCCGGCCGGCAGGGTAAAGAGCAGGAAAGGCAGCATCTCGACCGCGGCCAGGAGCGACACCTGGAAGACGCTGGCGCCCAGCATCGTCAGGGCGATGAATGGCAGGGCGATGATCGTGACCTGGCTGCCGATGACCGAGACTGTGGCGGCCGACCAGATCTTGACGAAGTCGCGGTGCCGCCACAGCGACGGCCTTGCGATGCCTTTCAAGCCATTTCCTTCATCGCGCGGCATGCTATCGGCGACACATTGTTTGGGCATTACGCGACCAGTCGCATTGCTCCTGTGCCACGATAGGATCGGCCGTACCGAACAGTGGTAATCGTTGGCGCCAGTGCCAGGCACTGCCGGGAGGGCTGGCCCGCGTGGGTAGTTTCCGCAGGGCGGTCGGCGCCGCGAACCGGAGGTAGCGTGACGAAGCTCGTCGAGTCGGTCCCCAACTTCAGCGAGGGCCGTCGGATTGGGGTCGTCGACAAGCTGGTCGCTGCCGTGGAGAGCGTTCCGGGCGCCTTCCTCCTCGATCGAACGAGCGACGCCAGCCACAACCGCAGCGTGCTGACGCTGGCCGGTGAGCCGGCCCCGATCCTTGAGGCGCTCGAGCGGACCGTGGCCGTCGCGGTCGACGAGATCGACATGGAGAAACACTCCGGCGAGCACCCCCGCATCGGGGCGGTGGACGTGGTCCCGTTCGTGCCCCTCGCGGGGGCGACCATGACCGATTGCATCGAGCTGGCCCGGGCCTTCGGGGCTCGCGTGGCCGACCGGTTCCATATGCCTGTCTACCTCTACGGCGAGGCTGCCACCTCGCCGTCCCGGCAGAGGCTGGCCGACGTCCGGCGTGGCCAGTACGAGGGACTCAGGACGCAGATCTCGGAGCCTGGACGTGAGCCGGACTTTGGTCCGGCCGTGCTCCACGCCACGGCCGGGGCGGTGGCCGTCGGCGCGAGGCCGTTCCTGATTGCCTACAACATCAACCTCGAGAGCCGCGACCTCGAACTGGCGAAGCGGATCGCGCGCCGCATCCGAGAGTCGAGCGGCGGCCTCCCGCGCGTCCAGGCCAACGGCTTCTGGATAGAGGAGCTCGATCGGGCGCAGGTGTCCATGAACCTGCTCGACTTCCGGACGACCCCGATCTGGCTCGTCTGGGAATCCGTTCGCGCGGAGGCGGCCGAGGACGGCGTTCACCTCGCCGAGTCCGAGCTGATCGGGCTGGCGCCGCTCGATTCGCTGCTGGATGTGGCCGACCACGCCGGTGTGTCGGAGCGATTGCCGGAGACGGAGCGCCTTGCGGGAGCGGCGGCTTTCCTCAAGCTGCGCGACTTCTCGCCGATGCAGGCGCTCGAGCTGCGGCTCGCGGCCGCGCGAGGTCGGTGAGGCCATGCACGGGTCATCGGACGCCGCCGCACCGCCGGGATTGCTGATCGAGGGAGCCGCGTCGATCGCCACGTTGGCGGGCGGGCTGCGGCGCGGCGCTGCGCAGGCCGACGCCGCGGAGCTCAGCGGCGATTCTCTGGCCGTGGCCATGTGGGGGGACCGGCTGATCGCGGCGGGGCCGCGCGCGGAAGTCCAGCGCCAGATCGAGGCCGGCGGCCGCTCCATCGACGACTTCGCCCGCCTCGACGCCGCCGGCGGCCTGGTCACGCCCGGGCTCATCGATGCCCACACTCACCTCGTGTTTGCCGGGACCCGCGAGGCGGAGTGGCAGATGAGGTCGCGCGGCGCCGGGTACCTTCAGATCCTCAAGGCAGGCGGCGGGATCCTCTCCACGGTCGCGGCTACGCGCGCCGCCTCCGACCAGGACTTGCTTGCCGGGGCGCGCCGCCGCCTGGCCGAGATGCTGGCCAACGGCACCACGACCGCCGAGGCCAAGTCGGGCTACGGGCTGGACATCGCGACCGAGTTGCGCATGCTCGAGGTGATCGGCCGCCTTGATCGCGAGGGCCCGGTCCAGCTCGTGCCCACGTACCTGGGCGCCCACACCGTCCCCGCCGAGTTCCGCGACCGCCCCGACGGCACCGAGGCGTACGTAGCCGACGTCGTCGGGGAGCAGCTGCCGGCGGTCGCCCGCCAGGGGATTGCCCGCTTTTGCGACGTCTTCTGCGAGAAGGGTGTCTTCGACGACCGCCAGAGCCGCCTGGTCCTGACCGCTGCTTTGGAAGCGGGCCTGCTTGGCCGCATCCACGCCGACGAGCTGGTTCCGTCCGGCGGCGCCGAGCTCGCCGCCGAGCTCGGCTGCGTCTCCGCAGACCACCTCGCGGCTCCGTCGGAGGCGGGAGTGGCTGCGCTGGCCCGGGTCGCCGAAGCGGGCCGCCCGGTCGTGGCTACGCTGCTGCCGGCCACGAGCTGGTTCCTCGGAGCTCACCACTTCGCACCTGCGCGCCGCCTCATCGATGCGGGCATCCCCGTTGCCATGGCCACGGATCTCAACCCGGGCACGAGTCCCACGGTCGGGCTGCCGCTGGTCATGTCGATCGCCTGCGTGGAGATGGGCCTGACGCCGCCGGAGGCGCTGGTGGCGGTCACGATCAATGCCGCCCACTCGGTCGGGCTTGGCGCGGAGCTTGGGTCCATCGAACCGGGCAAGCAGGCCGACCTTGTTGTCTGGGATGTCCCTTCGCTGGCCCAGATTCCCTACTGGCTGGGCGGCCGCTCCGCCCGAACGGTCATCAAGCGCGGCCAGCCGGTCTTCGAGCGCGGCTGACGCCCGGAGCCGACGCTCGCCGGTCCCGAATCGTAGGTGGCCGGCCCGGCCCCGACGGCCGCTAGACCTTGCCGCGGGCCTCCAGGATGACCGTCGCGACCTCGGCGGGGAGCGACGACGGCATCAGCGAGAGCTTCGCCTGCGGCGCCGGCGGCGCGGGCACGCCCATCTCGTGGAGGAACTTGGCCAGCGCTTCACCTGCGTCCGCGTCGTCGCACACCGGCATCGGCACGACCACCTTGGCATCCAGCTGAGCCACCAGCTCCGCGGCCTTGTTGGCAGGCAGTGCGCCACCTACGGCGATGCAGGCTACGTCCACCGGGCCGATGTCCGTCAGCTTGTCTTCGGTCAGCAGGTGGCCGATGTCGCCGAGGTGAATGACATGAACCCCGTCCAGCTCGACGACGAAGGCCACATTCCGGCCGCGCTCCTGGCCCCGGTGCTCGTCGCGGAACGTCCTGATGCCCGTGATCAGCACGTCCTTGACTTCGTATTCGCCCGGCCCGTCGAGGCAGAAGGCCTCCTCGAGGCTGCCGGGCAGGAGGGTGGAACCATCTCGCGACCGCCTGCCTTTGGCCTTGGACAAAGGCGCGTCGTCGGGGTGGCTGTAGGTGACGATGTCGCCGGTGATCCCGCGACCCGTGGGGCCGACGACCGATTGATAGGCGTCGGCTACTACGACCGCGTCTTTGCCGCGCACGCGGACGCACGTCCGCCCGTACCAGGTGAGCTCCATGGGGGGATTCTTGCACAGGTGGCTGCCCGGCCGCTTATCGGACGACGCGACCCTGCTCGGAGGAGGTGGGACCTCCCACTCCGAGTGTGCTCCCAGGGGGAGGGGCGCCCCCCGTAAGAGGAGTCGGGTCTGCCACCCAGAGAACGGGACAAAAACAGGACCGGAGGCGCCTGCCCAATCGGCACCTCCGGTCGGAGGGAGGGAGGATGGAACGTTCAGGATCTATGTCCAGTGTTCCTGAGGGAAGAGTACCCGTCTTGCGTGAATGCGGAGCACCCAGATCGTTAAGAACCCATAACAAAGTGATCCGATACGCGGCCAGGATCGATGGCCCCGTCGCCGCTGCTTGGGCACGGGTGCCCCTTGGCGCCGGATCGAGGCCGCTTGAGGCGCCTGGGACAATGCTCGAATGCAATCGAACCGTCGGAGTCCGTCCCGGCTCGCCCTGCTCCTGCTCCTCGCCGTCGCTGTGGGGGCTTGTGGATCCGCTTCGATCTCGGCCGCCCCGACGGCAGGGCCGTCGGCCGCTCCGTCGGTCGCTCCGTCGTCGTCGGGTTCAATCCCGTCGGCCCTCGGCTCGTCTGGTCAGGCCGATCAGGCCGTCTACGCCGCGATCGAGAGCCAGGTCGAGGCGATTCGGGAGCTGCACGCTCAGAAGACCGTGACGCCGGTTCTCCTCGACTCGCAGGGTGTCCGCGACTGGCTGACCAAAGCCAACGCCGAGCAGACCAACCACCAGGCGCTTGCGGACGAGAGCCGGGTCTTCATCCACCTCGGCCTGCTGCCGGCCGGATCGTCGCTGGAGCAGATGGAACTCGATCTCGATGCCGGTCAGGTAGTGGGCTTCTACGACCCGGTCTCGAAGGGGCTGTACGTGCTGTCCGAGTCCGGGGGTGTCGGTCCGACCGAGAAGCTGACCTTCTCGCATGAGTACACCCACGCCCTGCAGGATCAGAACTTCGGGCTCGATAAGCTGGCCACCGACACGGCCGATCAGGGCGACCGCGACCTGGCGAGGACCGCTCTGCCGGAGGGCGACGCCACGCTGTCGATGACCATGTGGTCGGAGAAGTACATGTCGATCCTGGACTTGCTCCAGGTCGCGGGCGACTCCCTCAGCGGGCCTCAGGCCGACCAGCTCGCGAAGGCGCCGGCGATCCTGCGCGAGACGCTCACCTTCCCGTACGAGCAGGGCCTCGCCTTCGTCCAGGGGGTTTACGAAAGCGGCGGGTGGTCCGCGGTCGACAAGCTCTATGCCAGTCCACCGGACTCGACCTCACAGATCCTTCATCCGGAACTGTACGCAGACGGCGTTGAGCCGGTTTCGGTCACGGTTCCGCCCGTGCCCACCGCCCTGGGGAGCGGCTGGAAGCTGACCATGCAGGACACGCTCGGCGAGTTCCAGCTCGGCATCTGGCTGGAGGGAGAGTCGCCGTCTTCGGCAGAGCAGAGTTCTGCCGCGGCTGCGGTCTCGGCCTGGGCCGGCGATCGGGTTGGGCTATATGAGGGGCCGAACGATTCGTGGGCGGTCGTGCTGCGGACGACCTGGCGCACGAGCTCGGGTCGGGTTGCGTTCCAGAGTGCGGCGACTCGAAAGACGGGACAGCTCCCGGGCCCGGCCGTCGTGTGCGCGGACGAATTCGGCGCGACTCTAGACGTCGCCTCGGATGTGGCGGCGCTGGAGGCATTCGCCACCTGCCGTCCGCCGCTCTGATCCGCGAGGGTCCTCAGGCGGGCGCGGGGCCGCGGGCCGCGGCCGTGGCGGCAGCCGATCCGCCCCCCGGAGCAGCCGCCCGCCCGCCCGGCCGCGGCCCGTCCCCCGGCGGCTCGCGTCCCCTGCCCCCTCGCCGCCCGCGCGGCGGCAGAGGCGCCCCCTGCCGCGGGCGCGCCCGCCGGCACCACGGCCCAGCACCACAGCCCGGCACCACGGCCCAGCGCGCCCGCCGGCACCACAGCCGCTGGTCGATCCTACATCGCCTCGGGCGCGGAGATGCCGAGCAGGCCGAGGGCGTTGGCGAGGGTCGCCCTGGTCGCCGCGACCAGGGCGAGCCGCCCGGCCGAGCGATCCGGCTCCCCCTCGTCGATGACCCGGGCGTCGCGATAGAAGGCGTGGAACGTCGTGGCGAGCTCGGTGGCGTAGGCCGTGATGCCGTGCGTCTCTTCGGTTGCGGCGGCGTCCTCCACGACTTCGGGCAGGCGCACGATCTGGCGGGCCAGCCCCGCCTCGGGCGCGCCCGCGAGGATTCCCGCGAGCAGCCCCGCCAGCCGGGGGTCATCGGCTGCCGGCGGCTTCATCCCCGCCTCGGCCGCCTTGCGCAGGATCGAGGCGATTCGAGCGTGGGCGTACTGGACGTAGTAGACGGGGTTCTCGTTCGACTGCTTCTTCGCCAGCTCGATGTCGAAGTCGATGCCGCTCGAAGCGGCGCGTGAGGCGAAGAACCATCGAGCCGCGTCTACACCGATCTCGCCGAGCAACTCGTCGAGGGTGATGAACTCGCCCGAGCGCTTGGACATCGCGATTTCCTTGCCGCCGCGGACGAACCGGACCCACGCGGTCAGGATCATCTGGACCCGGTCGCGGTCGAAGCCCAGCGACTGGGCCGCGGCTCTTACCCTGGCCACATACCCGTGGTGGTCCTCGCCCCAGATGAAGACGATCCGGTCGTAGCCGCGGCTGAACTTCTCGACGATATAGCCGATGTCCGCCGCGAAGTAGGTGGGAGCGGCGTCGCCGGTCGAGCGCAGGATGACCCGATCCTTGTCGTCGCCGTACTTCGTCGATCGGAAGACGACCGCGCCGTCCTCCTCGTAGACGTCGCCGGCGGCCCGCAGCCGTTCGACGGCCTTGGCAACCCAGCCGTCGTTGTGGAGCGTGCTCTCCGAGCGCCAGACGTCGAAGCGGCAGCCGAGGTGATCGAGGCTGGCTTCGATGCCCGCGCGAACCTGTTCGGATGCCCACCGGCCGACTGCCCAGGCGGGTTCTTCGGCCGACTTCTCGGCTTCGACCAGGACCTCGGCTGGCACGTCCCTGGCCATGTCATACACGTAGTCGCCGCGGTAGCCGTCCTCCGGAATCTCGTCGCCGGCGCGAATGGCCAGGACCGATGCACCCAGGTTCTTGACCTGGCTGCCGAAGTCGTTGAAGTAATACTCACGAGTGACGGTATGGCCGGCCGCTGCCAGAACGCGGCAGAGGAGGTCGCCGGTGAAGGCGCCGCGCGCGTTGCCGATGTGGAGCGGCCCGGTGGGGTTGGCCGAGACGAACTCGACGTTGATGTGCTCCGGATTCTCGGCGGCGACGTGGCCCCAGGCCTCAGGATCGGCGAGGACCTGCCGGGTCGCGGCCGCGAGGGCGGCGTCGGCGAGACGGATGTTCAGGAACCCGGGCGGCGCCACCTCGACCGAGGCGATCGGCGAGTCCGGATCCGTGGCGGTCGTGGCGACGTGCGCGGCGATGGCCCGGGCGATCTCGAGCGGCGCTCGTCGGTATGGCTTGGCCAGCCGAAGGGCGATGTTGCTGGCGAAGTCGCCGAAGCCGGGGTCCGACGGGCGCTCGATCGTGATGGGGGCGTCGTGGGCATCGGCGGGCGTGCCGGCATCGGCCGGCGCCAGGTCCGCCCGGGCGCGCAGCCAGGCGGCTTCGATGGCCGCGCGGACCTGGGATCGCAGACTGGTGGCAACGTCGGGGATCATGGCCGAATGGTAGCGAGCCCAACGCAGTTCCGTGGATCGGGTGGCGGGGGACAGCCACCGCCGAAGCGCCCGCGGCACGCTTTGGCGATGAACCTAGTGGGGCCAGACCCAGTCGCGGATCTCCGGTGCGTCCTCGCCCTCGGCGCGGGTGTAAGCCCGGGCTTCCGTGCGCTTGTCTTCCATGAGCTGACGGACGTGCCCGGCTCTCGCGTCCAGCCCGGGGATCCGGTCGATGGCGTCGATCACCAGGTGGTAGCGGTCCAGGTCGTTGAGCATGACCATGTCGAACGGGGTCGTGGTCGTGCCCTCCTCCTTGTAGCCGCGGACGTGGATGTTGTCGTGGCCGTGGCGCCGGTAGGTGAGGCGGTGGATCAGCCACGGGTAGCCGTGGTAGGCGAAGACGATCGGCTTGTCGGTGGTGAAGAGGGAGTCGAACTCCGGGTCCGTCATGCCGTGCGGATGTTCCGACTCGGGCTCCAGGCGCATCAGGTCGACGACATTGACGACGCGGACCTTCACGTCGGGCAGGTACTGGCGAATCAGATCGACGGCCGCCAGCGTTTCGAGAGTCGGCACGTCGCCGCAGCAGGCCATGACGATGTCGGGCTCGCCGCCCTGATCGTTGCAGGCCCAGTCCCAGATGCCGATGCCACGGGTGCAGTGCAGGATGGCCTGTTCCATGGTCAGCCAGTTCGGGGCGGGCTGCTTGCCGGCCACGATCACGTTGACGTAGTTGCGGCTGCGCAGGCAGTGGTCGGTGACCGAGAGCATCGTGTTCGCGTCCGGCGGAAAGTAGACACGGATGATCTCGGACTTCTTGTTGACGACGTGGTCGATGAAGCCCGGGTCCTGGTGAGTGAAGCCGTTGTGGTCCTGGCGCCACACCAGTGACGAAAGCACGTAGTTGAGCGATGCGATCGGGCGGCGCCACGGAATGTCGCGGGTCACCTTCAGCCACTTGGCGTGCTGGTTGAACATCGAGTCGATGATGTGGATGAAGGCTTCGTAGCAGTTGAACATGCCGTGCCGGCCGGTCAGCAGGTAGCCCTCCAGCCAGCCCTCGCACTGGTGCTCCGAGAGAACCTCCATGACCCGGCCGTCGACGGAGAGAACGTTGTCCTTGGCGTCTTCGGGGATCACTTCGGCGTCCCAGGCCTTGCCGGTCACCTCGAAGATCGCCTGGAAGCGGTTCGAGGCCGTCTCGTCGGGTCCGAACATCCGGAAGTTGTCCACGTTGTTCTTCATGACATCGCGGATGAATGTGCCGGCCACGAAGGTGGCCTCGGCGGTTGAGCCGCCCGGCTTCTTCACCTCAACCGCGTAGTCGCGGAAGTCGGGCATGATCAGATCGCGCAGCAGCAAGCCGCCGTTGGCGTGCGGGTTGGCGCCCATTCGCCGCTGGCCCGTCGGTGGCAGAGCGGCCAGCTCGGGCCGGAGCGCGCCCTCCTCGTCGAACAGCTCCTCGGGCTTGTAGCTGCGCATCCATGTTTCGAGCAGCTCGCGGTGGCCGGTGTTGGTCCGAGCCTCGTCGATCGGAACCTGATGAGCGCGCCACGTGCCCTCGACCTGCTTGCCGTCGACGATCTTGGGCCCGGTCCAGCCCTTGGGGGTCTTGAGAACGATCATCGGCCAGGTCGGTCGTCCGGTCGTGGCCCCTGAACGGGCGGCCGTCTGGATCTCGCTGATCTCGTCGAGGACCGTGTCCAGCGTAGCTGCCAGCTGCTGGTGGACGAGGGCCGGGTCGTTGCCGGTGACGAAGTACGGCTTGTACCCGTAGCCGACCATCAGGTCGCGCAGCTCCGGCTCCGGGATGCGGGCGAGGATCGTTGGATTGGCGATCTTGTAGCCGTTGAGATGCAGGATCGGCAGGACGGCGCCGTCGCCTTTGGGATCGAGGAACTTGTTCGAATGCCAGCCGGTTGCCAGCGGGCCGGTTTCGGCCTCGCCGTCGCCGACGATGCAGCAGACCAGCAGGTCGGGGTTGTCGAAGGCCGCCCCGTACGCGTGCGAGAGCGAGTAGCCCAGCTCGCCGCCCTCGTGGATGGAGCCGGGTGTTTCGGGCGCGACGTGGCTGGGGATGCCGCCCGGGAACGAGAACTGGCGGAAGAGCTTGCGGATGCCGTCTTCGTCCCGGGTGATGCTCGGGTAGAACTGGGTGTAGCTGCCCTCGAGGTACGTGTTGGCGACCAATCCGGGCCCGCCGTGCCCGGGGCCGATGATGTAGATCGCGTTTAGGTCGCGGGTCTTGATCTCCCGGTTCATGTGGGCGTAGATCAGGTTGAGGCCCGGCGTGGTGCCCCAGTGACCCAGCAGGCGCGGCTTGACGTCCTTCGGCTCGAGGGGCCGGCGCAGCAGCGGGTTGTCGAGCAGGTAGATCTGGCCGACAGAGAGGTAGTTGGCGGCGCGCCAGTAGGCGTCGATGAGACGGAGCTCTTCGGCGCTGAGCGGTCCGCTGGCGGCCCCGGCCGGTCGAGCTGTCGTTCCGCTGTCAGCCATGGCGCTGTCTCCTTCGAGTTGTCTGGGCTCGTCCCGAGGGCGTGCGACCCAAGTCCGGTCGGCTCCGTTCGTGCCCGCCAATCTTGAACGAGTCGTGGCGCTGTGTCAGGAGCCCGCGACGTGGCCTCATGGTCGCGACCTGGGGGCGGGTGCTTCGGGCGGGGCTTTGGGCAGGGTTTGGGGCGGGGCGCCAAGCACAGTCGCTGTGGCTGGCTGTGGCGGAGACCGGTGCGGCGGCCGGAGGGCCCGAAGCCACCTCAGCCTCCCGCAGTCCAGCGCCCGACCCGCCGGTGATTCGACTTGCTCAAACGTTGAAGCGGTCGCCTTCGGTTATCAGCCGGACCGGGCCGGAGAAGGCGGATTGGGCGGCGGAGAGGGTTTCCGTGCGGGAGTGCCCCGAGAGGATGTGCGTCAGCAGCAGTCGGGCGGCACCGCCGGCCGACGCAGCCCGCGCGGCGTCGGCGGACGTGATGTGCGCGGCGCCCGGCGCAACCGGGCCGGCACCGAACGAAGCCTCGGACAGGAGAGTGTCGCCGGGGCGGATCAGCGGAATGAGATCCTCGACGCGACTGCAGTCGCCCGAGTAGACGAGGCCCTGGCCCGGGGTGGCCGCAGAGCCCGCAGCGGCCACCGACCCCGCAGCAGCCACCGGGCCAGCCGCAACCCGGAACGCATAGCTCTCTTCCGTATGGGTGACGCGCTTGACCTCCACCTCGAACGGCCCGACGCGGTGCGCTCCCTCGGATAACGCCTCGACGTCGAGCGCCTCCGCAGCGAAACCCGCGTAGCCGTCCAGGGCGTCCAGGCGGTCGGCCAGTCCGGCCGGGCCCAGGACCCGAACGCGCCGCGCCGGATCGAACTCCCACTTCAGGTAGTGGCGCAGCGGCACCAGGTCGACGAAGTGGTCGGGATGGAGGTGGCTCACCAGGATGGCGGTCAGGGTGCTCGACTCGAGCGTAGACGCCAGGTTTGCGAAGGCACCCTGCCCCAGATCGAGCAGCAGGGCGGCGCGACCCGAACGGCCGGCGCCACTCGCCCCGCCGGCGTCCCCGGCCAGCAGCAGGTACGAAGAGGCGGCCGAACCGGCACGGTCGGTGTAGGCAGGAGCGGCTCCCAGGACGATCAATTCCACGGGGCAAGCCTAAAGGGTGGTCAAGGGGCCCGGGTGTCGGCTGGGCGTCAGTCGCGCTACGAAGAGCGGCCCCGGAATCGCTCGGGCAGAACCAGGTCGCCGCGGTCCACGGTCCGTTGAAGCGTCAATCGGTCGAAGCCCGCGGCGGCCACGATCTCGCAGGCCTCCTCGACCCCGAAAGCGAAGCACTGGGGCAGATGCGAGTCCGAGCCCACCGTGACCCTCTGCCCGCCGAGCTCGCGGAACCGGGCCACGACCCATGGCGCCGGGTAAGTCTCGCCGGTAGGGTGCCGCAGCCCCGACGCGTTCACTTCCAGAGCCGAGCCGCTGTTTACCAGTGCAACCAGGAGAGGCTCGTAGAGCTCGGGTGCCGCGGCGTAGTCCGCGGGCAAGAACCAGGGCAGCATCCAGCGCTTGCACTGGTCCATGTGGCCGAGAGTGTCGAATAGGCGGCTCCGAATAGCCGCAGCAACCTCACCGAAGTACGGCGCCACTGCCTCCGCGAGCGTCTTGCCGGCCACGAACGACGCGATCCGGGACTTCACGTACGGCCCGTCCGGCATGCCGTGGACGGAGCCGATCGAGTAGTCGTAAGAGTGCGTGCGGAGGTGCTCGCGGATCTGGTCCTCGTAGCGGCTCTCGTACGTCAGCTCGACACCGAACCTGATCGTGACCCTGCCGGCCCACCTTTCGGCGGCGCCGCGAACCATCCGCTCTCGACTGGCGTAGTCGGCGTACCGGTAGGCGGGGGCGCCGGGCATGAAATCGAGGTGGTCCGTGATGGCGATCTCGCGAACGCGGCGCTCCGCGGCCTGAGCGCAGTACAACTCGAGCGGGACGGCCGAATCAGGCGAGAGCTCGGTGTGGAGGTGGGCGTCGAGCGGCACATCCCGTGCCTGCCCGATGGGGCGGTCAAGGTAGTCGTGCGTCTTCGTCACCGCTGAATCATGCCGGACTCGGGCCGCTCGTGTCAGAAGGCCGGTGGCCTGCGGGCGAGCCTTCGGCGACCGACCGGGCCTTCGGCCTGAAGGGCGGCCGGCAGCCACTGGACCGCCGCCTGCGCGCCATCCTCCTCCTATGCTGTCCGCCTGGAGCCGAATCGCCGGGACGGCAGGGATCGCCGGCTCTCCGCCCCGGGCCTGCTTCACCGCCCCGTGGCCAACCTCTCCGTCCGGCGCCAGCTTCACCGCCGAGAGGGACAGATTCCAACCGGGTGGCGCGAGACCGACACGGGGGCCTCCGAATAGTCACCAGAGCCCCTTTCGAGGGCGTTTGTTGGCCGTTCGAGGCTACTCTCGGGTTCCAGGCGCCCTGTCGAGAGTGTCGAGTCCGGACCGGTGCTACCCCGGTTGGCAATTGTCCAGATTGTCGCTATCTCCAGGCTGCGGCCCGACCCGGCGGTTATCAGCGGTTATCACTCGAGCGAGCGGCGCATCCCCGGGTGCTGGTCAGGCGCCGATCAAGCCCAGCTCCCGGCCCACCTTCGAGAAGGCTGCCAGGCAGAGGTCGAGCTGTTCGGTCGAATGCTCGGCTGTGACGATCGTCCGAATTCGAGCCCGATCCAGCGGGACCGTCGGGTAGACGACCGCCTGGGCGAAGACGCCCTCCTCGAACAGCCGCTGACTGAACCGCCCCGCCATCGCCGAGTCGCCCATCATCACCGGCGTGATCGGCGTCTCCGAGGCGCCCGTGTCGAAGCCGAGCCGGCGCAGCTCGCCCTTGAAGTAGGTCGTGTTGGCCCAGAGGCGATCGATCAGCTCGGGCTCGTCGCGCAGGACCTGGATCGCTGCCAGGCACGCTGCCGCGACTGCCGGCGGATGGGAGGTGGAGAAGAGGAACGGGCGGGCTCGCTGGATCAGCATGTCGCGCAGCGCCTGGCTGCCGGCCACGTAGCCGCCCAGTACGCCGATCGCCTTGGACAGCGTCCCAACCTGGATGTGGACCCGGCCGTGGAGATCGAAGTGATCCACCGTCCCGCGGCCGTTCCGCCCCAGCACTCCGGAGGCGTGGGCGTCGTCGACCATCACCGCAGCCCCGAACTCCTCGGCCGCCGCCACGATCTCCGGCAGCGGCGCGATGTCGCCGTCCATGCTGAAGACGCCGTCGGTGACCACGAGGATGAGCCGGTACGGCCGCCCCCCGGCGTCGGCGCGCCCCTTCGAGCGGGCCTCGCGCAGCAGTTCGCGCAGCGCAGCCGTGTCCTTGTGCGGGAACACGACGCGCGGCGCTTTGCTCATCCGCATGCCGTCGATGATCGAGGCGTGGTTGAGCGCATCCGAGACGATCAGGTCGTTCTCTCCGGCCACCACCGGAATGACGCCCGTATTGGCGGTGAAGCCCGACTGGAACGTCAGGACCGCCTCGACGTGCTTGAAGTCGGCCAGCTCGGTCTCGAGGCGCTCGTGGATCGTCATGTTGCCGGCGATCGTCCGAACGGCGCCGGACCCCGCACCGAAGTCGCGGGTCGTGGCAATGGCCGCTTCCTTCAGCTTCGGGTGAGTGGCCAGACCCAGGTAGTTGTTCGAGGAGAGGCTGATCAACTCCGCCCCATCGACCACCACCTCGGCGGCCTGGGGAGAGCTGAGCACTCGCATCGGACGGTAGAGGTTCTGGCGCTTGAGCTCGGCGATCTCGTCGGCCAGGAAGCCGAGCGGGTTCGAATTCGGTCGGGCGCCCTGTGCGGTCATACCGCGCCTCCTTCGTTCAGCATCGACTCGGCGGTCGACATGGGGTCGGCCGTCGACTCGGGTTCGGCCTCCGAGGCCTCGCTCTCCTGCGGCAGCAGCACGACTTTGCCGGCGACGCCCTGGGCCAGCAGGTCGAAGGCGTCGGCGTAGCGCGAAAGAGGCAGCCGGTGGGTGATGATCGGACCGACGTCCAGGCCTTCGCGGAGCAGCGCGGCCGTCTTGTACCAGGTCCGCCACAGCTCGCGGCCGGTGATCCCGTAGACGCGCAGCCCGCGGAAGATGATCGCGTCGTTGAGGTCGATCGTGACCGGGCGGCTCGGCAGGCCCAGGAGGGAGACCCGCCCGCCGTTGGTCGTCATCTCGAAGGCCTGGTGGATCGCCGACTCGGCGCCGCTCATCTCCAGGACCACGTCCACGCCGACCCCGCCGGTCTCGCGCCGGATCTCGGCGACGACGTCGCCGGCTCCGTCCAGGACGCAGTCGGAGCCCATGCGCGCGGCCATCTCGCGGCGGTGCGGCATCACGTCGGTGGCGAAGACGCGCGACGCGCCGGCAAACCGGCAGATCGCCACGGCCATCAGCCCGATGGGCCCGCAACCCAGGACCGCCACGCTGGCCGTGGTGATGTCCTCGACGAAAGTGGCGAATACGGCGTTGCCCATCGGCTCCTGGATCGCGGCGATCTCCGGGCTGAGACCATCGCTCGGCCAGGCGTTGCGCTCGGGCAGGCACATGTACTCGGCGAAAGCGCCGTCGGAGTCCACGCCCAGGATTCGAAGGTTGGCGCAGACGTGCTCGCGGCCGGTCCGGCACTGGTAGCAGGTCCAGTCGACGAGGTGCGTCTCGGCGGCGACGCGGGTGCCGAGGGGCACGGCGCCGGTGCCGGGCCCGTGAGCCACCACTCGTCCCGCCATTTCGTGGCCGAAGATGCGGGGCAGGTACTTGCCCAGGCGGCCCTGCGCCCACGGGTCCCAGCGGTAGATGTGGAGGTCCGTGCCGCAAAGGCTCACGGCCTCGAGGCGGATCAGGATCTCGCCGGGGCCGGGCCGCGGGACGGGGACTTCGCGCAACTCGGCGCCTGCCTCGGGCCTGACCTTGACCAGGGCCCGCATCGTCTTTGGGATGCGCAGGTCGATCGAAGTGGCGGCGGCAATGGCGGCGACGGAAGCCGACTCACCGGACGCCGTCTCACCCGAACCGATCAGTCGATCGTTGAGCACGACCCCATTCTACGGCCTGGCTCCGGCGCGCCTCAGGGTTAGGGACTGCCCCCGCTACGAAGGTCAAATGCACGGCGCCGGTCGTAGGTCAGACCATGCCCCTTCAATCGTTCGTTGACAGCCGCTCCGGGCACGGATAGCGTGCAAGAACCGGAGGCGCGACATGGCGCGGCGAGATGTCCGGGCCCGCATCAGGGAGGTGGCGTGGACGCCAGGCCGAAACGGGCCCGCATCGCCGACGTGGCCAGGGAGGCGGGCGTCTCCAAGACCGCGGTCTCATTCGCGTTCAACAGTCCCGAGCGCCTCAACGCCGAGACCGCGGCCAAGATCCGCGAAGTCGCCAATGCCCTCGGCTACCGGCACAGGGCCGACACGCGGTCCACCGTCGCGAGGGTCTCGAAGACCGTCGGTCTGCTGACTCCGCATGCCCTGTCGGTCATGTTCAGCGACCCCTTCTACACGGAGCTGGCCGCCGGTGTGGCCTCGCAGACCGACGGAGCCGGCTACGGACTGGTCTTCGTTTCGCGGTTCAACGGCTCGCTGGCGCGGGCCATCGGCCGGACCGGGGTCGATGGGTTCGTGGTGGTGGGTCTGGCTGAGGATCAAGCGGAGGTCGAACAGATACGGCGGGCCGGCCTGCCGATGGCGCTGATCGATCGCGTCGCGCTGCCGGAGCACGCCTCGGTCGAATCGAGCGACGAGGTCGGCGCTCGAACCGCCGCCCGGCACCTTCTGGCGCTCGGTCATCGCGAATTCGTGGTGATCGCGGTCGCGCCGCCGAATGTCGCCGGCGGGTTCGACGACTCGGTTGAACCGAACGACATCGTGGCCTGGCGCCGATTGACCGGCTATCGCCAGGGCCTCGAGTTGGGCGGCGTCAAGCTCCGCGACGAGCGCATAGTGTCCGGACCGTCGACCTTTGACGGCGGGGTGGCCGCTTTCCATCGCATCTGGGACGACGGCCTGCGGCCGACGGCGATCCTGGCCATGAGCGACGCGCTGGCGATCGGCGTGATGTGGGCGGCTCGCGAAATCGGGCTGCATGTGCCCGAGGACCTGAGCGTGGTCGGCTTCGACGACCTGGAGATGGCGCCCCATTCCTACCCGCCGTTGACGACCGTGCATCAGCCGATCCGCGGCAAGGGCGAAGAAGCGGCCCGACTCTTGCTGCGTATGATCGCCAGCCCCGATCTGGAACGGCCCGAACACAAGATTCTCGACACGCGGCTGATCATCCGCGCGTCGACCTCCTCCGCGCGTCCCCGAGGCATGGTCGTGCCGCGACATCTGCGGACGGGCCTCGAGCGCGGAGCCCTGGGTCGTTGACGCCGTCGATGCCCGGAAGCCACGGCCGCCGCGACCCCCAAGCCGGTAGCGTGCCCGATCGCCTGGCCGGCGCCGTCCCGGGCGCCTCGCCCGGGGGCTCGCCCGCCACTCCGCCCAGTGGCTCGTCCGCCGGTCCGGACTGGGTCCGTGACGCGGTCTTCTACCAGATCCTCCCGGACCGGTTCGCCTCGAGCGTCCGCGTCCTCAAGCCCGGCCCGCTCGAGCGCTGGGACGCGCCGCCTACGCCAGACGGCTTCAAGGGCGGCGACCTGCTCGGCATCGCCGAGCATCTGGACGACCTGCGCGAGCTCGGCATTACTGCGATCTATCTGAACCCGATCTTCGCCTCAGCGTCGAACCACCGCTACCACACGTTCGACTACGAGACGGTCGATCCGCTGCTCGGCGGCGACGCGGCATTCCGCGAGCTGCTCGACGAAGTCCACCGGCGCGGCATGCGGCTCATCCTCGACGGCGTCTTCAATCACGCCAGCCGCGGCTTCTGGCCGTTCCACCACGTCCTGGAGAACGGCGCCGCCTCGCCATACCGCGACTGGTTCTACCTCGACCCCGAAGTCCTCGCCGGAGGCCGGAGCCTGACCGCATACCCGGGCCACTCCGGCGAAAAGGCGAGTCTCGGCTACCAGGCCTGGTGGGATCTGCCGGCCCTGCCAAAGCTCAACCACTCCAACCCGGCCGTGCGCGAGTACATCTACAAAGTGGCCGAGCGCTGGACCCGCTTCGGCATCGACGGCTGGCGCCTCGACGTGCCCGAGGAGATCGGCGAGCCCGGGTTCTGGGAGGAGTTCCGGCGCCGGGTACTGGCGGTCAATCCGGAGGCGTATCTGGTGGGCGAGATATGGAACCCCGCCCCCGAATGGCTGGCGGGCGGCCGATTCCACGCCGCCATGAACTACCCGCTGGCCGAGGCGATCCTGTCGTTCACGGGTGCGGGTCGGCTGGACGAGGCCATGGTCGCGAAGACGGACGAATACGCCCGGCACGTTCGCGCCATCGACGGGCCCGAGTTCGGTCGTCAGCTGGCGGGCGTCATGGCCACGTACCCGCCCGAGGTGACGTCGATGCAGCTGAACCTGCTCGACAGCCACGACACGCCGCGCTTCATCTCT
>Ga0182010_10000314_pt1 | contig 27779 bp, 30 predicted proteins | sample 611E1MmetaG_FD_120488 | JGI IMG/M metagenome (GOLD analysis project Ga0182010, IMG submission 120488) | Permafrost microbial communities from Stordalen Mire, Sweden - 611E1M metaG | ecosystem: Environmental > Terrestrial > Soil > Wetlands > Permafrost | place: Sweden: Stordalen | collected... | reverse complement strand
CGGTACGGGATCTTGAACGTCTGCGTGTCCGACGCGAGCAGATCCCCGACGGAGTGGTCAACAGGGTTGACGGCGTAGACGTTGAGGGTGATCGGTTCGCTGAACACCGCTCCGGGCGTCGTGACGCAGTTATCCGTATTCCAGCCGCCGTTCTGACAGCCCCAGCTGCTCATCGTCACCGTCACGACCGGGTTCGTGCGCGCGCCGGTGCCCAGCTCGACCAGGCCGCCGAACTCGGATGCCGAGCGCGCCTCGAAGGCGAAGCTCGGGAGGTTCCCCGGCAAAATGATCGGGATGTTGCTGTAGACGGTCGAGACCGTCGCCGCGCTTGCCGTGCCCACTACGGTCAGGATCAGAACCAGGGCGGCGACCGCAGTCGCCCATTTCCGGTTGGGGCGCATTCCGCTCAATCTCCTTCGGGCTGGCAGAGCATGCCCGCCGGCCTGCGCTTGCGGACAGGCGAGATGACCTGGGTGTGAAGTCTCCTAGTGATGCCGCATACGCGCTTTTGGTGCTGGCGCTGCGCGTTAATCCATATGTTCGTCGCGTTTCGGGGGAGGTTCATGGCCCGAATGGGGGATCGCGCGGCGCATTGTCCGGCCCACCATTATCTGGTCCAAGTCGTGTGTCGTAGCGTCCGACTTTGAGAGACCGAATGGAGGGAAAGACGGCAGCACGCAATCGCTATAGCGTGGAGCAGTTATGGAGCCCAAGGGGCGCAATCATTGGCAATCATTGGCAAATGGTCAAGCCTCAAAAACGGCAGAATTAAGCCATAATCGTTGCCGTCGCTTGCGACCAGTTGTCGACAAAAGCGCACACGAGGCCTTCTGCATTCGTGACCCACTTCGGCGTCGACTGCGTGACCGCTGCCTGCCGTGAGCTACCGCACGCTGCGGCGGAGAACACGAGCGCCGCGATTATCACTGCGAGGAGCGCTGCGTTCTTCATCGCACTACTTATACGCCGCCGCCCGTCTGTAGCGGCCGTTGCAACCGACACGGCTCTGCTTGTGCTGCGCGCGGATCGCTGGCGCGGGAACTAACTCGCTCGAAAACTCGGCGCGTTAAAACGACTCCTGCGCACTCCGCTCTTTTCGGCCGTTTCGAGGGCAGAGGTGCGCGATTGGGGGAACTCCACAAAGTCGAAGGACAGGGACAGAATGAGAGTATTGTCGAGCGTATGTACAGGGCTGATCTCCCTGATAGTCGCGATTTTCCTCCCGGTCGCTTAGCAGCCCACCGTGACCGACTCCTTGGGGAGAACCAGGCGCACCGCCGGTTGTTCCTTGGGTTGGCCCTTGCCCTCGGTCTCGCGATCGTCATCGCTTCTGTGCTCCTGGCTGTTTCGCTGGCTGGAAGGAACGTATCGGTGTCGCGAGGGGCCCTTGCCGCGGGTGCGCCTCCTTCTCCTACCGGGTCAGCGTTGGAACAGGTAATCGGCGCGGCCAGCACCGATAGCGCCGATTTCCAGGTTACGAGCTTAGAGATCGTGCCCACGACAAGAGCCGTGGCAAGTCGAGTGGCGTTCGGTAGCACAGCAGGGCAGGGGAAAGCCGGGGTTTATCTGGTGGTACTCCACGGCCGCTTCTCGTGCGAGCACACCTGCTCTAGTTCCCTTGGGGTCAACTTTGGTTCCGCACCCGGAGCAGTGGAGATCGAGATAGTCGATACGACTTACACCGTTACCGGCACCTCATTGAGTAACACCGAGCCTAATCTCTCGGCGCTTGGTCCGATCACCCGCGTCACTCTCTAGCCCGAGACGGTCTGCTTCTCCTCGGCCTCGCCGGCGAGCAAGCGGATCTTCGCGGTCGCCGCCTCGATGTCGTCGACCGCGAAGTAGTACCCCGGGTGGCCGGTGAGAACCATATTCGAGCCGTCGATCCCGACGCCGGAGGTGTCGCCGGTGCGGGCGCCCCGGTAGTCGCCGCCGGGCATCCCCGAGTCGCTGAACTCCCAGCCGAAGAGCTCGCTCCAGAACTTCTACGCCCGATCGGAGGAAAGTCACCAAGCAACGAACCTTTGATGCAGCCAGTGTCTGCATAATCGACTGCGCCGTACTGACACGGCAACTCACAGCACGATCTAGGAGGCAACGTGAAGAAGTCGCTGGGAGCCAAGGCACTGCTCTACCCGACACCCGTTCTCGCCGTCGGCAGCTACGATGCAGAAGGACGGCCGAACGTGATGACGGCGGCCTGGGGCGGCATCGCCTGCTCCAAGCCACCCTGCATCTCCGTGTCGCTGCGGAGCGCCACCGCGTCGCACGGCAACATCATCGCCCGCAAGGCGTTCACCATCAGTCTGCCCGGTCGAGAGCAAGCCGCACAGGCGGACTCCTTCGGTTTGGCCTCGGGTCGCGATACCGACAAGTTCGCCGCCGCCGGACTGACGCCCGTGGCGGCCGAGTTCGTCGACGCGCCCTTCGTGGCGGAGTTTCCGCTCGTCATTGAGTGCGCGGTCGTCCAAGTGCACGAACTCGGTCTGCACACCCAGTTCATCGGCGAGATCAAGGACGTCAAGGTCGACGAGGGTTGCCTGGATGCGGAGGGCAACATCGAGATCCGCAAGCTCGACCCGATTGCATTCGCCCTCGGGGATGCGACGGCAGAGTACTTCGCGCTCGGCGCGTCAATCGGCCCTGCGTTTTCGATCGGTAAGGTCTTCGTCGGCAACACGGGCTCGTGATCGGCGTGCGAGCCTGACCCCGTTTGCTAGTCCACTATTTATGTCAATGAGATAGTCTGCGAGTGATCCCTTCGCGTGTGGTCGGACTCCGCATCGCGTCTCAGCTTCTGATCACCTGACCGTAGCCGCAGACCGGCACAGTGGAAACCGTCGCTTCCGCTCCCGCGCTGCGTCCTGGTGATGTGTCCTGGGTGACCGGAGGTCGATACAGAATGACGTCCCGCCGACCGGGTGCGATCGGGGGATGCCAGGCTAGGACGCAGGGAGCGCTCGCTTCGCTCCGCCTGCCCGCTCGTCGTCTCAAGAACTCCCACGATACGCCGATGATTGTCATAGAGTCCTCCGACTCGGAGCTGCGTCCATGCGACCTTCCAGCAAACTCTCGCTGCCTGCCTCCGTGGCAGTCCTGCTACTCGGGCTGGCCCTGCTCGGCACGTCGACGGCGTCATCGTCGCCTCAGGCGCACTCGGCTGTCGCGGGCGGGAGCGCGACCATCACTGGGAAAGGGGAGCACTGGGGGAAATCGGCGGTGGTCCAGTGCGGGCGCGGCAACAAAGGCACCCGCGCGATCTTCAAGGGAGCGACCCACTCCGGGTCGGACCCCAGGACCGGCACCCTCAGCAAGACCGTGAACGCCGGGCAACCGGTGACCCTCAAGCTCCTCGTGACGGGCGGAACCGGACTGCGCGTGCGCTGGACGCTCGCCGGACCCGGCCGGCTGCGAATCAAACGCTGCACCGCCGTCTGGTCGGGAGGCAGCGACACTGCATACATCGACGCGCGCTCGGCACGAGACCCGGAGCCGGCGGCCGTAAGTGCCAAGCTGACCTCCTTCTGGACGTGGGCCGAGCTGTTCATCAACCGCGGCGGCGGTGACAGCGGTGGTGGCAGCGGCGGTGGCGGCAGCGGTGGTAGCAGCGGCGGTGGTAGCTGCACAGTCAACTACGGTTACCTCTCCGTCTCCGGGTTCTACGACGAGTTCGACGTTTACCTGGACGGCGCGTTCTTCGGCCAGGCGGGCCTCTTCAACGCCCCGATCCCGCTCGGCTCGCACATCCTCAGCTTCTACGACTACAACGGCAACTTCTACAAGTCGGTCAGCATCAACGTGAATCCCTGCGACAGCTTCTCGTTCTCGTGAGCCCGCGCCATCGTCTTCGTCGACGGCACGAAGCCACGGCAGGTGGCCGAAGGTTATGGAGCACTTCTGGAGCTCAGCGGTTACAAACACGGGCAATCGGGCGCAACTCGCTCTCGGCGAAATCCACTGAATCAAGCCAAATCGCCTGCCTCCGAGCGCCCGCAATTGCCACTCGGAGCGCATGGTAAGGAGGGGGTTCACGGTTCGAGTCCGTGAGAGGGCTCTGGAAGACGCCCCATCCTGGCGTTTCTACACAACGCCGCGGAGAGATCAAACAGCCTTACGTTGAGTCTCTTGCTCGCCCGCGTACGCTCGCTCCAGCGTCGCGATGTCGATCTTTCTCATCTGGAGCAGCGCGGCCACTACCCTCTGCGACCCGGCGGAGTCGGAGTTGGCCAGCAGCTCGCCCAGGGCTTTGGGGACGACCTGCCATGACAACCCGTACCTGTCGGTCAGCCAACCGCACTGCCCAGGCTCCCCATCCTCTGTGAGCTTCTCCCAGAGATAGTCGACCTCGTCTTGCGTGTCACAGCTGACGTACAGCGAAATCGCCGCTGAGAAGCTGAACTCGGGACCACCGTTCAGGGCTGTGATCGCTTCTCCATTCAGCTCGAAGGTCACCGTCATCACCGATCCGGTCGGCCCCGGCCCCGCTTCGCCGTAGCGAGAAACGCCCACGATCCTCGAGTTTTCGAAGACGGAGACGTAGAAGTCCGCCGCCTCCTCGGCCTGGCCGTCGAACCACAGGAAGGGAGAGATCGTCTGCATGTTTTCCTCCTTGGACGGCCGAGAAGCCTCGGCGATTGCGCCTGATCGTTCTGCCACCCGGGCCAGTTACGAAACCAAAGCCGCCGCGCCCTTCTGCCTTCGGCCGCCAACGGGCCTTCGCCTCCGCGGCTCAGTTCTCGATCGTGACCAGAGTGCCGATCGGCGTGTAGGGCCAGACCTTGGCGGCTGACGCTAGAGGAAGCTCGACGCAGCCGAGGCTCTGAGGGGTACCGAAGGAGGCGCGGGTGAAGGCGTGAATCGCTTCGCCGTGGTGGAAGTAGCTGATGTAGCGAATGCCCGGATCTTTGTAGTGCGAGCCGTTGGGGTTTGTGCCGCTCATCGTGCCGACCGGAATGTGCTCGAACACCGGGAAAGTGCCGAGCGCCGTCGGCGCGGCGGGCACGCCGGTGTTTCCGGGCGAAGTGAGGATCACCCGTCCGTTGTGCCAGAGGTTCAGTGACTGAGGCAGGTCACGGTGCACGTAGACGTAGCTGTAGCCGTCGGCTCGGAACTTGCCCCTGATCGCGTCACCGATCAGCGTACGCCAGAACCTCGGTCCCGGCAGCGCGTCTACAGGAAGACCGTGCCTCTCTTGGAACATCATCACGGCTCCGGTCGTGATCGCGTTCGGCTGTCCGGGACGCCAGAGGTTCCGTAGCTCCGCCGGGATATTGGCGTAGCGCCAGCTGAACCGTCCCGCCGGCGGCGAGATAGCGGTCGCAAGCTGCACCTTTGGCGTGATCGACACGAAAGGAGTCTTCGCCCGCCAGCTCAGCGGCAGCCAACCGAGCTGAGCAAGCACCTGCTGTAGCCGCAGTGTCGATCCGGCAGGTACCTGCCAGTTCAGTGTGCGGGTCAGCTTCCTGCCGGAGCTACCGGCGATATGGACGGCCTGAGGCAACACGACGCGCACCTTCGCGCCGAGACCGAAGCCGAACCTGCCCGGCTGAAAGGCGAGCGTGTGGGTGTCGAGCAGCCGCCAGCGGCCCGGCGTTGCCGGCGAGAGCCGCGGGTGGCGGCTACCGAGCAAGCGAGAGACCGAATCGGAGAAGGTCAGCGTGAGCAGCTTGCCCGGTGCAAGCGTCGCGCCCGGCGTCGGGTCGGTCAGCAGCTGCGGGTAGGGCCGCCACGGGAACCAGCTCACCAGCACCGGAGCCGACAGGCGTTCCCAGGAGCGGGCGGCGGCCGCGATCTCGATCGAGCCGGCGCCGTGGGAGCCGCTCGCGACTATTCCAAGCGGCACGACCGCGCGGGGACTGGTCAGCTGCCGCGGACGCTTTCCGGCCAGCGAGACAAGGCTGACGGGCTGTTCGAAGGCGGCCGTGACGGCCGTGCCCGGCTTCACCTGCAGCCAACTGGCGCTGAGATGCGCCCGCGGTGTCTCAATCGTGAAGCGCCGCCGCTCGCTATACCCGACCAGCCAGCCCGCCCAACCCGGCCGCCGCACCGTCAGCACTGCCGTCAGCCGCTCGCCGGCGGCGAGCTTCTGCAGCGGCCAGAGTCTCCCCTGCCGCAGCTGTACCGGCAGCCGCGCCCCGGCAGCCGAGCGAACATCGACGGTAACGACCTTCCCGGCGAAGCCCGGAAGCGCGACCCGTGCCAGGGCATCGTCGTCTGCGCCGAGTCGCAGTTGCGGCCAGGAAAGAAGGGCCAGCCCCACCAGCACAGCGAACAACACGATGACCGAAGCGGCCGTCAATACCCAGACGCGCGCGTGACCCCTCCGCCGCCTCTTCCCCCGTCGCTCGTTCACTATCACGAGCCGACTGTGTAGCAAACAACCGCGCTTGGCGTCGCTGCGACCAACGCGCATCCGGTCGCACGCGCAACCAGCGGCGGCGCACGAGAACGCCCGGCGTCACGTTTAGCACGTCGGCGAGTGCGTATACCGTGGATGAGCAGCACGGCTCTTTCCGATCTTGGAGATCGTTCGAGCAAGGAGATTCACGTGAAAGTTCTCGTCGCCGATGTGCCCCACCGCCGCGAGCTCGAGCCGCTGCCGAAGAGAGTCGAGCTGGTTGCGGAGCCGGACGCCGAGGTGGAGTTCGTCGTGCTCGGGCCGGAGCTCGCACGTGGCGGTGCCGCGCTGTTCGAGCGGCTGCCGAATCTTCGCGTCGTGCAGTCGATCTCGGCCGGAGTCGACTCGCTGCTCCCGCTCGTGCCGAAGGGCGTCGTCGTTTGCGGCGCAAGCGGCGCCTACGACATCGCCGTTGCGGAATGGATCGTGGCGACGCTGCTCGCGCTGCGCTGGCGCTTGCCCGGGTTCCTCGAGCTTCAGCGGCGCGCCGAATGGGACAGCAACGCGGGCAACTGGTTCACAACCGGCCCTTCGTCGGTCGGCCCGGTCGACGATCTCGACGGTGCAACCGTCCTCATCCTCGGCCACGGCTCAATCGGCCGCGCACTCGCCGCGCGACTGGCACCGTTCGGTGCGCACGTGGTCGGTGTCGCCAGGCACGCCCGGGCCGACGCCGAGCCACCGGAGGCCCTGCCGCGGATACTTCCCGAGGCCGACGTGGTCGTAGTGCTGGTTCCGCTCACGCCGGAGACGGAAGGAATGGTCGACGCGCAGTTCCTGGCGCGGATGAAGGATGGAGCGCTACTGATTAACGCGGCGCGCGGCGCGATCGTCGACACGGACGCGCTGATCGAAGCCCTGAGCGCAGGACGTATTCGCGCCGCCCTCGACGTCACCGATCCCGAGCCACTCCCGCCCGAACACCCGCTTTGGCACGCGACGAACGTCGTGATCACCCCCCACGTCGCCGGCGCGGTGATCTGCTCGCGAGTTCGTGCCTACCGCATCGCCGGCGAGCAGCTGCGCCGCTATGTCGCGGGCGATCCCCTGCTCAACGTGAACGCTAGAGACTGAGCCGCTGCTGGTGACCCGTGAACGCCGCCTCGCTCGCGCCGTCGAGCGTTCTCAGCGCCAGATATCCAGCACGCCGCTGGTTAGGTGATCGTTCGCGTTTCCCTCGGGGAGCGCGACGCGGCCGTCCACGACGATCGGGCTGTTCCAGTGACCGGGCCCGGCCTGGAGCGTCGTCACGAGCTTCCCGCTCTTCGCCGCGTAAACGCGAAGACCGCCGGCCGGGCCGTAGACCCAGAGCAGGCCGCCGGCAACGATCGGGCTCGTGCCGCCGTTCGCGTTGCTCCAGGCTTCGTGCAGCCGACTGCCCTTCAGCATCCACGCCTTGGTACCGCCACCGTCGGCGGCGAACATCCAAGTGCCCGCCGTCGTCCGCCAGACCGCGGCTGCCGTGAACATCTCTCCACCGGAGGGAGTCGACACCGTCTGCAGCTCGCCGCCCTTGTGCGGCGCGCTGCCCCGCAGTCGCTTCATGCTCAGCAGCCGGATCGTCCTGTCCTTACCGCCCTGCGCGACGAGGCTGGAAGTGAGCAGCACGGGCGACGTGGAGCCGAGATCCAGGTCGGTCGCGTTCAGCTGCGCGGTGTTGGTCGGCGTGTAGTTGCCGACCAGCTTCGTCGCTGACGCATTCAGCATTAGCGTCGAATCGCCCCAATCGGTGCTGCCGTTCCAATTCCCGTTTCCCGTCGCAACGAGCATCTTGCCGCTGCCGGGAACGATCACGGCGCCGGCGCGACCCCAGATCGCGGAGTCGCTGGAGGCGCAGGAGCTGGGCGCGATCAGACCGTGCCGATTGGAGCAGAGCGAGTTCCACACCTTGAGCAGCCGGCCGCTCGAAGCGGCGATGATGGCTACGTGACCCTGGTAGGGCGGCTGGTCGCCGATGTAGCCGCCGGTCGTGGCGATCACGTGCCCGTTTGCGAAGTTGAGCGCCGCGGCGATCTTCTCGCGCTGCGGGAGCCTCGTGATCGAGACGCGCCAGGCGGCATGCCCGTCCGCGACGGACAACTTCTGGATGCGTCCGTCGGGCGAAGCGGCGTAGATCCAGCGCCGGCTCGGGTCGGCGACCGGGGTCGCCGTGGTGATCCGGTACGAGCCGGCCCAGTCACGATATCCAGGCGGCGTCCATTTCCAGAGGATCGATCCGTTCGCGGCGTTGACCGCCAGCGTGATCCCGTAGGTGGTCGTGACGAAGAAGGCGTCGTGCGTCGCGCCGCGGATCGTGACGCCGTGCAGATAGATAGCCGAGGAGTCGACGGTGCCCGGCAGCCGCACCTGCTGCCGCTTCAGAGCCGAGACGTTCGCAGCGCCGATACCGGTTGCGAACGGCACCGAGCCGCTCCGCCGCGCATCCAGGTTGAAGCGCGTCCAGTCGTGGCCGGCTGCCGACTTCGCTACGGCGCCGGCGCCGGCAGATCCGGCCAAGATCGCCATGAGGCCAACGGCAGTTACGAGAAATACGCTTGCGAACGCTGCGGCGGAAATCCTCGTCGGCACTGCTTCAGTCTGCCCCGCGCCGCCCGACGTCAAACGAGTTAAGAAAAACCCCTCGTAGAGGGGCAGTAAGTTCAGCCCGAAACGGCCGACTCGACAGGCTCCTCGCCTGCTCGGCCGGCGCTCAGGCGGTGATGCGGATGTGGATGTGGATCATCGCGCTCAGGTCTCCGCGACTTACTGCTTCCGCGCGCTGCATCGGATCAACCAGCCGGAACCGGTCGGCCCAGATCGCATCGCTTACTTCTCGTTCTCTCTTCTGCATTCTCATTTCCCTCCTTTCGCTGATCGTTTTTCTCTCTATTCCGTCTGCTCTCTGCGCCTAAACATCGCCTCTTCGCGCCTGCGGCGGCGATACCGTCCACCTGATGAGTTGGCGGTTCTGGACGCTCACGCTGCTCGGCGGGCTCGCTCTCGCTTGGATCGTCGCCGTCGCCTTACTCTTCTTTTCAGGCCGTCGCACCCAGGCGCGAGCGCTTGCCCGCTTGATCCCCGACTGCGTCGTCCTGATCGGGCGCCTCCTACGCGACCCGCGCGTGCCGCGCCGGCGCAAGCTGCTGCTCGCGCTGACCGCCGGTTACCTGGCGCTTCCCTTCGACCTCGTTCCCGACTTCATCCCGGTGGTCGGGCAACTCGACGACGCGATCATCGTCGCGCTCGTGTTGCGCAGCCTCCTGCGCGGCGGCAATCAGCAACTATTACGCGAGCACTGGCCGGGGCCCGAAAGCTCGCTCGAGCTCCTTCTAAGACTGATCGGCCGCACGAAGCCCGCCGCGCCGGAGGCGTGACGGGGAGCTAATTGTTCTCAGGCGAGTCGGTTTCGATGGCGCCGATTCGAACCGTTTCTGATCCGGTCAACTGATGGGTCGACTCCCTTGCCGGAACATATCGTTGTAGGCCCGGCCGGGGATAGGGCTCGCTCCGCAGATTTCACACTTGTCCTGATCGTTCCATTTGTGAGTGTGCGGCTTGCGCTCGGCGCTCGTATCTTCTGCGCTCTTCGGCTTCTTGTGCAATTTGGTCATTCTGGCGCCTCTCACAATCAGATCGATACTAGGACTGAGTCCTGTTTATCGCCGGATTCGGCTTTCTGAAACCGGTCAAGCCACCGCTCCGGTTACCGCTCAGCGCCAGACGCCTTCCCAGTCGTAGATAAGTGCAGTGGTCGCGTACTCCCGAATCGAGACGATCTTCTCGTCGCGAAAGCGGACAACCGAGGTGGCCTCGTGCGTAGCCTCGAGCGAGCGAATCTCCCAGGCGAGCAGCGCGCCGGCGGCGCCGAACCAGGTCTCGACCCAGCGCACCACTTGATCCTTGCCGTGGTAGGTGAGCCCGTGCGACTCGGTGATCGCACAGTCTTCCGTCACGGTAGCGAGGATCTCGGCCGCGTCGCCGTCCCGCCAGCCCTCCACGGACTGACGAATATGCCCGCCGGCGACTTCGGCGTTCACAAGGGCAAGATATCGAGCCGCCGCGACTGCGATTATTCGGGTCCAGTGGACGAGCAGGTTTTTCACGGAGGGATAAACGAGGTCGTTCGCCGCGGCGATCGCCTCTACCGTCCGGCGCGGCTCTGGTCGGAATCGGTCCTGCAGCTGCTCGCGCACGTTCGGCAAAACGGGTTCGAGGGTGCGCCCGAGCCGTTCGGCTTCGACTCCGGCTACGAGGTGCTGGGCTGGATCGAAGGTGAGGTCGAGGATCGGAGCACGGTAGATCTCGATTACGACTCGCTCCGGCCCGCCGCACGGCTACTTCGCCGCTACCACGATGCGACGGCCGGGTTCGATCCGAGCGGCCTCGTCTGGCAGTTCCCTGCCGAGCAGCCCGTCGAGGTGGTACTGCACGGAGATGCGGCGCCCTACAACTGCGTCTTCCGCGGCGATCGTCCAGTGGCCTGGATCGACTTCGACACCGCCCGCCCGGGCCCGCGCCTGAACGACGTGGCCTATGGCGCCTACCGCTTCTGCCTTATTCGCGAGCCACTCCGTGAGATCACAGCGCATGACGCCGCGCGCGTGCTCGCCTTCGCCGACGCCTACGGGCTCAGTAGCGAGGAGAAGACGCGCCTCCCCGAGACGATGGTCGAGCGCCTGCGCTGGCTCGCCGCTCTGATCCACGAGCGCGCGGCGGCCGGCGACGGAGCCTTTGCCGAGCACCTCGCGGACGGGCACGCCGAGCTCTACTCAGGGCATGCCGACGTGGTCGAAGAGTCAACAGCGTTGAGAGACGCGCTCAGCCCGGCGACGCTCGGCTAGCCGGCGCTAGCGCTCGCCCGGCGCCAGGCTGAGCTGCATCAGCTCCGTGTCGATCCACTGACCGTGCTTGAAGCCGACCTTGCTCAGGCGACCAACCCCGATGAAACCGGCGCTCTTGTGTAACGCCTCGGAAGCCGGGTCGCCCGTGTCGGCGATCACCGCGATCACCTGCTCCACCCCGGCGTCGCGGCAGCCCTCTGTGACGCCGTCCAGAAGCATCCGGCCCAGGCCCTGGCGCAGCCGATGGGGAGCGACGTAGATCGTGTCTTCGACCGTGTGGCGGTAGGCCGGCCTCGATCGCCACAAGGTGGCGTAGCCGAAGCCGGCAACCTCGCCGCCGACCTCAGCGACGAGGAAGGGGAATCCCCGCGCCACGATGTTTCCGGCCTTCGCCGACCAGGTTCCGGCATCGGGCGCGATCTCGTCGAAGGTGGCGACGCCGCTGGCGACGTAGTAAGCGTAGATCGCGGTCACCTGCTCGACGTCTTTCAGCTCGAGCGGACGTCGCTGCGGTGTCTTGCTCCTGGAGCGTGGCACGTTCTTCTCCTTCGGTTGCGGCAAGCGTAATGGTTGAGCACTCGAGTGATAGCGGGAGGTGAGCAATACCGACACTGAATCGTCACGTTCTCGGTCGGCCTCTCTCGATACCGTGCTCTGCCCCGTGGGCGGGTGGGGGGAGGTGGGTGGGTTAAGCCGCCCGGACCTCGAGAAGTTTCGGCCTAAGTCCTCGCTAGCAGCTGCTCTTTTCTGCGCCGACAAGCACCTCGAGCGCTCGACCCGGATCGAAATCGAATTCCAGCACGGTCGCTCCGCTACGTCGGGCGATGAGCTCTGTCATCCCGTCGCTGCGCTTGCCCACGCAGATGTCGGCAGCTCGCAAGTACGGCGAATAGCGCACGGCAAGGCGATAGTGACCGGGCCTGGGAAGCTCGAGACGAATCGTAGAAGAGCTCAGCGCGAGCACGCGAGGACGCCCTGGGCCGGTGATCATCGAGCGGGGTCGCGGAACCTCGTAGATCGTGAGATTCGACGAGCGGAAGACCTTTTCGAGACCCGATTGCCCGCTGCGGATCAGCTTCGCTTCTTCGCGTGAGCTGTAATCGCTCGGGGCGTCGGTGAGGATCACGTAGCGCGTTCCCAGACCGCGCAGCCAACCGAGATAGGAGCGCGAGCTCAGATCTTTGTCTTTGTAGAGGATCTCGTTTTGCGGATAGTCGTCCTGCCGGAACCAGCCGCGCACGATCGGAATGCCGGCCTGCGGCAGGTAGACCGCCGCCCAATGGTTGGCGCTGTCGACCGCTTCGACGCGATAAGAAGGCGTCAGCTTCCCGTGCAGGAAGTCGATCGCCGGTGCCCAGTACTGTCGGCTGTCGCCGGGGTCGTTTCGCCCCTTTTCAAAGCCGTCCACGATCGGGCCGAGATTCCAGAGAAGCGCGAGAGCGAGCACCGGCGCAACGAGCAGGCGCGGGCGGTGGCCCCTCAACGAGAAGACGAGGAGCATGAGCGGTAGGGCGAAAAGTCGCAGGCGCCCGATATTCGAGCCCAACTGTGATGACGCCGCGAAGACGATCAGACTCGCGGCCAGATAGAGAGGAAAGATCCAGCGCAGGAGATGCGCCTGCTCGACGCGCCAGCTGAGCGCCGCGCCGAGCGCGCAGAAGGCCGCGATCTCGAGCAGGATCGTGAGCTGGAAGGGGTAGCGGCCCGTGCTCGGGAACATGCGCCAGGCGATCAGCCCGAGCAAGAGGCAGACGGCGAGCGCCAGCGCGGGCCGGCGCAGCCGCGACAGATTCTTTCCGCCGCCGGCCAACCCGAATGCCGCGACCGCGAGCAGCAGAAACGCGAAGGCGAGCGGGCTGGCAATCATCGCCAGGAAGGAGAGGACGAAGAAGCTCTTCTGCCGGCGGGCTCGTAGCGCCCAGATGGCGAACAGCGCCAGCATTCCCCCCAGCTCGAAGGGGAAGGCGGCCGAGAAGACGATGCCCGCCCAGAGCACGGCGAAGCTGCGACTCGACCAACGCGCCCTGGCGCCCCACTGCCGTCCCAGCAGTATCGAGAAGGCGAAGGCCGAGGCGGCGATCGTGATCGTGGCCAGGAGGCGGATTCCGACCAGGGCGGCGAGCGGGTAGTAGAGCGGGCTGTAGGTGACGTAGCTGTAACGGCCCGAGTACCAGTAGTTGTTCCAGAAAACGAGCCCGTGCCGGAGGAGCTCCCAGCGCAGGTAGGTGTGTGCGGCGAGGTCATTCCCGGGCGGGCCGAGCCAGGCGAAGAGCGCCGCGAGAAGGCCCGCGAGCGCCGCCGCGAAAAGGGACTCTCGAACGACTGAGTCCGTCAGCGATTCGCGCAACTGCTCGCTGCGGTTCGTGACAGAGAGACGACTCACGGCGCGAAAGCTACTCGCTCCGGGGAAGCTGGGCAGCGGTCGCGGGAATGATCAGCCCGCTCGGCCGTGGTGGCCGCGCTCGTGCGGGTGGCTGTGCAGCACGGCCCCGTGCCGGTGGGCATGCTCGTGGATGAGATTGGCCCGCAGGAGCAGCTCTCGATCGGCGAGGAGCTCGGCCGGCGCGCCCTCTGCGAGCGGGCGATGATCCTCGGAGAGAACGAGGCAGCGATCGGCGATCCACTCCAGCTCTGCAAGCTCGTGCGTGGCGAAGACGATTGTCTTTCCGGCTCGCCCGAGCTCGTCGATCAGCTCGAGCAGCCAGCCGCGGCTGCGCGGATCGAGGCCGGCCGTCGGCTCGTCGAAGAGCAGGAGCTCGGGGCTCATCACCAGCACCGAGGCGATCGCTACGCGCTTCTTCTGCCCCGCGGAGAGCTGATAGGGCGCGCGCTCGATCAGGTCGCCGATCTCGAGCATCTGGGTCACCTCGGCGACCCGGCCTTCGATCTCAGCCGGCGCAAGCCCCAGCTGTAGCGGCCCGAAGGCGATCTCCTCGCGCACCGTCGGCGAGAACACCTGCGCGTCGGTGTTCTGGAAGACAAAGCCGACCCGCGTCCGAAAGGCGGCCGAGAACTGCTCGTCCTCGAGGCGCTCGGCGCTCACCTCCTCGCCGAAGGCGCGGTAGCTGCCATGGTCGGGGAAGATCAGCCCGGCCAGGATCTTGAGTAGCGTCGACTTGCCGCAGCCGTTTGCGCCGAGAAGCGCCAGCCGCTCGCCCCGGGAAACCTCCAGCGACACCTTCTCGAGTGCCGGAAAACGCTCGAGATACGCATAGGAGAGCCCCTCCCCGATCAGCAACGACTCAGAGCCCGAGCGCACGATCGCCTCCGACGACAAGAATCGCAAGCGCCAGGCAGGTCAGAACCGAAATTACGTCGATCGCACGAATACGCGGCCACTCCGACATCCTCAACTCCCCGCTGAAGCCCCGTGCCAGCATCGCCTGGTGGACCTCCTCGCTCAGAGCGTGCGCCTTTCCGAACAGCGCGCCGCCCGAAAAGCTCGCGATCGCCCTCTCCCCGCGCCGGCTCCGCTTCGCGGCGACCGTCCGCGCGCGCCGCGCCGTCACCATCTCGGTAACCGAGTCGAGCAGGACGAAGAGATAGCGATAGGCCATGCCGAGCACGAGAACCAGCAGGCGTGGCACGAAGAGAGTCCGCAGAGACGCGAGCAGGCGCGACCAGGAGGTCGTCAGCGTCAGCAGCAGCACCAGTGAGATGGAGCTGGCGACGCGACAGACGATCAGGGCCGCCGAGGTCAGCCCCTGGCGGGTCAGCCCGACCTCGTGCCCGAACCAGTGCCCCAGCGGGAGCACAACCTCCCCCGGGGTGATGAAGCTGAACATCGCCGGCGCCACGATCACCCCGCTGAACAATGGGATGAAGAACCAGACGCGCTTTGCGAACCAGCCCAGTCCGATTCGTGACGCGGCGGCCAGGACAAGGGTGAGCGCGTAGAGACCGAGCAGTACCGGTATGTGCCGCACCAGCCCGGTCGCGATCAGAAGCCCGAGCATGCCGATCAGCTTTACCCTGGCGTCGAGACGCTGGAGGAGACCGCGGCGAGCCGCGATCTCCTCGCTGACGAGCGCCTCTCGGATCAGCCTGGCCAGGCCTCCAACCGTCTTCTCGATCGCGCCGCCGCGACGGCGCTTTCCGCTACAGAGAAGCGGCGGAGCGTCTTCCGCCCCGGCAAGCAACCAGCCCGGCGTCGAGGCGCCATCGGTCACGCGGCGTCCGCCTGGGCTTCCGGCCGTCGCCGCATCGCTAACCGGACGCCGCCGACGAAGAAGAAGATCACGGCTCCGACGGCGAGCGCACCGACGATCGCCGAGAGCACGTACCCGATATTCGCGTGCCTGCCCGACGAGAAGCCATAGTCGCCGAGCAGCGTGTGCTTCCAGAAGCCGTTGTAGTGCTGGAGCCCGCTCGGGATTGCGTGTAGGCCGTACTTGTGCAGGTTGAGATCGGTGGGCGAATCCTCGCCGTAGGCACCTCCGGGCGCGAGCAGCCCGAGCGGCGAGAGAACAATCATGGTCGCGATTCCGATCAGCGCCCAGCGTAGTGCCGGCCGACCGCTCTGCGGAGCCAGCTCCGCATCCGTGTCGACAATGCCGGAGTGATTGATCCGAAGCAACGGTAGGTTCGCCCGCTGCAGATAGGCGACGATGCCGGCGGTCAGGACGAACTCGGAGAATCCCGCGACAGTGAGGTGCGCGAGCGCCATCGCGGGGATCGTCGTCGAGAGGTGGTAGGGCGCATAAAGCGGTGTCCCGTTCGCCGAGTGGAAGAGAACCGGTTGCAACCCGAGCTCGGTCGCGGCACACAGAGCTGCCACGTTCAAGCCGACGTAGCCGCCTAGACCGGCGGCGATCGCCCTTCGCCTCGAGGTCAGCGAGGTGTTGCGGGTCAACAAGAGGTAGACGCCGTAGCCGACGAACGGCATCACGAGCGCCATGTTGAAAGTATTGGCGCCGAGCGCGAGCACGCCGCCGTCGCCGAAGAAGAGAGCCTGAATCACGAGCGCGACGCTGACGCAGACCACGGCCGCCCAGGGCCCGAGCAAGACCGCAATCAACACCGCCCCGACCGCGTGCGCCGTCGTCCCACCGGGGATCGGTACGTTGAACATCATCACCAGGAAGCTGTAAGCGGCGCCGAGCGCCAGCAGCGGCGCGTGGCGATCCTTGACGACCTCCTTCGTCTTGGCACAGGCGACGCCGATCACGGGCACCATTACGGCGCCGGCGACGGCACAGGTGGCCGGGCTCAGGTAGCCGTCAGGGATGTGCATGCTCGTTCTCCTCGTGGTCGTGACTTTCAGAGAGGCAGCGTGGGCAGAGCCCGACGAGCGGGAAGTGGGTGAAGCGAGCCTCGAAGCCGAAGCGATCGAGCACCTGCGAGCGGATCCCGTCAAGCTCCGCCTTGGCAACGGTGCGAACGGCGTGGCAGGACTCGCAGACCAGGTACTCGTGCTCAGGAGCGGCGAGCGCGTACAGGCCCGGCCCGTGGCCGAGATGAACGTGGCGGACGAGCCCTACTTCCTCCAGCGTCTCGAGGTTGCGATAGACCGAGGCCAGATCGGAGCGCGGCAGCCGCCCTTCCAGTCCCTGGGCGATACGCTCGGCCGAAAGAGGCCCCTCGGCACCATAGAGCGCCTCGAGCACGAGCCTGCGCGCGGCCGAGACTCTCAGCCCGCGCTCGCGCAGAGCCTTGACGGCGGCCTCGATATTGGTGGCGCTAAGCGCCGGACTGCGGTGAGTGGTCGTCAACTCGATCTCCTCCGTTAACACCGTAACTGCGAACGACTCGCAAAAACTAACTACTCGCGTCTTGAGCTGCGCCGGGTGCCGTTCCGACTCCGCTCGCTGCTAACCTCGCCGCCTCGTGAACAGGCGTCGGCGCACTCTCCTCCTGGCTCTCCTGGCAACGCTCATGCTTGCCTCGACCTGTACGGCAGCGAGCCCGCTCGGGCGCGGCGCCTCCTACCTGCTCGCGCGTCAGCAGCCGGGCGGCGGCTTCGCCGAGCCGGGCGCCTCCTCGAGCGCCGGCCTGACGTCGTGGGTCGTACTCGGGCTCAGGGCCGGTGGCCGCGCGCCAGCAGACGCCCAAGGCGCCGTCGACTACCTGGCCGGAGCAACGCAGACGCAGGCCACCGATCTCGAGTTGAGGCTACTCGCGCTCGACGCGCTCGCCCAGGACACGTCCACCCAGGCAAGTGCGATCGAACGGCTGCGGCAGCCGAGCGGCCGCATCGGCCCGGCTCTGAACTCGACCTACTGGGGCGTGATCGCGCTCGTGGCGGCCGGGCGCAAGCCGGCGAAAGCAACGGTTCGCTACATCCTGCGGGCTCAGCGCGGGGGCGGCGGCTGGAGCTGGAGCGCGCAGGCCGCAGCCGACGCCGGTGACACGGCCGCCGCGATCCAGGCCCTGCGCGCCGCCGGAAAGAGCGCTCGCTCCGCCCAGATCACGCGTGGCGTTCGCTTCCTGCGCCGCTGCCAGAACAACGACGGGGGCTTCGCCGTCTCTCCCGCAACCGATTCCGACGCCCAGTCAACGGCCTGGGCAATTCAGGCCCTGTTGGCCGCCCACAAAGAACCCGGCAAGGCGGCCTTCCGCTACCTGAAGAGGCTCCAGCGCAGCGACGGAAGCTTCCGCTACAGCCGCCGCTACGTAACGACTCCGGCCTGGGTGACCGCGCAGGTTCTCTGCGCTCTGGCACGCAAGCCGTTCCCGCTCTAGCTCAGCATTTCTCCCGCCGCCGCGACCGGCATGACGGGCGCGGCTCACACAACGCCATCCCCTGGCTCTTCCACTCCGAACACTGATCACAATCACGGTCAGCCGAGCAGGTCATCTAGGAGCAGACGAGTCACACGCGCCACAGGCGCGCTGACTCGTACCAACGCAGAGGTCATACCGCGAAAAGTCTTCGCCGGCATAGCCGGCGGACTTTTCGCGGAACTAAGTGCAGTTCCGAAGCGCCTGCGCCTCGGGCAGTGACTCCAGCCGCCTCAGCGTCATGGTCTCGATCTGGCGCACGCGCTCGCGTGTCACTCCAAAGGTGCGACCGACCTCTTCGAGTGTGCGCGGGCGTTGGCCGTTGAGTCCGTAACGAAGCTCGATCACGTGGCGCTCGCGCTCCGATAGAGCGTCGAGCGCGGCCGTGATGCTCTCGCAGCGGAGCGAGAGAGTGGCGTTGTCGTAAGGCGACTCGGCCTGCTCGTCCTCGACGAAGTCGGCCAGCGAGGAGTCCTCCTCTTCGCCGATCGGCTTCTCCAGCGAGATCGGGTGCTGCGCCATGCGCATGATCTCGCGCACCTCGTCGGTCTCTAGATCCAGCTCCGCGGCGACCTCTTCCGGCTTCGGGTCGCGCCCGAGCTGCTGCACGAGTTGGCGCTCGACGTGCACGACCTTGTTCAGCTTCTCGACCATGTGCACCGGAATGCGGATCGTGCGCCCCTTGTCGGCGATGGCACGGGTAACCGCCTGCCGAATCCACCAGGTTGCGTAGGTCGAGAACTTGTAGCCCTTGCGATAGTCGAACTTCTCGACGGCGCGGATCAGCCCCAACGAGCCTTCCTGAATCAGATCGAGGAAGGAGAGACCGCGGCCCAGGTAGCTCTTGGCGATCGAGACGACGAGGCGCAGGTTGGCCTCGATCATGTGCGTCTTGGCCCTCATGTCACCGCGCTCGATCCGCTTGGCCAGCGTGACCTCCTGATCGGCGCTGAGAAGCGGGACGCGCCCGATCTCGCGCAGGAAAAGACGTAGCGAGTCGAGCGAGGGCTCGACCGAGAGGTCGAGCTTGGGCGCCTTCGACTCCTCCTCTGAGACGAGCGGCTGCTCGTAGGGCAAGTGCTTGTAGGACTCGCCCGGGGTGAGATCGACGCCGTGGTCGATCAGATAGGTGTAGAAGTCTTCGGCCTGCTCCTTGTTGATCTCGACGTCCTCGAGCGCGACGGTGATCTCGTCATATGAGAGGAACCCTCTCTCCTGGCCCTCTTGCGCCAATCGCTGGAGCTCTTCGACATCTGGGAGGGTGATCTCGACAGTGAGCATTGACCTCGGCTTTCTCTCGCGTTGGGGTGGGTTCCGCGACCAGATATGAAAAGAGCCGACCGTCCTGGCCTAGGCTCTCTTTACGTCGGCCCGACACTCCGGGCATGCCGCACAAGAAAACCGATCTTCGGGATTTTGTCAACAAGTCTTTTGACAATGGCCCACGAGCAGGGAAGACGCGCTAGGCTCGCAGACGCAAATTGCCCGAGCTCCCCGAAGTCGAAGCGCTTCGCCGCTCGCTCGACGAGCCAGTTTCGCTTGCGCCGGTCGAGCATGCCGGTCCGGCCCACCTGGCGACTCTGAAGACGGCCGAGCCGCCGCTGGAGGCACTCGAAGGCCGCCGCCTCGCGGGAGCCCGACGGCGCGGAAAGCGCTTGCTCTTCCCCACCGACGACGGTGGGCTGGTGCTCGTCGTGCACCTGATGAGCGCCGGCCGCCTGCGCCTGCTCGCGACGCAGAAGCGCGGCCCGAAAGGGCCTGCCTTCCAGCTCGCCTTCGCGGGCGGAGCCAGGCTCGTCCTGACCGAGCCGGGCAAGCGCAAGCGGGCTGGCGTCTGGCTACTCACGCCCGCACTGGCCGAGCAGGAGCTTGCTCATCTCGGGCCCGATGCGCTTGGGCTCGAGCCGGCGACGCTGACCGGCCTCTGCCGGGGAGAGCGGCGACAGCTACACGGCCTTCTGCGCGACCAGCGCGTGCTGGCGGGCATCGGGCGCGCCTGGGCAAACGAGATCCTGCACACGGCGAAGCTGTCTCCCCTCGCGCTCGCGGGCGAGCTCGACGCCGAAGCGCTCGGGCGACTCGGCGGGGCGATCGAGTCGGAGTTGCAGCGCGGAATCGCACTGCGCGAGCAGGGACTCTCCGACGAAGGCGTCTATCGCGTGCACGGCAAGCTCGGCCGGCCCTGCCACGTCTGCCGGACGCCGATAGCGCGCGTCGCCTTCGAGGAGCACACGATCTTTTACTGCCCGCGTTGCCAGACCGGCGGGCGAAAGCTCGCCGACCGCCGTTTATCCCGATTGCTCCGGTAAAGCGGAGCAATCGGCCGACAAGCTTCGACGAATAAAACTTCCGCAAAATGCGGCCAAAACGTTATCCCCCGAAACGACGCGTTCTCCCCAAAACGCCCTCCACCCGGGGATAACTCGCGGCCGGCTTGTGGGAAACGCCTTGTTCGTTCAGAATGGACAGCGAACACGTGTTCGTGGTTTACTACCCTTTCCGGCCACTTTGGACATGTCTCTTTTCAACACGCTCTGGATAACCGCGGAAGTTTTACAGGCTCCACAGTCGAGACGAGGATGAGCGCATGACGTCTGCTGCCGTCAGTCTTATCGAACCTGCGCGCGTGCCGCCGCAGAATGTCGAGGCCGAGGAATACGTTCTCGGCGCGATGCTGCTTGCTCCCGGCGCGATCGGAGCGGTCTCGGAGATCTGCAGGTCGGAAGACTTCTACCGGCAGAGCCACGGGCGCATCTACGGGGCGGCACTCTCCCTCTACGGGAGAGGCGAGCCGGTCGATGCGATCACCCTCACCGACGAGCTGGACAAGCTCGGCGAGCTCGAGGAAGTAGGCGGGCGCTCGCGGATCCACGAACTGGCAGCCCTGGTTCCTGCGAGCGCCAACGCCGGGCACTACGCGCGCATCGTTCACGAGATGGCGACCCTGCGCGGGCTCATCACCTGCGGCCAGGAGATCGCCAACTTGGGCTACGACCGCCCCGGCGAGGTGGTCGAACTTGTCGACCGCGCCGAGCAGATCGTCTTCGCCATCTCACAGAGCCGTGTCTCGAGCGAGTTCAGCCATATCGAGCAGCTGCTCAAGGAGAGCTTCGAGCGAATCACCGCGCTCTACGAGGCGGGCATCGAGATCACCGGCGTCGCCTCGGGCTTCCGTGATATCGATCGCATCACCTCGGGCTTCCAGCCGGGGAACCTGGTCATCATCGCTGCCCGCCCGTCGATGGGGAAGTCGGCGCTCGCGCTGTGCATGGCGGCGAACATGGGCGTGCGCCTGAACATCCCGGTGGCGCTGTTCACGCTCGAGATGTCCAAGGCCGAGGTGACCCAGCGCCTGATGTGCAGCGAGGCCAAGGTCGAGTCGCAGAAGCTGCGCTCGGGCAAGCTCTCGCCCGAGGACTGGCCCCGCTTGACGGCGGCTTGCGACAAGCTGGCGCGCGCCCCGATCTACGTCGACGACACCGGCTCGATCACGATGATGGAGATCCGCTCCAAGGCTCGGCGCCTGAAGGCGCGCGAGCCGAATCTGGGGCTGATCATCGTCGACTACCTGCAGCTGATGACCTCCGGCGCCTCGGTCGAGAACCGTGTCCAGGAGGTCTCGGCGATCTCGCGCAATCTGAAAGTGCTGGCACGTGACCTCGAGGTTCCGATTGTCGCCCTCTCGCAGCTCTCGCGCGCGGTCGAACAGCGAAGCGACAAGCGCCCGATTCTCTCCGACCTGCGCGAGTCGGGCGCGATCGAGCAGGACGCCGACATCGTCGGCTTCATCTACCGCGACGAGTACTACAACGACGAGTCCGACCAGCAAGGGCTGGCCGAGATCATCGTGGCCAAGCATCGCAACGGCCCCACCGACACGGTCAAGCTCTCGTTCCTCAAGCGTTACGCCAAGTTCGCGGATCTGGCGGCGGTGTGATCGTGCCCCCCCGTAGATCAGGCTTGGCCCCGTCGGAAGGGAGGGCTAGCACGTCCGACCGCGAACGGACAATGAATTTGAATTACTCCGCGGCTCGAGACGGGAGGGGGAGATGACGACGGATACGAAGCAAAGAGTCTGGCTCGGCCCCGGCGTCGTGCGCTTTACCGTCCTCTGCGAGGCCTGCCTGGCCGAGTGCTCTCCCAAAGAAGGCCGCTATGCAACGGTGCTGGAAGGCGAGCTTCCGCTTTCTCGCGTGCGTGAAGTGGCGACCTGCCCGCACGGTCACGCCTTCGAGCTCGTGCGCACCAGCGCCGGCCGCAGAGCCGCGTAGAAACCTCCGATCCACATCGGTAACGCTGGCCTAGTCCTGCATAACCGTCCCCGCCCTCCGGCCGTTCAGGCAAACTCTCGCTCGTGCCTGCAACCGTCGTCGTAGGCGCTCAGTGGGGAGACGAGGGCAAGGGCAAGATCGTCGACCTGCTGGCGCAGAAGTCAGATCTAGTCTGCCGCTATCAGGGTGGCCCCAACGCGGGCCACACGATCATGGTTGCCGGCGAGACCTTCAAGATTCGCCAGATTCCGACCGGAGTCATCTCCGGCAAGGTCTCGGTGATCGGCAACGGCTGCGTTATCGATCCGGAAGTGCTGATCAGCGAGCTGGACGAGATCCAGGCGCGCGGCTATTCGACCGAGATGGTCTGCCTCTCGGGTAACGCGCACCTGATCATGCCCTGGCACCTGGCTATCGATCAGGCCAGCGAGCGACGGCTCGGCAAACTGCAGATCGGCACGACCAAGCGCGGTATCGGCCCCGCCTACGCCGACAAGGCACTGCGGATCGGCATCCGAGTGCAGGACATTCTCGAGGCCAAGATCCTGCGCCAGAAGATCGAGGTCGCGCTGGTCGAGAAGAATCGCTGGCTGGAGCGCGTCTACGAGGCGCCCACTTTCGACTTAGAGGAGGTCGCCGAGCGCTACGAGGAGTACGCGCGGCGGCTGCGCCCCTACGTCAAGGACACCTCGCTGATCGTCGACCGAGCCCTGAAGGACGGGAAGCGCGTGCTCTTCGAGGGCGCCCAGGGAACGCTGCTCGACCTCGACCACGGCACCTATCCCTTCGTCACCTCGTCGAATCCGGTCGCCTCGGGAGCGGCCACCGGCGTCGGCATCGGCCCCAACCGTCTCGATCAGGTGCTCGGCGTGAGCAAGGCCTACCTGACGCGCGTCGGCGAGGGCCCGTTCCCGAGTGAGATCGAGGGGCCCGAGCAGCAGCAGGTGCGCGTCGCCGGCGGCGAGTACGGCACGGTCACCGGGCGCGAGCGCCGCTGTGGCTGGCTCGACCTGGTTGCGCTGCGTTACGCGGTGCGCCTGAGCGGATTCACGGCGCTGGCGCTGACCAAGCTCGACGTGCTCTCGATCTTCGACGAGATTCCCGTCTGCGTCGCGTACCGCCTACCGAGCGGTAAGACGATACGAGAGTTTCCCTGCCACCAGAGCGACTTCCACCACGCCGAGCCGGTGCTCGAGACGCTGCCCGGCTGGGCCACGCCGCTCGACGGAGCCGAGTCGATCGCCGATCTGCCCGAAGCGGCGCGCAGCTATATCGCCTTTGTCGAGCAGGAGCTCGATGTACCGGTCGCGCTGGTCGGGACAGGCCAGGAGCGCCAGCGCGTGCTCTACGGCGTGAGCGCCGCCGAGTTGCTCTAGCGTCTTCTCGCAGCTTCATCCGGACGACTAAATACGATCTCGCCAGATGCGATTTCCGCTGACTCGTTTCCTCGCGCTTCTGCTAGTGCTCGCTGCTCTCCTTGGTGGCTCGGCCTGCTCGTTACGCGGGAGCAAGATCAGCAATAGCGACATAGACAAGCTCAACTCCGCCAATGCGAGGATCCAGGGCATGTCGGCCGAGTACCAGGCGGGAATCCTCCAGTGCGCGAGCGCGACCGTTAAGAAAACGTGCATCCTGAAGCTGTACTCGAAGCTCGCCGGCGATGTGCAGTCGGCGGCGGATACATACGAGCAGGTCGCAAACGGGGTGCATGGAGACTGTCAGGCTGCGATCCGTGCGGCGGGAGAACACTTCCACAGCGCGGCATTGGCTTTGAAGCAAGGGAGGGCGCCGAACCTCTCTTACAAGCGAATGAAGGCGGATAACGAAAAGGTGAGACTCGCTTGTAAGCTCAAGCGCGCGAGCAAGTAGAGCCGTTTCCGGCTACGCCGCGATTAGCTAGAAGACGAACGACCCGATCACGACCCCGACCACTACCGGGATCGTCGCCGCCACCACCATCAGGCGCATCAGCGCCGGGCGCATGTCGTAGACGCGGGCGATCGTGAGCAGGTGGAAAGCCGGCGGCATCGCCGCCAGCAGATAGAAGGTCGGCGGGATGTGGGCACCGATGGCCCTGCCCAGCAAGAAGAGTATGAGCGGCCCGGCGCCGATCTTGAGCGCCATCGCCCCCGTCGCCCGCAGCACCTCGAACAGGTCGTGCTCGAACTGCTCCAGCGGCAGCGAGACGCCGAGCATGAGAAAGCCCATCGGCCCGACGGCGGCGGCGGCTCCATCCTCGACGGTGTGAATGCGCGGGATGTGAACACCGACGACGCGCAGCAGAAGTGCCGCGGCGAGCGCCCAGAGCGGCGGGTTGAGCAGGATCGTGGCCAGGCGCGAGCGACCCTCGGTATCAACGGAGCGCCGGCCGAAAAGACGCGCCACGACCACCGAGATCGACGACATCGGTATGCCGAACGAGAGCTGGTCGTAGACGACGGCCTGCGAAAGCCCCTGGTGCCCGAAGACGAGCTGGGCGAGCGGATAGCCGATGAAGCCTGTGTTCCCGACACCGGCGGCCAGCATCAGCGCCCCCTGTTCGTCGCGCTCTTTCGTAACCAGGCGGGCGTAGAGATAGCTGAGCACGAGGAGCGTCCAGGTACTGGCGATCGCAACCGCGACAGCCAGCACCATCTTTCGGCCGAGCGGAAAGCCTAGGAAGGTCGCAAACACGAGCACAGGGATCACGACCCAGAAGCTGGCGATCCAGATCAGGTCGCGCAGGCGCTCCTGCGAGCGCAGGCGCTGTAGCGCGAGACCAACCAGAAGCGCGACGAAAAGAAGAGTGAGCTTGAGCATCCGCCTCAGGCTATCCGTCACGGCGACCGCGGATACGCTTAGATTTCCCTAGGTATGAAAGTACTCATCGTCGGATCGGGTGGCCGCGAACATGCGTTGGCCTGGAAACTGGCCCAGAGCCCGAGGCTGGGCGAGCTGCACGCGGCGCCGGGCAACCCGGGCATTGCGGCGCTCGGCAACTGCCACCCCGTGCGCGCCGACGACGGCGAAGGGCTGCTCGCACTGGCGCACGCGCTGGCCATCGACCTGGTCGTGGTCGGACCGGAAGTGCCGCTCGTGGCCGGGGTGGCCGATCAGCTTCGTCATGCCGGTACCGCCGTCTTCGGGCCCGGGCGCGAGGCGGCGATGCTCGAGGGCTCGAAATCGTTCGCCAAGGAGTTGATGCTTGCAGCAGGAGTGCCCACCGCGAAGGATCTTTCGGAGCCCGCCTGGCCCTGTGTGGTCAAGGCCGACGGGCTGGCGGCCGGAAAGGGCGTCTTCGTCTGCCCCGACGCCGAGTCGCTGAGCAGGGCGCTCAGGGAGGTCGAAGGCTTCCCCGGCAAGCCCGTCTTCGAGGAGTTGCTGGTCGGCGAGGAGTTGTCGATGCTGGTGCTGGCCGCAGGCGAGGAGACCCTCGCGCTGGCGCCGGCCCAGGATTTCAAGCGCGTCTACGACGGCGATCAGGGCCCGAACACCGGCGGCATGGGCTCTTACTCCCCCGTGCCGGGCATCGGCCAGAGCGAGGTCGAGGCGATTCTCGAGCAGGTTCATCGCCCGGTACTGGCCGAGCTGAACGACCGTGGGCACCCCTTCATCGGCGTTCTCTACGCCGGCCTGATGCGCACCGACGAAGGCCTCAAGGTGCTGGAGTTCAACGTTCGCTTCGGCGATCCCGAGACTCAGGCGATCCTGCCGCGGCTCGAGGGCGATTTGCTCGAGGCGCTCGCCGCGGCCGCGAACGGCGATCTCGGTGATCTGAAGCTCGGCGTCTCGGATCAAGCCTGCGTGACGGTAGTGCTCGCCGCCGGCAATTACCCGGCCGGTTCCGACAAGGGCTCTCCGATCACCGGAATAGCCGCGGCCGAGGAAACCGGCGCGATCGTCTTCCAGGCCGGCACGGCGATGCGCGACGAGACACTCCTGACGAGCGGAGGCCGAGTCCTCAACGTGAGCGCGCTCGGCTCGACGATCGCCGAGGCGCGCGAGCGCGCCTACGCGGCTTGCGAGAAGATCAGCTGGGAAGGGATGCGCTACCGCACCGATATCGCGCTGGCGTCGGCCAAGCGAGAGGCTGGCGAAGGTGCCTGAGCAGCCGCTGGTGGGAGTGTTGATCGGCTCGGAGTCCGACCGAGAGCGAATGCAGCCCTGCCTGGACGAGCTCGCCGGCCGCAACATCCCCTGCGAGCTCGAGGTGCGCTCGGCGCACCGTTCTCCCGACGCCGTGGCCGAGTACTGTCGCGGCGCGGCCGGGCGCGGGCTGAAGGTACTGATCTGTGGCGCCGGCATGGCCGCCGCGCTTCCGGGAATGGCCGCCGCCTACACCGAGCTGCCGGTCATCGGCGTTCCGCTCCGCTCCGAGAAGAGCGCGATGGATGGGATGGATGCGATGCTGGCGATCGCCCAGATGCCACCAGGCGTTCCGGTCGCCGCGGTCTCGATCGACGGCGCCCGTAACGCCGCCATCCTGGCCGCGCGGATTCTCGCTCTCCTCTAGAGCCGATGTCCCGAGCAAATGCCGATCGCGCATGGGTCTCGGGTCAAGTACTGCTCATAGCTTTCATCGTGATCGCAGGGATTGTCGGACCACATTGGTCTGCCCGCCCCATCCTGGTCGTCGTCGGAGTTCTCGTCGCCGTCGCGGGGGGTTTCGCGATGCTCTGGGGCGGACGCACGCTCGGCCGCTCCCTCACTCCCTTCCCGAGCCCGCGCGGGTCGCACCTCGAGCGCGGTCCCTACCGCTTCGTCCGTCATCCCATCTACGGCGGTGGCATCGTGCTGGCGCTGGGCGCCGCGCTAGCCTCGAGCCCCTGGGCGCTCGTCCCGAGTGCGGCGCTCGTTCCCTTCTTTCTCGTCAAATCGCGTTACGAGGAGCGCCTACTCGCACAAGCCGATCCGAGTTACGGTGGCTATCTGACGCGCGTGCGCAAGCGCTTCTTCCCCGGGTTGCTCTGAGCGAACAGGAGTGCGGTTCAACTGGAGCGAGGGCTAATAGTGCTGCACGTGCACCCAGCAGCGATGCGATGAGGCTTTGAGCGGCGGCGGATCGAGCATCAGAAGCTCGGGCACGGTGACCGGGATCAGGCCCCGCTTCGCGATCCCCGGCAGAATCAAGCGATTGAGCGCTCGAATCGTCTGGCCGCGGTTCTCGTGCATCAGCACGATCGAGCCGGGCTGGATATTGCGCAGCACCACGCGCCCGATCTGGCGCCAATTTTTCCCCAGCGAGTCGCCGCTGTCGATGCTCCAGAGCACCTCGACCATCCCGAGCCGGCGCGCGACGCGATCGACGCGGGCGTTCCTGGCACCGTAGGGCGGACGGAAGATGTGTACCTTCGCTCCCGTTGCCCTGGCGATCGCGTTCCTCGTCCAGACGATCTGGTCGCGTATCTTCTTCGGCCCGAGCCGGTCGAGCGGTTTGTGCACCCAGGCGTGCACTCCGAGCGCGGCGTAATCCCCCAGCTCTTGTCGCGCCAGCCCCTCCCGCGACGGCACGTTGCTGCCTACCAGGAAGAAGGTCGCTCGCACATGCCTCTTGCGGAGAATCGACAGAGCGAGCTGCGTGTACGCCCCCGG
>Ga0182010_10000311_pt1 | contig 27987 bp, 25 predicted proteins | sample 611E1MmetaG_FD_120488 | JGI IMG/M metagenome (GOLD analysis project Ga0182010, IMG submission 120488) | Permafrost microbial communities from Stordalen Mire, Sweden - 611E1M metaG | ecosystem: Environmental > Terrestrial > Soil > Wetlands > Permafrost | place: Sweden: Stordalen | collected... | reverse complement strand
TTCTTGCCGAGGCGGGGGTTGCCTACGACCACCTCTTCGACCGCGACGAGGTGAACCCTGAGTTCCCCAGCACTGACGTCGTCCTTGTCATCGGGGCCAACGATGTCGTGAATCCGGCGGCGCACCGGGAGGGCAGCCCGCTCTTCGGCATGCCAATCCTTGATGTCGAACAGGCAAAGAATGTGATCGTCCTAAAGCGCGGGCAGGGAAAGGGCTTTGCAGGGATCGAGAACGACCTATTCTACCGGGACAACACGCAGATGCTCTACGGCGACGCGCAAGAGACGGTCGGCAAGCTTGTGCAGGCCCTCAAGAAACTCTGAATCCCACGGGGATCTGCGAGACTGATCATACGGTCCCGTCGAGGTCAACGGGAGCAACTTGTACTCGACGCAGCGTTTTTCGATGTGATCGGTCAAGACCCCCAACATTCTTCCTCATCTAACGTGCGGCAATCCATCGGGGAACAGATGTAATACCCTTATTGATGAGGACTGTCGCACCTGATTGCAACACGTCGTTGCCGACGAAGATGTTGCTGCTGCAAAGCGGCAACCGTAATTAGCGCGACGGGTGCCGGAAAGCGCTGCGCGCGCGATAGAGGTATTCCTAAAGCAGGGTTCGTGAGGGCTAGAACAGCCAAAAAAAGACTGAAGGCAGTGCTTTCGAGATAAACCGCCTGAACTGACTTACCTTGCAGAAAATATTTAATTAATCAACGGGATACTATCAACCATAAGAACATACGGAGTGTTTTTTTAAAAGTGTCACAAGCGGAAGAAGTTAGCACCGACACGGAAGCACCAGCAGTTGAGCACAAAGCGTCAGCATTGCTTGGCGGCATGGACATAACGGTCACCGACGAGATCGCTGTCCCTCCAATGCTTGTCGACCAAGTGATTGGACAGGAACAGGCCGTTGAGGTGATCAAAAAGGCGGCCAAGCAGCGCAGGCACGTCATGCTGATCGGCTCTCCAGGCACGGGGAAGTCAATGCTCGCCCGGGCCATGGCAGAACTGCTCCCCAAAGAAGAGCTGCAGGACATCCTCGTATATCACAACCCAGAGGATGGCAACAGCCCTAAAGTGCGTGTCGTGCCGGCAGGGAAAGGGCGGCAAATCGTCGACTCACACAAACGGGAAGCACAAAAGAAGATCCAGTTCAGGAATATGCTTTCGATGGTGATTGTTTTCGCAATCGTCGGTTATTCTTTTGCGATCAATCAACCGATAATGGGTATCATCGCCGCTGCTATGCTTTTCATCGCGTTGCGCTACATTACGCCCCGTGAAGACGTGTTGATACCGAAGCTCCTCGTTATGAACGGTGGCAAAGAGATCGCCCCCTATATCGACGGGACCGGAGCGCACGCGGGGGCGCTTTTGGGCGACGTGCGACACGATCCGTTTCAATCGGGAGGACTTGAGACGCCGGCGCACGACCGGGTCGAGGCAGGAGCTATTCACAAGGCGAACAAAGGCGTTCTTTTCATCGACGAAATCAATACGCTCAGAATTGAATCGCAACAACAGCTCCTTACGGCGCTACAAGAGGGGGAGTTTCCCATCACCGGCCAATCCGAGCGCTCGAGTGGCGCCATGGTAAAAACGACCCCGGTGCCGTGCAATTTCGTGATGATCGCTGCCGGAAATCTCGACGCCGTGAAGGGCATGCACCCCGCTCTACGCTCGCGTATCCGCGGCTATGGCTACGAAGTGTACATGCGCGATTCTATGCAGGATACGCCAGAAAATCGCCGAAAAATCGTCCGGTTCGTGGCTCAAGAGGTGAAAAAGGACGAGAAGATTCCCCACTTCACTGCCGATGCGGTCGAAGAAATAATCCGTGAGGCACGCCGACGATCAGGGAGAAAGGGGCACATCACCTTGATGCTGCGAGATCTCGGCGGCTTGATCCGCGTCGCGGGGGACGTCGCTCGGGCCGAAGCGTCTGAATACACGACCGCGAAACACGTTATCGCAGCCAAGAAGATGGCGCGGTCGGTCGAACAGCAGCTTACAGATCAATATCTCGAGCGCCGGCGCGACTATCAGATGTTTCGAAATACCGGAGCCGAGGTGGGCCGCGTCAACGGCCTCGCGGTGATGGGTGATGATTCGGGCGTCGTTCTGCCCATCGTGGCGGAGATCACCCCTGCGCAGTCAAAGGAGGAGGGGCGCGTAATCGCGACCGGCTTGCTTAAAGAGATCGCCCTTGAGGCGGTGCAAAACGTCTCGGCGCTCATCAAGAAGTTTTCAGGCGAAGATATCACAAACAAAGACGTGCACATCCAGTTCATCGGTACCTATGAGGGCGTCGAAGGGGACTCGGCCTCAATTTCAATCGCCACCGCCGTGATCTCCGCGCTTGAAAACGTTCCGGTTGATCAATCCGTTGCGATGACCGGATCCCTTTCGATCCGGGGAGAGGTGCTGCCCGTTGGAGGGGTCACGCCCAAGGTGGAAGCAGCTGCTAAGGCGGGCATCACGCGCATCCTCATTCCGAAAGACAACGAAGGCGACGTCATGCTCGAGAAGCACTACCTAGACACGGTGCAGATAATCCCCGTTAGCTCTATCAGCGAGGTTCTCGAAAACAGCCTGCTCGGTCGAAAGCGCGACGGCTTGCTCGAGCACCTCAAGAAATTTGCCATAAATTCACACGATCTGCCGGGCCTTTCGAGCGCGGTCCCGCAGTAACTTTTTTTGCGTCCCATTTCACAGCGACGGTGACTGAGACAGTATAGTATGCGCGAAGAGAGATCGCCTCAGTATCTCAGGGCGCGAACGATAGAGACAGACGCCGATCTAAGCGCTCCCACTGAGGGGCTGTGGCGCATTCACGACTATTTTGCCACAGGCGAGCAAAAGGAAACCGCCGTCACGACCGCGTCCCTCCTCGATCTGAAGATCGAAATAGCGCAGGTATGTGTGGTTACTGCCACTTCTGTGAACGCCGGTGCTACACCAACAGAGCAGAGAGGCCTGGATTTTGCGGCGTCCTGCGATCGAAATATTCATCTGAATTCCTTCATTATGGTGAGGAACGCGAGCTTGTGTCGTCGCACACGATTTTTTTCACGGGCTGCACGTTTAAGTGCGCCTTCTGTCAAAACTGGGATATCGCACGACATGCGGACGCAGGTGCGATCGCTGATGCCGATGCACTTGCACGGCGAATCTACGCACGATCAATCGCAGGAGCCCGCAACGTGACCTGGGTCGAGGGAGATCCCACCCCGCATATCGGTACTATTCTGAAAACCATGCGTGCTCTCGCCGACCTCAAACAAGAAACGGAGGTCGATGCACGATTCTTGAACGTGCCGATGGTCTTTAACTCCAACACCTACTACTCCGCAGAAGCCGCCAAGCTTCTCGATGGCGTGATCGACGTCTATTTGAGCGATTTCAAATACGGCAACGACCGCTGCGCGAAACGGTACTCACACGTTGACACGTACGTGGAAACCGTTACGCGAAACCTGCTCGCATCGCGAGACAGGCTCATGATACGCCATCTTGTAATGCCTGGACACGTTCAGTGCTGCACAGGGCCGATCGTCGCTTAGGTCCGCGAAGCCATGCGCGACGTCAAGTTCAACTTGATGTTTCAGTACACACCGTATAACGTCACCGATTACCCTGAAATCAATCGGTTCGTCAGCGATGCAGAGCAGCGCGAGGCGATGAACAGCGCAAAGGGCTTAAATCTCATCTGACGTAATCTTTGACTATGGGGATCATAACCCTTATTTCTGACTTTGGAACGTTCTATCCCGCCGTAATGAAAGCCGTCATCCTCGGCATAGCCCCGCACGCCATTATCGTCGACGTAACTCACGACATTTCGCCCCAGAACGTGCGCGAGGCGGCGTTCATCCTCCGAGAGACGGTCAAGTACTTCCCTCGAGGCACAACGCACATCGCCGTCGTCGATCCGACGGTGGGAACGAGCAGACGCGCCTTAGTCATCGAAGCTGGAGGGCGCTATCTCGTTGGGCCAGACAACGGGCTTCTGATTCCTGCGGCACGCTCTCTAGGCGATTTTGAAGCGATGTGCATCCAAGTGGCGGCCAAGTCAAGCACGTTTCACGGGAGAGACGTCTTCGCCCCAGCGGGAGCGCATATCTCTCTTGGGCGGCTGCGAAACCTTGAGCCTGCGCCCGCGCACGTGAACCTTGAACTACAAGACCCGCAGGTGTCTGAGCGCACCGTTAGCGGCTCCGTCGTCTACGTCGACCGGTTTGGGAACTGCGTGACGAATATCAGCGGCATCCTCGTGATACGACGATCAGGCTACGGCAGCACGCACCTTCTCAACGATTCCGTCGTGGTACAGTTTGTGAGAACGTACGACGAAGTAGCTCACGGACGCCCGTTGTTGACCGTTGGAAGCTTCGATTTGGTGGAGGTGTCCATCAACCAAGGCGATGCTGCCACAGAACTTAACCTTAATTCAGGTGACACGGTTAAGCTCGATCGATTGTAACGAACGTGATCCCTGCAAGAAGCAAGGCGCTCTTTCCACGAGCGTCAGAGCGGGTCCTCTACGCTTCGCGAGCTTTCAAGCAGAAGCAGTTTTCGTTTGATGTCAACGCCCCAAGAAAAGCCCCCAGGGCCGGATACGGCTACGACTCGATGGCAAGGCACAAATAGCGGAACCGGGTTGTGGTGCAGCGCATTGCCTACTGCTCGCGCGGCTTTCGGCTTCCCTAATCGTGCTGCCAATCCTGAGTAAGTCGCCGTACTCCCCCTTGGTATCCCTCGCACCGATTGCAGTACAGCCCGTTCGAATGCCGAGCGGTTTCCAAGGTTGACCTGGAAAGTGCCAAGGTCAACGTTCTCTCCTCTCAAGTAGCGTTCAAGTGCCCTTGCGGCTGCTGCTGTAGTGCGTGCGTTAAATGAACCCGCTGCCAGCGCAACTTGAAAAACGACGTCGCCGCTTAGCGCGACGGACACAAATCTGCCCAGGTATTCAGAGTAAAAGCACGCAGTTTCAGTCGGGCTGTTAGAGGAGGTACCAATCGTGATCATACGAAGCCTTTACAAGCGCCCCCAATTGGACGTCTTCGCGAGGATCGACTACGAGTGAGCGCAACGCATCCTTCAAGTCAGCCAAGTATTGCGCGTTGCTTAAGCTCCCGTACTCAAACTTCCTGCCCCGAACCCGGCAACGTTCGAGCGTCTCCTCCCGAGGTAGAATGGTGACGCTAAGGTCGGTCATTTCACAAGCCTGTTCCATGGCCTTCCTAAAATCACCTGTGCAATAAGCGACACGGTGGCGGTAGTTTCGGCGCGTCTTTTCTAGATATCGGCAGAGTCGCGCGCTTTCGAGTTTGATAAACTTCTTCTTGACTGATATGACGTCGCAGTCGCCGAGTACGAAATCGTAGTCAGCAAATGGGTACTCGTTATCAAGCTCCCTCGGAGTGACGCCGCACGTACCAAATGCGACGATGTGCACTTCTTGTGGCTCCAAAACGCTGAAAATGACTTTGTCGTAATTTTGATGACTTGGACTCGTGTGATAAGGCTTCACCTTGGCACACGGCACAAAAATCAATACCTCGCGCACAGGCGCGACGTACTCACGCAGCACGTACTCATTTGCCCTCACCATGTCAGGATGGGCAAAGACCTTCTCTCCGACCAACGACAAGTTTGAGCGCTCTGATTCAGGGATTATTATCATCAGCGCAGTGGCCAGCACTCAACAGCCTACAAGAGGCTCAGGCTTTTGAGTTCCTTAACAATTCGATCAACCGCATTAGCCGCGTCTTCGGGCTTTCGACCACCAGTGACTACCAGTTTGCCGGAACCAAACAAAAGAACCACGACTTTAGGATCTGACAAACGGTACACGAGGCCCGGAAACTGTTCAGGCTCGTACTCTATATTCTCTAGCCCAAGCCCTATAGCAATCGCGTTCAAATTCAACACTGAGTGAAGATCTGCTGACGCAACGATGTTCTGCACTTTGATCTCTGGCGTTCCCTTCACTTCGATTCCAATATTGCGAAGACTTTGAAATACGTTTTCAAGGCCCTTATAAACGTCATCGATGCTTTTTGCGCCCGTACAGACAATTTTTCCCGATCGGAAAATTAACGCGGCGGTCTTCGGGTCCTTGGTCCGGTAAACGAGGCCCGGAAACTGTTCGGGGTCATAGTCTGCACCCTCTAACTCAAGCGTGATTTGTTTGAGGTTTATCTCTATTCCGATGCCGGTTGAGGCTACCACATTTTCGATCTTAATAGTGTCTCGCGGTTCGATGTTACTAGTTTCTCGCGGTTCGACCATACGCTTTCGCCCCCGTTCTTTGTTGCTTTATAAAGGCTTTTTATATATAATGTTAAGGGGGCCTCGTTAATGTTCTGAAAGCAATCCGCCTGAAAATCTGAGGCGCTTCGCAATTACGCGAGCACAGCAATTTTATCTACCCGGTGGCCATAGCATATATCCTCGCATAGCACCTACGTAACGTGCTCAGCACAAACTTTTCGGACGGATTCACGGGCTACTCAGGCTTTCGCAACCCGCGAGTGGTCTAAGATAACCGGCGATTGCGGCCCAACCGGAGTCGTGGGCCAACGGCAAGTCGACCTTTGGCAGCTTGCAGATATGACCGGAGTACGACATGAAACTTGCATTTGAGCTATCTGGAGAGAGCAAAAGCATTCCACGAGCAGAGGTGCTCGCACTTTTCAACGGTGCCCTAGTACAAGAGCTTGAACGCGTTCTCGTGATTGATGTCGATGCCTATGACCAGGCTCTCGGTGACCGCTTAGCGATGACGCACGCGATACTCGAGGTTAAGGACGTGTGTAAACAAGAGCTCAGATCCATCTACCGAGCAGCCGGAAGCATTGAGCTACCTCGGGTTAGCGTCGCGGTGCGGGCTAAGCGCATTGGACACGGCCTGAAAAGCACAGAGGTCGAGGCTACGATCGGAAAGGCGCTTGCTGAGCGCGGATACGAAATCGACCTTACCCATCCACAGCTTCAAGTGAGAGCTCTGCTCAGCCAAGGCGTTTGCATAATCGGGGCAACATTAGCGTTGATCGATCGCTCTCGCTTCGAATCGAGGCGCCCGCGTGTGCGGCCCTATTTCTATCCCGGCGTGCTCCTGCCGCGGTTCGCCCGAGCCGCTGTAAACCTCACACGTGTCAAAGCTGAAGGGCTATTGTTAGACCCTTTCTGCGGCACAGGAGGAATACTGCTGGAAGCTGGTCTCTTCGGAGCAACAATCGTGGGGTCAGATGTCGACAGTAGGATGGTTTTTGGAACGAAGATGAACCTCGACTACTATGACGTTCTGAGTGATCTGCTGGTCCAAGATGCTCGACAATTGGGTCTAAGGGACGAATGTGTAGACGCTGTCGCAACCGATCTACCATATGGCCGTTCCGTAAGTGTCCGAGCACATTCGCTTAATCAACTGAAGGCAGCAGCCTTAGGCGAAATTTTTCGCGTGCTAAAACACAACGCGCGGGCCGTTTTGATATCCCATAGCCAGTTTGAGCACGAGGTCACGGATGCTGGTTTCGCGATCGAAGGACGCCACACGCAATACGTGCATAAAAGTCTAACAAGAGAAATCGTCATAGCACGTAAATGATGGCTAAGCGCCTTGTCAGCGCAGATCTCCAGTCCGGTTCGTTACTGGCGGCGGAGCAGCCACATCAAGCGTCCTGGGCTCAAAAAAAATCCTGCAACAATTTTCGGCAGGAACACGAGCTTATCTGCTCGTTCCAAAGAACCCCGAGCGAACAGAGTGCAATCTCGAGCAAGCGCGGATCTAGGGCTACACGCGATGCATATAGCGGAAAATATCTTCGTGCTGGGCGGTGATTCTCACACCTTGGGAGGCACCAACGGCGTCAAGTCCACTTTTTAGGTCTTCGAAGTTCGCCGAGCCGATGTTGACGATCATAATCATCGTAAACAGCTCGGACACGATAGTCTGGCTGATATCCTCAATGTTAGCATTGACGCTTGCGAGTAGATTGGTGACGGCCGCTACGATACCTGAATGATCAGAACCGGTCACCGTTACAATGATCCGCGCGTTGCGCGATGGGGGTGCCACGCTTCAACCTCCTTATCTAATTCTGGCGCCCGAAGGCATCTTTCTTGCCGGTCGAATGAGCACGGAATGACCGTCGTTCTCAGCGACGAGCAGCATGCCGCGAGATTCGACGCCCATCAACTTCACTGGCTGCAGATTGATAAGCACGACGACATCGGTGCCAATCAAGTCCTCAGGCGCGTAGTCTTTAGCGATTCCCGCCACAATCTGCCGGGTCTCTTCGCCCACTTGTGCTGTAATTCTCAAGAGCTTATCGGATTTTTGGACCGGTTCGGCTTCGACTATGCGGGCGATCCTCAGATCCATTTTCTTGAAGTCGTCAAGCTTGATGGCAGCCTCTCCCGTGCTCGGCTTCTTGGCGGGACCTTTATGATCCGCCCTGGCGATTCTTTCGTTTAATATAGCCTCCATTGCACCGATCTTCTTCTCGTCGATCTTGGCGAATGGCAGCGCCGGCTTGGGAAGACGCAACGGTTCAACCTCCACCGTGGCGTCGTAAAAATACGTCGTAGTCAGGCCAAGCTGCGCTTGAACGCCACGCATCGTCGATGGCATGACCGGCTCCAACAACACGGACAAGGCTTTCACAAGTTGTATGCAGTTCTTGAGTTCGCGTGCGCACGCCGTCCTGTCGGATTTCACTAGATTCCAGAGCTCTTTTGACTGGAAATACGCGTTGCCGAAGTCTGAGAGCGACATCGCCGCATCGACGACCTTCTTAAACTCATACTCCTTCAGTGCACTCACTATCTTCTCGCGCGTGTCGGCTACGCGCTCCATTATCTCAGCGTCGACGGGACCTTCAGGTACGCGCCCGAAGTTTTTGTACGCGAAGTGTAGGGTGCGATAGATGAAGTTACCCAGCGACCCAACGAGTTCACGGTTGACCTTCTCACCAAAGACTTGCCACGAGAAATTCAGCTCCTTCGTGTGTGATGTATAGCTGGCGAGGTAAAAGCGAAGTAAATCGGGATGAAACCCGTGGTCGAGGTAATCTTCATCTACCCAAACCACATACCCGCGACTTTTTGAGAACGTCTTGCCGTCGACCTTGACCATTCCCGACGCGACGATAGCCGCCGGCAAGGTGTAGCTCGCTCCTTTTAGCAGCGCCGGCCAGAAGATGGCGTGATGGTAGATGATGTCGGTGCCGATGAAGTGAATTATGTTCGAATCGCTCTTCCAGTAGTCTTCCCAGGCGCTTGTCGCTTCCTCGGTAAATGAGATGTACCCTATCGGCGCGTCAACCCACACGTAGACTACCAGATCCGTTCCGGGAAATGTAACGCCCCACCCCAGGTTTCGCGTAATACACCAGTCTTTCAGTTCGTTGCTGACCCATTCGCGCGCATAGTTGCGGGCGTTGGCCGTCCCTCCGAGCGATTCGAGGTACGCTAACAAGAAGTCCTTGAACGCGGAGAGCTTGAAGAAGTAGTGCTGCTCTTCCCGATACTCTGCACTGGCCCCACACGTTTTACACGTCGGATCGACAATTTCCCCCGGTTCGAGATGGCGCCCACACCCTTGATCACACTCGTCCCCGCGCGCCGGCATGCCGCAAAAAAAGCACGCTCCCTCGACGTAACGATCCGGTAGAGAACGATCGCATTCGGGACAGTAAGCCAATCGTATGACAAGCGGGTATATGCAGCCGTTTGCTTGGAGCGATTTGACGATTTCCTGCGTTCTGAAGTGATTTGTGGGAGCATCGGTATTCCCATAATGGCTAAAGTCGACTGAAAGAGCCTTAAACGTGTCCTCCCAGTAGCGGTGATAATACGCGGCAAGCTTGGCTGGCGTCGTTCCTTGCTGTTCAGCGTTAATCACGATGGGAGTTCCGTGGGTGTCCGAACCGCACACAAAGAGCGGGTCCTGTTGGAGCTTCTTAAGGCACCGAACATAAATGTCCGCCGGGATGTACGTCCTGAGGTGACCGATATGGCACGGCCCGTTCGCGTAAGGCAGGCCGCACGTGATTAGAAGCGGTTTGTTCGAAAGCGATGTCATTTTGAAGTCCTCGTAGCGCGAGATCGCATTTCGGCATCCATAGCTTACGCCGGACTCACCTTAAAACGCCTCCAGGGTGTACCACGTCGGAGGTGCGTTTCGTGACGCCAAGCCGATTCTGCGAAACGGGCTTCACAATGCATTGTGATAGTGGCTACCTATTTTAACTCTTCGAGAGCTGCACTCTTTTCTGTCAGTCTCAGGACCTCACAGTTTGGACGTGGGGCTCCCCGCGACCAAGCACACGCGTATCGTTCGAACCGAGGCACCTCGAGGCAAGTCACGGTTGAAAAGGCTTAAATCTGGACAACCCGTGATCATTGTGCAAAGGAATTCGTGTGAATTGACGACGGAAAGGAGGCCTTTTATGAGTGAAGAAGAGTCTTGTCAAACGTGTGGCGCCCCGCTACCACTTAATGCGCAGTTCTGTGTTCAATGTGGAACCCGTGTAAATAAGAACGCCCCAGCAGTTGGTGCAAGTGCGGGGTCACCGATGCCAGCCTCACCCATTACCATAGACGGGGTTCTGGTAGTAAGCTCAAATTGGATCCCGGGATACACTATCATAGAAACACGAGGATTCATCTACGGCCTTACGGTGCGGAGCAGAGGGCTTGGAAGAAATATTACAGCAGGATTGCGGTCTCTCGCAGGAGGAGAGATTCGCGAGTACGTCGAGATGATGCAACACGCCAGAGATGAGGCGTTATACCGACTGGTGGAGCACGCGAAAGCAGTCGGTGCCAATGCTATAATAAGCGCCTTCTTTGATTCGTCGGAAATTTCTGACTATATGCAGGAGATCTTGGCATACGGAACGGCTGTGGTGATTGGGAAGAAATAATCGGTCAAAGTCGCCGCTTCGAGGACTTAGAATACAGCACGCCGTCGCGCTGATGCCCTCGCGGTCTTGGCAGATGGGCGACGTCACTGCAATCACTCCCCGATGAGATCAGGCCGAATCCTGCTCAAATAACCAATCACAAAGCCCGTTACGACTACCTCGCCGATTGCCACAATCATGTTTAGTATCAGGATCTGGATCAGGTAAGTGAGGAGTGCGATTCCCTATAACTCAGTTCCTTGTCTGCCTGAGACCAGTGTGACAATGCGAAAAACGACGTTGACGACCAGCAACCGGGCTATGGCTGCGATGGCACCCCTGGTGAACAGCTCAAGTCGGCCTTTATGATTTTGAAGAGGTAGAATACGACCGCGATCTCGCTCAAGTTCACGATCGTTTTCGCTCCGACTGAGCCCCACCCGGCGTGACCAACCACTAAGCTCAAAAGATTAACGATGGGGGTAACAAGCAATCCGATGCGCGGTCCGGCCAAGATGCCTATGAGCGGCGTGAGGTTCAAGTAAACGCCGGCGATTGCTAACCGCTGAATTGCGATCGTGCGCCTTCGCATGACAACGAGTGCGGTAAGGAGCATGGCGGGGGCTAGTGACCACCAAAATAGGGCCCATTGGATGGATGGGACGCCGGCGGAAGATGAATGTGCTCCATTTAAGAGCTGCCAGATTTAACGAACTGCCGTTTGGCTATTAGATGAAGCTTTCAGCTTCGAAGATGCGCTGGAGCTCCGAGCACGATTATGAAGAAGAGTCGGTGATGACGGCTCGGTCAGTCTTCGTCAAATGGCAGCCGGTCGTGCTTTTCTAAACCCATCGGTTCTACGTCCAAGGTTCTGAATCGATGATAGGGCCTCTCGTAAATGATGACCGGATTAGCGAGTACCTTTGCGTCTCTTCCAAAAAGCGATATGCGTGTATAGGTAGAAGTCTCATCCAAAGGATAATCACCTGCCGCCTCGTCAAAAAGGCGCTCCACGCGCCCTCGACATTGGGAAAGATTCCTCTTGTACCACTCCTGTGCAAGATGGAGTTGGTCAGCGGTTTTTTCGGATGTTGTGCCCTTCACTATGGTGTCTGCTGAGTGAAGTGCCAGCGTGTAATCAGCGCCGTATATTCCCTTAAAATTCCTGAGGGAATGCTTTATAGCCGCCGCATCGTATCCGGAAGATGGTGTGTTTGGCGTTTTATTTCCTACGAAGACGGCGATAATAGCCACCGCAAAATCTTGCAGGTGGCGGTTCAAGTCTGTCAACAGTGAGATTTCATCAAAAGCCGCTCTTGTACGAACAGAATCTGTGAGCCTCTCGGCATTGGTCGATGTGCACGGCAAACGATCGAGGATTATCAACATCGACCTATCCTCATTCGCGTTAACTTGATTTTGGGCCGTGTGTAGGGCACTTCTCACGCTTGCGATTGTCGTTCCTGCATTTGCTTCCACAACCGTCAAGTAACGTGCCACCCCCCTGCTCAATCGTTCTCCTGCTTCAATTACCCGCTCCAGTGTCGTTTCGTCTGCCTCAGAATCAAAGGCATTCTCGCGATACCGTGAAAGCTCTGTTCCATCAATCCCGCTGTGCCGTGCAAGTGCGCGCTCTGCAAAGTGCTCTTTGCTTATGCCATAGCTTACGTATAGCGTAGGAAACCGACGTTGAGCAGCAAAGTCAGCACACCACGCGATGAAGTCCGTTGCCTCCGTATCGCACGATGCAGTCACCGCGTATGACTTGCCGGGCTTCCAGCCCCCACCAAAAGCGCTGTTTAGCCACTCTGAGGGGGTAGGTATGACGCCCGCCCTCTTTGCAAAAAGATTCGTAACGAAGAGATCGAGATCTTCCTCAAAGGTACGCGTTTTATCGCTCGCTTCAAACAACAACGTGTTCGATTGATCCTTTAGGGTTCTCAAGACGATTTCAAGCGGAAGAGTGCTCGAAGCTAGAGCCGTTTCGGCCATTTGAACGAGTTCTTGCCCTCTGAGCCGCGCCCCACGTGCGTTTGTGATCCTCAGGTACTTTATAAATGTGGCACGCTGGCACGATGCACGGTTCCGTAGCCGCTGCGCATGTCGCGCTATCTCAATCATGTACGGACGCATTTCAGGACTTCGAGAGAGGAGGCTCAAGATTGCGCTGCATCGTATCTGTCGGTCGTGATAGGCGAGATAGTGACACGCGTGCCACAATACGCGATTAAAAGGCAAACGAATGCCCCCAGTGGATACGTACTCATCCGCGAATCCCTCCGAGCGAAGCCCTAACCTTAGCCCTTGGGCGATGCTGTTCGGATCGTTAAGCAGATACGTCATGATCTCTTCTTCCATTGAAGCTTCGTCCTCGCGATGTTCGTAGTTCGGTTCTCTGATTGGTCTCGCTTGATAGTACTCGCAGTTCCAGCCCGTGCACGCCGGGCGCTCCCGTAGTCCCTTGCTCGACCAGATATCCTGGCAGTTCCAGCAGTACGCCTGGGGGTTCTCTCGAGCCCGTGAAAGGCTTTCCACAAACTTCTGGGCGTCGCTTACCTGCCTTGTGCTCCCGAAGAAGACCGAATTCCGCATCATCGTCTGCGCCATTTTTTTCCCTTGCACGTCGCTGAGGCCTTTTGTCACTATATATCGCACGAGAATCAAGTGCGCCGTGTCGCACTGTATACTAGAAGGCACGCCGTGACGCAACAGCTCGAGGATACACGGCGGATGTCGAATTCTTTTGCGAAAGGATTTCTGGAAACTGGAGTTCCACATTTTGACTGGACACGATCACAGCCCCTCTCGCTAAACCGGGCATCGAACACGTATAGCTCAACTTCAGTGAGGGGCGAATCGCCGTGGCGATGGATATGCCACTGGTTATTGCTCCTTTTGCGAAGTAGCCCGTATAGGTTACCTGTGCGTCGGGCGAAAGTGTATCGCTAGTGCCCGCTACGATCACAGGAGAGAGCACGTACGGCCGGTGGAAACTTCCTTGCGTTACACGCTTCCGGCGTATATTATCCGATTCTCAACGCTCCAAGATCAAACGCGTGTTAGGCGCCTTAACACCTGACAGCTTTCGATGCCGTGATAGGTCTATCGATTGACAAGGCGCGCGTGACGTCTTATCACCTGGCCGATGCCCAACTTCGCACGCAGTCGAAGTGTTCGCCGTGGCGATCAAAGGCATTCCAGCGTCTACCAGCGAAGTACGACTTTAGGAATTCACGCAAACCCTTATTGATGATATTTCGTTGATCACGAAAATCATACAATAACTACTTACTTTTTGGGCGACGCGGCCGTCTCTTTGCTTTGCGCCATACAGGGGGAGATATCGGCCCTGAGTTGCCTGTTTTTTGGAAACGGCTTTATAATCCTGCTCCAAGCGAACAGCGTATTGGGGACGAACTCACTCAAACAGCGAGCGATGAAACTGTTTAAATACGCCGAAACACCTAACACTACGTGGTCTAATGCGCGAAGCCGACACCAGTCCAGTCCGGTACGGACGATACGAAAAAGACGAATCATTTTTCGGTCTGTCAGATCTAGCGAGCTTGGCCGCGATCATCTATCTCTTGTTCTTTCTCCTGGTGCTCGTGATATATAGCGCAAATCCTTCCGAGCCGGCAGGGTTCTACACACTCTCTGTCCTATTTCAAATCGTGTCGTTCTTCGGCATCTTCTTTGTTCCGACCTTGCTGATCTACTACGCCCTCGGCCTCACACAAAGCTTTGCGCACACGGTAGTCGTACTCGGGTACCCAATCCTTGCACTTGGAGCAGCAACAACCCTTAACATACCAGATGCACCACTTTTCGCAGCGCTAAGCGGACTTGTGCTCTTTGCGTACTATTTTCTGGTGGGGCTCAACCGTTCGGCGATCGAGCAACGACGACCCACTCCACGTGCCCAGCGCGCCGTGCGCCAGAGTCCAGTTGTTTCACCCCCGCCGCGGCCGCCTGCTCAACGAAGGCCGTCAGATCAGCGTCCAGTTGTTTCACCCCCGCCGCGGCCGCCTGCTCAACAAAGGCCGTCAGATCAGCGTACTCCCCCTCAAACGCGGCAGATGTCAGAATACGCGCCACCGAGCCGTCCTTCGGATTTCAGACGAGAAGTCCGGCCACAACACAGATCCTCAGATAGCTTTCGCTCTCGACTCGACCGATTTCTCGATCGGTACGACTACGTAGACGGCGAAGCCGTGCGAAAGGGTTCGCGACGCAGGGTGAGGTACGAAAGGGATCAACGCCGTCGCGGCCGCTAGGCGGTATTTTCGCGATTCTCACCTATCGGCCTAGGAGGCAATCGCCGACATGATGACGCGATGGACGATCTCCATCACAGGGAGCATCATTCCCGGACGGGGGACTCCTATCGGAGTCTTCTGCCATATCATGCAGGCGATAAACAGCCAATACGACGAGACGAACGTCGCAAATCCCACAAGGATTGCCAGGTCTTTCAGACGCTTCCTGTAGCCTACGAAGTACGGCACGAAGAAAGCCATCGTGGCTGCGACAACGACCCCAAGCGTCCGGATCAGCGAGAAGCTAAACGCTCCGATAAGGGCGCTTACTGCGGGCGCCAAGAGCGCCGCGTACCCGAGCACTGCTCCGCTGAGTACGATCCACGCAGCGGCAAATGCTTGTTTAATATGCGACGCTTGAACAAGAACCTCACGTATGCTTGCGAGCGTGAAAAAGAGCAGCGGGATATAAAGCGGCAGAAAGTAGCGCATATCAAGGCCAAATCCTTGGTTTACGCCAAAAGGCGCGTAGAGCACGAGGTTCCCGACGATGCAGATGAAAAACGTGACTGCGACTGCGCGGCTCCTCTCTATCCTAAGGTGCGCCGACCCTGCCCTCAGTCTCTGCAGCGTTCGCACGACGTACGGGACAGCAGCGAAGAGGGGAATTATGAGCAATGGGCATATCTGAAATACTGAGAGCGTCACTGGCATGTCGACGTAGAACAGTACGTGATAGAGGTTTTGGGGCCAGCTCGGCGCGGTTTGCAGATTCAACGTCTGCAAAAAGAACGTAGACAGAATTTTGATCGCGGACAAAAGTGCAGAACCAGTGGTTGAGTTGCTCGGCGATGCCTGGTTCGAGTTTACTAGGGCACTGAGATAAACGGGCGACAAGAAAGGGTTGTTAAACAGCAGGTAATTATTGATGAAGTACGGGATCATCCCGAGCAGCACCGTGGCCGCGCCCGTGATCACCGCTTTAATTCTCGCTGTTGAGGTCAACAAATCCGTCAGAATGATGGCCAGGAGGAGCGGAATGGCGTCGAAAACCCGCACCCAGAAGCAAAGCCCGACAAAAATGTAAGAGAGGTAGCGATAGCGCTGCTTGCCGTCCAGCAAATACGTGTAGAGGCTCCAGACGCTCGCTGTGATGAGCAAGATCGATGCTGTGTGGTCTTTCGCTGAGACCGCCCAGAACGTAAGGGGCGTCGCGATCAATATAAACGCAGCTCCAAAGGCGGCTACGCGGTCATCAGCGAAGTACCGCGTGAAGATTCGCAACGAAAGGAGGACGATGGCCGCGGTCGCCAAGATATTGAACAGCTGGATAGCCATAAGAGCGCCCCACTGGTCAAAAACAAGCGGCGGCAGACGAGTGCCGATGTAGACATTGATGATGAAGAGGGTAAGCGCAACAAACGCGCCAAGGCCGCGACCGAGTCGTGGCCGATCCCAACGCCTTCCCAGAAGCAAGCTCACCATGAATACACTAAACGACCAGAGAGCAGCGAAGAAGAGCCTGATGCCGACCGTGACGCTGATGAGGTAAATGAACGCGTAAAACGGGGACGCGAAGACCGGAATGGCGTCCGTGTAAAAGCCGTACGTATGGCTCTGGAAGGGGAACCCAAGGATTGGCGCTGATGCTCCAAAACTGAGGCCTTCGTAGAGCTTGGTAGGCAGCGTTTGGATCCAGAGCGTCCCACGACCAAGATTGTAGAGCTCCGCCGCGAGTGTCACCTCATCGTTGATGAAAACGTTAACGTTCCAAACCGCGATGCAGACTGCAAGCGATGCGTAAAAGAAGAGCGCAGCCGTTTCATTAGGTAAAACGCGTGTGTAGAGGCGCCGTAGCTTGTTGTTGCTCATCACTTAGCGAGCCGAGCGCTCGGCTTCACGCTCCATGATCGTATCATAGACGCTGATATACCCGTCGACCATGCGATCCACATCAAATCGCTCCGCGCGACTCCTGCACCGCTGCCTTCGAATGCTGTCAACCTCGCCCACTTTGTCGATCGCGTCGCGCACGCCCTTAACGATAAAGCCTGTCTCTCCGTCGATGAGTATCTCCCGCACGCTGCCCTTGTCTGTGGCAATGACGGGCGTGCCACTTGCCAGAGATTCAATTAGGGTAAGACCAAACGGCTCAGCAAAAGAGATCAGGTGCAAGCTGCAATATGCCTGCTTGAAAAGCTCATTTCTCGTTTTTTCGTCCACCGTGCCGAGATACTGTATCTGCTCCCCGTCGATCTCAGGCTTGACGCACGTCTCGAAATAGGCGCTATGCTCGCTCGCGACGAGTCCGGCAATTTTCAGCGTCATTCCGGTTTCTTTTGCCACCTGAATGGCGCGGTGCGTCCCCTTGTCACGCGATATGCGTCCGAAGAACAGAAGATAATCATCGGGGGCGTCGCCATACTCAAAGGAGTCGACGTCGATCCCGTTGTACACGGTGGCAACATAGTTTAGGCCTTCTGCTCGATCGGCGTTGCTGATGGACACGTAATAATTATCCCAGTACTTTCTATACACGGGCAGAATCCGATCTGAAGAGAATCCGTGTATTGTCGTAAGAAGAGGAGTATCGGTGAGCCGTGAGAAGGTCAGCGGATAGAAGTCATAGTGACTGTGAAGAATATCGAATTCGTGCGCTTTTTCGAAGGCGTTTGATATGTGGAGCCATTGATAGACGCCAGCGTCAAGCGATTCATCTTCATAGAATCCATGAGGACACACCCACTCAAGCTTTGCCTTCGTGACAGAGTCGCCGGTTGCGAAGAGCGTAACGTCGTAGCCTCGTTCGACCAAGCCTTCGGTCAGGTAATGGACGACAGTCTCCCAGGGCCCGTAACGGTGTGGCGGGGTTCTCCACGAGATGGGTCCCAACATTCCTATCTTCAATAGGCAACCTCCGCGAGCGCGCTCAGTTGTGAACCAGATACTATCCCCACCAGCAATCTTCGCCTAGCTCGATGCTTTAGGCGCCGCTTTGGCCGCATTCGCGTCGCTTTGTAGCGCCTTCACACTGTCGGTCCGCTCCCACGGCAGATCGAGATCAGCGCGACCAAAATGCCCATAGGCGGCGAGTTGTCGGTAGATCGGACGTCGCAGTCGCAGTGTATTGATGATCCACTCCGGAGTGAGTGCAAAACGGCGCCTGATAATCTCAGAGATTGACGCCTCAGATATGCTGGCCGTGCCGAACGTATTGACGTATATCGCGATAGGTCGAGCTACGCCTATTGCATACGAGACCTGGATCTCGCACTTGTCGGCGAGTCCAGCCGCAACAACGTTTTTCGCGATATACCTAGCCGCGTACGCTGCCGATCGGTCGACCTTTGTCGGGTCCTTCCCCGAAAAAGAACCCCCGCCGTGCCGCGCCATTCCTCCATACGTATCGACGATGATCTTACGCCCCGACATGCCAGCATCGCCCTTGGGGCCTCCGATCACGAACCGACCTGTGGGGTTGACATAAACCTTTGTGTCCTTATCGAGCATATCGGGTGGGACAACCACGTCGATCACTTTGGCCTGAATATCGCATCTGATGGTGTCAAGCTCGACGTCCGGAGCGTGCTGCGAAGATACTATTATCGTGTCGACTCGAACAGGCTTATCGTCAACGTATTCCACCGTCACCTGTGTCTTGCCATCAGGGCCGAGATAGTCTAGTTCTCCCGACTTCCTGACCTCAGTGAGCCTCAGCGCAAGTTTATTAGCAAGCAGGATCGGCATCGGCATCAGCTCCGGAGTTTCATTCGTGGCATAACCGAAGACCATCCCCTGATCGCCCGCGCCGAGTTCGACATCCTCATCTACGTCCGCGGACATCTGCGCGCACTCGAGGTCGACTTCACCGTCACCCACGGCAGTAACCCTGCACTCAAGCGACCTGTTGACCCCTTGAGCAATATCCGGAGACTGTTCTTTGATCGATACAATAATCCCAAAGTTGTCGCAGTCGAAACCGAATCGCGAATCGACGTAGCCTATCTCGCGGATCGTATCACGCACCACGCGTGGTATGTCGACGGCACAACTGGTCGTGATTTCACCGATCACCACCGCGAGCCCCGTAGTCACTGCGACTTCGCACGCGACTCGCGCGTTCTTAGGGTCGCGCTCGATAATCGCGTCCAGTATGGCATCCGAAATCTGGTCGCAGATCTTGTCGGGATGCCCTTCCGTTACTGATTCGGATGTAAACAAAAAACGATTCTCAGACATCGTTCTTCTATTCGCTCCACGATTGACAACCTTTTTACCGGTAGGCCTTTATTATTGGTACCTATATAAAGCGTACGGTTGCCGGAGGTAACTGCAAAGCAGATGAGGAATTTTGCATGAGGAACATAATTAAGGACATAAACCTCGCTGATGCAGGGGAACGACGAATTGAATGGGCTCGCAGGCACATGCCCGTTCTTGAGAATATTAAGAGTGAATTTGCGCGCGAAAAACCACTTAATGGCATTAACATTACTGCGTGTCTTCACGTTACGGTCGAAACCGCGAACCTTATCCGTGTGCTCAGCGCCGGAGGAGCGAATGTCGCCCTCACAGGCTCAAATCCTCTCAGCACACAAGACGACGTCGCCGCTGCTCTCGCAAACGATGGGATCTCGGTATGCGCCTTTCACGGCGAAAGCGACGCTGAGTATCATGCGTGCATAGAAGAGGCACTCAAGATCGGGCCGCATGTCACGCTTGACGACGGCGCGGACGTTATCGCCACGGTCCACAATGATCATCCCGAATACCTCAGCGCGGTGATAGGCGGCTGCGAAGAGACGACAACGGGCGTCATCAGGTTGAGGGCAATGGCGGCAGAAGGCGCGCTCAAATATCCTGTGATCGCCGTCAACGATGCCGAAACCAAGATGATGTTTGACAACCGGTACGGGACGGGACAAAGCAGCCTTCACGGCATCATGAATGCGACAAATTTCTTGTTTGCCGGAAAAGTCGTAGTCGTCGTCGGCTATGGGTGGTGTGGCCGAGGCGTCGCAGCGCGCGCAAAAGGCCTCGGCTCGAACGTGGTTATTGTCGAGGTCGAACCACGAAAAGCCCTTGAGGCGGCAATGGACGGCTTCAGAGTGATGCCGATGCGCGATGCAGCGCGGATCGGAGATCTCTTCATCACGGTCACCGGCGACGTGTCAGTAATTCGAGGGGAGCACTTCGAGGTTATGAAAGACCAGGCTATCGTCTGCAATTCAGGACACTTCAACGTAGAACTCGATCTGGAAGCGCTCAAGGGGATGGCGACAAGCACGACGAATGTCAAAGAGAACGTGGATGAGTATAGAATGCCCGATGGCAGGACGCTCTATGTGCTTGCAGAGGGGAGGCTGATCAACCTCGCAGCGGCTTTCGGGCACCCACCCGAGGTTATGGACATGAGTTTCGCGAACCAGGCACTGTGCGTTAAATACGTCGTCGAAAATCACGCGCATCTGAGCAACTCGGTGCACAGTGTGCCGATGACAATAGACAAACGGGTAGCTATACTGAAGCTTAGTGCGATCGGTATTGAGATTGAGCGACTCACCCCGCAGCAGGAGGCGTACCTCCACTCGTGGACGCTCGGAACGTAGCTCATCTGTGCGCACGTTGCTTTAGGGGAGAGGTTCGAATGCAAGAAACTTTACCGATGACCGCGATCGATGACTATGTAAAAGACGTATTTGGAAGCGACGCGAACGTCGTGGAGGTCAGCGAACTTGGTCACCCAACCGAGGAGCTTAAAGGCTTTGGTTATGGAAGGCCCTACCAGATTACGTTTTCGCTCGACGGCGTGCTCAAATCCGTTGTGCTTTCGTCAATGCGACGTGAGGGCGGCTTTGGTCACGATCACTTCTCTGACCGGGCCCAGATACTTATCTGGCAGCACGCCACCTTTGGCTTACTCCCTCGGCACGTTCGCGCTTTCGACGTGGGCTACTTCACCCGTGACGGAAGGATGCGATCTGCCCGAGACGCCGACGAGTACTTCATCCTGATGGATCTGGTCACGGGAACCGAGTACTTCCTCGACCTTAATACCATTAGCGACTCGGGCACGCTCACCGATCTCGACGTGGCCCGAGCGGAAGCGCTCTCAAATTACCTCGTCGCTACACACGCCGTGAAACGCGATGAACCCGTTCTTTACACGCGCCGCATACGCGAGCTCATAGGTCACGGCGAGCTTATTATGGGCCTGATCGATAGCTACCCGAATAACTTCGACGCATTTTCGCAAGATGATTTCCGCCTGCTCGAAAAGCGCTGCATTGACTGGCGATATGCGCTAAAAGATCGCGCGCATCGACTCTGCGTGGTCCACGGCGATTATCACCCGTGGAACATCATGTTCAGAGACGGTACCGATTTTACTGTTCTCGACAGGAGCCGCGGAGAATTCGGAGAAGCCGCCGATGACGTGACGTCGTTAAGCGTGAACTATCTCTTTTATTCAATCCAGAAGTACGGGAAGCTTACAAGAGAGTTCAAGACGCTGTTTGACTCGTTCATACGAAACTACCTGCAGGAGACGCAAGATCACGAACTCCTTGAGGTTATACAACCATTCTATGCTTTCAGAGGGCTTGTTGTGGCAAGCCCCATATGGTATCCGAACATCGATCAGCAGGTGCGACAGAGGCTGTTCAACTTCGTGCGAAACGTGCTTGAAGCCGAAACGTTCGACTATAAGAACGTCAACGCGCTCTTAAAAGATTGATCCTATAGGGTGACGCTTGACAATGGCCTGGGCTATTTGGATTACTGGACTTCCCGGAAGCGGCAAAACCTCTATTGCACGAGAAGTTGCCGACGGCCTCAAGGACGAAAGGCTGAAAACACTGCAACTTGACGAGATTAGGATTATCGTTACTCCCCAGCCGACGTATTCAGAGCAAGAACGCGATATCGTCTACGCGTTTCTCGCGTACACGGCGAAGGTACTTACCGAGTGTGGGGTAAACGTTATCATTGACGCGACCGCAAACCGAAAACGCTATCGCGATCTCGCCCGTCGACTCATACCCCGTTTCGCCGAAGTTTATGTCAGCTGTTCGCTTGACACGTGCGTGCAGCGCGAGGCACATCGGGTGACAGAGTTCACACCATCGGGCATTTATGAGAAATCGCACACAAGAGAGGCCGCCGTGCCTGGGGTGAACGTAGCATTCGAGAAGACCGAAGACCCGGAATTGACCATAGACAGCGAGCGCGTTGCGCCGACCGATGCAGCCGAAGTTATCGTAAAGGAGATAAGGCGACTTTTTGATGGAACTTGATAGCATCGTGGCCATGGCTACGCGAGCAATGGAGTCCGTGCTTGCGTTCGTCAAAACGGAGACAGAGTTCTCCGCGATAACAAAGCAGAAAGAGCGCGACGTGACGCGGAGGTTCGATCTCGTTGCTGAGCAAACGCTGCAAGAAGAGCTGCTCGCCAGAGAGATCAGCGCGCGGATTGTCTCAGAAGAGTGGGGCGACCACACCATTGGAGACGACCCGCAGTGCACGTTCATCTTCGATCCGGTCGACGGATCCACCAACGTCGCTATCGGTTTTCCGTACTTCTGCTCGTCGCTCGCCTATGCACCGAAAATCGACGACGTCACCTTGAGTGATGTCACCATGGGCGCAGTAGTCACAAACTCCTTAGACGCATATGCCGCCAAACGAGGCGACGGCGCGCGCTTCAACACGACACCGCTCGAGACGAAAAAATCCCCTAGGCCTAGGAAGCCCGTGGTCGCTGGATACGCTTATGGGGTATCGCGCATTCCGCGCGGACTCATCGAGCTCGAAAAGCGCAGCATCGTGCGGATTTTCGGAAGCATTGCTTACGACCTGTGTCAGGTCGCCTCGGGAACGCTCGACGCAGTCGTTGACACGAGAGATCGCCTAAGCAGTTACGACATTGCCGCCGCGCAGCTCATCGTACGCGAGTCGCACGGATTCGTCACGACGGGTGATGGCAGCCCACTAGATGTCCCAATCACCGCCACTAATCTATCCCTCGTTTGTTCCATAGACCCAACGCTGCACGACACAATCGTGCAGACGTTGCGCCAATTCTCATAGGATGGATTGCCCCGACCCCACAACGACACATCTTGATTGGTCAAGCCTTCTGCCTCTAGTTTTGTCAAACTGAAGGCAGGCCGCCAAGATTTCCCGACGCCAGAGACTGCGTCGTCGCTGACGCAAAGCTCAATAAGACCTCTGCGCTTACTCAAGACAGCAACAGCCGTTGCATATCTCAACAAAAACTATGGTCTTGGAAGAAAAGCAGATTTGAACTTCTGAGGTCAGGTTCCGTTTCCCCCCAGACTAAAGGGCGTACAAAAATCGGTACCGTGTTGACTCGCTAGAATATAAACCTGACTTGAAACAGAGTCTTGGGTGTGGCGTCACAGTTAATGAGGTCGCTATCATGACGGTTCGCGGCTACATCCGCGACTTTCCGCACAGCGCCCCAAACCAAAAACACACCGTAGCTCTACGCGCTCGATTATTACGTCTTTTCGTAACACGCCCACATCTTGAAAAAATCGGTCCTAGTAATTTTCAGCTCGTGAATGATGCTATGCAGCAACCCCTTAGGAAGCTCGCGATGAGCGTGTATCGGTATCGTGGTTGCCGGACCGCCCTCAGAAACTAGTCGAACGTGTGAACCTCGCGTGCGAGTGACGCGATAACCTAAGGACTCTAGGAACTTGACGAGTTCGCTGCCGCTCACCGACGGAAACTTCTCGATGTGTGCCGCGGCGGCGCCCTTTTGCTCGCAGCTCGGGATCGGCTTCAGTTCCGTCCCTCCTCCTCAAGCTCCGCCTCGCAGAGCTGAATGCACTCCTTGATGTTATCCAGTGCCTCTTCGAGTGTTGTGCCGTATGAGTGACAGCCTTTTAAGGTCGGACATGTTGCGATGTAGTAACCGGCATCATCTCTTCTTATAACGATCTGGCATTCCTCCATTAACTGCCACCCCTAAAAGGGCTTCTCGTGCACGTATAATAATGCTTGCACTAGCGATGGATATTCTCGCGAAAGCTGGTGAGTTTGACTCCGGTTCCATCGAAGCGAGACTTGATAGGCATTAAAGAAAAGCTTCGTCATTGAGTGCACCGTTGAGCTCCGACGAGGAGGCAACAAAGGCTTAAGTCTGCAGACACTCCTTTCTGAATAGGTCATCCGGCCGTGTTTTGCACGGTCAGAAATATGACGTGGACGCGCTGTTGTGTTAATTGAAGGCCACGACAATCAGAAGCTCAGCCGAGTCGGTGCGCGGATCAAGTCTCGCGTAAATCAAGCGAGCGATGCTGCTGACGCAGAGAGAGTGGGTTCTTCTCAGTTCACTCCCGCACTATTCTACGCCAAAGACCACGACGACTCTGCGCAAGCACTTGCGCTCAAGCGAGCTTTAATCGAAAAGCACGACGGGAAAGCGCTCGAAGAGGTGACTCCTGGAACCGAACTCGTCACTGAGCGCGGGACGTGTTACCGCGTAGACACGGAAGAGAGGGTACGTATACATACGATACCTCAAAAGAGAGCCGAAGAGAGCCTATTAGCAGATTTTAAGCTCCTCCACGGCGTTAGAGAGACGACCGAGCGCGCCTTGAAGGAGCGTGGCTACCGCAACATCGCTGATCTCGTCGAGCACGACCGCTTTGGCGCGCAGGCGCTCAGCTTCTTAAAGCTTGTCGAAACGCGCGACACGGGTGAATTGATCGAATGGGTTGGAAGAAGGTTTCCGAGATCCGATCCGCTCGCACTGCACGCCTCAGGCTTTCACACGCCAGACCAGTTGCTTTTTGTGGATCTCGAGACGCTAGGGCTCTTCTCTAGCCCAATCATAATCATAGGAGTTGCAGAGGCGGTCGACGAGACCCTGACCGTCCGCCAGTACGTTTCAAGAAACGTAGGCGAAGAACCGGCGGCACTGGCAGCGCTGCTTTCGCACGTTAACTCAAGCACTGCTCTTGTAACGTTCAACGGGAGGGCTTTTGACGTTCCTTTCCTTGAACAGCGCCTCGCTTACTACCAGATCCACGGCAATCTACAGAGGGCTCACTTCGATATGCTCCACTTCGCGCGACGAAGGTGGCGAGGACTGACCCCTGACTTCAAGCTGGCCTCGTTGGAAAAATACGTGCTATGCGCTCGTCAATCAGATATTCCTAGCGCGCTAGTGCCGGAGTTCTATGAGACCTATCTACGCACTCAAAACGCCGGACCGTTACTCGCGATTATCGACCATAACAGACAGGATCTAATCGCGCTGGCGCACATTTTCTCCAAGATTTGTGAGGGGTAAGTATATCTGTCGAGACTGTTCTGCGAATCCTGCAAAGCGACCCAATGTTCAGCCGGAAGGTTGCACACACCGAAGTGTTGTCTGCCCGAGAACCGATCTTCGCTGAAACGGCCGAAGAGATCGCGCCAAAGGTCCAAGCCTACCTGCGCAAAAAGGGCATTCGGCTGTACCGTCACCAAATTGAAGCGCGTGTTGCGTTGCGCGAAGGCAAAGATGTAGTTATCGCAACCCCCACCGCTTCTGGCAAGACGCTCGCGTTCAACGTACCAATTTTTGAGGAGCTCGACCGCGAGCATAACGCGACTGCGCTCTACATCTATCCAACGAAAGCGCTCTCGAATGATCAGCTAAAGGTGCTTCAAGAGCTCGAGCTGATTAGCGCCGTTCGTGTCAATCCGAGCATTTATGACGGGGACACGCCATCGCATACGCGACCAAAGATTCGAACGAGTGCGAGGATCGTGATCAGTAACCCGTACGAACTCCATCACGTCTTACCTTGGCACTACAAATGGCAACGATTTCTGGCGAACTTGAAGTTCATTGTCATTGACGAGGCACATGTGTATCGAGGAGTCTTTGGATCGAACGTCGCCCTTTTGATAAGGCGCCTACAGCGACTTTGCTCGTATTACGGATCCGAGCCGCAGTTTGTCATCTCCACTGCGACCCTTGCAAATCCGGTTGAATTTGGCGAGAACCTCACCGGAAGAACCTTCACCCTCATATCTGAAGATGGATCCCCAAGAGGGCGCAAATATTTCGTCCTGTATAACCCGTACGCTGACGGCATAGGGAAACGGTCCGCCCATCAGGAAGCCAAAGACTTGTTCCTACTCTTTATCCGCAACCAGCTGCAGACACTCTGTTTCGCACCGTCGCGAAAGATGGCAGAACTCATCGCCCTTTGGGCAAAAAATGAGGCGAAAGAATCGACACCGTTGCTCGCCGACCGGATTGCAGCCTATCGGGCCGGCTACTTGCCATCGACAAGGCGGCGGATCGAAGAAGACTTAAGAAGCGGTCGCTTGGCAGGCGTAACGTCTACGAATGCACTGGAGCTCGGCATTGACATCGGTAGCTTAGACGCTGTCATCATGGCAGGGTATCCCGGCACGATCATTTCGACGTGGCAACAAGCGGGGAGAGCAGGCCGCGGGCAGGGCGAGTCGCTCGCGACCCTGGTCGGATTTCACGACCCGCTCGACCAGTACTTTATGAAGCATCCTAGCGCGCTGTTCGGAGGGTCGCACGAGCACGCCATTATCGATCTATCGAACGAGTATATTGCCCTCGGACACGTTATGTGCGCGGCTGCCGAGTTGCCGCTTCGCCTACCTCGCGACGCAGCGTACTTTCCCGTTCTCCTCTCAGAATCGCTTGAGGAGCTGCAGCGCCAAGGCCTAGCCAAAGACACTCCGAATGGGTGGGTGTACTCAGGCAGGGGCAGGGCCACAGAGGCGGTCCCTCTGAACGCGCTCTCCCCCCAGACATTCAAAGTTCTCTGCGAGGGTCGGCTCCTCGAAACGCTCGACAAGACTCGCGCATATCGAGAGGCTCACGCGGGGGCCGTGCTGCTTCACGAAGGTGAGACCTATGTCGTCGAGCAGCTCGACTTGACCAACCGCATCATTTCCGTGAGCAAGAAAAACGTAGATTACCACACAGTACCGATGAAAACCGTTGATCTTCGGATCGTCAAAGAGCTCGAAAAAAAGCCTGACGGTGCGCTCGTGGTATCATTCGGCATCGTCGAAGTCGTTGAGCAGTACGTTGGATACAAGACGCTCCGGTACGATCAAATCGTGGGAATCGAGAGCCTTGATTTGCCGCCGCTCCGCTTCACCACGACGGCGCTGTGGTTCAGCGTCCCGGATGAGGCCGTCACGCAGGTAGAGAATAAGGAACTCGACATCGGCGGCGGTCTGCACGGCGCAGAGCACGCGCTGATCGCCATGATGCCGCTGCACGTTATGTGCGATAGGTGGGACATCGGTGGCGTTTCGACCACGTGCCATCCAGATACCGCTGCTCCAACGATCTTCATCTATGACGGTTTTGAGGGTGGGATCGGTCTGGCCGAAAAAGCCGTAGAGCTGATTGCCGAAATTATCACCGTCACCCGCGAGCTTGTCACAGGGTGCTCCTGTGACGTCGGATGCCCAGCGTGTATCTACTCCCCGAAATGCGGAAATGACAACAAGCCACTCGACAAGCAGGCCGCAATCGTCGTGCTGGAACAGCTTGCAAAGATGGTATCCCCCATTTCTAATAGATAAGCTCTGAACTGTCCTCCGGTGTTCGACTCAAAGCAGCTCTTGTCGCATCTGGCTGATCGCGTTGCAGCTTCCCACATATTCTGGTCAACCCCTGTGAGAGGCAAGCTCCGTGGCAGATAGGAAGATACCTGGTCGTGCGTTGCGCACTCTTGTGCCAGGCGTGCAAGCTACAAACAGTTAATACGATGCAAAACAGATCGGGTG
>Ga0182010_10000309_pt1 | contig 28056 bp, 24 predicted proteins | sample 611E1MmetaG_FD_120488 | JGI IMG/M metagenome (GOLD analysis project Ga0182010, IMG submission 120488) | Permafrost microbial communities from Stordalen Mire, Sweden - 611E1M metaG | ecosystem: Environmental > Terrestrial > Soil > Wetlands > Permafrost | place: Sweden: Stordalen | collected... | reverse complement strand
TTGTGCCGCACGTCGACGATGAGCCCCGCCCGGTCGAACACGGGGTAGAAGTCGCGCGCCCACTCGGCGTAGTCGCCCCCACCCATGGCCCGCAGGTGGACGTACCCGATATGGCCGTGCCCCAGCTCCTCGACGCGCGTCAGGCGCGTGTACTCCCACTCGTCGTAGCGCAGGCCGGTCTCTCGGTCGGGCGTGATGGGGGTGACGATGACGTCGCGGGCGGCGCCTGGAGGTGCAGGCCGGACGCGCAGCAAGACCTGGCGGTCGGCCGTGTCGCGCAGGAGGATCGCCGCGTCGGGTACCGACAGCGCAGGCACTCCGTTGATCGCTTCGATGACGTCGCCCTCGTGGACGTCCACGCCGGGCCGGGCGAGCGGGGCGAGGCGGTCGGGGTAGTCCGGGTCGGAACGGTAGATGTGGGCGACACGCAGGCCGCCGGCCTTCTCGTCGCGCGCGAGCTGGGCCCCGAGCGAGGCGGGCGCTATCGAGTCCTTGCCCTTCCTCAGGTCGCCTCCGCGAACGAAGATGTGGAGGGCCGACAGCTCCCCGACCATCTGCGAGAGGAGGTCGGAAAGCTCCGCGCGGTCCGAGACGCGGTCCACGAGCGGCTGGTACTTGGCGAGCATCCCCGGCCAGTCAACGCCGTTCATCCTGCGGTCGTAGAAGTAGTCGCGCTCGAGCCCCCAGGCCTCGCGGAACATCTGTCGGAACTCCTCCCGGGGCTGGATCGGGAAGCGCCACGCCTTGAGGTTGACGGCCGCGTCCGCCGGCTCCACCTTGTCCGCCGACGCGTCGAACACCGCAAGCGCGTCCTCCTTGCGGATCATCAGCTTCTTTCCGTCCGCCGACAGCTCGTACGACCTGACGTCCTCGAACAGGGTCTTGGGCTTGGGATCCTTGTTGGTGATCGGGAACGCGAGCAGCTTGGCCTTCCCCTCGTCGCCGACGTCATGAGAGAGGAAATAGAGGCGCTCCGCACCTGCCGACAGCGCCTCGTAGTCACCCGGGCCCACCGGCACTTCGAAGACTCGCGTTGCGAGCCCCTCTCGCTGGATGGTGACCGCAGGCGCCGGCTTCGCCATCTCCTTCTTGCCCTCGTCTTTCTTCTCGGAGGCCTCGGGCTGGAGTTCGTCGCCGGGCTGGAACGGGAACCGCAGGCCTGGTGCGAGCGCGACCGCATACAACTTGGTCGGCTTCGCGAAGTACGGCTCCGGCTGGCGGAGCCCCCAGGGGCTCGCCACCACCGACTCCAGGTGGCGGTCGGAGAGGAAGTAGATCCACTTGCTGTCCGGGCTCCACGCCGGCGACGTGCTGTCGGTGCGGTCGTCCGTAAGCGCCGTGATCGTCTTGTCCGTCACGTTGTACAGCATGATCTGGCTGAAGGTGTTTGCGGCCGGAGCCACGTAGGCCAGCCACGTGCTGTCGGGGGACCATGCAAGGTCGGAAACCCCCCCGCGTTGCGATGTGGCCACCTTGACGGCGCGCTTCTCCGGGATGTTGTAGAGCGACAATACGAAGTTCTTGTCGTACGACGCAATCCAGGCGCCATCCGGGGACGGGACCCCGTCGAAGCGGAGCACGGTGCCGTCGCGTGTCAGCTGCTCGGGCGCGCCGACGCCGTTGGCCGGCAGACGCCACCATTCGACCTCGCCGCTCTCGTCGGAGAGCGCGACAAGCGACTTCCCGTCCGGCAGGAAGCGGGCCTGCCTGTAGCGGACGCCGGAGCTTCTGGTGACCTCGACGAGACGGCCCTGCAGGACGGGTGCGACGAAAACCTGACCGCGGGCGGTCAGCGCGACGCGATCGCCTCTGGGCGAGAGATGAGATGCGCTGAGGTAGTCCATCGGTTTGTCGACCCAGCGTTCGCGAAGCTGGTCGAAGTCGGTGGCGAGCGAGATCGGCACGGTGCTGTCGTGATCCGCCCCGACGTTGTAGAGGTGGATGTCCGCTCCGAGCTGGTAGACGATCCGACCGGCGTCCAGGGCAGGGGACTTCACGTCCAGTCCCACGTGGTGCGTGTGCTGCTTGAGGTCGGCCCCGCGCTCGTCCATGGACCAGAGGTTCATCGTGCCGTCGCGGTCGCTTGCGAAGTACACCCGGCCCTTCCACCACATCGGGTTCTTGCTGGTACCGGTGAAGTCGGCGGTCAGCGGGATCGCCTCGGCGCCTCCCTCGACGAACGCCCAGACGTTCTGGGCTGTTCCTCCACGGTACCGCTTCGTGTGGCTGCCCTGGAACGGAAGCCGCGTGAAGAACAGCGTCTTGCCGTCCGGGTCGTAGCAACCATCGCTGGCCTGCGCCAGCGGGAGAAGCCGATGAGCCCCGCTGCGGACGTCGAGCGCGACCAGTTGCTCACTCGGCAGCGTGGAGTAGTGGCGCGTCGCGTAGAGCACCCGGCCGTCAGGGGTCCAGCCCGCGACCAAGGCATCGCCGCCCTCCCACGTCCGGCGGGTCGGGAGGCCGCCTGCCAGGGGCATGGTGAAGACCTCGGTCGGGCCTTCATACGAAGCCGAGAATGCGATCATCGTCCCATCCGGGGAGATTGCGGCATGGCTCTCCTCTCCCGGGTGTGTCGTCAGCCGCTGTGCCGCTCCGCCCGATGCTGCGACCATCCAGAGGTCGCCCTCGGCGGTGAAGACGACCACATCCTCGTGGATGGTCGGGAACCTGTAGTAGCCCCTGGGCGGCCCGGTCTCCGCGAGCAGGGGCACGGCCACGAGCGAAAGCACGAAGAGAAACACGCGTCTCATCGGGTGCCCTCCACGAGCCCTACGATACCCCGGCCCGGTTGACAGTGCGAACGAATCGCATTTCGTCATCCGGCCGTCGTGTGCTAGCCTCATCCTTTCGCGGCCCATGCAGGAGCCGGGCGGCGGATGCGGCGGACCGCCGGCGTCGACTTCGACGCCAGCGTGTCGATGTGCGAGGAGGGGACCTTGGCCTATAACCGCGGGGCCTCGATTGCCAAGCGCGAGCGTGAGCGTGCGCGGCAGCAGCGGCAGAAGGAGAAGGCTGAACGGCGCGTCCAGCGCGCTACTGAGAAGCTCGAACGGCCTGCGTCCGAAAGCGACGTAGATCCGGACATTGCGGGGATCGTGCCTGGGCCGCAGCCGCCCCAACCAGAAGGCGAATGAGCCCCGCCCAAGGGCCGTCGGCCCTGGGCCTCGCAGCGAGTTTTGGATTTGATGTCAGTCGAGGGCGTGGGAGACGCCCCTCAGGTGGCGGCCGATGAACTCCTCGACATCTTCCCGGTCGCTTGAAAAGACCTCCAGGAACTCGACTCCGAGCTGGCTCGTCGTTCCTCCCGTTGTCTTGCCAGTCTCGCTGGTCTCACTGCGGCGCACGCCTTGCAGGTGCCACGACAGCGCGGTGCCCGACGGACGCAACTGCTTGGTGTCACCGCGGCGGATCGAGAGCGAGTAGTTACGGCCGGCGCGCACTTGAGCGGCGATCTCGGCCGCCATCCCGGTCTGGCCCCTGGGCCTGCCTTTAGTGGATCGTCGGCCCGCCGGAGTCGTCGTTGCGCCGTATCACCCGCAGTCCGCGACGCTTCGCCATACGATCGAGTTTTCGGGTGATTCGCCGCCGCCGCCACTCGAGCCATCGTGCGCGGAGGCGGTGGCTGGAGAACGAGCGCGACAAGGCCACAACGGCGGTGCCGGTTCCGGCGCAGATGCCGGCGAAGCCTGCCAGGTCCTTGCTGCCGAGGTAGGCCACGAACGCAAGGAGGATCGCGAGCCAGAGGCACCAGCGAGCCTTGAGCGGCAGCACGAAGAAGAGCAGGATCGTGGCGTCTCCTGCCAGGGTCGCGAACGCTGCGACCAGGACCGCGATCAGGATCCGCTGACCCTGCATGAGCTGGAACGGGATGGCGGTAGGACTCGCACCCATGGCCGCGCCGGCGCCGAGCTGCACCAGGATCGCAAACGCCGCCGAGACCACCACGGAGGACGCCAGGATGGCCCAGAAACGGCGGCGGCCAAGCCTTGTCCGAACGTCCTGTCCAAACCAGAAGACGATCAGCAGCTCGAGCAGGATCCACGGGCTCGGACCACCGAAACCGACCAGTGCGTAGGTTGCCATCTGCCAGAGGTAGCCGAGGCGCCAGACCGCGGGCGTGAGACGCAGCAGGGCGGGCACGATCGCGGTTGCCTCGAAGAACTGCAGCGCGTACGTCACGAACAGGACGGCGAGCAACACGGCCAGGTCAGGCGACGGACGGGCGCCCGGTAGTCCGAAGTTGCCGATAGCGCCCTGCCCGCGGTACGGTCGGCTCTCCCTCACGCTCCCTCCCCGAGGATCCCATCTTTCCCGATCCGGGGCGCCGATGCAACCTCGAGTACCGCGAGGGGGCCGTGGGGAACTACTGTCATGGCGAGGAGCCGCGAAGCGGCGACGCGGCGAACCCGCGGAAGTTGGCGAGACTGCTTCGTTGACCTGTCCCGCGACGGCGGGATTCGCTCCTCGCAGTGACATGTGGGCGGGGACGGGACGGCTTCGACCCCTCCGGGGCCTCGCAGTCATTCCAATACGGCGGACGGCGATTGGTATCAGGCCTACGGGGCCCAGTCCCGGCCGCTCGGGGCGCGGTGCTTCGTGTGAGGTGCGTCACTTTCCCGGGGTGGCGAGTGGGGTCATCCTTTCTTTATAGAGGGGGCCCATGGTCGAATCGGGCGCCGTGAACTGGTACACAGTCCTTCCGGTTGGTCTCGATCCCGAGTCTCGGGAGAGAGTGTGCGATGCGCTCGCACCCCTGGAGGCGGTGGTAACCGTGGGCGCGGACGACTGGTCCGAGGCGCTCGAGCTCGCCTCGGCCGGCCACTACGATGGCCTGGTGGTCGCGTACCCCCTAGGTGACGCTCCGATGGTCGGGTTCCTTGCCAGCCTCCGGCGGCCTGCGTGCCCATGCCGCAATTCGGCGGTCGTGCTGCTCACCGAGGACTGCGCGAAGGCGGAGGCGGAGACCTATCTCGGGCGCGGGGCCAACAAGGTTCTGACGTGGGGGGAGGCGCCGCTTCGGCTGCCTGGCGTTCTTGAGGATCTTCTCCAAGTTGCCCCCCGGCTCCCTATCGAGTTGCCTGTCCGCGTCATGCCGGTCGCCGAAGGGCGCGGAGAGTCTGTCGGGTGCCGCACGGTGAACATATCCTCCTCCGGCATGCTGCTCAGGGTGACGGAAGCGTATCAGCCGGGTACGATCCTCGTCTTCGAGATGGGGCTGCCCGGCTCGACGCTTCCCGTGGTCGGGCACGCGAAAGTCGTGCGCCGCACCTCGGTGAGGCGGGAGCCTTTCGCCGGGGTGGGCGTCACGTTCGCCGGCCTGCACGACGGCGCCAGGGCGCGGCTGACGACATTTCTGCAGCGCGCGAACGCATAGCAGTGCCTTCCGGGCATGTCTTTTGCCGGCGATCCCCTGACGAACCATCCGTGTGTCGTTGCTGCCGCGGTAAACTGGTCGCGAAGGGAATTGAGCCATGAGTGAAGGCAGGAAGCCTGGCTCTCGACATCAAGCCGGCATGAACAGGCGTGAGCTGCTCCAGGCCGGATTGACGGGCTCCCTCGCCGTGGCCGCCGGCGCAGCGGTGCCGGCGACGCTCCGGGCGGAACCCGATTCGACGGTACCGCGCGTCGCACCGTTTGAGCTCGAAGAGGCAACGATCGCCCAGCTCCAGGCCGAGATGAGCGCCGGCAAGAGAAGCGCCCGCTCGCTGGTCGAAGCGTACCTCGCGCGGATCGACGCGTTGGACGGGAGCCTCAAGTCTGTGATCGAGGTCAACCCGGATGCCCTCGCGGCTGCAGCCTCCCTCGATGCGGAGCGCAACTCCACGGGTCCTCGCGGGCCGCTGCACGGCGTTCCGGTCCTGATCAAGGACAACATCGCCACCGCGGACCGCATGGCGACGACCGCGGGGTCGTTGGCGCTCGTCGGCGCCAAGGCGCCTCGGGACTCCTTCGTCGCCGAGCGGCTGCGCGCCGCTGGCGCGGTGATCATCGGCAAGACCAACCTCTCGGAGTGGGCGAACTTCCGTTCCTCGAAGGCATCGAGCGGGTGGAGCGGGCGCGGAGGTCAGTGCCACAACCCCTACGCCCTCGACCGCAGTCCCTGTGGGTCGAGCTCGGGCACCGGGGCGGCCGTGGCCGCGAACCTGGCCACGGTTGGCGTAGGGACGGAAACCGACGGCTCGATCGTCTGCCCCTCGGGTGCCAGCTCGCTGGTGGGGATCAAGCCGACGGTCGGTCTCGTGAGCCGGTCCGGGATCGTTCCGATCTCCCACACGCAGGACACCGCCGGGCCGATGGCCCGCACGGTCGCCGATGCGGCGGCGCTCTTGAACGTCCTTGTCGGCGCGGACCCCGCTGACGGCGCGACTGCCGCGAGCCGCGGCAAGGTGGCGGCTGACTACACCTCGTTCCTCGACGCGAACGGCCTCAAAGGCGCGCGGATCGGGGTTGCGCGGGCCAAGTTCTTCGGCTACAGCCCGGAAACGGACGAGCTGGCCGAAGAGGCGATCAAGGACTTGAGACGGCTGGGCGCCGTGATCGTGGATCCGGCGGACATCCCTCACGCCGGGGACTTCGACGACGCCGAGTTCGAGGTGCTGTTATACGAGTTCAAGGCGAACCTCAACGCCTACCTCGCCGAGTGGGCGCCCGGGGCTGGAGTCCGCACCCTCGCCGACGTCATCGCGTTCAACGAGAAGGACCGCGACCGCGAGATGACGTACTTCCGCCAGGACACCATGGAGAAGGCGCAGAAGAAAGGGCCGCTGACCGACAAGGCGTACCTCAAGGCCCTCAAGAGGTGCCGGGAGCTCTCTCGCGCCAAGGGACTCGACGCGGTGATGAGCGGGCACCGCCTCGACGCGATCGTTGCGCCGACCGGCTCACCGCCCTGGACGATCGACCTCATCGACGGCGATCACTTCCTCGGCGCCAGCTCCACGCCCGCGGCGGTTGCCGGCTACCCCAGCATCACAGTGCCGGCAGGGTACGTGTTCGGCCTGCCGGTGGGGCTCACGTTCATCGGAGGGCCGTGGTCGGAGGGGATGCTGATCCGCCTGGCCTATTCCTTCGAGCAGGCAACGAAGCACCGCCGTCCGCCGCGACTCCTGCCCACCGCCGAGCTGTCGGTCAAGTGAGGCACTATGGCCGCAGTGCGGACCTGCAGCAACGGGTATGACGACAGCTACCGATAGAAGTTGCTCCTGCTATTGAGACTGATCGTCGGTCGTTGTCAGTTGTCCCGCGTCGTGCCGCGGGCGCCGCTCCTCGGATTGACAAGGCCGGTCGCGGGCGGTTCGCTACTTCTCCGGCTCGGCTTTGGAGAGCTTCGCGAGCTGCTCTCGGGTCAGCGGGGCGCAGGTGCCGGAGAAGTGCAGCACCGGTGGAGCCGCGTCCGCGAGCGGTGTCCATTTCCCATCCGTCAGCGTGAGGAAGGGGAGCTGCCACGCTAGCGGGTCGACGACGGGGATCACCCCCTTTACGTTGGTGACCTTGCCATCCGCCCACGTCACGGGGGCAAACGTCCCGGCGGCGATGCCGCGGACGATCGCGGAATCGTGGCAGTCTGCGCACGCCCGTCCCTGCTTGGCGATCGAGTGCGAAAACGTCGGAGCGAAGGTGATCATGGTCTTGCTCCGGTAGATGCATGTCAGGAGGTTGGCCGTGGTCACGCGTCCGCCGTGGTTGACGAGGAACAGCATCCCCTCGAGTGGCATCTTGACGCCCTTGGTGCCCTGCACCCTGGCGACGTGGCAGTTGATGCACGTTCCGACCTTCGCGGTGTGGCAGGCGCCGCAGGCGAGTTTGGTGCGATGGATCGTGTGGCTCGCGGAGTTCGAGATCTCGGAATGGCACTTCTCGCAGCGGGTGTCGAGCACACCCGGTTGCATATAGCTGTCGTACGCGACGCCGTCCCCGTGGACCTCCCGCGTACTATGGCAGCTCATGCACTTCATGCCTTTCCGAGCATGCACGTCGGGATCGTCCTTCTCCGGCGTGCCGTGACACCCCTCACACGCGGCCTGGGCGACCGCCGGGTCAAGCGAGTACGTCGCCTTGCCCCCGATGTTCTTCCGGTGGCACATGTCGCAGGTGGTCGCATGGCACTTGGCCTTCACGCATCCCACCTCGGAGGCCGAAAGGCCGGTGATCTGCTCGAGACCGCCCTGCTCCTTCGAGTAGACGAATTCGATCCCTCGGTTGGTGAAATGGAGGCTCTTCGAGTAGAAGCTCTCGTCCGGTGGGTCGGTGGGTGGAACGCTCTGAGCCGATGCACCCATGGCTGCCAGAAGCAGGCACGCCGCTGCGCCAAGAGTGAGGTGATGTCGCGCCATGATCGTTCCCTCCGTGTCTCGATCGACGCCTGGCTGGATTCCGGGCGTTGCAAGATCTCCGCACGTCCTGAGAGAGCCCTTCCCAGCGCTCATTCTACGCGGGTCTCCTGATGAGGTTGCAGGAGAGCTGACGCTGTGGCCGGCGATGAGAGACGGCGTCCCAGTCGGTAACTACCGCTTGACGAGGACGGCGGTCCGGCCCCAGAAACCCGGGAGGTCTCCGGAGGCGCGGAATCCGGCGCGCTGGGCTGTTGCCACGGAGGCTCCGAAGTCGGCCTCGGAGACGTGCCCCTTGGGCTCCGCCAGCAGGAGCGAGCCGCCCGGCTTGAGCGCGGCGTGGATCTCGCCGAAGAAGCCGGCGGGGTCGGGCAATTCGTGAACGACGTACAGGGCGAGGGCGACGTCAGCAAGCCCGTCCAGATCGGCGACTCCGAGCGTGGCGGGTTCGGCTCTCCGGGTTTCGATCCGGTCCCGAAGACCGGCTCGGCTCGCGCGGCGTTCCAGGCTGGCCAGCATCTTGGGCTGGAGATCGACCGCCACCACCCGGCCTTCAGGCCCGACCAGACGGGCCACCGCGAGCGTGAAGAAACCCATGCCGGGTCCGGGCTCGAGCACCACCATCCCTTCGCGCACGAAGGGCGCGAGGGCCTTGCTCGGGTTCTCGCGCAGCTTCCGAAGAGGGCTCACCAGCCAGTACCCGAGCCACCAGGGACAAATTCTGTGTGCCATGCTCGCGCTCCTCCGGCGGCCGCACAGCAGGCCGCTCGGTCAAGGGTACGCCGGCCGACGGTGCGGATTTCGTTCATCGATCCGATCCAGAACGAGACGTCGAAGCGGCAGCTCAGGAGTGGAGATCGGGTTTGACAGCCCGATCGCGCAAGCCCTAGCATTCGGTGTGAGGCTCCTCCCCCGACAGCAGGTTCCCGCCGATCTGGTCTCGGATGGGGCCTACACCCCGAGCCACCGGGGGAGGGCGTACCGGCGGAGGGAGAGCGCATGACGACTTGCAGGTTCGCCACGATCAGACTTCTATCTGTTGTGATCATCACAATGTCGGCAGTCGCCGCGGCCGTGGCTGTCGCGGGCGATTCGCCGGTGGCTGGCTCCGGTGGCCCACGGCCGCCGGGTGCGCCGCGTCTCCGGTGGGTTCAGGGCCCGAGCGGGCAGCTCCGCGTGGAGGACGGCGGCTCCGGCGGCGTCCCCGTGGTGTTCGTCCACGGCCTCGCGGGTGACCGCGCGGTGTGGGCCGCACAGCTCGCCCACCTCCGGGGGTCCCGGCGCGCCGTTGCCCTCGACCTCCACGGGATGGGCGAGTCGGCGCCGTCTGCCGCGGCCGACTACTCGATCGGCTCGTTCGCCGGCGACGTGGCTGCGGTCGTCGAGGGGCTCCGCCTCGGACGGGTGGTGCTCGTGGGCCACAGCATGGGCGGGCACGTGATCGCCGCGGTTGCGGCCGCGCACCCTGCCATGGTCGCGGGCCTGCTTTTCGACGACCCTGCCGGCGACCTCTCGAGATTTCCCCGGAAGGAGATCGAGGAACAGTGGCTCGCGAAGATGGAGCCGGGCACCTACGACGCCTTCATGGCCTCGTGGTTCGGCGGGATGCTGAGCGCGGCCTCGCCGCAGGTACGGGAGCAGGTGATGGCGAGCGTGAAGAGAACGCCGCGGGCAGTCGTCGCCGCTACTGCGCGCGGCATTGCATCGAACGAGCCGATCCCTGCGATTGCCGGTTTTCCGGGCCCGATGCTCACGATCGTGACGCCGGAAAACGAGACGCCGGGTAGCCTGCAAAAGCTCGTGCCCAGGCTCCCGGTGAAGGTGATCGCTGGGACGAGCCACTGGATCATGATGGACAAACCGGACGAGTTCAACGCGGCGATGGACGGGTTCCTCGCAGGAGTGAAGTAGCCCGGGGACCCGAGGAACCGGCAGAGGAGCGGAGGGGCTGAGGGGCAGAGGAGCGAGACACCGACGGTTTGTCGCTTGCTCCTCTGCTCCCGTGCACCTCTGCCCCTCTGCTGCCGCCTCACCCGTCCGATTGCGTTGGTCAGTTCGCGAGGACCATCCGATAGCGCGCCGCGTTCTTCCTGGTCTTGTCGAGCGCGGCGTCGGCTTCGCGCATCGGCACACCCTCGGTCTTCGCCGCCACCCCATGGCGAGCCGCGACCTCGAGCATTTCGCGGATGACGGCCGGGCTGCCGATGGCGCTCCCGGTGACGGTCCGCGAGCCGACGATAAGCGCGAACGCAGGCACGGACAGCGGGTCCGGTGCGGCGCCGAGCTGACAGAACACGCCCTTTGGGCGCAGCGCGCCGAGGTACACGCCCATGTCGGGCGCCGCATGCGCGGTGTTGAGGATGAGGTCAAGCGAGCCCTTGCGCGGGGCACCGGTGACGAAGTGGGCGGCGCCGAACCGCCGCGCTTCCCGCTCCTTGTCCACACTCCTGCTGAAGGCTGTCACTTCGCACCCGAGCGCCTTTGCGAACTGCAGGGCCAGATGGCCGAGGCCGCCGATCCCGATGACGCCGACGCGGCTGCCCGCGGACGCGAAGTTGCGCAAGGGTGTGTACACCGTGACTCCGCCGCACAGCAGTGGCGCTGCGGTCTCGCTCGGGAGGGCGTCCGGGATACGGAACGCGAAACGCTCGTTCACGCGGATGAGGTCCGCGAACCCGCCAAAGTTCCCCTGGCAGGTGGCCGCATTCGCGGCGCACAGAACCTCTTCGCCCGCCCGACAGTACTCGCACTCGCCGCACGAGTTGCACTGCCAGCCAACCCCGACGCGCTCGCTCTTCTTGAACTTCCGGCCTGCGACGACCGTGCCGATGATCTCGTGGCCCGGAACGACCGGGAAGTGGTCTCCCCAGTCGCCGTCGACGAGATGCACGTCGCTGTGGCAGACCCCGCAATGGGTGATTGCGATCTCGACGTCGTGCTCGCCCAGCGGTTTGGGTTCGTAGTCGAACGGCTTCAGGTGCGCCTTCGCCTTCTTTGCCGCGTACGCGTGGAATGCCATGGTGCGTCCTCCCGATCTGAAGAACGGCCGCTAGGTCGCATGAAGGTAACGACAGGGAGCGGCTTGGTATTCCTCATGGGCCATATGGGCTCGCCCCGGCCGCCAGGGGCGCGCCGACATGGCGGTGGTCCCGGCGACAAGAACTTTGGTATAAGTGGTCCGCACATGGCGACCGGGCTACTGAAGAGCGCGACGCAGCGGTTCACGCTGCTCACGGGGTTCGCGGCGCAACTGGCGTTCTTTCTGGCGCTGACGCTGGTCCCCCTGATGGCGGCGACGATCACCCTCGTGGGACGCTGGCTGCCGCTCGACCTCTCGGCACAGCTCGAACAGGTGCTGAGCGGCGTACTGCCCGAGGAAGCCCGCATTAGCCCGGTCGACGTCTTCCGCTGGGCGCGATCCTCCGCGAGCACTGGTTGGCTCACCGCCAGCTCCCTGCTGACGGTTGTGACCTCGTTCAACTTCATGTCGACCTGCCTGCGCGCCATTAGGGCCGCGGTGAGCGGCCGCGACACCGGCGACGCGCCGTGGCACTTCACGTTCGGGGCTGCCGCGCTCCTCGTCGTTTGGGTGGTCGCGTTAGTCGCGACCGCACTGCTTTTGTTCATCGCTCCGTCCATCGAGCGGGGCCTGCTCGATCTCCCGGAGCTCTCCGACCTCTCCCTGTCGGCATTTGCTGCGCTGCGCGTGGTCCTGATGGGAGCGATCCTGTTCGGGGCGACGTACTTTATGTACCGAGTCGCACCGATCCAGCGGGTGAGATCGTGGCGAGTCGCGCTCGCGTCGTTGGGCGCCTCCCTCGGTTGGCTGGCGGTCAGCAAGGGGTTCTCGGAGATGGTGCCGCGCCTGTGGCAGGGTGCACAGCTCTACGGCACGCTGGGGAGCGTGGTGCTCTTCCTGATGTGGGCCTACGTGAATGCCTGGATTCTGCTCCTGGGGAGTCTGGTCCTCATCCGCCGTGCCTCCTCCTAGGCGCCGCCGATAGCGGACCATCTATCCGGGCGGGGGGTCCCGCGGCCGCTCCACCGCCCACCCGGCCGCTCTTGACCCCTCGTGCCCCCCGGCGAGCCGCGGCAGAGCCGCGTCTCGTCTGTGCGTTGCGCTCGTCCGTACGCATCCTCATGTAGCCTCCGGCTATGCTCCGGTCCGACCGCCTCGTCCTCCTAGCATCTGGCCCACTCTCGGTGGCGCGACTACCCGCCGTGCTTCGAGGCCCTGCATTCCTTTGCCGGGAAATGGGACGACGGAAGAAGGGAGACGGGGAAGGAACGACGGACGGCAGAACACGTTTCTTGTCTTCCTTCTGCCTTCTCACGTCTACCTTCTTCCCGATCGTCTCGCTGCCTCTGAACTTGCGAACCTCCGAACCTGCGAACCTGTGAACAATTCCGGCTCCTCTGCTCCTCGGCACCTCCGCTCCTCTGCTTCACAACCGCGTCAACCCCGTGCCTGGCGCCTATTTGAAGAACAGCCAGGCGGAAACGGCGACACCGACCGCGATGACGAACGCCTGGATGAATCGCGGATTCAGGCGCTTGGCGGTGCGGGCGCCGACCCACCCGCCAACGATCGCTCCCGCGGCCATCAGTGCCGCGAGGTGCCAGACGACCAGCCCCTTGAAAGCGAAGAACACGAAGGCGATCACGTTGATCAACGTCCCGAGGATGGTCTTGAGGGCGTTCATGCGGTGGATGTCGCGCAGACCCATCACCGAGAGCGAGCCAAGCATCAGGATGCCGATCCCGGCCCCGAAGTAGCCTCCGTAGGTCGCGACGAAGAGCTGGAAGAGGAAACCCCAGATCCGTCCGCCAAGAGTTATGCCCTCCGCGCCGCGATCAGAGGCCCCGGTCCAGCGCGAGATCGCGCCCCTCATCGCGAAGAGCAACGTCGCGAAGAGCACCAAGAACGGCACAATGTGGTCGAACAGCGCGGGCGGCGTGATCACAAGAACGAACGCGCCCAGCAGGCCGCCGACCGCGCTCGGCAGGAGCAGCATCACCATGACGTCGGCGTGCAACTCAGTGTCACGGCGGTAGGCCAGGGCACTCGACAGGGAGCCGGGCCAGATCCCCGCGGTGTTGGTGGCGTTGGCGACGATCGCGGACTCGCCGTACGCCACCAGGGACGGGAACGAGATCAGGCTGCCGCCGCCGGCCACCGAGTTCACCGCACCCGCGACCATCGCCGCGACGAACAAGCCCGCGAGGGCGACCACGGTCACCGCTCCATTGTGGCGCAATCTCACGCCGCCCTCCAACATCGACGAAAGAGGGGCAGCGGTGCAGGGGAGCGGAGGAGCAAACGACAAACCGTCGGTGTCTCCCTCCTCTGCTCCCCTGCACCTCCGCTCCTCTGCTGCTCTTTTCGGACCACGGACCACGGTCTCTCATGCGACGCGGTGTCGTCGCCACCGACTTTGCTGTGTCGCTCGCTCCCATGTATCCTCTTGGGTCGAGATGGCGTCTACACGCGGGGGGCGTTGTTTTTCTGTTCGTCTGGCGTTCCCGGAAGGGCAGGGGAGAGTCCGATGCGCTTGGTGAGATTGACCACGGTTGTGTCTGTTGCGGCTCTGGTGGTGTCGAGTTCGCGAGCGCTGGCCGAACCCGCTCCGCCGCACGCTGCGGGCGGCGTTGAGACCCTGGAGGCCGTGAGCAGCTCGTTCGCTCGGATCGTTGAGCAGGTGGCGCCCTCGGTAGTGCAGATCTTCGTGAGCGGGTACGGCGTCGGACAGGGACAGTACGAAGTGTTTACGAAACAGCAGGGGACAGCTTCGGGAACTGTCGTGGACCCCGACGGCTACATTGTCACGAACGCACACGCCGTCGCCCGGGCCACGCGGATTCAGGTGCTGGTCCCGGGCGCGAGTGGCGTGCCCGGGCCGTCGTCCCTGATCAAGCCGCAAGGGGTGAAGCTCGACGCGGAGTTGATCGGGACCGACACCGCGACCGACCTCGCTCTTCTCAAGATCGCGCCCCACAACCTCAAGGCGCTCAAGCTCGGCGATTCGGATCGGCTCAGGCAAGGCCAGGTCGTGCTCGCGTTCGGATCACCACTCGGGCTGGGGAACACGGTCACGATGGGCGTCATCAGCGCCCTGGCCCGCCAGCTGAGGGCGGACGACATCCCGGCCTACGTGCAGACGGACGCGCCGATCAACCCTGGCAACTCCGGCGGCCCGCTAGTGGACTCCAGCGGCCTGGTGGTCGGGATCAACACGATGATCCTCACCCAGTCGGGCGGAAGCGAGGGCGTCGGCCTTGCCATACCCAGCAACACGGTGCGCTATATCGCGGACCAACTGCGAGCCAACGGCCGTGTGCGCCGCTCCGTGATCGGGGTCCAGGTTCAAACGGTGTCCCCGGAAATGGCAGCGGCGATGAAGCTGCCGCAGGCCTGGGGCGTAATCGTGTCGGACCTCGACCCCGACGGACCCGCGACCAAGGTGGGCCTCCGGATCGGGGACTTGATCCTGACCGAGGACGGTACGGTCGTCGAGGACGTCCGTCGTTTCGGGGTCAACCTCTACCACCACCCCATCGGAGCGAGCGTCGCGCTTGAGATCCTCCGCGGAACCGAGAAGATTGCGATCCAGGTATCAACGATCGAACATCCCGAGGACCCCGGCAGCTTTGTGGATCTCGTGCGACCCGACCGGAACCTCGTCCCCGAGCTGGACATCCTGGGGATCGACATCGATGACAAGATCGCCCAGGTGCTGCACCCGCTTCGGCGGGACAACGGAGTCCTGGTGGCGGCCATGTCGGCGGACGCGGCTCCCCCGGCCAACAGATTTCAGCCCGGGGACGTGATCCATGCGGTCAACTGGACGCCGGTCAACTCGATGTCGGAGCTGCGCAAGGCGGTCGCCGGCCTGAAGGACGGCGATCCCGTGGTCGTGCAGATCGAACGGCAGGGGCTTCTGAAGTTCGTGGCGTTCGAGATCGACTGATCAAAGGGAAGACGCAAGAGGGAAAAGAGAAGAGGTAAGAGGGAAAACGAGAGACGGAAGTCAATGCCGGCAGTTCGTTACCGTCCTCCGTTGTTCGCTTTCCGTTTTCCCTTTTCCGTCTACCCTCTTTGGTTCTCGTCTTGCTACCGCGCGCCCGCTTCGCGTTCCGAATTCCAAATCCCGGACCGGCGTGGCTAAGGTGCCGCAGAGATGCTCGGCTGCCTCGCATTCCCGACGAGGACTGTGGGATCTCCGCCTGCGAGCGGCATCCGGACCACCGAAGGGCCCTTGTCTCCCTGCCGCTGGAGGATGCAGAGGAAGTTGGCTGTGTCCAGCCACTCCGGCTGCCAGGCGAACAGGCCTTTCACCGTCAGGCGTCTCGCGGTCTTCGCGGCTAGGTCGACGAGGAAAACCGCCGGGGGAGGCCCGTCCCAGTCCTTCATCGTAGTGTCCTCGTCCGTATCCACGTCCACAAGGAGCGCCTTGCCGTCGGGAGAAGAGGAGATGCGGGCGCTGCTATTGAGGCCGCCCGTCGGGAAGAGCCTTGCCAGGCTCACCTTCCAGAGCTCTTGGCCCTCGAGGCTGATGCGAGTGAGAGATTCGAGGTCCTGGCAGAAGATGGAGCCCCCGTCGGGCGCCCATGCGGCCGACCAGCACGATGGGACGCCGGGCCCTGGTTTCACCACGTAGCGAAAAGCCGTGTCGTCGGCCTTGACCAGGCCTAGGTTCCACTGCTTGTCCGCCAGCACGTTCACGAGAAGGCTGGATCCGTCGGGCGACCAGACAGGGCCGAATGCGTTGTCGCCCGGGACGTTGGCCAGAACCCGGCTGGTCCTTGTCGCCACGTCAACGACCGCGATTTGGCGGCGCACGCCGTTGGCTGGCGAGGTGTCCTTCGTGTAGGCGATTCGGCGACCGTCCGGTGCGATGCAGGGGTCGACTCCTTCGACGAGTTCAACCGCACCGGAGCCGTCCGCGGCCGCGACCCAGACGGCTCCGTCCCGCTCGAACGCCAGCATTCTGGAGGGCGGCCGGGGGGTAGCGGCGAGCGGGACGGCGAGTATCAGGGCGCCCGCCAGCGCGGGGAGAACGGCGACCCTGGGCCGCGGGGTCCGCGGGGCGGGGTGCAGGGAGAGCGCGCGCATGCTGGCGGGGGAATTCGGGATCCGCACTGCAGTACGTGCTGTCATGGCGTTGAACCTTCGCCCAGAGCGCGGCTGCTGTCAAGGTCGCTCGCCGCGCACGGTCTCCAGAGCCGTCGGAGGCGCCGGTCCGGGGCGGGAGAGGTGCTCAGTTCAGCTCGGCAAGCTCCTCCTCGGTCGAGACGACGCGCGCGTAGGAGTTGGCGATCGCGGCGAGGGCGGCCGCGTGGACAAGGGCCGCAGGCACATCGACGCCGTTGAATGCCAGCGCCCGGGTCGCGCAGGCGTCGCGGACCACGGTGACCTCGAAGCCGAGGTCGGCCGCGGCGCGAGCGGCGGCCTCCACGCACATGTGGGTCTGCATCCCGCAGATCACCAGCTTCGTGACGCCGAGCTTCCCGAGGACGGCCGCCAGGTCGGTGTCGCGGAAGGCGTTGGCGTTGTGCTTGCAGATCACGGTCTCGCCGGGGAGCGGGAGCACGTCCGCGTGGATCCGGTATTGCGGGTCCCCGGAGTCGGGGCTCGGCGCGGACTGGTCCTTCGGCAGGTGCTGGACGTGGATCACGGGCCAGTGCCGGGCGCGAAAGCGGTCGAGGAGGGCAAGGGCGTGCCGGCTGGCCTCGACCGGCCCGACCAGCACCAGCCTGCCGCCCTCGAAGTAGAAGTTCTGGATGTCGATCACGAGCAACGCGGTCGTCGGTGCCTTCATCGCTGCCTCCTTTCCCGGCGGCGTCCCTGTCGTCGCGGCGGTCGCCAGCGCCAGTACGCAGACCATGGTGCCGGCCTTCGAACGGGTCATGCCTGCTTCTAACCTCCACTGTAGCCCAGTCGGGTCCGGGTGGTGCCGCCGCCGGACGGATCGCGAGTTCCTCAGGAGGGCTTGACAAATGATATGGCTGTTATAACAATACAAATATGGTCGCATTTAGAGGCGTTCCCGGATGATCGGCATCGGGCGGCACACCGACTATGCGGCTCGAATCGTGCTGCACCTGGCCTCGCTGGACGAGGGTGCGCAAGTCACGGCCGCCGAAATTTCGGCCAAGCGTTTGCTTCCTCCTGCCTTCGTGCGCCGGATCATTGGGAAGCTCGCCGACGCCGGGATCCTCCGTACGACGAGGGGGGCCGGCGGCGGCGTGACCCTGGCCCGCCCGGCGCGCAAGATCACACTCCTCGACGTCGTCAAGGCCATGGAGGGCGGCCTGGTCCTCAACGCCTGCGTGGACACGCCGGTTGCGTGCCCTCTAGCCGTTTCATGCCCCGTCAACAAGGCCTGGTGCGACGTGACCGACACGCTCGTCGTTTCCCTCGGCGCGGTCCGCTTTGACCGCCTCGCGAACGCAACGGAACTGGCTGTCTCCAAGACCGGCTACCCGAAGCGTTCAGGGCACCGTTCCCAACCGACCCCCCCGACCGGCAAACGCCGGTCCGGCTGAGAAAGGAGGCAGCGTTGAACGTCCTCACCCTCTCGCGTCTGCAGTTTGCGGTTGCAACGTACTTTCACTTTCTGTTCGTGCCGCTGACCCTCGGCCTCTCGATCGTCGTGGCGATCCTCGAGACGATGTACGTGAGGAGCGGCGACGTCGACTACAAGCGGGCCGCGCAGTTCTGGGGGAAGCTCTTCCTCATCAACTTCGCGATCGGCATCGTCACCGGGATCACGCTGGAGTTCCAGTTCGGGACGAACTGGTCGCGCTACTCGGCTTTCGTGGGCGACATCTTCGGGGCGCTCCTGGCTATCGAAGCGACGGTCGCGTTCTTCCTGGAGTCGACGTTCGTCGCGGTGTGGTTCTTCGGGTGGAACAAGCTCTCGCCGAAGGCCCACGCGGTGACGATCTGGCTCGTGGCGATCGCGTCGAACGTATCGGCGTTCTGGATCCTCGTGGCGAACGCCTGGATGCAGCACCCGGTCGGATTCGTGGTACGGAACGGCCGGGCCGAGCTGACGGACTTCTTCGCGATCATCACGCAGAGGTTCGCGCTCCTCGAGTTCGTGCACACGGTCGGCAGCGCCTACATCCTGTCGGGGTTCTTCGTGGTCGGGATCTCGGCGTGGCACCTGCTGCGCAAGCACGAGGTCGCGTTCTTCAAGAAGTCGTTCCGTTTGGGCATCGCGTTCGCCCTGGTGTTCTCGCTGTTCGAGATTCTGCAGGGGCACATGAACGCCGAGCTCCTCGGCGCGGCGCAGCCCACCAAGCTCGCCGCGATGGAGTCGCACTGGGAGACCGGACGCGCCGTCCCCCTCAACCTGATCCAGTGGCCGGACACCGCGAACGAGCGTAATTCGGTGCAAACGCTGCCCGTGCCGAAGCTGCTCTCGCTGCTCGCGACCTACGACCCCAACGCCGAGGTGAAGGGGCTGAGAGACTTCCCGAAGCAGGACAGGCCCCCGGTGCTGCCGTCGTTCCTGTCGTTCCGGATCATGGTCGGCCTCGGGTTCGTCTTCGTGGCGCTCACGGCGTGGGCCTGGTTCAAGCGCGACTCGATCGAGCATTCGCCCGTTTTCCTGAAGGTGCTTGTCTGGTCGATCCCGCTGCCGTACATCGCGATCCAAACGGGCTGGACGCTCGCCGAGGTGGGCCGACAGCCATGGATCGTGTACGGCCTGATGCGGACCTCGGACGCCGTTTCGCCGCTCGCGGTCTCGCAGGTGGCGGTCAGCGCGCTCGCGTTCATCCTCGTGTACGGACTGCTGGGGATCGCGGACTTCTACCTGCTGTTCAAGTACGCCCGCAAGGGCCCGGCGCCGGTGGCGGCGTGAGGAGGTGAGGCCATGCTCGAAACGATCTGGTTCGCGCTTTGGGGCGTGCTCTGGGCCGTGTACTTCATGCTCGACGGGTTCGACCTGGGGCTCGGGACGCTGCGTCCCTTCCTGGCGAGGAACCAGGATGAGAGCCGCGTGGTGCTCAACGCGATGGGCCCGTTCTGGGACGGCAACGAGGTGTGGCTCCTCACCGCCGGCGGCGTGACGTTCGCCGCGTTCCCGGGCACCTACGCGGTGATGTTTTCCTCGCTCTACACGCCGCTCATGCTCCTGCTGTTCGCGCTCATCCTGCGCGGCATCTCGTTCGAATTCCGCGGCAAGGAAGACGCCGCCTGGTGGCGGAAAACCTGGGATGCCTGCATGTGGATCGGCAGCTTCCTCCCGGCGCTGCTGCTCGGTGTCGCGTTCGCGAACATCTTCGCCGGCATCCCGATCGACGGGGAAGGCGTCTTCCACGGTAACCTGTTCACGCTGCTCAACCCCTATGGGCTGCTGGGCGGAGTGCTCTTCGTGCTCCTGTTCACGGTGCACGGGGCGCTCTGGCTCGCGATCAAGAGCGAGGGCCAGCTGCGCGACCGCGCGGGCGCGGCGGCGAAAATCCTCTGGGGCCCGCTGCTCATCATCGCGGTCACCTTCCTCGCCATGACCCGGTATACGACGAGGCTGTGGCAAAACGTGCTCGCCAAGCCTGTGCTGCTCGTGTTGCCGCTGCTGGCGGTCGCAGGCCTCGTGCTGACGCGGGTGTTCGCGGGCAAGGGCAGCTGGTGGAAGGCGTGGTTCGCATCATCGGCCACGATCGTCGGCGCGACGTTGTTCGGCGTGGCCGGGTTGTATCCGGCGCTGCTGCCGTCGAGCCTCGCCCCGGCGTTCTCGAAGACAGCGTTCAACTCGGCGTCGACGCCGCTGACGCTCAAGATCATGCTCGGCGTGGCGCTGGTGATGGTCCCGGTCGTGATCGTCTATCAGGCCTGGGTGTACCGGCGATTCTCGGACCCGGTGACGGCCGAGGAGCTGGCCGGCGATCACGCGTACTGAGTTTGGCACGGGGGGAGACACATTGACGAGCCGGGGGCGCCGTCCCCCGGCTCGTCGCATCTTCGGCGAACAGCTTCAGCGAGCGGGCGTTGCGCGCGACAGCGCGTCGCGGGACTCGGGCGGGAGGTACTTGAGCGCTTCCCGGAGCGTCACCCCTGAGGCCCGGTTCATGCGGGGTGCGAGCCACTCGGCGACCAGCGCCGGCCGCTTCTTGGAGACCTCGCGCAGCACCCAACCGATCGCTTTGCGGATGAAGAACTCCTTTTCCTCGAGCATCGCGTCGGCGTAGCGCGCGAAGCGCTCGAACTCGCCGCCGCCGCGCCGGAGCGGGACAAGCAACGCGAGCATCGCCGCGCGGCGTACCCAGAAGTCGGGATCGCGCGCCCAGCGATCGAGGGTCGAGCCCAGCTCCGGGAAGCGATCGACGAGCCCGCCCGCGACGTGCGCGGCCAGGGAGTCAACCAGGGCCCAGGTGTGAGAGCCGCGGAGGAGGCGTGCGACGACTTCGATGTCCGGCGGCATGAGCAGCTCGCCCCGGAGGTCGAGCAGCTCGACGGCGGCGGCGCGCAGCTCGAAGACCTCGTGCGCCCAGAGTTCGGACACGAGCGCCAGCAACGCCCCCCGGTCGAGGGGCGGCGCATCCTTGAGCTGGTCTTTCAAAACGCGCCGGAAGACAGGCGTCGGCACGCCGATGAACTCGAGGTCGCTCTTGAGGTACCTCTTTTCACCCTCGGCGCGCGCGGGGTCCGCGTGACGCCGGAGTTCGGCTTCGATGCGGGACGCGAGCCCGCCCGCTATCCCGGTTCGTGTCATGGCGGAAGTCTAACCCGCTGGCGGTGGCGCCGTGGTGAGGCTTCCCGGACCCCAACCCTGTTGCCGCGTTCCCGGTCGGAGGCGGACCTTCCCCCGCGACAGCATCGTGTGCCCCCACAGTTCATCCCCGACGCCCTTCGACAGCCTTGACTTCGCTCCCTGCGCCGATATCCTCGGGCGAGTTGAGAAGGAGAGATCCAGTTCATGGCCCTGGACATTCACCCCCCGACGAAGCCGATCCACTCAGTGAAGGACTTCCTCCTTCATCTCTTCACGATCACGCGCGGCATCCTGATCGCTCTCGGCCTGGAAGGCGTCGTCGAGCGGGCCCACCATCGGAACCTGGCCCGCGAGGCCAAGACGAACCTGGTTCGGGAGATGACGGACAACCACCGCGGGCTGTCGGGCGGGCTCAAGAGCATGGAGACGACGGATGCCCAGCTGCAGTCCATCCTGAACACCGTGCGCGCGCTCGCGGCCGATCGCAGCGCGAAACCGGGCAATCTGGATCTTTCCGTGAGCATCAACACTCCGAGCTCGACGGCATGGAGCACGGCAGCCACGACCGGCGCGCTCGGCTACATGGAGCGCGACGACGTGGAGCGGTTCACCAAGGTGTACGACCTCCAGCAGGTCTTCATGAGCGCCGAGCAGCGCGCCGTTGAGTCCCTCCTGGAGCTCGAAAGCTACGGCGCGCTCGCTCACGGGCCACTGGCGCGGATCTCCGACGCGCAGGCCGTCGAGGCAGAGCGCGCTGCCGGGCGAGCGCTCGCCGCCACCCGGATGGCCGAGGACATCGGCAAGTCGCTGGAAGCCGAGTATCGGAAACTCCTCGCCGCAACGAAGTAAGTCGATGGCAGTTTCGCTTCCGCTCGGAAGCGCGCCTGTTAAGGGTGTTCCCGCGGGCGCCCGGCTTACAGTCGCCGAGGATCGCCGCTCGGATTGGGCTGCGGCCCGATTTGTTCCAGGTCGAGCAGCCAGCGCTTGCGCCACAGCCCGCCGCCGTACCCGGTGAGAGAGCCGTCGGCCCCCACGACGCGGTGGCACGGAATCACGATCGCGATCCGATTGTCCCCGTTCGCTCGCGCCACCGCGCGCACGGCCGCAGGCTCGCCGATGATCCGCGCCTGCTCACCGTACGAGCGCGTCTCGCCGTACGGGATCGTCATCAGGGCGGCCCATACCTTCTGCTGGAACGGGGTGCCGCGCGTGTCGAGCGGAGTCTCGAAGCGCCGGAGCCGGCCGGCGAAGTAGCGCTCCAGCTCATCCGACATCGTGTCGAAGTGGCGGCTCGTCCCCGGCACGAGCGTGGCGCGCAGCAGCTTCTTCAGCCGGAGGATCTGGGTCTCGATCATCCGCCGGTCGACGAACTCGAGCAGGCAGATGCCGCGATCGGTCGCGCCGGCGAGCAGCGGTCCGATCGGCGTCTCGATCCGCGTCATGGTGACAACGAGCCCCGTCGCGCGCGTCGGCGCGGCGCCCATGACCTTGCGGAACGCATCGCCGAAGCCGGAAAGGGAGTCCCACCCGTGGTCGAAGGCGGCGTTCGTGGCGGTGTCGCCGTGCCTGATCCGGCCGAAAGCCGCGCCGATCCGCAGCGTCCTGGCGTACCCCTGGAACGTCATCCCGAGGTTCTTCTTGAACCACCGGCGCAGGCCGGCAGGGTCGATTCCCCGGGAGCGCAGGTCCTCGTCCTTGAGGCGCAGCGCCGGGTCGGCCTCGACCTCCGAGAGGAGCCGGCGGACCGGCTCGGGCGTGCTCGCCGGGGGCTCGACAGGGCGGCAGACGCGGCACGGCCGGTAGCCGGCGAGAAGGGCCTCGTGCGCGGTGGGAAAGAACACCACATTCTCCCGTCGGGGTTTCTTCGCGGTGCACGTCGTGCGGCAGAAGATGCCGGTCGTCGTCACGCCGGTGAAGAAGAGACCGTCGAACGTCGGGTCCTTCTCCACGAGGGCCCGGTACATGGTGTCGGCGTCGGGCAGGAGTCGTTCGCTCATGCGCACAACGTAGCGCGGCTTCCCGCTTCGCGCCAACCGGGAAATTGACGAGGAATCCCATCCACTGGCTTCCTGGCCCAGGTCCGAAGCACCATGCGTTGCCGCGGAGCGAATCCTGACGGACAATGCCCCGGGTGGGCGCGGCAACCTCGCGCGCGCTTGTTGTTCCAGCGGAGGCTCATGCGGTTTGCAGCCCTGGCAGTCGGCGCCGTCGTCTCGGTCATCCTCGTGGCGCTCTCGGCGGCTCACTGCGTGCCGCTCGGGCTGACGGAGGTCCTGGGTTTCGTGACCGGCGCGTGGTGCGTCTGGCTCCTCGTCGAGGAGAACATCTGGAACTGGCCGATCGGCATCGCCAACAACGCCTTCTACGTCGTGGTGTTCTGGCGCGCCAGGCTGTTCGCGGACATGTCGCTCCAGGTTGTGTACATCGTCCTCTCGATCATCGGCTGGTACCTGTGGCTGCACGGCGGCAGCGGACACGGGCGCCTGTCGGTTCAACGCACGCGCTGGCGCGAGGGGACGCTCATCGCCGTGGCGGTCGTGGTGATGACAGTGGCGGGCACCGCTTTCCTGCGCACCGTGCGCGACTCGGCGCCGTTCCTCGATTCGCTCACCACCTCGATCAGCCTCGCGGCGCAGTACATGCTGACCCGCAAGCTGATCGAGAACTGGCACTTGTGGATCGGCGTGGACGTGATCTACGTGGGGCTCTACGCCTCGCGGGCGCTGCCGCTGACCGCGGTCCTGTACGCGATCTTCTTGACGATGTGCATCGTCGGCCTCCTCGAGTGGCGCCGGAGCGAGGCCCGCGTCGCCGCTGCCGCGCGGCCCGGCGGCGAGGAAGCCGTGGCCCTGCAGGCCGAAGCCCGCTGAGAGTAGCCGGCTCAGTGGGCGCGCAGCACGACGGTGCCGCGGCTGTCGCGCAGCCGCACGACCTCCAGGTCGATTTCCTCGACGGTGAAGCCCTCGATGATGCTGCCGATCGTGACCTGCTGTCCGTTGATCGAGGCGAACGGGTCCTTGGACCGGTAGACGATGTAGTCGAGGTGGAGCTTCACCGTGCCGAGGTCGGCGTCGAGCACGAATGAGCGCTCTCGCTCTCGGGCAGGACCTGATGCTGCCGGAGCCCCACGGGTAACCGCCGGCGCCGCTGCCGGAGCTCCACGCGTGGGAGTCGCCGCTGCTGCGGGAGTTTCAGGGGTAGCAACCGGCGGCGCTGCCGACACGTCCACCACGGGCGGCATCAGCGCGGTCAGGGGAGGCGTGGGGCCGGCAGCCTGAACCTCGGCGGTCGCTTCACCGCCCATTTGCCCGGGTGAGGTGACGGCCTGATCGGGTTGGACTTCAGCCGTTCGAGGGGCGGGGGACGCGGCACCTGCTGCGAGCGCCGCTCGAGACGGAGGCGGTGTGGGCGCCGGGACGGTCGTCGAGGAGGCGTGAACGGGGGCCACCTGCAACGCGGCGGTCGAGGCTGCCGCAGGCGGAGCGGGATTGGCCGTCGAGCGCTCCACGAACGCTGGACCTCCGCGGGAAGAGAGCGTCCACCATGCGATCCCCGCACCTGCGAGCACCGCCACGGCCACGACGAGAACCGCCAGCCAGCCGACGCTGAACCTCGTTCCCTTCGGGCCCAACACGACCGTTGTGCGGAAAACCACCCCGCGCTGTTGGGCGCCCTTCTCTGCCGCTTCCTGACGTGCCTTCCGCAAGGCTTCGCTAACCAGACTCATCGTTCGTGCCCTTCCAGGTCGCGCACCGCCCGCCGCACCTGCCGCCACCCCAGGAGATCGCGCCCCTCGACGTATCCTGCGAGCAAGCTCTTGTCACAGATCGCGTTGATCAGGCGTGGCACTCCGCGCGAGCAGCGGTGGATTGTCCTAACTGCACGCGGCGTGAATGCCGGCCGGCCGTGGGAGCCCGCCACTGAGAGGCGGTGCAGGATGTACGCTTCGGTCTCTTCGGGATCGATCGGCCCGAGGTGGTAGCGGACGGTGATGCGTTGGCGGAGCTGCCGCAGCTCGGGCCGCTCCAGGCGCTCGCGCAGTTCGGGTTGGCCGAGCAGCACGATCTGGAGCAGCTTGCGGTCGTCGGTCTCGAGGTTGGAGAGGAGACGCACCTCCTCGAGCATCTCGTCGGAGAGGTCCTGCGCTTCGTCGATGAAGAGAACCATGTCCTGGGCGGCCTGCACGCGGCCAAGGAGGAACTCGTTGAGACGCTGGGTGAGGCGCAGGCGGTCGTTGCCGCGGTCGTCGAGGTCCAGCTCGTGGAGGATCGAGCGCAGGAGCTGGATGCCGCTCATCACGGGGTTGAAGATTAGCGCCGTCGCATAGCCCGGCCCGAGCTCCTCGAGGATGGCACGGCACAGCGTGCTCTTGCCGGCTCCGACCTCGCCGGTGATCTGGATGAACCCCTTGCGTTGGGTGATGCCGTACAGCATGTGGTCGAACGCCTCGCGGTGCCGGCGCGAGAAGAACAGGTACCGCGGATCCGGCGTGATCGAGAACGGCGGGGCCGAGAGGCCATAGAACTCTTCGTACATCGCTCGAGACAGCCCATCTCATTCTACGATGCTGGGCGGAGTTTCATTGTACCCGCCCGCGACGGCCGATCGGGCGTCGGTGGGTGTCGGGGTATCCTTGACGGCATGAAAAGCCAGGCAGTGGTGCCGTTCCTGCTCGTGATCGGGTTCGTCGCGATCGCGGCTTCATGCGGGAAGGGCTCGGATCCGCGCCTCGCCGGGTCGTGGCGAGGGGACGAGCGCAACGGATGGATCCCGGTGCGGCTGCAGGGCGGTCCGGCGCAGATCGGGTTCCAGCACGGATACCTGCTCGCGCAAGAGATCGCAGACGCGCTGGCCGTCCAGAAGCTGCTGCTACCGCACGACACGAAGCGCGACTGGATCTTCTTGCGCGCCGCGGCGGAGAAGGTCCTGTGGCCGCGCGTCCCGGAGGAGTACCGCCTCGAGCTCCAGGGGCTCGTGGACGGCATGGCCGCTCGCGGCGTGAAGGCGGACATCTGGGACATCCTCGTTCTGAACGCGAACCTCGAGCTCTCGTACTACACCAAGATGCTCGACAAGTCGAAGTCGCCGGCGGCGCCCGAGAAGTGCAGCGCCTTCGTCGCCACCGGGAGCTGGACGCGCGACGGCCGGCCCGTGATCGCCCACAACAACTGGTCGGGGTACCTCGAGGGGTCGCGCTGGAACGTGATCTTCGACATGCGGCCGGAGAAGGGGAACCGGATCCTGATGGACGGCATGCCCGGCCTGATCCACAGCGCCGACGACTTCGGGGTCACCTCGGCGGGGATCGCGATCACGGAGACGACGATCGGCAGCTTCTCCGGCTTCGACCCGGCGGGCGTGCCGGAGTTCGTCCGCGCCCGCAAGGCGATGCAGTATTCAGCGAGCATCGACGACTTCGACCGGATCATGCGGGAGGGCAACAACGGCGGGTACGCCAACACCTGGCTGGTGGCCGACGTCAAACGGAACGAAATCGCCCGCCTGGAGCTGGGCCTCAAGAACGTCACGCTGGAGCGCACGAAGGACGGCGCCTTCGTCGGCGCCAACTTCCCGATCAACCCGAAGCTGATCGCCGAGGAGACCGACTTCCCAGCCAACGAACAGGGGGTGAGCAGTTGCGCGCGCCGGACCCGGTGGGAGCAGCTGATGGCGGAGTTCAAGGGGAAGATCGACGTCGAGGCGGCCAAACGGTCTCTCGCCGACCACACGGATGCCTACGAGAAGAAGGATGGCGCGCCGAGCGAGCGGACCCTGTGCGGCCACGTGGACCTCTCGCCGCGCGGGATGAAGCCGTGGCAGGACGAGTTCGGCCCGGCGGGGACGGTACAGGCGAAGGCTGCCGACGCTGGCATGGTGGAGGGGATGGAACTCGAGGCCGCGCTCGGCCACCCCTGCGGCCTCAACTTCTCCGCCGCCGAGCACCTCGCAAAGCACCCCGAGTACGCCTGGCAGAAACCCCTGCTCAGGGACCTGCCGTCGCGGCCGTGGACCCGCTTCACAGCACCATAGGTGGTCAGGATGCAGCGGCCGGCCGCCGGCCGTTACGGCGCCCCCTGCGGAAGACCGGCCGCCCGGCTGGCGGCCGCTACAGAGGGCACCAGTGTCATTGCGAGGAGTCCCTCCTCGGGCGGGACGATGAGGCAATATTGTCCAAAATGGGCGAGATCGCCGCGGCCCCTCGCTGCGCTCCCGGGGGCCTCGCGATGGCAACCTGGATTCAGCCGGTCAGGAGGATGCTACAGCAGGTAACGGCGCCTTCCGCCTTGGCGAGCTCCGAGACGTCCACCGTCACGATGCGGACGCCGGCCCGATCGAGCTGCGCCGCGGTGAAGGGAAAGGCCTCGGGGTAGAGCACCATATCGCCGACCATGAGCGCGTTGGCGGCGTATGGCTCGCCGGGATCCACGTCGATTCGGGTGAAGCCGGCAAACGCGGCGGCGTCCACCCAGGCCGCGTTGACGAGGACGGTGTCGGGCGCCACCTGTGTGACGGCGGACTTGAGGTGCAGGCAGCCGCTGACCGGCACGAGCTCGACCACGTAGCCGTGTGGCGAGAGCAGGGCGCGGAGCTGGTTGATCCCCTCCCGGTTGGTGCGTTCCGTCAGCCCGACGAATAGGCGCCGGCCGAGCCGGAGGACGTCGCCGCCGTCGATCGTCCCCGGCGCTTCGATGGCGACGATCGGCCTGTACTTCGCCAGGACGGCTGCGACCGAGGCCGTCTCGGGACGCCGCGACCGCGAGCCGGGACGGGTGATCACCGCGACCTCGTCGACGACGACCGCGGTGTCCTCGACGAACACCGAATCGGGCAGGTCGGGTGCGGCCGGCAGGCTCACAACCCAGCACCCCAGCTTGGAGAGCGTCCGCTCGTAGGCCTCGTGCTGCGAGCCGGCGAGTCCGACGTCGATCGGCGACCTCGCGAGGTGCGTGAGCTCGCAGCGAGCGATTGCGGGGCTGACCTTGCGGGTGATGGCGATCGGCATG
>Ga0182010_10000307_pt1 | contig 28069 bp, 22 predicted proteins | sample 611E1MmetaG_FD_120488 | JGI IMG/M metagenome (GOLD analysis project Ga0182010, IMG submission 120488) | Permafrost microbial communities from Stordalen Mire, Sweden - 611E1M metaG | ecosystem: Environmental > Terrestrial > Soil > Wetlands > Permafrost | place: Sweden: Stordalen | collected... | reverse complement strand
GCCTATCAGGTCACTTTTGACAGTGCAGGAACGTTCACGATTACCGCGACGCGGACGAGCGGTGGAACCCAGGCAGGGACAAGTGCCCCGTTCACCATCAATCCGGGAGCTCTCACCACGTTCCTTGTCGAATCCGCGGCGGGGGGAATCATTCCCACCCAGACGGCGGGGGTACCTTTCAACATTAAGATCACTGCGCGCGACGGAAATAGCAACACGATCACGAGTTTCACCGGCCCGGTGACCCTTACATCCGCCAACGGGCGTCTGCTCGGCGCCCCCCTTACGAGTTCTCCGTTTGTCAGCGGCATCCTGGCCTCGCAGGGCGTCCGGCTTGACAGCGCGGGGGCAAGCCGGGTGATCACTGCGACGTCCGGTCTGGTGTCCGCCTCCAGCGCGCCTTTTACGGTGAATCTGAGTGCCCCAAGCAAGGTTCGTGTCGAGACTGCTGCCGATGGAACCGGTGGTATGCTCGGCAAACAGAACATCACTTCGGGGACGTCGATCACCGTCTATGCCATCCGGCGGGATTCGCTGAATAACTTCATCGACAATGCGGCGGCGACCGCATGGGCGCTCCAGGTGGTCTCCGGAGGGATTGTCCAGGGCGATTTCGTCCCGAGCACGGACAAGAAGAGCGCTGTCTTCTCGGGAGCGCTTGTCGGCAAGGCGCTCATCCAGGTGTCCATTCCCGGGCTCATCTCCTCCAACTCCGACACGCTGACGGTTGTCGTTGCGGGCGCCCCGTCCAGGATCAGTGTCGAGACCGCTGCGAACGGGACCGGCACAATCGTCGGGGCCCAGTCCATCGTGTCGGGAAAAACGCTGACGGTCTACGCCGTTTCGCGCGACGCGGCGAACAACTTTATCGGACCTGTACTGTCCAATTGGAAGCTCATTAATAGGACAGGAGGAGTTGCTTCCTCCGACATCGACCCGCCATCAGGAGACAGCCATGCGATCTTCACGGCGCGCCTTGCGGGTTCTGCCGCCATTGAAGCGGATTTCACCGGGCTGACGCCGATACCCTCAGGGAAGATCACGGTTATCCCCGGCGCCCCCGTCAGTGCCTCGGTCGTGGCGGGGACAAGCGGACAGTCCGCAATCGTCAACGCGGTCTATCCCGTCAACCTTGCCGTCACCGTGAAGGATTCCATCGGGAACGTGGTTCCGGGCATCACGGCGAACTTCTCGGCCCCAGCCACCGGCGCGAGCGGGACGTTCACGACGGGCAATACGGCTGTTACCGACACCAACGGCATCGCACGCATCGGCCCATTCCGGGCCAACACACGTGCGGGAAGCTTTGAGGATACGGCACGGGTTGCCGGCGTGCGTGATTCCGTTCTCTTCGCCATGACAAACATCGGGAGCGGTCCGAAGAGTCTGACCGCCGATTCCGCTGCGGCGGTTCAAAGCACGTCGATCAGCCTTCGCTTCCCGCATCCGCTGAGTGTCGCTGTCAAAGACACGTTCGGCAATCCCTCTCCTTCGGTGACGGTGGCATACACCGTGCTGCCCGGCGTGGGCCAGCCGCCCCCGTCGGGTGTTTTCTCCAGTGGCTTCACGACGGATCAGGCGCAGACGAATGCCTCCGGCATTGCCACCCCCCTCGATCTCTCAGCGAACAACACTGCGGGGACATTCCACGTCTGGGGCACCGTGGGCGGACTTTCCCCGGCGGTATTCACACTGACGAACGTGGCCGGTTCGGTATCAGGTGTGACCAAGCTTGGAGGATCGAACCAGACGAAGCTCGTCGGCGCAGTCTTTGACTCCGTCCTCGTGGCGCAGGTGCTGGACGTGGCGAACAACCCTGTTCCGGGAATCATGGTCCGGTTCATTGCTCCCTCGACGGGTGCGTCGGCCCGGTTCGGCGGCACGAGGTCCATCGACAGCATCCTGACCAACGCCTCGGGGATTGCCCGATCGTCATCTCTTACCGCGGATTCCGTGGCGGGGGCCTACACCATCAGTGCTTATGCGAGCGGGATCAGCACGCCCGCCGATTTCTTCCTGACGAACACGGCCGGACCCGTCGCGAGTTTCCTGCTCGAAGCGGCGAACGGCGGCCCGATCGGGACACAGCTTACCCAGACTACCTTCGACATCAAGATCACGGCACGCGATCGGTTCAACAACACGGCGACAAGTTTCTCTGATTCCGTGTTCGTCGCCTCCAGTCAGGGAACACTGATAAGCGGGGCGGGCAACGCGCGTGGATTCTCAGGAGGGGTACTCCCCGTGCGAACGATGGAGTTCCGCGACGCGGGGAGCTGGACGATCACCGCGACCAGGATAGGGGGACTTGAGACCGGCACGAGCAATGCGATCCAGGTCAACAACCCCGTTCCGGCGTTCGGGAACATCAGTCCTGGAAGCGCCAAACGCGGGTCGGCGGTTGATATTCAGATCAACGGGAGTGGCTTCATCGCCGGCGTTTCCTCGTTGTCATTCGGGAACAACATCTCGACACAGAAGCAGAGCGTCATCAGCTTCGCCACGATGACAGCGACGCTCGCGATCGACACGAATGCAGTCGAAGGCGCGCGCACGTTCCTGATAACGAATACAGGCCCCGGCGGGGGCGTCACCACGGTGACCAACGCCTTCTCGATCGGTTCGAATCCAAAGCCGGGCATCGTGAGTATTGCTCCCGCGACCTCCTCGCGGCTTCTCACGTTGGATGTCGTGGTTCACGGCACCAACTTCATTGCGGGGATCACAAGCGTCTCGCTCGGCCCGGATGTGCTCCTGAACAGTACGACCATCGACAGCACGACAGGACTTACTGCGAACATTACGATATCTCCCTCCGCCGCCACAGGTCCGCGGAATGTGGTTGTGAAGAATATCTCTCCGGGGGGAGGTACCGACACGCTGAAGAACGGGTTCATCGTGACGAACCCCGCACCCACGCTGACCTCCATTGTTCCTTCGGTCGGCAATCGTTCCCAAACGCTGGATGTCGTCTTCACGGGGACGAAGTTCGTCAGCGGGGCGACGGGCGTTGACTTCGCCGATACCGCGATCACCCAGAACTCCGTCGCGGTGAACAGCTCGACGCAACTGACGGCGAACATCACGATCACCGGAGGGGCCGCGACAGGAGTCCACAATGTCACGGTGACCAATCCGGCTCCCGGCGGCGGCACATCGTCCGGCAAGACATTCACCATCAGCAACCCTGCCCCGACGCTGGCGAGCGTAACGCCCGCCTCGGCTCTACGCGGGGGAGACACGACGATTGTTCTCCGCGGCACGAATTTCGTCAGCGGGGTGACCACGCTCAATATCGGTGCCGGCATTACCGTCCTGACGACCCATGTTGACAGCGTCAATCAGATAACGGCGGCGATCGCAGTTCTTCCCACTGCTGCGACCGGGCTGCGGACCGTCACCGTTGCCAATCCGGCTCCCGGCGGCGGCACATCCGCGCCGCTGGCCTTTACGATTGTGCTTCCTGTGCCCGCGGCCCCGGTTGCGCTCTCTCCCATGAATGGGGCTTCCCGGCTGTACACGCGTCAGTCGCCGCGATGGTCGTGGCCTGCCTACGCATCATCGTTCCGCTTCCAGCTCTCGCTTGCCGTTTCGTTTGCGTCGCCGGTCTTGGACGATTCGACGCTCACCGACAGCGCACGGGTCATCGCGGGGTTGTTGCCGGATACGATCTACTACTGGCGTGTCGATGCGAAGAACATCGGTGGGACCGGACCGTACTCCGCGGTTTCCTCGTTCCGCACGGGTCCGCAGTACCCGGCGACGCTCAAGTTCGCGATGGTGGAGACTTTCCCTGTCCATGCCAACCCGAATGAATTTAAGGGTACGGACTACAAGCTCTTCGGACTCCCGGGATGGAGTGCGAGGGTCCTCGGCTCGTATCTTACGGGGACAGCGAGGAAGAACTGGACCGCATATTGGGACAACGGCGCTGCAGTGAACTACTTCATGGAATACGATGGCCTGTCGAACTTCGTCATGAACGCAGGTCGTGCATTTTGGCTCCTGAACAACGGCCTCTGTACCATCGCTGACAGCCTTGTCCTGACCCAGCCGCTGGATTCCATCGGCAACGCGAGGATCGAATTGCATGCAGGATGGAACCTGATTACGAATCCATTCCAGAGCATCGTCAGTTGGTCCATGGTCCAGGCATTGAACGGAAATTTCACCGCTCCTCTCTGGCAATTCGTTGACGGCGGATTCTCTCCGACGGATACGCTGGCTCCGTACACCGGGTATTACTTTGATAATACGGCGTCGGCACTGGATTCCCTCAGCATTCCGTTCGCGGGGCTGCCCGATCCTCCGTACGCCGTCGCGAAGAAGGCAGACGCGGGCGGGTGGCAGGTAGGCATCGCCGTTCTCTCGAGCATCAGTGAAGAACATGCGTTGAAGTTTGGGACTGCAGCCACCGCGGCGGAGGGGGTGGATGCGCTGGACTATCGCAAACCCCGCGCTCTCGTCGGGATTCCTGCGGCCTCATTCGAGAAGATGGAAGCCGACGGATCGACGGGAAGCTTTGCGGCAGACATTCGCCCTGGCGTGAAGGAGGTGGAAAAATGGCCCTTTACGGTAAAATGGAATGGCCGTAGGCCGCTGGAACTCGCTTTCGACGGCGTTGCGGGAATCCCGGAACAATGGGATGCCTATCTTGTGGACGAGACAGCGGCCCGCTCCGTCAATTTGCGCTCCTCGCCCTCCTACACCTACACGCAAGCAATCGACAACGCCAGGTTCTTTGTCGTTGTCGGCACGCCGGCCGCGGTGAAGAAGGAACTTGACGCGGTGGTGCCGAAGGAGTTTGCGCTCGGGGCGAACTTCCCGAATCCGTTCAATCCATCGACCACGATCCCGGTCTCGGTACCTACTGTGGCGGAGGTGAGGCTGACAGTCTACAACATCCTGGGTCAGGAAATACGGACTCTCCAGGCAGGTCCTCTCCAGGCCGGCCGGTATTGGTTCGTCTGGGACGGGCGGAATGAAAGAGGGAACCCTGTTGCCACGGGCGTGTACCTCTCACGACTGACGACGACCGGCGGAAAGCAATTCGTCGGTAAGATGCTCTTGTTGAAATAATGACTGGTGACCGATGCAGCGACTAATCCGGAAGTCCCGTTTTCTCGCCTATCTTCTTGTCGCGCTCTTCCTGGGCGAGGCCGCGCCTCTCGCCGCCCTCGCGCAACAGGATCCCCCGAAGATTGAAAACGTCCGTCTTCAAATCAACGGGCGATCGAGCGTGTACATCGACTACGATCTTCTTGCGCCGACAGAACAGGTCTTTAAGGTCTCTATTACGATGAGAAGCAAGACCGACTCGACGTTCTCCTATGTTCCGCAGAACGTGGCAGGAGATGTCGGTGACAACGTGTTTCCAGGACGGAACAACCGGATCGTGTGGAGCATTGCGAAGGAATACCCTGAAGGCATCCGGGAGGGGGAATACTACTTCGTCTTCTCTGTGGAATTGGACCAGGAGACATCGACAGGGGCAGGGACGACATTGATCGTCGCGGGGGGGGCCGCTCTCGTCGGAGGCATTGTTGCTTTGATCGTCATCTCTAAGAAATCAAGCACCGGTCCCGGTTCAGGATCGGCGGGGTTTCCACAGCCACCCAGCCGCCCGTGATACGAAGGAACAATTGAATGGGAGATACTATGTCAATGAAACGTCCGCTTGTCTTCGCATTGTTCCTTGGAATGCTCCTGACCGCTTCCCTGCAAGGCCAGGAAATGGTGAAGGAACCTTCGACGGGGAAGAGCTTCCCTGCGGCAGTCAGCATTGCCTCCAATGGCGTCACGTACCCGCTCTCGCTCACGGGGGTGACGGTGCGGAAGAAGATGATCTTTAAAGTGTACGGGATGGCGCATTACATCCAGGATCCTGTCCGCGGGAAGAAAGACGCCGTCTTGAACGCCATGACCGTCGATGGGAAAGCGAAAATGATCGTGATGGATTTCGCCCGGGATGTGGATGCAGGAAAGATTCGCGATACGTATATGGAGGGATTGAAGGACAATGCGTCGGTGCAGGAGTGGACGTCGATCCAGCCGGCAGCAGACCAATTTGTCGGATTCTTCACGCAGGATGTGAAGGAAGGGGAACAGTTCGTTCTTCGCTGGCTTCCCGGAGGCATTGTGAGCGTGACGATCGCCGGCATCGACAAGCCCGCCATCACCAATCAGCAATTTGCGCGGGTGCTGTGGTCCATCTGGTTCGGGCAGAATTCCATCGTCGATCGCGAGGACCTTGTCGACCGTATTGTCGATTGACGATGCGCCGTCAGCCGCGGGTGGCCGCCTCCTTTGCGTCGAGGTAGAGGAGGGCAAGTGAGGCGGCCGCTGCCCACGAGAGGATCCGGAATTCCCCGCGGGCAAGCGCTGTGCGGACATCATCCCTGGTCATCGCAAGCAACTCCTGCTCTTCGAGATCGTCGACAATGGGTTCGCGCGTCTTCTGTGCGCCGCGGGCGAGGAAGAGGTGAGCTGTTCCGGCACCCCGGTTGCCATCGACGGCGTAATTTCCCAGCGAGACCAATTCTTCCGCTTCACATCCCATTTCCTCTTGTAGTTCCCGGCGGGCGGCGGCTTCGGGGAGTTCCCCCGGCTCAATATATCCTCCCACGGGCGCAAGAGACAGGGTCTCTCCCGCGGCGTATTTCGTCTGACGGAAGCAGAGCAGCATTCCCGACGGCGTTTCGGCCATGACATTGACGTATGCGGGCATCTTCAGCCAGAGCCACTCTTCTACGACCCGGCCGTCGGGAAGCCCGACGCGATGCGCCTCGGCAGTAAGGTATTTCCCGAAGGCAAAGACCTGTTTCCTTTGGAGAGTCTTCATCGGTTTCATAGCGGATGACACGAATGAACATTGCGGGGATAGTTGCCGGCGGGCTCTTGTTCCGGCCGGCCGCATGCATGGTAGGGCAAACGGCTGCGAGAAGCAAGGCGTGTGTTGGGACTCATAGAGTGCACCACCTCCTTGACGGAACTCTGCCATGACAGTAACAGAACTCAAGCGACGGCTGGATGCAGGCGATGCCATCGTTCTCCTGGATGTACGCGAGGAGACCGAAAGGCGGTTCGTTCAGATCGGCGGAATGTTCATCCCGCTCGGCGAGATCCCGTCGCGGATGAATGAAATTCCCCGTGACGGAAAGATCGTTGTGTACTGTCATTCCGGCGTTCGGAGCGAGCGGGCCGCTTCTTTTCTTCGCACCAATGGATTCCGGTCTGCGGAAAGTCTCGAAGGAGGGATTGATGCATGGGCTGCGATCATCGACAACTCTCTGCCGCGGTACTAGGCCCGGCACCGATTCGGGAGGAGAAGCCGGGGGCGCCTTTTCTTGACTTTCATGATATCCTTGCGTATTCTCATAGCCATGAGAATTTGTGTGCGCTTCTCCGGGTGTGAACCCGCCGGCCGATGTCGCGGCTGAACCGGGGAGCGTGCTGCTCTTGCATTCGTACGTTGTGGCCGCATTGCGCATACCCCGTTGAGATCCTCGACGGGGTTTTTTTCGTTGAATGTTGAAAGGAACTATTCATGATCATCGTCATGAAGGCCGATGCCACAGAACTGGACGTCCAGCATGTGGTCGATCGGATACAGGATCTTGGGCTGAAGGCCCATCTGTCGAAAGGTGTTGAGCGGACCGTTATCGGAGTGATTGGGGACGAACGGTTGATCAAAAAGGAACAACTGTCCCTTCTTCCGCATGTTGAAGATGTCTTTCCGATTCTGAAGCCGTACAAGCTTGCCAGCAGGGAGTTCAAACCGTCAAACACGATCGTCCGCGTCGGCAGCGTTGCAATCGGCGGCGATCGCATTGTCGTCATCGCGGGCCCGTGTTCGGTCGAGAATGAAGAACAGGTGATCGCGACTGCCCGGGCGGTGAAGGCGGCCGGTGCCGACCTGCTGCGCGGGGGAGCGTTCAAGCCGCGGACAAGCCCGTATGCGTTCCAGGGGCTTGGCGAAGAAGGATTAAAACTGCTCGCGAAAGCGAGGGAAGAAACGGGCCTGGGCGTGGTGACGGAAGTGATGGAGTCGTCGGAAGTCGATGTTGTTGCGCAGTATGCCGATGTCCTGCAAGTGGGCGCGCGGAATATGCACAACACCAAGCTCCTTCGATCGCTCGCAGCAGTCAGGAAGCCGGTGCTGCTGAAGAGAAACTTTTCCGCCACGCTGAACGAATTTCTCATGAGCGCTGAATACCTTCTCTCGGGGGGGAACCCCGATGTGATCCTGTGCGAAAGGGGCATCCGGACATTCGTCGAGTTTACGCGCAACACGCTCGATCTGAACGTCGTCCCCGCTGTCAAGCAGCTCTCCCATCTTCCGATCATCGTCGATCCGAGCCACGGCACGGGACGGCAGGACCTGGTTCTTCCCATGAGCCGCGCGGCGATAGCGGCGGGAGCCGACGGCCTGATGATCGAGGTTCACCCTCGCCCGGCCGACGCTTTTTCCGACGGAGAGCAATCTCTGACGCCGGAAATGTTTCAACAGCTCATGCGTGAAGTGCGCATGATCGCGGCAGCCGTCGGGAGGCGCTGACATCGCCCCCGCCATGAAATCATCCGGTATGGTCATCTTCTTCGGCGTCTTCTTCCTGGTGTATGGCCTGATCAATGCGTACATCATTCTCCACGCATGGCAGGCGATTCCGGCCGGCTCCGCGCTTCGCGCGCCTCTTCTTGTCCTTGCAATCATGCTCGCCCTGTCATTCATTGCGGGGCGTGTCATGGAACGGCTGTGGCCTTCATCCATCTCCACGGGCCTCATCTGGGTGGGCTCCCTGTGGCTGGGCGCAATGCTGTATTTCTTTCTGGCCGTGGTTGTGTTTGACCTCGTTCGACTGGTCAACCATTTCCTTCCGTTTTTTCCCGAGGCGATGACCCGGGCATACGGAGTGTGGAAGTTCAGAGTCGCTCTCGTCACCGTCGGTGCCGTCGTCCTGCTGTTGGGTGCGGGGTACCTGAATGCGCGCACACCAAGGGTAAGGGAGCTGACGTTTCCGGTTGCCAAGACGATGGAGGGGGGGCAGAGCATGACCATCGTTGCCGCTTCTGATATCCATCTCGGCACGATTATCGGCCGGGAGCGCCTCCGCTCCCTCGTCGACCAAATCAACTCGCTCGCGCCGGATGTTGTCCTGCTCCCGGGCGACATCGTCGACGAAGACCTTGCGCCGGTCGTGCGGGAGAATCTCGGCGAAACGCTCCGTGAAATACGCGCACGGTATGGGGTCTTTGCCATTACGGGCAACCATGAGTATATCGGCGGTGCGGAAGCGGCCTGCAGGTACCTCGCGGAGCACGGCATCGTCATGCTCCGGGACTCGCTGGCGCATCTTCCGAACGGGGTCGTCATTGCCGGGAGGGAGGATCTGAGCGGCCGGCAGTTCGGAGGATTGCAGAGGAAACCGCTGAAGGAATTGCTCGCGGGTATCGACACGTCCCGTCCCGTGATCCTCCTCGACCATCAACCCTTTCACCTGGCCGAAGGTGCGGAGAACGGCGTTGACGTTCAACTGTCGGGTCACACACATCACGGACAGTTGTGGCCGTTGAACTACATCACCCGGGCGGTCTACGAAGTGAGCTGGGGATATCTGAGGAAGGGAGGGACGCACATTTACGTTTCCTGCGGCGTTGGGACGTGGGGTCCGCCTGTCCGCCTCGGCAATCGGCCGGAAATCCTGCACATAACGCTCCGGTCACAAGGAGATCTGCTCCATTAGCAGCCGTCGCCGCGTGTATGCGGACCGGCGACCTCTGTGCCCGTCCTGACGACGGCGTTGTGTCCGTCCACGAAGACGATCGTCGGGCGAAACCCCGTGACCGCGGATTCAGGGACATCCGAAAACGCGGCGACAATGATGATGTCGCCCGGTTTTGCAAGGTGGGCGGCAGCCCCGTTCACGCAAATCCCGCCGGATTCCTTGACCCCCGCGATCGCGTATGTCTCCAGCCGCGTTCCCCGGGTGACGTTCCACACATGGATTGCCTCGTATTCCCGGATGTCCGCAGCTTCCATCAATGCCGGAGGGAGAGTGAGACTCCCTTCGTAGTCGGGATTTGCTTCGGTGACGGTCGCGCGGTGGATCTTTGCGCGAAGCATCCTGCGATAATGTTCCATTCCTGTCTTCACTTTCCTGCGGCTGCGCAATGTCCTGTCAATTTGCTGCCGCGCGAAGGACAAATCGGGGGATCACCACCATAAATTCTCCACCATCCGGCTTCTGCATGACGTACGATCCTTCCATGGTCCCTTCAAAGGTCTCCAGGACGGAGTAACTGGCATACTCATGGGAAGCGCCCGGATCGATCACCGGTTGTTTTCCTATGACGCCTTCCCCCTCCACCTCATTCACCTCACCCCGAGCGTTGGTGATCAGCCAATGGCGGCGCATCAACTGGACGGATTCCGTCCCCTTGTTTTCGATGATGATGGAGTATGCGAAGACGAATCTCCTCGCGAGGAAATCCGACTGGCCGTCCAGATACATCGGTCTCACGGTCACCGTGATGTCGTCCGTTGTTGCTTCGTAGCTCTGCATACTTCTGCAAACGCGCTCCGCGGGATGGGGAGTTCCCCTTGTGCAGTGGAAATATACCAATCCGTGGATCGATTCACAAACAGGGAAAGAGCAGGGATTTCCTAGGGCGGGCTCTTTTTCCAGATCCACGCAGTCCTGATCGATCGGAATGAATCGTCGCACCCTCCTGCGATGAGAACGGAATCACCCTTGAGGATGGTGGCTGTTGTATATGCATAGGGCCGGTCCAGTGTCCCCAGCACCACGGAGCGTTGTTCCCCGCCGGCGTACAATTCGATGGCCGCATCCCCCCCGGCGATCAGATAGAGATCCCCGGGGATCGCTGCCACGGCGCCCGCGAGTTTGGCATGGGAATGACGCAGCGGCTGCATCGGCAGAAACCTTCCTGAAGCGGCGTCATAGCGTTCGACGCTTGCCAACGGCGACGAGGAGACCGAACTGCTTGACCCGCCGAAGACGAGGACATCGCCGTTCTGCAGCACGCGGGATGCATGTTTGTACCGCGGCGTTGCCATCGTCCCTGTCCGAAGAAACTGCTCCTGGCGTGGATCGAAAATCTCGGCATCCGCCAGGACTGTCTCCCTGCGCGACGCGCCCCCGGTGATAAGCACGAGTCCGCCGGGGAGGGAAACGGCGGAGTGCTCGCTGCGTGGAAAGATCATCGACGCTGTGGCACGGAACTTCTTGGTGGTGGGGTCAAAGATCTCTGCGGTCGCTCCCGGTTCCTTGTCACCGCCGCCGGCGAGAAGTACGCTTCCATCGGGAAGGGGCGTCGCAGTGAGACCCCCCCGCCGTGCATGCATGTTCCCGATGGGCGTAAACGTTCCAGCGACCGGATCGAAGATCTCTGCGCTGGAGAGAGTCCCCATGGTGCTGAATCCTCCCGCGACGAGTACAAATCCGTTGGGGAGCAGTGCGGCGGCATGTCCGGCGCGCGGGAAATTCATGCTGCCGGTCGTCGTGAAGCGACGTGTGCGGGGATCGAAGAGTTCGGCGGTGGCGAGATAGGCGGATTCATGGCTGCGCCGCGAAGGTTGAAACCCTCCCGCGATCAACACGCGCCCGTCAGGAAGCAGCGTCGCGGTATGGCCTGCACGGGCTTCGCTCATTGCGAGCGCGGGCCCCGTCCGAAGCCGTTCTTTTCCTTCCTCCTCCTGGCCCCTCCCCATGGCAAAAAAAAGGAGGAGGGAGACTGCCAACAGAAACCTCCGCGTGATCATTCTGCCCCTGCAGATGGTGGTGATCCCCTCGTCCCTCTATTTTCCGCCAAAGACCTGATTCCGCAGCATCTTTGTCATGTCGTATGGGGCAGGATCGCCGCCAAGGTACGTGTGGAACCAGTCGAGGTGTGCGTTGTAATAGAACGGCATCGAGGTGATGCCGTTGGGCCAATGACCGTCATCGTTGAACACAATGAGGCGGGACGGGACGTGCATCTCCTGGAGGTCGGTGTAGAACTCCAGACTCTGCGTGTACGGAACACGGTAATCACGCTCCCCTGTAATGACGAGACAGGGGGTCGCAAAGGCCTTGACGGATTTGTTGGGAGAGAGCCGGTCGTAGAGATCGGAGGTCCAGGGAGTTCCGCCAAGATCGAATTCGGGGAACCATAACTCCTCCGTCCCCCCGTGCATGGCCGTAAGATCGTACACACCCATCATGCTGGCGATGGCCTTGAACCGGGTTGTGTGCCCTTCCAGCCACATCATCATATACCCGCCATACGACCACCCCATGGCGCCCATCCTCCCGCTGTCGACGTACGGGAGTTTGCTGAGTGAATCAGCGACAGCCATGACGTCCTCGAACGGCTTTCCATTCCAGTCTTTCGAAATCGATTCTGTGAATGCCTGACCGTATCCCGTGGACCCATGGGGATTTGGTAATGCGACGATGTACCCGCAACCCGGATACACTTGCCAGTCTCCCCGGAAGGCATCCTGCCACTGACTTTGCGGTCCACCATGGACGTTGAGGATCAGGGGATATTTCTTCGCGGGATCGAAATTGTGCGGCTTGATAATGAACGTGTGGATGCGGCTGCCGGTCGGCGAAGAAATCCACATCTCCTCCGCAGGGCGGATATCGACCTCGTCTTCGATCTTCTTATTGCAAAAAGTCAGCCGGCGCACGGAGCGCCCTGCTGTTTCCGCCTCCCAAATATCACGCGGCTCACCCACGGTGCGACGCACGAATGCGACCTTCTTTCCGTCGGCAGACAGTGCGAAGGACTCAACTGTTTTCGGGTCGATGACGCTTGCAATCTCTCCTGTGCCTATGTCCACACTGTACAAGGGGACATGACCCTTGACATCCGATGTGAAGTAAATGTGACGTGAATCGGGTCCCCAGGCGATCGCGTCCACCCAGTTGTCGAATCCCTCCGTCAGGATCCGCTTCACTTTCGTCGTCCTGTCATAGAGGGCGATGCGGAATCTGTCCGATTCATATCCCGGGACAGTTTGCGTCCGGTACGCGATGTAACGGCCGTCGGGTGAATACGCGGGGTCGCCGTCACATGCGGCGTTTGCCTCCGTCAGATTGACGGGAACCCCTCCCCCGATGGGGACGACCCAGAGGTCCTTGTTGGTGGTCTCTGCTTCGCGGCCGTCCCTCTGCGAAACAAAACAAATCTCCTTCCCATCAGGTGAGACGGCAAATCCGGCTTCACCTCCAAGAGAGAAGGAAGGCGAATCGAAATCCCCGGGGGTCAGGTCGGTGTATATCGACTCTGCGCCCCGGTACACAAAAGTGTGGGTCCTTTTGCCGTCTTTCCAGGAAGTCCAATGTCGGTACAGGAGCCCGTCTGTCATATGTGCGTGCAACGGGCCTCCGCCCCAGGTCTCTTCCGTTTTCTTGTTGCAGCCGCTGTCCGCCCCGCACTCCGGGTAGACGTCGCCCGTAAAGACAATTCCCGATCCGTCCGGGAGCCATTCCGGCTGAGCGATGCCGCCGAAGAATCCGGTGAGCTGTTTCGGCTCGCCGCCGTCGAGGGGCAGAACCCATGCCTGTGCTCCCTCGGAACGTGTCGAGAGAAAAAGGAGAGATTTGCCGTCGGGAGACCATCGGGGATGCGTGTCGTTCGCCCGGCCGGTTGTCAGCGCGCGTGTGCCCGACCCATCCGCATTCATGAGATAGATGTCGCTCTTTGATGTGCCCGTCTCGAGCTTGTCTTCCCTGACGACGAACGCTATCTTCTTTCCGTCAGGGGAATACTGGGGATCATCAACATTCCTGATGGCAAACAGGTCGGCGATGGTAAAGGCCCTTTTCTGCGCTTGCAACGGCGAGAAGAGTGACACGAGAAGGAAAGAGACGATGATTCTTTTCATGACATCTCTGGATGGTGAGTGTGGATAGACGAACGGGGGAAAAGCAGTGGTCGTTGCGAAAAAATACCGAACTGCGACCTGAGAAGCAATATATTGCTAATGAGAGGCGTTCTCGCGATATTTGAAGACGTGCAAGCTTTCGCATGCCGTGTGCACATCGCTCCCCTCATACCTGACATCAACTTGTGGATACGCATCCCACCCGGGCCGTGATCGATCTCGGGGCATTTCGTCACAACATGTCGTGTGTCCGCTCTTATTGCGGACCGCAAGTGAAGATCATGGCCGTGGTGAAGGCCAATGGCTATGGACATGGCGCGGTCCACATCTCCCAGGAGGCGGTGCGTGCCGGCGCCGAATACCTGGCGGTAACACGCGTGGAAGAAGCCCTCGAGCTCCGTCGTCACGGCATTCTCCACCCGCTTCTCGTGTTCGAACTTGCGCGTGACAGCAGCATTGGGGAAGCCCTTGCGGCAAACGTCGAGTTGACGGTGAGCACGCTGGAAGGGGCGGAGACCATCAGCCGCATTGCTGCCGGGCTTGGCATCACCGCGAAAGTCCACGTCAAGATCGACACCGGCATGGTGAGGCTTGGGTTCGATTTCCACACGGCGGCAGCATCGATCGCCGCCCTCGTTCAGCTTCCTTCTCTGGCCCTTAAGAGCGTGTACAGCCATCTTGCGACGTCGGACGATCCGGATCAGACTTTTGCCCGTGATCAACTTGATCGCTACAATGGCGTCGTGAAGGAGCTCGCGGCCTTGGGCATCAGTGTTCCTCTCCGGCACATTGCCAACAGCGGCGCGATCCTAACACTTCCCGAAGCCCATCTCGATATGGTCCGCCCCGGCATCCTCTTGTATGGCTACACTCCCGCCCGTCATCTGAAGGAGCGTTTTCCGGTCACTCCTGTCATGTCCCTCCAGTCCGTCGTCACGTTCCTGAGAACGGTGGAACCGGGGACAAGTATTTCCTACGGCAGGAATTACGTAACGACCCAACGGACGACGATTGCCACAGTGCCGATCGGGTATGCCGACGGATACTCACGGCTGTTGACCAATCGTACCGATGCGCTTGTACGGGGGCGCCGCGTTCCGGTTGTCGGATCAATCTGCATGGACCAGGTAATGCTTGATCTCGGTGAGAAGACGGATTGTACGGTGGGTGATCTCGTAACGTTTATCGGACGGGATGGGAAGGAATCCATTTCCGCCTGGGACCTTGCCGAGATTATCGGAACCATCCCCTATGAGATAACCTGTCTCCTGACGGGACGGGTGCCCCGGGTGGATCGCGAATGAAGCTGCTGCGGTCAAGCACTCCACTCGCGGCGCCCGATATATCTCCTGCAGAAAGATCAAAACCTTCCCTGGGACCGACCTGGCTTAGAAAAGTTCTTCAAGTTCTCGCGGGCGAGGCCCGCATTTATTGAATCTCCAAACTCCTCGAGTTGGTGTCCTTGACGCGCTTTGTAGGGCGTGTTGGTTTGCCAGGTTCATGCAGCTTCCCCGCAAGGGGTGAGAGACGGTTTGTCATCGTGACAGGGCTGTGTGTTGGTAGTTCCAGATTTGTCGCCGTGTTGAGTAACGATTATGGGGGAAGAAAGCCTCCCTCCAGGGCTCACATCGCTCTACCCTCATTGCGGATTCTCAGTTCCCCATTCCCCATTCTGCGTTGTCGTTGGGGCTTTCCATTCGAGTTTGTTTCCTATCTGTAAGAACCCTCCTTTCTTCGCAGGCGATTGCTGAGTGGCAAAGCCCCCAAGAGCGTTACTTCGGCGTGTTGGGGGGAACTTGCAGTCCTGGCACATTTGTTGTAAATTCATACACCCATGCGCTCCTTCGCCAGACATAGTATCTCCTTTGCCCGTCTTATGGTTCTCCTGTTCGTTTTGGCGAACTCGGGCTTTACGATGGTGATGTATACCTGCTCCATGGGTTGCTGCGGGGACGGGCGAATATGTGCGCCGGCTGGGTCGGGGGGGCGTTCCAGTGTGCCTCACTTCCCCATATCAGTCGCCGGGGTGCGCCTTTCCTGTATGTCTGTGACAATCGCCGGCGGGATCCATACCGATCCCACGGTCGTCGAGAAGAAATTCTCTGCCCGCCCGCTGCACAGCGGCCTCGTTCCAGCGGCGTTGAGCGATCAGCGGCCGGTGATCCACTCTCTTCCATCCTCTACCCTCAAGGCCTTCGCCGGGAGATGGGTTGTTCCCTCCTCGGTGGAGAAGTGTGCCCTCAACTCGACCTTCCTGATCTGATCCACCTGCTCCGTTAGTCTCGTGCACTTGCGACGGATGTGTCCGTCCGCGACCGATCTTCCCGACGCCGTTCAATAACCGCCGGGTTCATGGTCGACGCACAGTTGGATGGCATGCGCCTGCATCGATCTCGCGATGCAGAGCGTGGCCAAGCCGGAACCAGCACAGAATCGGAGTGCCGAATATGAAAACCAGGGGATCTCTTCTTGTCTCCCTCTTGCTTGTTTTCCTTCTCCTTCCGCCGCCGGCCGACGCGGGCGGACATGCGAATGCTTCTTCTTCCGATGCGCAGAGAGATGGAGACAAAGACCACATTGACCTGCAATCGGACAGCACCGGCACTCTCCCGGTCTTCGTCGCCGAAGCGTTGGCAGGGAGCCCCCGCCTCCAGGCGGCCCGCACCCGGGCAGAAGGTGCCGAATCGAAAATCGCGCAGACGGGTGCGTGGGATGACCCGCAAGTCGGTGTCGAGTTTTTCGCCACGCCGGTGACGTCGGCCAACCCGTTTCGCGACGGAATGGAAACCGATTACTTCGTTCAACAGATGATCCCCTTGTTTGGAAAGAAGGGGCTGATGAGCGACGCTGCCTCGGCGGCGGCACGCATGGAAGGGCAGACAACCGCTATGGCCGAGCGGGACCTTGTCGTTGAAGTCAAGAGGGCGTATGCAATGCTCTATGCTGCGCAGAAGAAACTGGAGATCAACGCGGAGATCCGGCGTCTTCTCGTACAGATCGCGGAATCCGCACGTGAGAAATACAGCGTGGGCGCCGTCTCGCAGGCAGACGTCCTGAAGGCCGAAGTGGAACTGGAGAAGCTCCAGAACGAACGAAACGAGCTCGGGCAGGAACGTGAGAACGCCGCTGCAATGCTCAATGCACTGCGAGGAGTCCCTGCCGGGAGGATCGTCGGCCGTGTGGCCGAGCCCCCCCTCGTAAAGGTTGCACTCTCCGTGGAAGACCTGACCGCTGATGCATTGGCAAACAGGCCGGAGATCCTCGGGATGAACGAGCAGCTTGCGATGAACAGAGTGGATGCGACTGCGACCGACCGCGAGAAACTTCCCGACCTCATGGTGAGGGGGACGTACAAGAAGATGACGGAGGGGACCGATCAGTGGGCGGCGATGTTCAGCATCAACGTACCGATCGCCCCATGGTCGGCGGGAAAATACTCGGGGAAGAGCGAGGAGCGCGCACTCGCGGCCCGGGCGACCGAGCAGTCGCTGGCCGACATGAGGTACATGGTGCAGGCGGAAGTGCGCGATGCATGGGGAAAGACATCGGCGCGGTGGGAAGAACTGGCGCGGTTCAGGGAGTCCATCCTCCCGCGGGCCGAGCAATCGCTTCGGTCGGATCTGACCGCCTTTAAGACAAACGGCGTGGATTTCCTTTCCCTCCTCGAGAGCTTTCGCATGCTGCAAATGCTGAAAATGGAAGAGGCCATGCTCGTCGGCGAATATATCACAAACGTTGCGCAGCTTGAAAGAGCTGTGGGGAGGGATCTGCAATGACTTTCATGAAATCCATCATTCTGTTGTTTGTTGCTGCGCTCACGCTCACCGTCGCTGGATGCACTCGTGGAACCTCCGGTGCACCCGATCAGGGCCGGACATCGACGCAGGACCAGCTCGCGGAGGAATACTATACATGTCCGATGCATCCCTCGGTGCGAAGCGACAAACCCGGGGCCTGCCCGATCTGCGGCATGGCGCTTGTCAAGAGGCGCGACGAACCGGAGAGGACAGCGGCCGAGCTGTCGTCACTGAGGGAAGTCAGTCTCTCGCCATCCCAGCGTGTGATGGCCAATGTTGCCACGGAGCCGGTACGGCGGATGAATCTTGTCCACGCCATACGGAGCGTGGGGGTGATCGACGAGGCTGAGCCCCTGCAGGCGAAGGTTGCCGCTCGATTCCATGGAAGGATTGAGAAGCTCTATGCGAATTCCACCGGGGTTGCGGTGAAAAAAGGCCAGCCCCTCTTTGATTTGTACAGCCCCGATCTCGTCACTGCGAGTCGGGAGTATGTGCTCGCATTGCAGGCGCAGGAGGGTGCGGGGGAGGGGACATCCGGCGCGCAGAATGCCGGCATGGCCGCAGCCGCAAGGGAACGCCTGTTGGTACATTTCGGGATGACGGCACGGCAGATCGAACGCCTGGCCGAATCCAGGGAAGGAAACTCGACCGTCACGTTCTTCTCGCCCATCAGCGGAACGGTGGTGGCGAAAGATGTCCAGGAAGGGCAATACGTGGACGAAGGGATGGTTCTCTACCAGGTCGCAGATCTGTCGCGAGTGTGGGCGTACCTCGACGTGTATGAACGGGATCAGCGGTTCGTCGCACCGGGCCAGACAGTCGTCCTCGCTGCGGATGCATTCCCGGGTGAGGAATTCGGCGGCCGCGTATCGTTTGTCGATCCCATCGTTACTCCTCAATCGAGGACAGTGCGCATCCGGGTGGAACTCGGGAACGCCGGAGGAAAGCTCAAGCCGCAGATGTACGTCCGGGGGACGATCGAAGTACCCGTGGGAAACTCACTTGTCGTGCCGGAAACGGCGATTCTTGCCACGGGGTTGCGCGATGTTGCGTGGGTGGAAGTGAAACCAAACGTGTTTGAGCCGCGCGATGTCGTTGTGGGAGTGCGCGATGACGGCGGAGCGCAGATTCTGACGGGGCTGCACGAAGGGGAGATGGTGGCTACGTCGGGAGGATTTCTCCTGGACTCGGAAAGCCAATTGCAGCACCCCGGCGGACGGACGGAACCAGGTGCGGCCCGACCCGTGACCCCCACGCTATTGAAGGAGAAGCCGACGGCGGCGCCGGGGTTCAGGAAGATCTTTATCGACGTCAACGGGGGCTTCGTGCCGGACACCGTGAGGGTGAAGAAAGGGGAAACCGTCCTGTTGGAATTCCACCGTGAGAAGGAATCGGGATGCATTGAAGAAGTGGTCTTTCCGGGACTGAAGATTCGGAAACCGCTCGCGGTGGAAAAGACCACGGCATTCAGGATCTCACCGCAGAAAAGGGGCGAGATTCCGTTCGATTGCGGGATGGGCATGGTCAGAGGGATAGTCGTCGTCGAATAAAGACGCGCCGATCAACGGGAGACATCCATGATAGAGAGAATAATCGATTTCTCCGCACGCAATAAGTTCATCGTCATCCTCTTCTACCTGTGTGTCGTCGGATGGGGGATCTGGTCGGTGGTACACACGCCGCTCGATGCAATCCCTGATCTGTCCGAGAACCAGGTGATCGTCTATACGGAGTGGATGGGAAGGTCACCGCAGCTCGTCGAGGATCAGGTCACGTTTCCGCTTGTCACCGCTCTTCAAGGGTTGCCTCAGGTATCCGCCGTCAGGGCGCAATCGATGTTCGGGATGTCCTTCATTTATATCATCTTCGATGAAGCGACCGACCTGTATTGGGCGCGGAGCCGCGTTCTCGAGAAGCTCTCCACCGTCCAGACCGCCCTCCCGCAAGGAGCACGCATGGAGCTCGGCCCCGACGGAACCGGTGTGGGACACGTTTTCTGGTACACATTGGAGGGGAAATATGATCTCGGGACGCTCCGGGCGACTCAGGACTGGTACGTGAAGTTACACCTTCAGGGAGTGGAAGGAGTTGCCGAGGTCGCCTCGGTGGGCGGGTACATCCGTCAGTATCAGGTGGACGTTGATCCGAATAGGATGAAGGGATACGGCATTACCCTTGCGACGATCCGGAATGCTGTCATGCGATCCAACAATGATGTAGGGGGAAAGATTCTCGAAGTGTCGGACGCCGAGTATTTTGTCCGGGGGCAGGGCTATATCCGGTCGACGAGGGATATCGAAGAGATCGTGGTCGGAACCGGGCCGAACGGGGTCCCTGTGACCATTCGAAGCATCGGGACCGTGCAGCTTGGGGGTGATATCCGCCGCGGTTCCATTGAAAAGGACGGAAAAGGACAGGTCGTGGGGGGGATCGTCGTCATGCGGTACGGGGAGAATGCGAAGGCGGTCATCGACCGGGTGAAGCAGAAGATCGTGGAGATCACGCCCGGTCTTCCCCCGGGCATGGAAATCAAGACCGCATATGATAGAAGCGACATTATCATGGCGTCAATCCAAACGTTGAAAAGCACGCTCGTGGAAGAGGCGATCGTCGTCAGCATTGTCGTCTTTCTCTTTCTCCTTCATTTTCGGAGTGTTCTCCGGATTATCATTGAGATACCTGTCGCCGTCCTCATTGCATTCATCTGCATGAAGGCGTTCGGGATTACTTCCAACATCATGTCGCTGGGAGGGATTGCCATCGCCATCGGTGTCATTGTGGACGCATCCATCGTGCTTGTCGAGAACGCCTACCGGAATGTCGCCCGGGCGCAGGAGACCAAGGGGACGTTGACCAGGGAGGACTTCATTGAAATTTCCATCGTTTCCGCGAAGCAGGTTGGCCGGCCCATTTTCTTTGCTGTTGCGATCATGGTTGTTTCCTTCCTCCCCGTGTTCCTGCTCGAGGGACAGGAGGGAAAACTATTTCGCCCGCTTGCGTTCACCAAGACTTTTGTTTTGGGCGGGTCCGCCATCATCGCCATCACGCTGGTTCCCGTGCTCATGGTCATGCTGACGAGGGGAAGATTTCGGCGCGACGGGGAGAATCCGCTCACACGCTTCCTTCATTGGCTTTACGAACCGGTCATTCGCTGGGTTTTGAAGTACCGCAAGACGGCGATCGCGCTGAATGTTGTCGCGCTTCTGGTCACCATACCGATGATCATGAACATGGGTTCAGAATTCATGCCGCCGCTGGATGAAGGAAGTCTGCTTTTCATGCCGGTGGCGCTCCCCTCCGCCTCCATCACGGAAGTCAACCGGATCGTCCAGGTGCAGGACGCAATCATCATGACCGTCCCCGAGGTCGAACAGGTGCTGGGGAAGGTGGGAAAGGCCGAAACGTCGACCGATCCCGCGCCGGTCAGCATGATCGAGTCGATCGTGCTCTTGAAACCAAAGTCCCAGTGGCGCGCAGGGATCACGAAGAACGACATTATCGCCGAACTCGATGCGAAGCTGCAGATGCCGGGCGTCCGGAACGGATGGACGCAGCCGATCATCAACAGAATCAACATGCTCTCCACCGGGGTGCGGACGGACCTCGGGGTGAAGATCTTCGGCAAGGATCTCGACACGCTCGAAGAGCTGGCCATCAAAGCGGAGCAGATCCTCCGTACGGTCCCCGGCGCGGCCGACCTCTATGCGGAGCGGACGCAGGGGGGAATGTTCCTCGACATCAAGATTGATCGCGAGGCAATTGCGCGCTACGGGATTAACGTGGGGGATGTGCAGGACGTGATCGAGACAGCCATCGGCGGGGAGAACATCGGCACGGTCATCGAGGGCCGTGAGAGGTTTCCGATCCGTGTCCGGTACGAACGGGAATGGCGCGGGAACGTCGAACAGCTCAAGGATCTGCTTGTGCCTGTTCCACAGATGGTTGATCCCGTCATGCGGGCGGTTTCTGCGCAGGGGTTTGTGCCCCTGACGCAATTGGCGCAGATCTCCGTGACGCACGGTCCGCCGATGATCTCGAGCGAAAACGCGCAACTCCGATCGATCGTCTTCCTCAACGTGCGGGGGAGGGATATGGGAGGATTTGTCCATGACGCGAGAGAGACGTTGGACAAGGGGCTTCAGCTCCCGCAGGGATACACTCTCCAGTGGAGCGGCCAATGGGAGAACCATCTCAGAGCCACGAAGCGTCTGGAGATCCTCATGCCGGCGGTCTTTCTGATCATTTTCGTCATGCTGTACCTGACGACGAAAGACTTTGCGGAAGCGGGTACCGTCATGCTCTCCGTTCCGTTCGCCCTCATTGGCGGCGTGTACCTGATCTATTTCCTCGGGTACAATTTCTCGGTGGCCGTCTGGGTCGGATTCATCGCCTTGTACGGCGTTGCGGTCCAGACAGGGCTCGTCATGGTCGTCTATCTGCACGAGGCGTTGGACCGGCGCCTGCGCGATCACCAGCTCGGCAAGCGGGGGCCCATCACCGCGCAGGACATTTTCGATGCAGCAATCGAGGGATCGGTTCTGCGGTTGCGGCCGAAAGTGATGACAGTTGGAACTGCCCTCCTCGGTCTTCTTCCCATTATGTGGAGCAAGGGAGCGGGGGCCGATATCATGAAGCCCATTGCCGCTCCCATGATCGGCGGATTGTTGACATCGACGGTCCACGTTCTCGTGGTCACCCCCGTCCTTTTTACTTATATGAAGCTGCACGCGCTCAAAAAGGGGACTCTGAAGATCTCCCAAATGGCCAATTGGATGAAAGAAGGATGACGACAGGGATTGCATTTCTTCGGATTCCATCGTATCCTTGAGGAAACGGATACTAAACAGGAAGGAAGACAGGCATGAAATACGCAAGAGCTCTTGTGGTTTTGATCGTCCTCACAGGTGCGGGGGTTGTTTTTGCCCAGGAATCACAGGATCAGAAGAAGCCGGATCAGCAGCAGACAAAGGTCGCAGCGACGAAGAAACTCGATCCGACGAAACAGGCAGGAAAAGCCGGGATGAAAATGGCCTGCTGTTCAACGGATTCCGCAAAGACCTGCATGTGCAAGAAAGGGATGGACAAGTGCAAAAAGATGGAATCCAAGGAGGGGAACAAAGAGGGAGACAAGAAGTAACCCAAGTGGTCGCGTTGGCAGAGCAGCGCATGACGGAGATGAAGATGTGACTGAGGACATACCGAAGTTCTACGGCATGTGATATCATAGTAGCAAGCTGGCGGGGGCGGGATGATTGCCCGACGCCGAAATTGCAGTTCCTGTCACAATGGTCGATAATCCGGGAGCGACCGGTTGTCGGCCGTGGAGGTGAGAATCATGACGATCCTTGTTGTGGACGACGAGCCGGAATACCGGCTGATCATGAGAAGCGTTCTCATGACGGAAGGCTGGGAAGTTCTTCTTGCCGAGAACGGGGAAGAAGGGATGGAGAAGCTTCGCGATTCGAAGGTTGACCTCATCATCTCGGACATCTACATGCCCGTAATGGATGGGATCAAGTTTCACCGTACGGTCCGCGCGACCCCCGGGCTTGAGAAGACGCCCTTCCTTTTCGTATCGGCGTACGATGACCAGCACACACTGGACGCGGTGAAGGATCCCCGCTGCGACGGTTTTCTCCGGAAGGCCAGACCCGTCGAGGAGTTGATTGAATGGATTACATACCTGACAACCCCTGAGGAGAAACGGTCGAAGCTTACTCCGGGAGGAACGCGCACCAAGATTGGAACGCAAGCGAGGTTCAACACACGGGGAGGAAGCGGAACTCCCATCCTTTGAACCCCGCGCCACAGATGTGAGAAGGAACAGCCGCGACCTGCGCCGGAACGCGGCTGTTCTGTTTTTCGTCTCTTTTCCGTATCTTCGCATGTTCATCATCGGCTGGTTCTGTTGTCCTTTCCTCCAATGAATTGAGTTCCCATGAGCGATCACATCAGAAAGCCCGCCACACTGATCACGGGAGCGAACGGCGAGGTGGGTCATGGACTCATCGAACAGCTCTCGCAGGACGGAGAGAGGAACATCATTGCGATCGACTTGAAACCGGTCGATGAGTCGATTCGCGCCTCCTGCATGGCGACCATCGCCGGCGATATTCTGGACAAGAGCTTGCTCGACCGTCTTCAAAGCGAGTTTGAGATTCACACCGTCTTTCACCTTGCCGCGCTCCTCTCGACACGGGCGGAGTTCACCCCGGAGTTGGCGCATCAGGTCAACGTTGAGGGGACACTCCACCTGCTGAAACTCGCAGTGGAGCAGTCCCGCTGGCATGGAAATCCCGTGAAGTTTCTTTTTCCGAGCTCCGTCGCAGTCTATGGCCTTCCCGACGTCTCGTACAAGAAGAAGGCGGGAAGAGTGAGCGAACGTGAATGGACCGTTCCCGTCACGATGTACGGATGCAACAAACTCTATTGCGAACACCTCGGCCGGTACTACGCGACACACTATCGGCAGCTTGCGGCCGACTCGGAGCGCCGGGGCGGCGTGGATTTCCGTTCGATCAGATTCCCCGGGCTTATCAGTGCGGTCACTGTGCCAAGCGGAGGGACGAGCGACTATGCCTCCGAAATGATACATGCGGCCGCTCAGGAGAAACCCTACGCCTGCTTCGTGCGCGAGGACGTCAGGATGCCTTTCATGGCCATGCCGGATGCAATCCATGCGCTTCTGACGCTCGCCTCGGCGCCGGCGGCGAGTCTCACCCAAACCGTCTACAATATTACCAGCTTCAATCCTTCCGCCGGCGAAATCCGCGACATCGTGCTCAGGGAGTTCCCCCATGCAACAATTTCATTCTCACCCGACGACAAGCGGCAGGCGATCGTTGATACCTGGCCGGAAGATGTCGACGATTCCGCGGCACGCCGCGACTGGGGATTCACGCCCGGGTACAACCTCGCCCGTGCCTTTGACGAATACCTGATCCCCGGCATCCGTCGTCTGTACAACATTTGAGGAACGGACAAACAACGTGCGATGAAAACTTCTCGCTGTGCCTGCCTTGCAGGAGTACTCCTTGTGATGCTGCCTGTGTCCGTCCGGTGCCAGGACAGCGCAGCGACCGCCGATGCACGGAGGGTGCTTTCCTCGTTATTGTCTGCCGGCATGAAAGAGCGCGGCGCGTACGCCCTTCTCCGAGAATTGACCCGCGAAGCGCCGCACCGGCTGAGCGGTTCGCAGGGGGCCGCGCGGGCAGTTCGCCTTGTCCAACGGATGATGGACAGTCTGGGCTTTGCCAACGTCCACCGCGAGGACATCGCCGTTCCGCACTGGGAACGCGGGGCGGCGGAACGCTGCACCATCGTCCGTTCCGGTGCCCGAGGTATCCGGCTCTCCGTCTGTGCCCTGGGAGGGAGTGTGGGAACGCAAACAGGCGGGATAACGGCGGAAGTGTTGGAGGTGCGGTCGTTCGAGGAACTTGCACGGGCCGGCGATACAGCGCGGGGGAAGATCATCTTCTTCAATCGGCCCATGGATGCTTCGTTGGTCAATACCTTTGAGGCCTATGGAGGCGCCGTCGATCAGAGATTCGGGGGGGCTGCGGAAGCTGCCAAGGCAGGCGGTGTCGCGGCTCTCGTTCGCTCCATGACCCTCGCGGACGACGACGTGCCGCACACCGGCGTTATGGGTTATCGCGATGGCGTGCGGAAAATCCCGACAGCAGCTCTTGGAGCGCGAAGTGCGGACCGCCTCAGCGCCATGTTACACCGGAGTGCAATGGTCACTGTGAGACTCGTTTTGCGTTGTCAGACTCTCCCGGATGCCCCCTCTGCAAATGTCGTGGGGGAGATCGCCGGTTCGGTCCACCCGGAGAACGTTATCGTCATCAGCGGACATCTCGACTGCTGGGACAAAGGAGAGGGTGCGCACGATGACGGAGCCGGATGCGTGCAAGCCCTTGAGGCACTTCGTCTCCTGCAAGCCGCCGGCGTTCGTCCTCACCAATCCATCCGGGTCGTCCTCTACATGAATGAGGAAAATGGCTCCCGGGGGGGGAAAGGATATGCTCAGGACCCGCGGCGTGAGAAGGAAAACCACGTTGCGCTGATGGAGTCGGACCGCGGAGGGTTTGCCCCACGGGGCTTCACTGTGGATGGCGACTCCAGTCTCCTGAGCCGCGTGATGAGGTGGCAATCTCTCTTCGATGCCGTCGGCGCGGGGACGATCACCCAGGGGGGCGGGGGGGCTGACATCTCCCCCATGGCGCAAAAAGGGATACCCTGCTTTGGGCTCTTGCCGGAGAACCAGAGGTACTTCGACTATCATCATTCAGACAATGACACTCTCGACAAGGTGAATCCCCGGGAATTGGAGCTTGGCGCGATCGTCGAGGCCCTCCTTGCCTATTTGCTGTCAGAGTCCAAGATTTAGAGATACCGTTACCCCCCACGGATTTTTGCGGTTCGTCGGCCGGAGGTTGTTCTGCCTTCGATGTCCCATTCCTTCGTTTCCGCCGCATGGGATGGGAGGTTGACTCTCAGCGGAAGAATTCAGTAGATGAGCGATGGTGATGGGCAGTGTGCTGCCCCGTCAACCTGGAAGTGCTTTCGGGCTTCCGGAAAGTCCTGGATGAATCTTGAGCGGTTTTTTTCGCGCGGTGAGTTCGGAAATGGGCGGGGGGATGAGTAATAATCAAAGGTGTCCCACTGTCCCCTACAACAAGCGGAGGAACTCATGGCGAACAGCGAAGCAATCTATTCCACCATGGTGAAAGCTGGAAGAACCACCTATTTCGTCGATGTCAAGGAAGCGAAGAACGGCAGCAAGTTCATCGCCATATCCGAGTCGAAACTTGAGGCGGATGACAAGAAGACCCGCTCCACGATCCGGGTGTTCGGCGAGTCTGTCGAGCCGTTCCGCCAGGCAATCGACGAAGCAGCCGCTTCCGCTGTGCAGTAGGCCCATCCCTTCCGGGATCCGGCGTGGCCCGGCGGCTCCGGATCCCGGTCTTTTCCCCCTCTCGTTGCTTTTGCCCGATTTTGTGGTATATTCCCACCGTAAAGGCGGCTGCACTATCGTCGCGCCGCGCATGAAACGCTCCCGAACACTCCATCCCCATGTTCGATCTCACAGGCATCCTGACGCTCATTCTCCTTGCTGCTGTTATTGTTCTCCTCCTCTTGCTCCTCCGCCGACCATCGGGCGGGGCGGACGGGAACATCACGCTTACCCTCGGAATCCTCCGGGATCAGTTGGAAAAGCTCGACCGTTCGATGGGTGACGAATTCGCGCGTGCCCGTGAGTCGATCCAATCCTCCGGGCAACAGGACAGGAGCGAACTGCAGGGGGCGCTTCGTTCTACAGCCGACTCCCTCCAGGCGCGGTTGGCCGAGATTGCGACCCTCCAGCGGAATCAGCTCGATTCGTTTGCGCAGAATCTGACCGTGCTGACACAAACGATGGAGCAGCGCGTCGATCGCCTTCGGGAGAGTGTGGAAGGGAAGCTCTCCCAGATACAGGAAGACAACACGCTCCAATTGGAGAAGATGAGGATGACGGTGGACGAGAAGCTGCATGCGACATTGGAACGGCGGCTCGGAGAATCCTTCCGCATCGTCAGCGAGAGTCTTGAGAAGGTCCAATTGGGTCTGGGAGAAATGAAGAGCCTTGCAACGGGGGTCGGGGATCTCAAGCGCGTGCTCACGAACGTCAAGTCGCGCGGAACCTGGGGGGAAGTCCAACTCGGCGCGCTGCTCGAGCAAGTCCTGACCCAGGATCAGTATGCCACCAACATTGCCACCAAGCCGGGGAGCGCCGACAGAGTGGAGTTTGCCATCAAGCTGCCCGGACGCGACGAACACGCCCTGCAACCTGTGTGGCTTCCGGTCGATGCCAAATTTCCGCAGGAGGATTACCAGCGGCTCCTCGATGCGCAGGACCAGGCGAATCCCGCCCTCGTGGAGGAATCCGGCCGCCAGATGGAGAACAGGGTGAAAATGGAAGCGCGGTCCATCCACGAAAAATATGTCGACCCGCCGTACACCACCGATTTTGCCGTCATGTTTCTTCCGACGGAGGGTTTGTATGCTGAAGTCCTCCGGCGTCCCGGCCTTGCCGACTGGATTCAACGGGAATTCAAGATTCTCGTCACGGGGCCGACGACACTCGCCGCACTCCTCAACAGCCTCCAGTTGGGGTTCCGGACGCTGGCCATCGAGAAGCGGTCGAGCGAGGTCTGGACGCTCCTCGGAGCGGTGAAGACCGAATTCGGCAAGTTCGGAGACGTTCTGGAAAAAACCCAGAAGAAACTCCAGGAGGCGAGCAACACGATTGACGATGCGGGGAGGCGGACGAGGGCCATTGCGAGGAAGCTGAAGGATGTCCAGGAACTCCCGGCGGGAGAGGCCGTTCACCTTCTGG
>Ga0182010_10000303_pt1 | contig 28147 bp, 17 predicted proteins | sample 611E1MmetaG_FD_120488 | JGI IMG/M metagenome (GOLD analysis project Ga0182010, IMG submission 120488) | Permafrost microbial communities from Stordalen Mire, Sweden - 611E1M metaG | ecosystem: Environmental > Terrestrial > Soil > Wetlands > Permafrost | place: Sweden: Stordalen | collected... | reverse complement strand
TACCCGAGGTCGCCGCCGGGGAACACCGGCGGGTCCACGACGAACGCATCGGTTGTGAGCGCGGGCCGCCCCGGCGGCAGCTCCGGCAGGATCGCGGAGTCCGAGAGAACCTTCAATGCCGGGTTCGAGAGCGCCGGCAGGAACAGCTCCCGCACCAGCTCCTGCGTGAGCCGGCCACCACCGCCGTGAGCGAGCAGGATCCGATCGGGAGGCTTCATGCGACCCCCTTGCCGCGCTCCGGCGGTCTTGGATCGGCAGAGGAGCAGAGGGGCAGAGGAGCAGAAGGGCCAAGAATGTTCGAAGGTTCGAACAGCACCCGCTCCTCTGCTCCTCGGCTCCTCCGCCCCTCCGCTCTCAATACCGTCAAGGCCATCAGCCGCCCCCACCCGGGCCATCGCTGCCGCCGGCGAAGCGCTCGTGGCGGTACCACGCCGCGCACGTGCCCTCGCTCGAGACCATGCACGCGCCGACCGGCGTGATCGGGGTGCAGATCCCGTCGAACAGCGGGCACTCGGGCGGATCGATCACACCCTTGAGGATCTCGCCGCACCGGCAGCCGGCGGGCTCGAGCGGCTCGGGCAGCTCGACCTCGACGAGCGAGGCGTCGCGTTGCGCGAACCGAGGGCGCAGCGCGAGGCCGGAGCCCGGGATGGTGCCGAGACCGCGCCACACGACGTCGGCGGAAACGAAGAAGCGGTCAACCAGCGCCTGCGCTATCGCGTTCCCCTCCTCCTTCACGACGCGCGAGTAGAGGTTGATGACCTCGGCCTTTCCCTCTGCCAGGCACTCAACCAACGCCTCGACGCCGCGCATCACGTCGGTCGGGGTGAATCCAATGACAGCGGCTGGGATGGCGAACTCTTCGGCGACGAACGCGAAGGCACGCGAGCCGACGATCACGGAGACGTGGCCCGGTAGGAGGAAGGCATCCACCAGCACCTCGGGATCCCGGGCGAGGGCGCGCATCGGCGGCGGCATGATCTTGTGGCCGGACAGGATGAGGAAGTTCGGCACGCGGTCGGCCTCGGCTTCGGCGAGCGCCCCGGCCACGGTCGGCGTCGTCGTTTCGAACCCGACGGCGAGGAAGACCACTGTGCTGCCCGGATTATCGCGGGCGATCTGCAGCGCGTCGCGCGGGGAGTAGACGACGCGCACGTCCGCGCCCTCGGCGCGGACCCGCTCGAGGCTGCCGCCGCTCGACGGAACGCGCATGAGGTCGCCAAACGTCGTGACGATCGTCCCGGGAATGCGCGCGAGCGCCTCCGCGCGGTCCACGTAGCCGACCGGCGTGACGCACACCGGGCACCCCGGCCCGGCGATCAGCCGCACCCATTCGGGCAGGAGCCGCCGCAGACCGGCGGCGGCGATGGCGTGGGTGTGGGTGCCGCACACCTCCATCAGCGTCACGCGGCGCTGCAGCTTCTCGGCCGAGCGGGCGACACGCGCCGCGAACGCCGCCACGGCCGCGGGGTCACCGTAGGGAGCCATTGCGCTCACAGGCTCTCCATCGAGCCGGCCACCTGGCGCAGGAGGTCGAGCGTCGCGTTCGCCTCCTCCTCGTCCACGAGACCGATCGCGTACCCGGCGTGAATGAGGACGTAGTCCCCGACCTTGGCATCGGGCTGAAGCATGAGCGAGACCTCGCGCCGCACACCGTCGATCTCGGCAATGCCCAGCGCCTCCTGCCGCTCGACCAGCTTCATCGGGACCGCAAGGCACATCACGCCTCTCCTTTCAGCGACGGCTCCACGCCCCGGGCAGCGGCGACGGCGCCGAGCACCGCCTGACCGTACGAGAGGCCGCCATCACCAGGCGGCAGCCGCATCGGCAGCAGCGGCTCGAAACCCGCGTCGGCAAGACCTTCCCCCAAGCCACGGCGGAGGAGCCGGTTCACCAGGCATCCTCCGCCCAAGGCTACCACCTTGACGCCCGGCGGCACCACGCGAGCGGTGAGTTCGACGGCGAGCCGGCAGAACGTCGCGTGGAAACCGGCGGCCACCCGCGCAGGCTCTTCGCCCCCGATCACCCTGCGCGCCGCGGACGCGAGCAGCGCCGCGCTCGGCAGCAATCCCCGGGCTGCGGGCCGGACCTCGACCCAGGGGGCGACCGGGCCGGCCTTCTCGGCGAGCGATTCGAGGCGCGCCGCCGCCTCGCCCTCATAGCCGTTGACCGCTGCGAGGCCCAGAAGAGCGCCGGCCGCCTCGAACAGGCGGCCCGCCCCGGTGGCCCGCGGCCAGTTCGGCTGCCCGGCCAGTTCCACGATCGCCACGAGCGTCTCGAGCGGCACGAGGCGAGCCATCGGCAGGCTCCGGAGCAGCTCCGCGGCGCCCAATGACGCCAGCGCCACCGCCGCGACGCGCCACGGCTCGCGAATCGCAGCCTCCCCGCCCACCAGCGGCAGCGGCTCCAGGTGCGCCAGGCGCGACCAGCCCAGTTCGCCGTCGAGTGTCAGCCACTCCCCGCCCCACGCGGTGCCGTCGGGACCCCATCCGGTGCCGTCCAGCGCGATCGCTGCCGCAAGCGCACCAGGCGCCGGAAAACGCCGGTGCTCGGCAAGCACCGCCGCGGCGTGCGCCAGATGGTGCTGGACCGACAGAATGCGAGCCCCCCGTTCGCTCGCGAGCTGCTGCCCAAGCCAGGTGCTTGGGTAGTCGGGGTGCGGGTCCACAACGATTAGCTCGCCCCGGACCTCGAGGAACTTCTCGAGGCCCTCGGTCACCTCGGCGTGGAACGCCCGCGCCTTCTCGCTGTCGAGATCACCGATGTGCTGCGAGCAAAAGGCATCATTGCCCGTCGCCAGGCACACGGTCACCTGAAGGAACGGGCCGAGCGCAAGCACCGGGACGGGCGCTTCGACAGGCAAAGGCAACGCCTCCGGGACGTAGCCTCGGGCCCGCCGCAGCATCGCAGGCCCGCCTGGCCCGGTCCGCGCCACCGAGTCGTCGGCGCGGCGCACGACGTCCCGGTCGTGCAGCAGGAAGACATCGGCGATCCCCGCGAGGCGCTCGAGAGCATCGCGGTTGGTCCGGCAGATCGGTTCGTCGCTCGCGTTGCCGGATGTCATGACGAGGGTGTCGAACGGCGCGTCGCGGAAGAGCTCGACGTGGAGCGGCGTCGTGGGCAGCATGACGCCAAGGTCCGTCAGGCCGGGCGCGACGCCAGGCGTGACCGCGGCGTCGGGAAGGCGAGGGGCGAGAAGCACCGGCGCCCGCGGCGACGTGAGCAGCGCCTCGTCCTCCGACTCCAGCGCGACCAGCCTGCGGGCGGTCGCGAGGTCGCGAACCATGAGTGCGAACGGCTTGGTCGGCCGCCGCTTGCACTCGCGCAACTGCGCCACGACCGCCTCGTCGTCGGCGCGGCACGCGAGCTGAAACCCGCCGAACCCCTTGACTGCGACGATCACGCCCCTCTCCAGCGCGGCACGGGCCAACTGGATCGCATCGGAACCGTGCGCCCTGAGCCCTGCGCCCGGCTGCTCCACCCATAGCCGTGGGCCGCACGCCGGGCAGCACACCGGCTCGGCGTGGAATCGGCGGTCCGCCGGGTCCCAGTACTCGCCCTGGCATTCCTCGCAGAGGGCGAAGCACGCCATCGAGGTGCGCTCGCGGTCGTACGGCAGCGAGCGGACGAGTGTGAATCGCGGGCCGCAGTTGGTGCAGGTGGTGAACGGATACCGGTAACGGCGGTCGGCCGGGTCGTCCATCTCGGCGCGGCACTCCGCGCAGAGCGCCGCGTCCGGCGGCACCAGCGCCCGGCGGCGCTGCCCTTCCTCGGAGGCCAGCACCTCGAACGCGGTCCCTCCGGCGAGCGGGACCGGCGCGGCGTCCATTTCGTCGAGGCGCGCGAGAGCCGGCAGCGAGCGCGGCAGCGCCTGCATGAACGAACGCACACCCCTGCCCGCCCCCTCGACCTCGACTACGACGCCGTCGGGGCCGTTGCGCACCCAACCGACGAGCGCGAGCGACGTCGCGAGCCGGTACACAGCCGGCCGGAACCCGACTCCCTGCACGACGCCTCGGCAGACGATTCGCAGCCGCTGCCGGAGGGCGTCAGGCGTCATGCCGCTCCCGCCCGCGCCCCGGCATGACTTTCCCGATGAGAAGTGAACACCGTGGCGAGGGAGCAGAGGAGCAGAGGAGCAGAGGAGATCGAGACCGTCGTTGTTCTTGCCCCGCTGCTCCCCTGCCCCTCGGCACCTCTGCATTCATCGAGCGTTCGAACATTCGAGCCTTCGAACGGTCCCCACCCCTCTGCTACCGACATCACGCGTGCGCCTTGCGCTTGGCGGTCAGGCGCTCCTCGATCATCGCGCACCACACACCGATGCCCTCCCCGGTCTTCGAGGAGGTGACCATGAGGCGCCCGCCCGGGTTGAGCGTAGCCACCTGTGCGCTCACGGCATCGAGGTCGAAGGTGACATGCGGCAGCAGGTCCGACTTTGTGATGACGGTGACCTCCGCGCGGGCGAAGATCGCCGGATATTTGAACGGCTTGTCGTCCCCTTCGGCGACCGACAGGAGCGCCACCTTGAAGTCCTCCCCGAGGTCGTATGTCGTGGGGCAGATGAGGTTTCCGACGTTCTCGATGAACAGGACGTCGAATGCCGGGAAGCGCGCGCCGTCCAGCGCCTTGCCGACCTGCCGGGCGTCCAGGTGACACGCCCCGCCGGTGAGGATCTGCACCGCCGGGATGCCGAGCGCCCGAAGGCGGTCGGCGTCCCGCTCGGTGGCGATGTCCCCCTCGATGCCTGCGAGGCGCAGCCGGCCCGCGAGGGCCTTCACGGTCGCCTCGAGCAGCGTCGTCTTCCCCGAGCCCGGGGACGAGATCAAGTTGAGCACCAGCGCGGAGCCGGCCCTAAACCGGTCTCGCAGTTTGGCCGCCGCCTCTTCGTTGGCCGCCAACACCCGTGTGCGAACGTCCACCACCTCAGACTGCTTCCCGTTCAGACGTTCCGTTTTCGTGGTCATCGCGAGACCCCCGAGCACAGCGAGGGGGCCGGGGCGATCTCATCGAGATTGACGAGATTGCTTCGTCGTCCCGCCAGAGACGGGACTCCTCGCAATGACAACGACTCCACGACAACGGACGGTGAATTGGTATCAGCCATCGTCGTGCTCCCCCTTTTCCGCGCCGTCGCCCCCGTCCGGCTCGAAGGTCACCCGCATCACGTCGAGCTCCATACCCCCGGTGACGGCCAGCGGCGTGCCGCAGTCCGGGCACAGGCGAAGCCAGCTCCCGTCCGAGCGGGGCTTGTCCGATTTGCACGCGGCGCAGAACTGGCGGGCGGCGTGCCACTCCACCTCAAGCGTGCTGCCGGCGTCCGGACCGCTTTCGGTGAGCGCCTGCCAAGCGAAGGAGAGGAGGTCTGGCTCGATCGCCGAAAGCTCCCCGACCGCCACTGTCACACGCTCGAGCCGGCCGCTTCCGTGATCCGCCACCGCCGCGCGGCTCACCCGGTAGATCTCCTCTGCGATCGACAACTCGTGCACCGTCCTCCCGTTCCGCCGCGCCGGCAGCCCTTCAGGCGCATCTAAACGCTGCCCCGCCGGCGGACGAATACCAAATGATACAGCGCCGCAGGTTAAAGCGGCGTAAACTCAATAGATGCCTGAAGCCCGGCGAGGGAATACCGCCTCAGCTCCCGGCAGTATTCGATTGCGGGCGCGAGATCTCGCGCCGATAGGCGGGACCATGACGAACGCAGACACGACCAATTGTGCTGGCTGGCGGGCGACCCTGATCGCTGCGGTGGCCCTCGCGATCGCCGCCGCGGCGAGCGCGGCGCCGGCCGGGCAGGCACCGCCCGGGCCACTGATGCAGCTCGTCGACGATCCGCGACCGTGGACCGAAAAGGTCGCGCCGGACCTCGTGGCGCTCGCCGTGTCGTCGACCGCCGACCTGGACGTGCTGCTGAAGCTCCGGGAGCCGGAAGCGGTGCATGCGCTCACGGTCTCCGCCCAGGCCTCCACGGTCCGACTGCAGTGGATCGCCGACACTGCCGACGGCATCGAGCGAGACTGGTCGCCCGGCGGGGTCCGCGTGCTCGATCGGTACTCGCACATCGCGTCGGTGCATGCCACCGTGCCCGTCCATGCGCTCGCGGCTCTGGCCGAAGATACGCGAGTGGACGCGGTCGTTCTCAACCGCAAGGTCCACAAGCTCGACGCCCTCGGTAACTCCTACATGCACGTCAACGCGATCCAGCCGCCGAACACCGGCACGGGTGTCGGCATCGCGATCATGGACACCGGCGTGGACTGGACGCACCCCGAACTGGCGCCGCTCGGCACCAAGACGATCGCTTTCTTCGACGCCTACCACACGGCGGGGACTCCCGCCTACGCAATGGATGACGATGGCCACGGCACCGAGGTCGCCGGCGTCGCCGGGGCCCTCGGCCTCAACACATCCGCGATCGGGACGGCGCCCGCCGCGACCATCGTGTCGGTGAAGATCCTCGACAGCACCGGCAGCGGCAGCGAGAGCGACATCATGAACGGCATCAACGCGGTCCTCACAAGCGTCGGGGCCGGCAACCCGTACAACATCCGCGCGGCCAACTTCTCGCTCGGAGGCTACGACACCGGTACGGGCGCCGCGGGCGTGCCGACACAGCCGTGCGACTCCGAGGACCCCACGATGGCGAGTGCATTCCAGCAGCTCACCGACGCCAACGTCATTCCGGTGGTCGCCTCCGGCAACGGCGGCTGCACGGTTGGCGTCTCGTGGCCGGCCTGCATATCGAGCTCTCTCGCCGTCGGGTCCGTCTACGCCCAGGCCTTCCAGTCGGTCAGCTACTCGAGCAAACTCCAGTGCAACGCGACTGGAACTACCGGCTGCACGGACACCTCCCCCAACCCGGGCACGGTGGCCTGCTACACCGACTCCGGCGCGAAGCTCGACGTTTGGGCGCCTACGTGCCCCCTCGGCGAACCGCTCAAAGGTGGGGGCTACGATAGCAACAACTTTTGCGGGACCTCCGCCTCGGCGCCGTACGTGAGCGGCCTCGTGGCATTGCTGGCACAGGCTTCGCCAACTACCTCGGCCGCGAGCGCCCGGCTGGCCGTCCGCAACAGCGGTCAGGCCATCACGGATTCGCGCAACGGCATCACCCGCAATGTCGTCCAGGCCGACCTCGCGCTCGCGGGCCTGGCGTGCACGCCGCTGCCCGCCCCGGCCACCATCGGCGTCAACCAGACGAGCGTGTGCTCCGGCGAGCCGGCCGTTGTGAGCTGGAGCACCGTTCCCGGCGCCACCTCGTACACGATACAGGTCGGGACCGACAACGCCTTCTCGAGCCCCACCTCGGCCGCCACGACCTCGCCGACGTATACCTTCTCGAGCACCCAGGCCACCTCGGGCACCTTCTACTTCCGTGCCCAGGCGAACACGTCCTGCGGAGGTTCGTGGTCGGGTACCGCGCAGGTGACCTACACACCGCAGTGCCAGAGCACGTACGCCCACACGTACTTCCTTTCGGGCATCGCACGCACTCCGGGTGTTGCGCCCGCATTCTGGTACTCGGACGTCTCGATCCTGAACGCCACCACCACGCCGGCAAACGTGCGGATTACCTTTTACGGCATCAGCTCGTTCCCGCCCGTCTACACGGACACGCTCGGCGGCGGGCAGCAACTCACCTTCGCCGACGTGCTCGGGAGCCTGTTCGCCGTGGCCCAGGACAAGGGGATGATCGTCGTGGAGAGCAACGTGCCCCTGCAGGCCGTCTCACGCACGTACTCGAAGGTCACGAACGGCACCACGGTGAACACCTACGGGCAGTCGTACGTCGGGACGGAGTCTGGGCAGGCGCTCACAACCGCCGCCACCGGGTGGTTCCCGGCGCTGCGGAGCGACGGCGTGTTTCGCACCAACATCGAGTTCGTGAACACCAGCGCGGTGCCGACCGACGTTCTGGTGAGTTTCTTCACCGCCGGAGGGTCGCCGATCGGCACCGTCACGACGACCGTGCCGGCGCTCCGCTGGACGCAGATCGTGAGGGCACTACCGGCCGGGCAGGCGTCGGCGTTTGCGAAGGTTCAGGTACTCGCCGGCGGCGCCCAGATCCTGGGCTCCGCCTCGGTCATCGACGGGAACTCCACCGACCCGACGACGATCCCGATGTGGGTGCAGTAGCCGCCGGGAAGCCCTGCCTCGCCACCCGGACGTCAGAGGTTCATCTTGCGCAGCAAGGCCTGGAAACGGGGGTGCTCGCGCAGGCTCGCGAAGAGGTACGAGCCCTTGACGCCGTAGATACCTCCGGACCGCTGCTCGAACGCGCGCTCCAGGCAGTCGATGGCGGCGTCCTTTTCGCCCAGGCCGGTGTGGACATGGGCCAGGTGGTAGGCGGCCACGTATTGCTTCGCGGCCAACGCATCGAGCTCGGCGAGGATCGCCCGCGCCCTCGCCTCGTCTCCCACCATGCCGCAGGCCTGGCCGAGCTGGGCGAGAAAGAGAGTGCTGCCCGGCGAAAGCTCGGCGGCGCGTTGGAGGGCGGCGAGGCCCTCGGCCGTCCTCCTGAGCGCCAGGCAGGCCCAGCCGAACACAGCGTGAGAGCGCGAGAAGCCGGGATCGAGGACAACTGCGCGTTCGGCCTCGGCGAGCGCTTCCTGCGTCCGGCCCGCCCGCATCAGCTCGTTGGCGACATCGCTGCGGTGCGCCAGCGGATCGAGCTCCCGCGCCCGCCGCACCAGGGCGAGCGACTCGTCGAAGCGCCCTTGCGCCGAGCAGAGCCAGCCAAGGTGGTCGTAGATGTCCGCGCTGCCGGGGCTGAGCCGCAGCGCCAGACGGAACTCGGCTTCCGCCCCCTTCCAGTCGAAATCACGCGTGAAACGGAGCAGGCCCACGATGCCGTGCGCCTCCGCCAGACCGTCGTCGAGCGCGAGGGCGCTGTCGACCGCCTGCTGCGCGCGCGCGAAAGCCTGCGCCGGCACAACGCCGCTGATTCCCTCGATGCCGAACTGGGTGTGCGCGTGTGCGATCGCGGCATATGCCAGCGCGAAGCTCGGGTCGCGTGCGACGGCCTGCTCGAAGAATGCGAGGCTTTGAATGACCCCTTCCCTGGTGAACCTCACCAGCTGGTGTCTCCCCTGCAGGTAGAGCTGATAGGCCTCCAGGTCCCGGGTCGGCCGCGCCACGATGCGCGCGCGCTCATCGAGGGTCAGCTCGGCCCGCAGCGCGGCGGCGATCTGCAGCGCCACGTCGGTCTGGATGGCGAAGATGTCGTCCAGTTCGCGATCGTAGCTCTCGGCCCAGAGATGCTCATCGGTGCGCGGGTCTACGAGTTGCGCCACGATGCGAACACGGTTGCCCGAACGGCGCACGCTCCCTTCGACGAGCACCCCGACGCCGAGCGCAGCTCCGATCTCGCGCAAGCTGTGCTCGCGTCGCTTGAACGCCATGACCGACGTGCGCGAGATGACGCGCAGCGTCCGGATCTTGGCGAGGTGGGCGATCACGTCCTCGGTGATGCCGTCGGCGAAGAACTCGTTCTCGGGATCAGTGCTCATGTTCACGAACGGCAGTACTGCCACCGAGGGGAGATCGGCTGCGCCGGGACCGGCTGGAGGCCCTGCCGCCGGAGCCACGGTGGGAACGGCCCCTCGGCGCGCGGCGGAGGCAGGCGCGGCGATGCCACTCGGCGGCGCGGCACCCACCGCTTCCGAGATCCCGTCCCGCAGCCGCGCGAGGTCGCGGGCCAGGTCCCGCGTCGACGCGTAGCGCTCCTCCGGGTCCTTCGCGAGGCACCGCTCGACGATCCAGCGCAAGGGGACCGGCGTCCGCGGCGCCGCTCGCTCGACCCGCTCCGGCTCCTCCCGGATGACCGCCGTCATCGTCTCGGGGCCGCTCGCGCGCGCGAACGCCTTTCTCCCCGTAACCATCTCGTACACCATCGAGCCGAACGAGAACTGGTCCGAGCGGAAGTCGGCCGGCCTGCCGAGAGCCTGCTCGGGCGACATGTAGGCGACCGTCCCCATCACGGTCCCGGGCTCCGTCATGTGCGAGACCGTTGCCACCGGCGCCACGCCACCGGAAGCCTCCGGCTGCACCAGCTTCCCCAGGCCGAAGTCCAGGATCTTCACGAACCCATCGGCCGTGACCATGACGTTCTCGGGCTTGAGATCCCGGTGCACGATCCCCGCGCCATGCGCCTTCGCGAGACCGTCGGCCACCTGGGCCGCGATCGCGAGGAGCCTCTTCGTCGGCAGCGCACCGCCACCCATCAGGTCGCGGAGCGTCCGACCCTCCACCAGCTCCATCGCGATGTACAACGTCGCACCGGATTCTCCGACGTCGAAAACGGTGACAACGCTGGGATGATTTAAGGCCGAGACGAGTCGTGCCTCATTCTCGAAGCGCCTCAGCCGCTCCGGGTCCCGTGACAGATCGGCCGGGAGGACTTTGACCGCGACGTCGCGACCAAGACGGATGTCCCGCGCTTTGTACACTTCTCCCATCCCACCCGCGCCGAGCGGTGCGACGATCTCGTACGGGCCGAGGCGGGTGCCGTGCTTCAGTGACATAATTCTGCGTCTCAATATTTAACACGACACGGGTCGACTTTCTTCCCGGTCGTACCAATTCACCGTCCATCGCAAGGGAATGACTGTCAAAGTGAGGCCTCGAAGGGGCCGAAGCAGTCCCCCGTCCCGACCCACCTTTCACCGCGAGGAGGGATTCCCGCTGTCGCGGGACAAGTCGACGAAGCGGTCTCGTTTGCTCCCGCCAGATCGCCCTGTGGTTCCGCCTGCGGCGGGGCTTCTCGCGACGACGGTGGTTCCCCGCGGACCCCTCGCTGTGCTCGGAGGCTCGCTATGACAGTCGAGACCGTACGTGCCAGAGGGCTTTGTCATCGGCCCGCAGGGATCCGCTCCGTCATCCTCTCATCATCGCGCGCACCGCTGCGCACGTTGCCTCGACGCCGTCGAGGCCCGGCGGCACCGGGTTCGCTGGAACAATCGAGGTCCGAGCCCACTCGAACAGCTTCGGGCCGTTGACCGGCTCGCCCGCTGAGTTTGTTGCCCGCCAGTATGCCTCGAGCAGCGCGCGCGTCCGCGGGAAGAGATGGAAGTGGAGCCACTGGTCGATCTCGCAGAACGAAAGTACGTACACGCGCTCGGCCGCGACCGCCGCCTCGACCGCGCGGGCCGCTCGGGAGAGCATCTCGCCGAGGCGACCGGAGGCCTGGTGCGTGAGTTGGCCCATCGTCACGGCAGGCCCCTTGAGCCGGAGTATGAGGTAGCCGGGGACAAGGCAGGAATCGCACTGGTCCACCATGTAGTGCTCGTCTTCGAAAACCCTCAGTCCGTCGGGCAGACGGTCGCTCATCGTTCCTCCACTCCGTGACCCTCTTTCTCCCACCCGCGAAGTCGGCGCCTCATCGGCGGCCTCCCTCCCACGCTCATCGCGCGCCAGGGAGAACCGCATGATGCACAGATCGCTCCTGACCTGCTGAAAGTGCTCCGCCCCCAGGCGCGAGTAGAACCTGGGGATGTCGGTACCGAGAAAAAGCTCGTGAAAGCCGAGGCGCGCCGCATTCCGCGTCAACTCGCGCACGAGCGCCGCGCCGACCCCGCGGTGCCGATGCTCGGGCACCACGACGAGTGCGGCGAGCCAGGGGTGGAGGTCCGGTCGAGTCTCGCTGTCGGTGTGGACGAGGTTGACCGTCCCCGCGGGCTGCCTTTCTACGAGGGCCAGGATCGAAAGCGGCACACGGTCGGGGTCGCGAGCTTGTCGCAGGAGGCTCTCGAACGTCTCGACCGAGTAGCCCGGCTTCCCCTTCCAGAACTCGTCGTAGATCCAGCCGGCGACGAGGCGAATGTGGTCGGGGTGGTCGAACAGGTGATCGATGTGCGTCTTCATCTCAGGATCAAACCCGGTGATCAGCGCCGGAACCGCCTCACGAGAGCCGAATCTCCAGGTCCATCGTGGCCGTCACCTGGCCCTGCGCCACGATGCTCACCCGCTGTGGCTGGCCCTGGGACCCCATCGGCGCGAAGCCGAGCACGTCCTCGGGTGCAACGAGCTTGACCGACAAAGCCTGCGCCGAGCCCGGCCTCGCCGCCTTTGGGTCCACTACCAGCTCGAAGTAGCCGAGCTTCTGCGAGTAGACCTGCTTGCCCAGCTGCAGCGACTGCGCCGGGTCGATCAGGTCGGCGAGGCTCACCGTCACCAAGGTGACCTTGCCCAGGAACGATTCGAGCACCGAGGAGAACACCGTTCCGAGGGCGACCTGCAGCCAGTCGCGGGTGACGTCCTGGAAGTGATGAACGCGGATCCGCAGGGGCTCCTCGAAGGCCTGGGCGAACGGCTGCCCCTTGAACACTAGGGCGTCCGGGAGCGCCGCGTCGAGTTCCGCTGCCGGCACGGGCCCCTCGGCCGAGCCTACCGCGAACGAGGCGGTCGGGTTGTCGTCCTGCCGTGTGGGATGAAGCATCTGAAAAACAAACCGATTCGCGACCTCGTTGCGTCCCGCCCGCCCGTTCGGCCCGATCGCCAGCTGCGTAATCATCAGTCCAACGTGCCTGTTCGCCATGCACGGCCCTCCTCGTTTCCGGCCTACCGCTTCTCACTCAAACAACCGACGTCTCAATTTCGAACCTCACTGTGAGACGTGGTTCTGCGGAGCGGATTACGCCAGGGCGAGCGGCGCCTGTCAAGGCCGCTGGGGAGACCGTGGCGGGTGGCCCGCGGTCAGGACGAGACGCCGCAGCCGGAGCGTCGCGGGGGGAGGAGAACCGTGGCCAAGGGCGTGGTCGAGCGGAGGCGGCTCAACGTGAGACCGCGCGCCCGGGCGGAACCAGTGGACCGCCGGTCCGGCGCGGGCGCCGACGCCCACCGTCCCATCTGCCCGAACCCGGCGCACCCAAGGGCTTCACCTCGACGATCCGGCCTTCCAGACGGCAAGCACGTCCGCGGAGCCCTGGCTCCGCAGGCCGTTGTCCCGGAGGACCTCGTCGGTGGCCGCCTCGACCTCGGCCCTCCGGAAGACCAGCGTCTCGGTTTGGCGACCTGCGAACTCGAAGGTGATGAACTCGTCCTTCGAATCGCGCAAGAGCTGGACCAGGTGCGCAAGGTTCTTCAGGGGAATGCCATTCAGAGACTTGACAACCCGCCCTATCGGGTTCCCGTAGCCCGAGGCCAGTTTTTGCGAGAACAACGGGGACGAGACAACGACGAGGCGCTCCTCCTCGAACGCCGGCTTGTCGCCCATTCGCCGGATCAGCGGGTTGCCCACCATGGAGAGGTATGCCATCCGATACCCTGCGTTCTCGGCTCGAGTGAAACCGCCGAGGAACTCCGCGGTCGAATTCGAGACGACCAGCGGCCCATATACGAAGTACGACGGATACGTGCCTTCCAAGCCCGGGATGACCGTCGCGCGAGACCGCGCCACCGGCAGGTCGATCGGAATCTCCTTGCCGGCGCGCACGATGGTGAGGGGGACCTTGCCGTCCTTCGCGATCTTCTGGACCAGGTAGTCGAAATGGACGCGCACGTTGTCGGCGATCTTGATCAACCCCTGGTCGTCCACCGGCACATCGCCGATCTTCGTGATGACGTCCCACGCTTTGAGGGGGTAGGCCGTGTCCGTGCTCCACGCCGCAGTCACCACCAGGCCGGAGACCGACTTGTCCAGCTTCAGGAACGCCCGCAGGGCAGGGTTCTCGAGCGACTGAAATTCGTCGAAAATCGCAGGCTTCCCCTCGTAGTGCCCGTGGGCGACGTCCCGGAGGAAGAGGTCGATCTCCTCGTTGGGGATGATGTAGCCGATGTTCTCCGCACCCCCAAGATGGCTGAAGGCGAGACCGATCATCTGGTCACCCACCACCGCCGGTCCGCCACTGTTGCCCGGGTTGATCGCGGCATCGATCTGGATCCTAAGGCCGGTCGCCGGATAGGTGTATGGCGCGAACTCGATCCGCGAGACGATGCCCTTCGTGATCGAAAGCGTGTCGCCCCCCTTGGGATACCCGTACGCCATCACCGCGTCCTTGATGCCGGGTAGCGCCGAAGCGCGCGCTAGCGCGTGGTGCGAGTCGAAGAAGCTCTCATCCTCAAGCTTCAGCACGGCGAGATCTATCCCGGGAGCGATCCCCTCGACCGCCGCCGAGATCTTGTCCCCCGCCTGGTTCGCCTGAACTTGGACCTGACTGGCGTACAACACGACGTGGGCGTTGGTGAGAATTCGCTTGCCCTCGATCACGATCCCGCTGCCGGTGAGCTCGGTCGGGGATTGCTTGGTCCACGGTTGGTAGAGATCGGGGTACCGCGCCGTGGTGAACACCTTGACGACGGAGTTTTCGACTGAGTCGACTTTAGCGTCGGGCCGCGCCGGCGTGACCGTCGCTTCCGGGACTTTCGCCGGTCCGGGGTCCGACTGCGCGACCACGTTGGCGGACAGAGCAACCGCGCAAGCCGCGAATAGGCAGAGCCCTGCGAGCGCGCTGCAACGTAAGTGGGCGGGCCGGATTTGCGGCATGAAGGGAGGTCCTTTCTCGATTCCGCTGATGGTAACGTGGCGAAGCGGGGTGTCAAGGCAGCCGGTTGAGAGACAGGCCGAGGGGCGGAGAGGAAACGACCGTTCGAAGGTTCGCAGGTTCGAGAGTCCGCAGGCTCGGAGGCGGCGAGATGACAGGGAAGAGGTTAGAAAGCAGAGGCTAGCAAGAAGTGGGAAGACAACGTCGGTGCTTCCTCGCCCGCCTTTCCTCTTCCCTCTCCCTTCTTCCCTCTTTCCGGTCCAATCTCAACCGAAGGCAGGACCTCGCACCACGGCGTACAGCCGCGCCGCCGCCGTTGGGCCTATCGCAAGGCGCGCGAGCCGGTCGCACCGGAGGCGTAGTCGGAGAGTCCGTTGAACATGCGATCCGCCGAGTGCAACGCAGCAGACGGTCCGCTATCGGCGGCGCCCCTAGCGAGCGTACTCCACCGCGCGAGTTTCGCGGATCACCGTCACCTTGATTTGCCCCGGGTACGTCAGCTCGCCCTCGATCCTCTTGGCGATGTCTCGCGAGAGCCAGACCGCATCCTCGTCGGAGAGCTTCTCCGATTCGACGACGATGCGCAGCTCGCGGCCGGCCTGGATGGCAAATGCCTTCTGCACGCCCTTGAACTCGTTCGCGATGCCCTCGAGCTTCTCGAGCCGCTTGAGGTAGCTCTCGAGGATCTCGCGCCGAGCGCCGGGCCGCGCCGCCGAGAGCGCATCCGCAGCCGTCACGAGGACAGCCTCGATCGAGCGCGGGTCCACGTCCCCGTGGTGGCACTCCATTGCGTGGATGACGTCCTCGGACTCGCCGTACTTGCGCAACATGTCGCGACCGATGGTGAGGTGGGTCCCCTCCATCTCCCGGTCGACCGCCTTGCCGATGTCGTGCACGAGGCCGGCCCGCTTGGCCACCCGGACGTTGACCCCGAGTTCGGACGCCATGTGCCCGGCGAGCCAGGCGACCTCCTTGGAGTGGGCCAGCACGTTCTGGCCATATGAAGTCCGGTACTGAAGGCGCCCCAAGAGCTTGAGGATTTCGGGGTGAAAGTCCGGCTGTCCCAGTTCGATCGCGGCAGCCTCGCCGTCGCGGAAGATCTTCTCCTCGAGTTCCTGCTGGACCTTGCCGACCACCTCCTCGATGCGGCCGGGGTGGATCCGCCCATCGAGCATCAGTCGCTCCAGCGAGAGCCGTGCGACCTCCCGCCGAATTGGGTCGAAGCAGGAGAGCAGCACGGCGCCGGGCGTGTCGTCCACGATCAGGTCCACGCCGGTGGCGGTCTCGAGGGCCCTGATGTTGCGCCCCTCGCGTCCGATGATGCGCCCCTTCATCTCGTCGTTGGGGAGGTCCACAACTGAGACCGTGCTCTCTACCACGTGTTCCGCGGCGATTCGCTGGATGGCGAGGGAGATGACCCGGCGCGCCCGGTTGGTCGATTCTTGATTTGCTTCCTCTTCGAGCCGGCGCACGGTCTTGGCCGCGTCCATCCGGGCTTCGTTCTCCATCGCCCGCATCAGCTCGGCCTTTGCCTGTTCGGAAGTGAGGCCGGCAATCCGCTCGAGGCGCGCCCTCTGCTCGGCGGCGGCAGCTGCGAGGGCGTCCTCCTGCAAGGCTAGGGCGATCTCGCGCTCCTCCGCCAGGCGCTTCCGGTCGTCGAGATCCTTGACAAGGCCGTCCAGTGTTCGCGACCGCTCGTCTAGAGAAGCCTCGCGCTGGTCCAGCCGTCGCTCGAGCCCGAGCAGTTCCTGCCTGTACTCGTGGGTTTCGCGCTCAAACTCTGAACGCGCGGCGAGGAGCCTCTCCCTCGCCTCCACACCGGCATCGCGGAGGCGCTGCTCGGCCTCCTGTTGCGCTACTGCAAGAACGCGACGGGCCTCTTGTTCCGCGTCACGATGCGTCTGTTCGAGCCTGGCCTTGGCCCTCCGACCAACAAACCAGACCGCCGCGAGTGCCGCCAGTACCGCTACGACCGCATCCGCAACAATCAACAGGGCGGTCACACATCCCCCCTTTCAATGAACCTGGTCGCATCCGCGCTTTCGGGGTGGATGGGGGAGGGGTAAAAGGCCCCCGCCTCGGCCGTGTGAGCAAACCTATTTGAACCTGCAAACCACAGGTGGGGCTCCTGCCCACTCTCCATCGCTCGCCGTGAGGCTGCTCAGGGGAGCGGGACTCGGAACCCATCAAATAGGTGTTGGTTCAAGAATAGTTTCGCTCATCACTAACCGCGCAGGGGCCTCCTTTTCAAGCACACCGCGACCCTCCCTCAGGAGGGCGTGAGGACTTCATCCAGCTTCCGTATCAACCCTTCCACCCGTTGTCGTGCTTGTTCTGCTCGCGTCCCAGGTTCTGTCTCTTGCTCCTTGAAAAGCTCGTCCGCAATGTTTAGCGCCGTCAGCACCGCGAGTTTGGACGTGTCCACGTGCGGAGAAACCTCGGCTAGCTCTCGCATTCGCCGATCCACGAAGCGGGCGAGCTCTTCGACGCGCTCGCTCCCCTCCGTGGCTCGCAACTCGAACCGTCGTCCGAAGATCTCTACCGTCGTTTGGCTGCTCACGGTCGGCGCACCCTTCCTGATTTGAGTATACACCGACCGTCAAATACAGACGGGACAGCCGCTTCAGCGACTCTTGAGGGTCTCGCCCACGGACGGCTTGTCGGTCTTCATGACGATCCGCCCGTCGAGTTTTGCGCCCAGGACGACGTGCAGCGCAGGAGCAGAGATGTCCCCCTTCACGACCGCGCTCGCCAGGAGCTCGACGAGCTGGCTTGCACTCACGTTGCCGGTCAGGGTGCCGGCGATGCGCACAACGGTCGCCTCGATGTCGGCCTCGACGGATGCGCCCTGGACGATCTCTAACGGAGCCTCCAGATGGACAGTGCCTTTGAGTCCTCCGTCTACCCGCACCGCGCCGCCGCCCGTGATCGCGCCCTCGATCCGGGTCTGCCGGGCGATCAGCGTGGTGTTGGCCGCCAGCCGAGGATCCTGCAACGTGCTCTCGGTGTCTTTCGCCAAGGCACCCTCCCGCCTCCAGGAGGTGGAGCGGGCAACGGGATTTGAACCCGCGACTTTCAGCTTGGGAAGCTGACACTCTACCAGCTGAGTTATGCCCGCTCGCGCCCGGATGGGCAAAAGGAAGGTAGCGTGGGGTCGCCGGACTGTCAAGGTGGCCTTGCGGCGAGGGCGATGCCGGCCTAGGATGCACGCAAAGGAGGGCACGATGAGGGTTGTCAGGATCTGGGCGGTCATTATTCTGCTTGCGTCCGCGGCGGTCGCCGCGGAGAAGAACGAAGTTGTCGAGAAGTCGTTCCCCTCGCATGCGGGGAAGGTCGTGCTCGTGGATGCCGGGCCCCTCGACCTGTCGGTCCGTGCCTCCGACATTCCCGACATCAGGCTCCGGATCCAGTTGATCGCCGACGCTGTCAGTGGGGCGACGGCCAGTGCCTGGATCGAGGCGCACCGGCCGACCGTGGAGGACACCGACGGCGAGCTTCGCATCACCGCCCCGAACCCCGCCGGCATCAACCTCTTCAAGGGGGTTCTCGTCACGAGGGCGCGGATCGAGCTCACCCTGCCCCCAAATGTCAGGCCCGACCTGTCCACAGGTTCGGGCTCCCTGCGGGTCGAGGGCGAGTTCCCCGACGTGCGGCCTTTCCGACTCCGCACAGCGTCCGGCGACAGCGAACTCGCTGGGTGGGCCCCCGAGATCGAGGCCCGATCCACGTCCGGCGACATCGTGCTCCGCGCGAGCCGCGCCTTCGAGAAACTGATGGCACGCTCCGCCTCGGGGTCCGTCGATCTCTCCGGAGGCGCCCGGAGCGCCCGATGCGACACGTCGAGCGGCGAAGTTCACCTGTCGGGCCTGCTGGGACCGGCGGGGATCGCCACGACCTCCGGCAATATCGTCGCGAGGTTTGACACCCTGGCGCCCACCGACGAGGTGCGCATCACGACCACGTCGGGCCGCGTGAGAGTTTCGCTTCCCCCGGGGAGCCAGCCCGGCGGCGAGCTTGTAAGCAGCAAGGGCGAGATTCGGTCGACGTTCCCCGGCCAGAGCGATCCCAAGACGATCAGGTTGACCCTCTCGGGCGCCGGGCCCAAGGTCTTCGTGACCACAAGTTCATCGCGGATCGACCTCTTCTAACGGGTTGCAGGTTCTTTCGCGGCGATACGGGTCTCCAGGTCGCGGCCGTTCGCCCCGTGTTCGGCGCCGTCTCGCGGGTGTGGAGATTGCCAGGGAAGCCGCGCTTCGGCAGGGTGTTGAGACCGCGCCATCCGGGGCAGATCGACGCTTTACCGCCGATGAAGCCCGTGTTAGACTTTCTGGCCCAAAGGGTGGGGCCGTAGCTCAGCTGGGAGAGCGCTAGAATCGCACTCTAGAGGTCGGGAGTTCGAACCTCCTCGGCTCCACCAATCAAATCAAGCACTTACGGGCCGCCGAGAGGCGGCCCAAGTCGTTTCCGGAGCCCGGCCGCCTTCGCGGCCTCCCTCTCCCCGCTGGTCACGCGCCCGAGGTCCTCTGTGGCGGCCGCGGCGAGGTTTCCACCTCGGTCTCTTTTGACAGGGGCGAACCTGTTAACTATGCTGCTGTGCAGGGAGAATCCCATGTTGCCGACCTTCAGTTCGTCGCATCGGTCCGGTGTGGTCAGCAGGTCCTCTTTCCTCCTGATGTCGCTCATGCTCTCGGCGCTGCTTGCGGGGTGCGCCACCGGCCGGATGGAGACCGCAAAAGCGGTCCCGAACGATCCCGAGTTCGCCAAGAGCCTGGACGACCTTGCTCATGCGTACGAAGCCCTGGACGTCAATCGGATCATGCCGCTGTATGCCTCGGGCGACTACGCGCTCTCCTGGGAGGCACGGTACAATTTCGCAACCGGCACGTCCGAACATCGCAACATCCTCACCGGCCTGCTTGCGGATCTGAAGGACGTCAAGGTCACCTTGGATCCCAACTTCGAGGCGTGGCGCGATGGGAACCGCGCCTGGACCAGCCGCAAGTTCAAGGCGGAAGGCACCAGGAAGAACGGTGAGAAGCTGGAATTCGTCGGCTGGCACAGCGCGATCTGGGATCAGAAGGACGGGAAATGGCTCATCTGGTACGAGCACTTTGGCGGAGGCCCGCAGCACGCCACCGTCGTCCCGCCTCCTCCACCCCCCACACCGGCCCCGATCGTCACCCCACCGCCTCCGCCGCCGCCTGTAGTGCTGCCTTTCGGCGACGTGTTCTTCGACTTCGACAAGTGGGCCATCCGCCACGACCAGCACGCGACCCTGGAGGCCAACATCGACTTGCTCAAGAAGAACCCCGGCCTTCGAGTGCTGATCGAAGGGCACTGCGACGAGCGCGGTGGCGAGACGTACAACTTCGGTCTGGGCGACCGCCGCGCCGCGGCGGTGAAGAAGTACCTGGTCGCCAAAGGCATCGACCCGGAGCGCCTGGCCACCGTCTCGTACGGCAAGAAGAAGCCTTTCGAGGCAGGCACGGGGGAGCAGGTCTGGAGCCAGAACCGCCGCGCGCACTTCGTCCAGCTGGAGAAGTAGCCTCGGCGAGTATTCAGGCACCCCACTGATCATCCGCAGCGATCGCCGCGTCACGCCTCGGGCGAGGGTTCTGCAGCAGCGTTTGGAAGCGAGGTCCGCTCCCGCTCAGAGGTCTCCGATCTGGCTTATCAGGCGAGTCCAGAGATCGCCGCCGTTCGTGCTGTTGGTCATGATGACGATCCCTGAACCCCTTCCAGGGTTGAATTGGCTGAAGCAGCGAAAGCCGGACCTATTTGACCCGCTGTGATGGACGATGTCGCCCGCGGCGCTCGTGTTGACGGACCATCCGAGGCCCCAGTAGACCGCGAGGCCCCGCGCCGATCCGGGCCGCTCAATCGGGTCACGAGCGTCCAGGGCCACCTGATGACCGAGCATCGCTTCGACGGACGATCGTGAGAGCGAGGGATCCGCGGACCGGTCGGACTTCACGATCTCGACGATGAAGGCCGCATAGTTCAGCGCTGTTGTGTAGAGCGAGTAGGCGGCGTTGGCGTGCGTGTACCTCGTCCTCTGCAGGAACTTCCCGCCGGCGTCATGGCCGCTCGCGAGGGACGGCTCGACGTCCGGGGTCCATACATAGCTCATCTGCCTCAACCCTAGCGGCCCGAACAGGGCCCTCTGAGCGTAGACCTCGAGCGGCTCCCCGGTGATGTGCTCGACGACGCGTTGCAAGTAGAAAACCCCTTCGCCCGAGTAGGAGAATCTCGATCCGGGCCGGAAGGTCACCGGTAATGGACCTTCTCTCTCCTCGTCGCCCTTCCTCCAGTTCGGGAGTCCAGTTGTGTGCGAGAGGACCATTCGAGTCGTGATCAGTTCTTTGTCCTTCTGGGCCGGTGGGTCATCCAAAGGCAGGTACTCGGCAAGGGGTCGGTCGAGGTCCAGCTTGCCCATCTCGACCAGCTTCATCACGAGATATGCGAAAACCGGCTTCGACATCGAGCAGGCCTCGAAGAGCGTCGCGCCGGTCACGGGCCGGCCACTCCTTACGTCGGCGACCCCAAAGCTCTTCGACCAGACCACCTGACGGTCGGAGATCAGAGCGACCGACACGCCAGGAACGTGAAGCTCTTTCATCAAGACCGGCGTGACCGTGTCGATCGTGGCCGCGGCCGAGCGCCAGTCGAGTTCCCTCTTGACGAACCCGGGGTCGATCTTCTCCAAGGCCAGGTTCGCGCCCCAGCGAACGTCCTCGTCCTTGTCGTGCAGGCATCGGATCAGCGCCGGGACAGCCTCTGCAGCCTGCACGCCGATGTTCCCGAGCGCGATGACCGAGCACCAGCGAACGTGCTCGTCGCCGTCCTGGAGGGCCTTCGTGAGCACGGGAGTCGCTTCCCTGGCGGCCGGTCCGATTCTGCCGAGGGCGATCGCCGCACACCAGCGAACCGTGCACTCACGATCCTGCAGCGCCACCGTGAGGGCCGGGACAGCCTCCTGCCCGATCTTCCCGAGCGCCTCGGCGGCCTTTCCCTCCAGGTACGGGTCACTATCCGCGAGTAAGCGAACGAGCGCTCCAACCGCTGCCGCAGCGCCCACTCCCATCATCCCCAGGGCCTCCGCGGATCTCTCTCGAACGCTTGCGTCCGTGTCCCTCAGCGCGTCCATCAGAGGGTGGAGCGCTCCGGCCGCGCCGGGACCCATCCTCCCCAGAGCCAACGCCGCACCCTGGCGGGTTATCGGGATCGTGCCTTTCAGGGCTCCGACGAGCGGCTCCACCGCCCGGGGCCCCATCGTCCCCAGGGCAACTGCGGAGTGCCATCTCACGCCCATGTCGGGGTCGTTCAAGGCGGCGACGAGAGCAGGGACCGCTTCGCTCGCCCTCGGGCCGAGCCGGGCCAGAGCTTCGGCGGCGCCGCGCCGCACGTCGGCATCCGGATCCCGGAGAGCGGAGATGCGGCTTTCGACCTCCGCCGGTCCGGCCTGAACGAGTGCCGCGACGGAAAGCACTGCAAGAGCGAGTGTCAATGAGGCTCGGAGCGACAAAGGACGATCTTCCATCTGCGTATGGCCTCCCAGGCGACGCGACATCCCAGGGCGGAGCGACACACGGTCAGCAGCTGCGCCATCGTCCATGGTAGCCCCCCCCGGCGGGTGATCCCCTGCGGGCCGGATCGCGGTACGGTCGACGGCGGGGTGGGTGAAAAGCGGCCGCCTGCCGGGTAGACCCCGGCGCAAGCGTTTCGAGACAGTTTCTAAAAGAGGCTTGCGGCGTTCACGTGTCAGGGCCTCTTCGCGTCCCTGATCTGGCGCATCGCGATCCTGGCGTTGTCGTTGTCCGGGTTCAGCTTCAACGACTTCTCGTAGTTCTGGACAGCGAGCCGGAAGTCACCGTCAAGAGCACACGCTTCGGCAAGGCTGTCGTAGGCGTTCCAGGCCTTGGGGTAGAGCTTGACGCTGTGCTCGAAGACCGCGATGGCCGCCGGTATCTTCTTTTTTTCGAGAAATTCGTAGCCGATGCGGTTGAGGAGCTTCTCCGTGAACGCCGCCTGAGGATAGGCCCTCTCCAACTCATCGAGAGTCCGAAGCACGCCACGTTCGCCGTTGGCCACACCCGCCCGCACGACCCGTTCGCGGATGGTACGAGCGGGAGAGTCGTAGCGGTCATAGTCCAGCCAGCCGAACACCGGATGCGATTCGCCGATTACTTCCCCCACGATCGGTTCAGCCACAGAAAGGCCGTTCTCGCCGTTCGTCAGCAGCACCAGCCCGTCCCCCGTTTGCCGGCACCCGATCGCGAAGCACCGGAAGGTCCCGTTGTCACCCCAGTGCCAGAAGAACGACTTCCCGCCGACCCGCTCAAGCCCCCACCCAAGGCCCCAGGAGATGTCCTGCTGCACGTCCACTTGGGTCTTGAGCATCTGGTCGACGGTCGCGGCCTTGACCAGCACCGGGTGCATCATCTCGGTGAGGAACCGCGCGTAGTCCCCGACCGTCGTGTGGAGAGTGGTCGCCACGTTGGCCGTCGAGGGCTTCTCCTTCCGTGCCGGTTCCTGGAGGTAGTCATGTCCGACGGCGGCGCTGCCCTCGTACGCGTCGCGCCAGAGGTAGCTCGACGCAGCCATTCCGAGGGGCCCGAAGACCTCACGGCGCACGAAGTGGTCCACGCCCATGCCGGTTATCGCCTCGATCACCTTTTGTAGGTACAGGTATCCCTCGCCCGAGTAGGAGAACTTGTCGCCGGGGTCGAAGTCGATGCTCAACTCTCCCCCACGCCGCAAGTTCGGGAGACCGGTCGTATGGCAGAGAACCCGTCGTGCGGTGATTTTCCTGACCCTGGGATCGTTCTTGAGATCGGCGTTCGGCAGGTACGCGGTCAGCGGGCGATCGAGGTCGAATTCGCCACGCTCCGCAAAACGGAGCACGGCGTATGCAAAAACGGGTTTGCCGAGGGATGCGGCCTCAAACACCGTCTCGACAGTGACCGCGGAGGAGTTTCCTGCGTCGGCGACCCCGAAGGCCTTCACCCACGCGAGACGCCCGTCGCGCAGCACGCCAACCGCAAGACCGGGCACGCCGCCTTTCGTCATGAGGTCCCGAATGAGGCTCTCGAGGTGGACGAACCCGCCATTTCCGGCGTCGGTTTCCGGTTGGGTCGGGGCGGCGGCCGGCGGCGACGCCTGCGGGACCGGTGAGGTCGCTCGAGCTTCCTGGACCGTCCCAATGGAAAAGGCGAGTGCGGCGAGAAGCACGCGCGCAATACCTGACACCATTTGCGACCTCCCGGGCACATAGAATACAGCGCGCCTCGTCCCGCGGTACCGGTGACGGGCAGGAACGGCGAGAGTCAGGCCTTGAACAGAAATGGGCCCGGGCCTTGCGGCCCGGGCCAGATCACAACGAGAAGAACGGCATGAGGCGACGCCTACTGGGCGGTCACCATCACATCATCGAGGTACTCATCGTTGCCGTACGCGCTGATTCCGACAAAGCCGAGGAAGACGGTCTGCCCCTTGTATGAGCTCAGGTCGATCGTGACCTGTGCCCAGCCGGTCGAACCCGTGTAGCGGGAGACGGCAGCGCCGACGTTGGTCCAAGTCGTCCCATTTGTCGAGACCTGCGCCTGGACCTTGTCGGCGTAGGTGGAGTAGCCCGTGTCGTGGTACATCCAGAACGTCAGCGTGACGGTGGTGTAGGAGCTGGGAACGGCAAACCCGGCCGATTGATAAATGCGTGTCTGATTTCCGCTCGCGGCTGTGTAGGAGTTGAAGTCAGCCCACTTGGAGCCGCCGTGCGCCGAAATGCTGGGGTGGGAGCTGGAGCTCACGAGGGTCCACTTGCCTGCCGTGCCGGAGACCTGTGCTGTCGACCAACCGGTGCCCTCGAAGCCGTCGCTAAAGAGCGTCGTGGGACCGCCGCCCGACGCGGCCGTGAAGTTGATTCCGGTCACGTTTGCCCCGTTCACCGTGACCGACCGGCTCGTGGGAGAGAAGGTGTAGCCGGAGAGCGCTGGCGTCACCGTGTAGGTGCCGTTGGCCAGACCCGAAAGCGTGTACGCGCCACTCGAGTTGGTCGTCGTGGAGGCGCCGGTTGTGGAGACGGTCACACCCGAAAGACCGGAGCTGTTATACGTGATGGTACCCGAGACGGTGTACGTGGCCGGCGGGGTCCCGGATGCCACGACGCTGACGTCATCGATGTACTCGTCGTCGCCGTAGGCGCTGATGCCGAGGAACCCGAGCTGGAGGCTCGAGGAGCCCTGGTAGGAGCTGATGTCGACGCTCACCTGCGCCCACCCTGTAGACCCGGTGTAGCGGGACACCGCCGAGCCCACGTTGGTCCACGTGGTCCCATTCGTCGAGACCTGCGCCTGAACCTTGTCGGCGTCGCTTGAGTACCCGGTGTCGTGGTACATCCAGAACGTTAGCGTGACGGTGCCGTAGTTCCCGACCGCAAAGCCGGAGGACCTGTAGACGCGGGTCTGACTGCCGCTCGCAGAGGTGTACGAGTTGAAGTCCGCCCACTTGGAGCCGCCGTGGGCCGAGATGCTGGGGTGCGAGCTCGAACTGACCAGCGTCCACGCTCCGGCCGTGCCGGAGACCTGCACCGTCGACCATCCGGTGCCCTCGAAGCCGTCACTGAACAGAGTAGTGCCGCCTCCGCTCGCGGTGACCGTGAACGACACGGTCGCCGTGTGGGTCTTGCTGCCGCCCGTCCCGGTGATCGTGACTGTGTAGGTGCCTGTCGCGGTCGAGGCTCCCGCCGTGAGGGTCAGCGTGGAGGAACCGGAGCCCGGCGCGGCGATCGAGGTCGGGCTGAAGGCGGCGGTCGCGCCGGTGGGAAGTCCGGACGCGGAGAGTGAAATCGCGTTGTTGAAGCCGCCGGACACCGCGGTTGTGACGGTGGTCGTGCCGAAAGAGCCCTGCACGGCGGAAACCGACGTCGGAGAGGCCAAGATCGTGAAGTCCGGGGTCGCTGCCGCGGTGACCGTGAACGACACGGTCGTCGTGTGGGTCGTGGATCCGCCGGTGCCCGTGACCGTCACAGTGTAGGTGCCGGTCGCGGTTGACGCGCCCGCGGTGAGCGTCAAGGTGGAGGTTCCCGAACCGGGCGCTGCAATCGAGGTCGGGTTGAAGGTGGCCGTTGCGCCAGTGGGAAGCCCGGATGCGGACAGCGAGATGGCGTTGCTGAAGCCACCCAACACGGTGGTAGTAATGGTGGTCGTACCGGAGGCGCCCTGCGCCGCCGAAACGGAGGTCGGCGAAGCCGAGATCGAGAAGTCCGGGGTCGACGCCGCCCAGTTGTTGGCCAGCGCCCCAACGTCGACCGAGCCCACGCCGGTCACTTCGTCGTAACCCGTGGTGCAGCTAAAGCCGGTCAGGCCGGGGACGCTGTTGTTGCCCGAGGTGGTGTCATGGAAGATCACCGCGCCACCCGAGGCGTACTGCGCGTTGGCAAGTTGGTAAATGCGGGTGTTCGCGTTGCCCTGCCGCGACCCGGTCTTTTGGCAGATGAGGGCCATCACACCGGCAGACGACGGCGAGGAAGCCGAAGTGCCACCAATCAGGTATAAGGCGCCCTGCGTCTCGACGAGGTAGCCGTCGTGGCTGGCCGCGGTGAACGACCAGTCGGGGATGTAGCGGTGGTTTGCGGTGGGTACGCCCGTGCACACCTGCCAGGAAGGCTTGGTGTAAATGGTGGACGCGCCACCGCTGGAGGACCACAGACCGGAGCAGGTGTCGCCTGAGGGGCACGTAGTGGCCGCCCCGCTCTCGTTCCAGGCGATCTCCGGGATATAGCTCTTGGCGGACACGTCACCGGTGGAGTTGGACGTGTTCCAGTACGTTGAGGCGGTTGGATCGTTGAACTCGGTGCCGCCGACGGCAACGTTGTAGGGCGTGGAGGCGAGGCCGGAGACCGCCAGGCCGCCCGAGCCGCTGGTGTCGCTGCCGCCGTTGCAACCCGCGGCGCCGCTGTCACCCGTGGAGACGAACGAGGTGATGCCCTCGGACGCCGCCTGCGACCAGAGGTTGTTGTAGAAGGTGTTCTCGGTCGAGCCCATCGACGACTCACACTGGCCGAAGCTGGTGCTCATTACGTCGGTCAGGTTGTTGTTGACGATGTACTGCGCCGAGAGGTCGACGCCGTCCGTGCTCCCGGTTGACGCCGAAACCACGAACTTGACGCTGGCGCCTTTCGCCACACCTCCGGACCATTCGCAATCGAGGTCGGCCTCGCCGTCCTCGTCGGACCCGAGATCGCCAGGATCGGTGCCGTTCACGATGACCTGCGCGATGGTGCTGGAGAGCCCCATCGTACTCCGGAAGGTGGTCCAGTTCGAGCTCGCCGGGTGGGTGCGGGCCACGATTCCAATGGTCCGCCCCGTGCCGTCGTACCCCGCGCTGTAAAGGGTGTTGACGTCGTAGATGATCGCGAAATCGCCGGGCGAGATGGCGTGCGAGCCACCCGAGCCCGTGTACGCGGGCCGGATGCCGGCGTTGAGCGCCGGCCGCGGGAAGTTGTGCAGCGAGACCACTCCGGCTACGAGGTGAGACAGGGCGCGCGGAATCGCAGGCGCCCATGCGTTGCCCTGCCGCAGCACGCCGTCCACGTAGTAGTGGTGGATCTGGGTGTGGAACGCCCGCTCAACGTCCGCAACCACGCCGCTGAAGTTGATCCAGGTCCGCCCCTTTCCGACCTCCTCAATAACGAACCCTTCAGAGGTCAGCCAGTCGGTGACCATGTCGACTGCTTCCTGCGATGGCCCGAACCGCTCGCCATACTCCTCCGGGGTCAGCCACCGATGGAAGTTCGGCGAGTTGGGGTCCTGCTGCTCGGCGAGGAGCTGATCCAACGCCGCCTGCTTCTCCGGCGCCACCCGGAGGGCAAGGATCATGCGCTCCATCGGCAGCGAAAGCTCGACGGCGCCAGCGTCGAATTCGGGCCGGGCGAGCGGGTGAACGTTACCGCTCAGGACGATAGTGTCGCGGTCGTCTACCGTCTGCGACAGACCGGACGTAAAACCTGGGGTGGCGGTCGCAACCGCCAAGCCAACCATGAGGACGACTACGAAAGTGATTCGCTTGAGCACGCCGTTCCTCCTTCTCTTCATCCCTTCGGGAGTGGCGCGGAGCGTCTCGCTTCGCGCCAGGCCACCTCCCGAGCCGCGCCGGTTAACTGCAGGTGCCCCTCAAGGGCGTGGGAGGCGCGCGCAACCTTCACCCTTGTCGTTGGGACCACCGGGGAGTACTCACGGTTCTTCCTAGGGGAATCCCCGACCGCTCCCGGAGGCCGGGCCGCGGTCGGCAGGACTCGACCACTTGTCTTCGCCTTCTTCTCGCCATCCATGCAGCGCCGTACGGACCCTTGGACATCGTCAGCCCCTCCGGGGGCGTACGCCCATCGCCGTGATGTTGATACCCTCACGCTGTGCTTCCCTCGGCGGCTTCTTTCTTCCACAGGCAATCTCTTTTTTGTCGCGCGGTCTACCTTACCGGTCGGGAACGAGTCGGACAAGTAGCCGAAGACATGTATCTGGAGATACGTGCGGCGAGCCGGGATGGAAGGTAAGTCCTCGCCCTACCCCGTCTTGATCTGAGGGAGTTGCCCGGTGATGCTCCGGGGATGGACGAGGAACGGATCATCGAGCAGGGACAGCGGCTTTCGGAGGAGCTCGCAAATGAGCGGC
>Ga0182010_10000302_pt1 | contig 28176 bp, 29 predicted proteins | sample 611E1MmetaG_FD_120488 | JGI IMG/M metagenome (GOLD analysis project Ga0182010, IMG submission 120488) | Permafrost microbial communities from Stordalen Mire, Sweden - 611E1M metaG | ecosystem: Environmental > Terrestrial > Soil > Wetlands > Permafrost | place: Sweden: Stordalen | collected... | reverse complement strand
TCGATCTCGTCCTGGAGACAGCGCCCTTCTATCGGCTATCACCGGTCTCGGCTGAGGTAATCGTCGATGAGGTGCGCGGCGCGCTCGCCTCGTGGCCTTCCGTTGCGAAGTCCAAGAGCCTAGGGCGCGACGAGATTGAGGCTATTCGTGAGGCACTCGATGCCTGAAGTGGTGCACCAAGTTGCATCTCGGCTGAGCGTGTGCCACGAGGGTCAGTGCCCATCGGCCGCTTCTGCGGCGATCGAGGACTTTCTTCGCGAGCTCGGCCCGCCGCATAGACTCGCCGCGCAGGTCGATCTGATGTGCACTGGCGTGTGGGCGATCGAGGATCGCGTCGGCGATCATCACTTCGCCCAAGGTTCTCGCGCAATAGCCGTACGGGCTCAGCCATAGCGCCGTCGTGACCCATGGGGGTCAGAAACCCAGATTCGAAGCCCGACGCTGTCGACGCCGGTCCAATACTGACCCCCTAACGCCGGCCCCCCTGTGGGGTGCCATTATTCAGTCGCTAGGCCGCCGACGGTTGGCCGGATGCTGGCACCCCACACGCTCAGATGTAATCGCGGCCGGACCCATCGCATCGATGCGTTGACGCCGGCACCCACGCCCTCGGGTTGGCATGGACCTACCCGAGTGGGTGGCGCGCCCGGAGGGATTCGAACCCCCGACCATCTGATCCGAAGTCAGATGCTCTATCCACTGAGCTACGGGCGCGCGGCCGGCCGATGATAACGCCTCGGGGCCGGAGGGGCGGCCCGGGCGGGCGATCGCGCCGGGCGGGCGACGTCGCCTTTGCGGCCCCGATCAGGACTCGCAACGGATGCCGGCCGTCCCTGGCCACACCTTGGCCGCCGACGAGACCCGGCGGGTCATGGTAGGCCGCCTCGCTCCCCTTGTACTCTCCCCAGGCGCATCAGGAATTGGACGGCGGGAGGACTCGGCGTTGAACGGCCCGGATTCGGCCTTCCCCTCAGGGCATCAGCCCCGACGACGGGGTCACGACCGGGGCGCCGGAACAGTACTGGGCTGCCTTGCCGATGACCTGGTAGGGGCACGCGGCCATGTCGATCAGGTACAGCAGCGCGCCGCGGTTGCGCGCGGTCTGGGTCGCGACCACCGAGTAGGGCGGATAGTCGTCCGCGGTCAGACTGCCGAGCTCCTTCGGATACAGCTCGAAGGTGAACGAGAAGATCCGGTACTGGTGGTAAAGCCAGTCGATCTCGTCGCCGTCGGTGACATACATGTGGCTGGACTGCTCGGCCTTGTATCCGTTCATGTGGGCCATCGTTTGGGCCAGCTTGACGAAGGTCGAGTAGTCGTCGAAGTTCATGTCGGTGGGCAGCGCGCTCTTCGTGTAGCAGTACGGATAGAGGATCAGCTCGCCGTTGGTGTGGAGCGTGACGTGGGCTTTGATCAGCTGAACGCCGTTCACCACGCGGCTGGCCACGAAGTCGCGGAGGGCGCGGGCCTCGGGCGTGCTCCAGACGCTGGGCCCACGGAAGTTGTACGCCGAGGGGTTCGACGACGATCCTCCGCAGCAGCCCCACCGGTACCCGTAGTTGCGGTTGATGTCGGTGCCGTAGTAGCCGCCGGTCTCCTGCCGGTTCTTTCGCCAGAAGTGGTAGCTGCCGCCCGAAAGGTCGTAGGCCCAACCGTCGGGGTTCAGGGCGAAGACGATCCAGACAACGCGCTCATTCACCAGCCGGTGGACGTACACATCGGTCGAGTAGTTGGCCGTAAGGGTCGCCAGCATGTAGAGCGCCTGCTCGACGCCGAGGTGCTCGTCGGCATGATGGAGTGCGTCGAACAGCACCTCCGGCTTGCCCGAGTCGACCGAAACGTTGCTGGAGATCTTGGCCGCCCAGATGTCGCGGCCTTCGAAGCTCTTCCCGATCGAAAAGACGTGGACCAGGGTGGGGTAGGCGATCTCGGTCGCCTTGATGAGCGTGACCATCTCGCCGTAGTCGTGATATGCCGAGTCGTACGTGGGGTAGGCCGGCGTGGGCGCCGGCACGGTCAGCCGCCCGTCCGAGAAGCCGACGAGCTGGGCGCGCACGACCTCCGAGACCGAGCCGGCGATCACGATTCGGGTTGGACGGCCGGCGATCATTGCGTCGCGCGTTGGCGTCGGCAGCAGGTCGTCCGGCTGAGCGAAGAGGATCGGCGCCTGGCGCGCGGCCGCGAGCGGCACCGCCGGCAAGCCGTCCGCATAGCCGGTGGCGCCGGCAACAACCTCGGCCGCCACGTCGGTCGCGGCGAGGGGAAGGAACCGGGCGGCGACGGCGGCGGCAGTGGCGTAAGCGTCCGCGCCGTAGACACGCTCCGTCTGCGGGACGATCAGCTTGATCGCGTTGAGCACCTCGTCGGAGACCGCAATCGGGCTGCCGACCACGAACACGCGGTCCGGCTCGAGCCGCAGGAGCTCGGCGGCCGTCGTTGCCGGCAGGCTGGCGGCGGTCACGAGGAGCAGCGGCGAGCCAAGTCGCGCGGCGGCAGGCCCGGCCGCGATCGCATCCGAAGGGCTCTGAGCCGATGCCACGAAGACGGTCGAGGCAGCGCCGGGCTCGAAGGATCGGGCGGAGAGGGCGGCCGCCGTGCCGCAGGCGTCCGACCCCGCCAGGCGCTCGACGACGGTCGTCGGGGCGAGAATCGCGGTCACCTGATCGAGCACGTTGTCGTCGATGACGGACGTAACGCCCAGAATCTCGACTCGGGCCGGGGCCAGACGGATCAGCTCCTGGCCAACCGCCGCCGTCAGCGTGGAGGCGGACGTATACAGGATCGCGCCGCCCTCACGAGCCGCGATCGGCCCGGCCGCCAGGGCGTCGGCGTAGTTCTCGCCGGCGGCCAGATACACCACGGGCGCCCCGCCGTTGGGGAAGAGGCGCCCGGAGATGGCCACGGCCACGGCGTACTGATCTTCGCCGCCGAGACTTTCCGTGGAAACCGTGGCGGAGCCCAGGGCGCCGGCGGGTTGCGCCAGATTTGCGCGCACCACCGGCGGTTCTACGCCGGTGCAAATCAGCGCGAAGAGGCCCAGCGCCGTCAGAAACCGGGCTCGAGCACCGAAACGAAACCGCGGGCCCACCATGATCGCCAAGGTTGGTCCTCCGCCGGCCGAACCGCAATCCTCCATCTGGCCCATGGCCGCGAAGGGGCCGGACGGCCCCCGGTTCCGGGCCTTCGGGCTCTGAGGTATCTCAGCGGTGATTGAGACAGTTCGTGCTGAGATGTCAGGCAATAGCACCACCGCCAACTCCACCGCCAACTTCACCGCCGCCTCCTCCGACGCGATTGTCGCCGCCTGTGCCGGCGCGACTGCCGCCGTCTGCCCGGAGTGCGCCTCAGCCGAGGCCCAGCTCCCGCCCGAGCCGCGCCTGGATCTGCCGGCCCCCGAAGTCGGCGACGCCGTGGCCACGGCCGCGCTTCTCGCCGATCGAACCCGGGCCGGCATCGTGCGGATGCTCGCCGACGGCCCGCACTGCGTGTGCGAGCTGGCCGCGGCCCTCGGGGAGCGGCAGAACAACGTCTCGATGCACCTCGCCCGCCTACGCGAAGCTGGGCTCGTCCGCGCCGTCCGCCACTCCGGCGATGCCCGCTGGATGTTCTACGAGCGGGACGAAGAGCGCTGCGCCGCGGCCGCCGCCGCCATCGCCGAGTTGCTGCGATGACCACCGCCGCGCTGCGTTCGCTGCGCCGCCCGACGCTGCCACTCCCCGTCGTTGCGGGCGCGGCGGTCCTGGTCTGGGTTGTGGCCTGGTTTGCCGAGGTCCCGGCCGCGGACTGGCTGAGCTTCACCCTCCTCCGCCTGCAGTCTGACACGCAACTGGGCGCCGCCGTCTCTTTCTTCCTCGAGGACCTGCCCAAGGTCCTGCTCCTGCTGCTGGGCATCGTCACCATCGTGACCCTGATCCGCGGCTTCTTCCCGCCGGAGCGGATCCGCCCGCTTCTGGCCGTACGCGGTCTCGTGCCCGGTTCGTTTGCCGCGGCGGGTCTCGGGATCGTGACCCCGTTCTGCTCTTGCTCGGCCGTGCCACTCTTCATCGGCTTCGTCGAGGCGGGCGTGCCGCTGGGCGTCACTTTCGCCTTCTTGATCAGCTCGCCGATGGTCAACGAAGTGGCGTTGGTGATGCTGTGGGGTCTCTTCGGGCCCGGCATCGCGCTCGCCTATATGGCCGCGGGCCTGACCGTGGCAATCGTCGGCGGCCTGGTCATCGGGCGGCTGCGCCTGGAGCGCTACGTGGAAGACTACGTGTGGGATCTGCAAGGCAAGGCCGTTCGACCGATCGCAATCCGCCTGACCTGGGCCGACCGTCTGAACGATGCCTGGACATACACCTGGGCGCTGGTGCGCAAGATCTTCCCGTACCTGCTGCTCGGCATCGGGCTCGGGGCTCTGATCCACGGCTACGTCCCGACGGACCTGGTCGTCGCGATCGGCGGACGGTCCAATCTCCTGGCGGTCCCACTCGTCGTGCTGCTGGCGGTGCCGATGTACTCGAACGCCGCAGGGACGATCCCGATTGTTCAGGCTCTGCTCGGCAAGGGCCTTCCCCTCGGCACCACGCTGGCTTTCATGATGGCCGTCACCGCCATCAGCCTGCCCGAATTCGTGATCCTTCGGCGAGTCATCAAGCCGCCGCTGCTGGCGGTCTTCGCCGGCGTCGTGACCACCGGAATCCTCGCCATCGGGTTCCTCTTCAACATCCTGATCGGCTGACGGCCGGCATCCCCAACCCAAGGAGCAAGAAATGCGAACGATCGAAGTCCTGGGCTCGGGCTGCCCCAACTGCCGCCGCCTGGAGGCGAACGCCCGCGAGGCCGTGACGATGGCCGGCGTCGAGGCCGAGGTTCGCCACGTGACCGATCCGCGAGAAATCGCCGGCCGCGGCGTCATGAGCACGCCCGGGCTCGTCATCGATGGCGAGGTCGTCTCCGTGGGCCGCATACCGTCCGCGGGCGACATCGCGCTCTGGTTGACCGAACGCGGCTGAGCCCAGGCCGCGCCGTCGACCCTGCGCCGGGCGCCGATCAGGCCGGCGTCGGCGACCCCCGTCTAGCCCTGCGGGCGAGCTCGACGAACGGCCGCAGCCGGGTGGCGACCTCGGTCCGCGTTCGCCGGAAGGCTTCGAGCTTGCGCTCGTCCGTGCCTTCGACCTCCGCCGGATCCTCGAGCCCCCAGTGCAGCGTGTTGTGGTTGCCGGGGAACACCGGACAGCTCTGACGAGCTAGATCGCACACGGTGATCACGTAGTCGAACGGCTGGCCGAGGAATTCGGACACTGACTTGCTCCGCGCGCCGGACCAGTCGAGGTCGATCTCGGCCAGGGCGCGGACGGTGTACGGGTTGACGCCCTTGGGTTCGGTGCCCGCCGAGAAGACCTCGAAATCGGCACCGCCGAAGTCGCGCAGCAGGGCTTCAGCGATCTGGCTCCGGGCGGAATTGCCGGTGCAGACGAACAGGACTCGGATCGGATCGGCGGCCATCTCTTCCTCCGTGGTGCGCCGGGCTCGGCCGGCGGCTGCGATAGTCAACTCCAGGTCTGTTAACTGCGAGTCAACGCGATCGAGATCGGATCGTTGTCGTTCGATGGCGGCCCGCTGAGTCGCGATGAGCGGCGCGAGATCCAGGTCCACCTCGCCTCGCTCCATGCACAGGGCCGCCAACCGGCCCGCGTCCACGGGCGTGAGACCGAGCCGTCGCAGCGCCACTACCAGCCGCAAGCGCGCCAGCTCGTAAGCCCCGTACTCGCGGTAGCCGTTGTCGCGGCGCGAGGCCGCCGGCAGAACGCCCATCTCTTCGTAGAAGCGGACCGCGGACGGTGCCACGCCGGCGCGCCTGGCGAGCTCGGAGACCTTCATGGCCGCACCCTACACCTTCAAGTCACTCGAAGGTCAAGGGCACTCGCGTTAGCTCGTCGGCTGAACCGCCGGCGGCCGGCCCTTGCCCGAAAGAGCGGCCGCCGGCCGAGTCTGACCGGCGTTGAGCTCCCCTGCCAGCTCCCGAAAGCGAACAACGGCCTCGGGCCGGATGGCGTACCAGATCCACGTCCCGCGTCGCTCCGCCGTCACCCACCCCGCCTCGCGCAGGACGCGCAGGTGGTGCGACACGGTGGGCTGACCGATACCGCAGCAATCGCTGAAGTTGCAGGCGCAGACGGCGCCCTCGGCACTGAGCTGCCGCAGGATCGACAGGCGCGTGGGATCGGCCGTGGCCTGGAGCAGAAGGACGTCGGGATCTGTGGCGCGCTTCATTTCGCCAGAATATCGATCGCAGTAGATATTGACAAGTCTCGATATCTCCAATATGTTAGGCTTCGAGAGGAGATCGAACAATGTCGATGTATTACAGCCTCGAGATCGTCAGGTTGCTGATGGAGGACCGGCTCCGCGAGGCACGCGAAGCCCGCCGCGCGAGCAGCGGGGATGGGCCTCAGCTTTCGAGCCGGCTCCGCCGTTTCTTCGTACCGGCCCAGACTCCCGCCCCCTGCGCCTGCTAGCGAGTTGCTCCGATGACTGAGATCCACGAAACCGTCCGTCTCCATTACGCGCAGGCGGCACTGGGCGTACTCAACGGCGAGAGCTGCTGCGCGGACGACGGCCAGTACGGTAGCCAGCTCTACACCGCGCTGGAGCGCGACGAGCTGCCCGGCGCCGCCGTCATGGCGTCGCTCGGATGCGGCAACCCGATCGCCGTCGCGGAGCTTCACGAGGGCGAGCGGGTGCTCGACCTCGGCTCCGGGGGCGGCATCGACGTCCTGCTTTCCGGCAAGCGCGTCGGGCCCGCGGGCCGCGCCTTCGGCCTCGATATGACCGACGAGATGCTGGCCCTGGCGCAACGGAACGCCGCCGAGGCCGGCGCCACGAACGTCGAGTTCCTCAAGGGCCACATCGAGGCGATCCCGCTGCCGGCGGCCTCGATCGACGTCGTCATCAGCAACTGCGTGGTGAACCTGGCCGCGGACAAGCCTGCCGTCTTCCGCGAGATCGCCCGTGTTCTGCGTCCGGGCGGTCGGATCGGCATCAGCGACATCGTCGCCGACGACGCCCTGACTGCGGCGCAGCGCGCCGAACGCGGCTCCTACTCGGGCTGCATCGCCGGGGCGCTGACGTTCTCCGAATACCGGTTGGGGCTCGAGGCGGCCGGTCTGACGGACGTTTCGGTGACGGTCAGCCACCAGGTCGCGGACGGCATGTACAGCGCGATCGTCAAGGCCACCAGGCCCGCGTCGGGCGCGAGCGAAAGCCCCGCCGAGGGCGCGGCCGCCGTCCCATCCGAGGGCGCGGGCCAGTCGTCGTGCTGCTGCGGAGGCAATTGCGGGTGATCGAGATCGAGCCGGCGCGAGCGAGCGATCGACCGGCGATCGAAGCCCTCCTTCGGGCGAACGCTCTGCCGACGGCCGGCATCGAGCTGGCGCTTGGGACGGCGGTCGTCGCCCGCGAGGAGGGCCGGATCGTCGGCTGCGCGGCTATCGAGCCCCACGGATCGGCCGGCCTGCTCCGATCCGTTTGTGTCGAGCTCGGCCGTCGCGGGTTCGGGCTCGGCCGCCTGCTGGTCGAGCGCGCCGAGGCGCTCGCCGCAGCCCGCGGCCTCGCCGAGCTCTTCCTGCTTACCGAAACCGCCGCCGACTGGTTCCCGCGGCTCGGCTACGAAGCGGGTCCGCGCGAGACTGCCCCGGCGGCGCTGTCCGGATCGCCCGAGTTCACCGGCGCCTGCTCCGCCGGAGCCGCGCTCCTCCGCAAGCGCCTGAGCCCCGAGACGCCGGCCGGTTGACTCGCTCCCGCCGTTGGTCGGCCGGCGTTCCGGCCGGATGCGCCGGTCTGCCCGCGCGGCAGGTTCGCGGCCTATCATGGCCGCCATGCAGAGTCGACAGCCGAGCGGCGATCCGGCCGGGGCGGAGCTCATTCGCGCTCTCGAGGACGCCGGCCACCGCACCACCGCCGCAAGGCGTGCCGTCGCGGAGGTGATCGCGAGCCGGGACGGCGCCTTCGAGACGGCGGACCTGGTGGCCGATTCGCGACGCCGCAAGCTCGGCGTGGCGCGGGCGACGATCTTTCGGACGCTCGAGGTGCTCGTGGGCCTGGGCGCGGTGGAGCGGCTCGACCTGCCTAACGGCGAGCATTCGTATGTCCGCTGCGACTCGCGCGGTCATCACCATCATCTGGTCTGCATCCGCTGCCAGCGCGCGGTCGATCTCGAGGGGCTCGGCATGACGCCGATCATCGCCGAGGTCGAGCGCCGGACCGGCTACCGGGTCGACCGCCATCGAGTCGAGCTGTTCGGGCTGTGCCCGTCCTGCCAGGCCGCAACCTCGAGCCAGGAGAGCGAAGCGCCCGAGACCGCCGCCGCCGGCCGAACGCCCGGCTAGATCGCCGGCGCTTGGTCCGCCGGCACAGGAACCGCAAGAGGCAGCCCCTGACGGTGCCGGGAGAACCAGGGGCGGAGGCGAGGTTCGAGACGACAGTGGACCAGACAGAGCGGGTAGTCGCGGTTGTTCTGGAGACGTTGGGCGACAGCGTAATTGGCGCCTACCTCCACGGATCATCTGTGTTCGGTGGTCTTCATCCGCAGAGCGACATTGATGTGCTGGTCGTGACGCAACGGCCTACGACGCTAGACGAGAAGCGAGCGCTGATCGGACGGCTGCTGCCGATCTCGGGGCGGGGAGACCCGACCGGCAGGTCGCGTTCGGTCGAGCTGAAGATCGTCGTCCAGTCCGACGTCCGGCCATGGCGATACCCGCCGCCGCTGGACCTCGAATACGGCGATTGGTGGCGCAAGGAGTTCGAGCGGGGTGATCTGACGCCGTGGGTATCGCCCAACCCCGACCTCGCGCTGCTCCTCGAGATGGTGCTTCAGGCGAACCACCCGCTGTTCGGACCGCCGCCTGCCGAGGTGCTGGACCCGGTTCCGCCCGCCGACTTGCGGCGTGCGATGTTCGATAGCATCCCTGCGCTGCTCGGCTTCCTCGACGGGGATGAGGGCAACGTGGTCCTCACTTTCGCGCGCATCTGGACGACGCTGGCGACGGGCATCATCCGCTCGAAAGACGCGGCGGCCGACTGGGCGCTCCCGCGCCTGCCACCCGAGCACCGGGCAGTCCTCGAGCACGCCCGAGCGATCTACCTCGGCGACGCCGCAGAGGAATGGGGCGACCTGCTGCCCCGAGTTCGACCGCACGTGGATCACGTCCTCGCCGAGATAGACCGCCTGCGGGCACAGGGCGGGGAGGCATAGCCGACGAGATGCCGTATTTCGACGCTTCGCCAACCGATGTGCAGCGGATGTTCGATATCGCCAACGAAGACCGGCCCGGCCGCTCCCGGCGCGCTAGCTGTCGAGCGCGACGGACGCGTGCCTGACCCGACCGGCCACCAGCGTGACCGCCAGGACGACGAAGAAGACCGCGCTCTCGACCAGGACGACCGTCGCGCCGCTGGCGGAGTTGAACCAGAAGCTGCCGTACAACCCGAAGAGGGGGCATACGACCCCGATCGTGGCCGCGATCAAGACCAGGCGGCCGAAGCTTTTCGAGATCAGCTGAGCGGTGGCCGCGGGCGTCACCAGCATCGCCACGACCAGGATGATGCCGACCGACTGGAGGCTGATCACGATCGTTAGGGCGATGAGCGCCAGCAGCAGATAGTCGAGGCGGTTGACGGGTAGCCCCGACGCGGCGGCGCCGAGCGGATCGAAGGTCGCGTACAGCAGCTCCTTCCAGAGCAGCGCCAGCGTCCCGAGGACCAGCGCGGCCAGGACCGCGAGTGAGATCAGATCGCCGAGCCCGATACCCAGCACATCGCCGAAGAGGAACCCGAAGAGATCGCCGACGTAGTTGGGGATCATGCTGAACAGGAACACCCCCAGGGCGAACATTCCGGCGAACAGGACGCCGACGGCGGTATCGCTGCGAAGCTTGCCCTGGCGCGTGACCCAGCCGATCGCAAGCGCCGTGCCGACCGCCGCGATCGAAGCGCCGAAGTAGAACGGCACCTTGATCATGTAGGCAACCACGACCCCCGGGAAGGCGGAGTGACTGAGAGCATCGCCCATGAAGGCCAGCCCTCGCAGAACCATGTAGCTTCCGACCGTGGCGCATACGAGCCCGACGATGGCCGACGCCACCAGCGCCCGCACGAAGAACGAATACGCGAGCGGATCTAGGACGAGGTTCACGGCCGACCCTCCGGGTGATCCTCGTGGAAATGCCGTTCGGCGCCGGCAGGATCGTCGTGATGGTGCGAGTCATCCAGGATGCCCAGATTGTCGCCCAGCACGAGGAGATGGCCGCCGTAGGTCTGCGACAGGATTTCCGGGTTGGTAAGCAGCGCCGCCGGCCCGGATGCGATGATCCGGCGGTTCACAGCCACGATCGACTCGAAGTGCCTCACCGCTGCGCCCAGATCGTGCGTGGTGGCTACGACCGCCTTGCCCTTCTCCGCCTCCGCGGCGAGGAGCGCCATGATGGCCTCCTGCGTGGGCACGTCCACGCCGGTGACGGGCTCATCGAGCAGGTACAGGTCCACCTCGGCGGCCATCGCTCGGGCCAGGAAGGCGCGGCGGCGCTGACCGCCCGACAGCGCCCCGATCGGCGTCCGAGCTCGGTCCAGCATCCCGACGCGATCCAGCGCCGCCTCCACGGCCTCGTGATCGGCATGTCCAGGCTGGCGCAGCGGCCCCAGGCGCGGATAGCGGCCCATCATCGCCACGTTCCAGACGTTGACCGGGAACGACCAATCGACGAGCTCGGCCTGGGGCACGTAAGCCACGCGGTGAGCCTCGCGACCCGCGGCGGCGCCGAGCACCTCGACGCTGCCGGTCCAGGGCTTGAGGACCCCGGCGATGAGCTTGAGCAGCGTGGATTTGCCGCCGCCGTTTGGCCCCACGACGGCCACAAGGGCCCCGACGGGGATCTCCAGATCCACGCACTCGAGCGCGATGCGCTCTCCGTACCCGGCCGTGACCCCCTCGAGGCGGATCGCCGGAGCCGGCGCCCCGACCGACTCCATGCGCCCGCCGATGTTCGAGCCTAGAGCGTCGGGAGCGTAGTGCGCGGTTTCCGCGGCGGTGCCGGCCACGGTTTCCGCCGCCGAAGCACTCATCGGACCGCCCATCAGCTCAGCGCCCCGACGAGCTGGGTGGTGTCCCAGCGGATGACCGCGTCGTAGCTGCTTGTCGGCGGGTCGCCCAGCGCGTCGTCGTAGAGGTTGGCCACGACCTTGCAATTCGCCTCCGACGCCAGCTGATCGACGAGCTTGGTGGGGAATTGGGCCTCGCTGAAGATGGCCTTCACTCCTGCGTTCTTTATGGCCGTGATGAGCTGGGCCGTGTAGCCGGCGCTCGGATCCTGACCGGGAGCCTCCACGGCGACGCCGACGATCGTAATGCCGTACTCGCGAGCGTAATAGGGAAAGGCGTCATGGAAGGTGACGAGCTTCCGATTCGCCTCGGGGATCGTCGCGACCTGGGTCCGGACCCAGGCGTCGAGGGTTTCGAGTTGCTGCTTGTAGGCGGCCGCCTGGGTCTCATACGTCGCGGCGTGGGGCGGATCTGCCGACCCGAGGGCCTGCGCGATCCGATCCACGTACAACTCGGCGTATTTGACGTCCATCCACAGATGCGGATTCTCCGTGGCCGAGGTCTCGCCGGGCAGCAGCGTCACGCCCGGCAGGTCGACCCCGAGCTGGAGCAGCGGCGTTCCGGTGGCCGCGGCGTTGGTGATCGTCTTGGAGAGCCAGTCGTCCAGGCCGAGCCCGTTCATGACCAGCAGCTTCGCGCTGCTGACGGTGCGCACGTCGGCCGGTCGGGGCTCGAAGGTGTGGACGTCGGCGTTCTTGGGCACGATGCTGGTGACGGAAACAAGGTCGCCGCCGACGTTCGAGACCAGATCCGCGAAAACCGTCGTGGTCGTCACCACGGTCAGTTTGCCGTTGGAGCCGCCGCTCGTCGACGGACCGGCGCATCCGGCCAGGAGCGTGGCCGCCGCCAGAACCATCGCCATTGTGCGACTGAGTCTCACTGTGGAACCCCTGCTCAGATCTCGTCTCCGCCGGGGCGAACGATAGCACTAGTGAGATTCAGTCGCAACTACCGCGGCCAGGTGGCGAGCGGCTTCACCTGCGTCGGGGCCGCGCGGCGCGGCCGGCGATCCCTTGCGCTCCCGGCGCTCAGACCCCGATCGCAGCCCGCACGAGGATTACCGTGGTTCGACCGGGGGCGGCTTCGGCGTTGACCACGAGAAGCTTGTTGATCGCACTATGCCGGCCGAATGCCGTCTGCATCTTGGCGTCCTCGATCGGATAGGAGTACTCCTCGATCCTTCGGAAAGCCGTGGCCAGGTCGGGAACGACCTTCTGCGCACCGACCACCAGGATCACGCGACCCGCGCCGAATCCAATCGGCCCGAGCTGGCTACCGAACGCCGAAGCGACCACCATCTTGCCATCCTCGGTCACGGCGGCGACGCTGTTGATCTGGAAGTCGGGCGCAGCTCCGAGCTTGCGAATCTCGCGCATCTGCGTCGCCCGATCCATGGAACGAGTTCGGGGGCGAATTGCGTCGTAGCGGCCGCTCTTCTCGATGACTTCGGTCACGCCGATCTGATCGAGCGTCGCCGAAGCGCCCTCGCCAACCTCGGCACCTTCCGGCACCAGGCTGAGCAGGAGGTCGCGGGCCTGGGCGGCGTCATCGACGATTCGGACATCGATCCCGTGAGCGCGCAGCGCCTCGGCGGCCCGCTCGACAGCTGCCCCGCCCGCCACGCTGGCGAACGCCTCGTTGACCGGCAAGCGCTCGATCGGCTTGTTCTCTGTGATGGTCATGTCGATGTTCTTCCTGTCTCCACTGACGAGCGGAACCTCGCCCTCGTCGGGCTCCGTCTCGACGTGGCGACGACCATGTGGCGGTTCTTGTCGAGTTAGTTCCGTTCGATATGATGTATGGGTCCATCGTTACCCGTGGTAACATTGCCGAGGCAACAATACCAAGGAAGATAGTGAATGTCTACAGCATCTCCCGAGACGGGCACGCCCGGTGGGATGGGCCGGGTCGCGGCCCCAGCCGGCGACTCCGATTTCGCGGTTACGGCGCTGGCCGTCCAGACCGCCGCCTTCGTTGACACGTTCGAGCGCTGGGAGAGCCGGAAGGCCTTCCAGGCCGGAGCGAGCGTGCCGCGCCTGCGGCTGCTCTACGCCGTCCATTGCCTTGGGCCGCAGAAGATGGCGGATCTGGCCGATCAGCTGACCGTCACGCCTCGCAACGTGACCGCCCTCGTGGATGGGCTCGAGGCCGAGGGCCTGGTCCGGCGCGTCCCCCACTCCACCGACCGCCGGGTCACGCTCGTCGAGCTGACCTGCAGCTCCGAGCGCGTCGCCGCCCAGTTCGAAGCCTATCAGGCTTCGATTGCCGGCCTTTTCGATGCGCTGACCGCCGAGGACCGGCGCACGCTTCTCCGGCTGCTCACGACGCTCCACGACCGAATGCAGGCCGAGGCCGGTTGCCCGACCGCGGCCACGGTGCTTCCCGGTGCCTGATTCGAACAAGCCATCCGCCGCTCCGGCCGCGACCGCCACGGGACCTGCGACCGAGCAGCCAGAGGCGTCTCAACCCGGCCGCATGCCGGCCCTCTATCTCGGCCATGGCGCGCCGACGCTGCTCGACGACGAGAGGTGGCCGGTCGAGCTCGCGGCCTGGGCCAGGGCACTGCCACGGCCCCGGGCCATCCTGACCGTCAGCGCCCACTGGCAGTCGGCGCCGCTGACGCTCGGGGCCACCACGCCGACGCCTCTCGTCTACGACTTCTACGGCTTCCCCGAGCGTTACTACCGCGTCCGTTACGACTCCCCCGGCGCGCCCGATCTCGCGGCTCGGGTCAAGGCCCTGATGCCGCCCGGCGAAGAAGTGGCGGAGCGGCCGGACCGCGGCCTGGACCACGGCGCTTACATACCGCTTATCCCGATGTACCCGGAGGCCGACATCCCGGTCCTCCAGGTCTCGATGCCCGACCTGGCGCCGGCGCACCTCTTCGAGCTAGGTCGGAGGCTTTCCCCGCTGCGCGACGAGGGCGTGCTGATCATGGGCAGCGGGTTCATGACCCACGGCCTGCCATTCGTCCACGAGTACTGGGACGGCCGGCCGGGCGCCCCCGAATGGTCGGTCGAGTTCGATCTCTGGGCCGCCGAGACCCTCCGCCGCGGCGACCTCGACGCCCTCTTCGACTTTCGCAATCGAGCGCCCGGGATGCCGTACGCTCATCCAACGGTCGAGCATTTCGCGCCGCTCTTCGTCGCCCTGGGCGCGGCCACCAAGCCCGGCGAGGCGCCCCGGTTCACGATCGAGGGCTACTGGCTCGGTCTGGCCAAGCGCTCCTTCCAGGTTCGCTGAGGGCGTCGGCCGATCGATCGATCTGGCTGCGGGCCGGCGGCACTCGGCTACGGTTCGGCCAGAACCCCCGGGAAGTAGCGCTCGGCACATTCGGGACAGATGCCGTGGCTGAACTGCGCGCTCGACCGCTCTTCAGATGGCGCTGGTGCAAGCCCGGCATCTGGTGGCGTCGGCCGGAACGGCTTCCTTGCAGAACGGGCAGGTCTTGGTCGGCGGCTTGGGATCCTCGGGCGCGGCCCGCAGCAGCAGGGACGTGACCACATAGACCACCAGGGCGACGATGACGAAGGCGATGACGATGTTGATGAAGTTGCCGTAGCGGATCGCCACCTCGGTCTTTGGATCACCAGTCGCCTTGAGCACGATCTTCATTTGCGAGAAGTCCAGGTTGCCGAGAGCCATGCCGATGGGCGGCATGATGAGGTCGTTCACCAGCGAGTTGACGACGTTGCCCATCGCCACACCAATGATCACGCCGACGGCCAGAGCCAGGGCATTGGTCTTGAGCAGGAACGCCTTGAAGCCGGACACGGGACTCCTCCTCCGCTGGGACGACAATCCGGGCGACCGCACCGGTGCGCGGCGCTGGCGCTCAGGATATTCGGTGGCGAAAGGAAGTTCCCGGGGGGCGGACCGTCCGCTGGGCCTCGGATCAGGGCCCTCAGAGCCCGAGCAACCTGCGCTTCGACGCCGTGAACTCCTCGTCGCTGAGAGAGCCTTTGTCGTGCATCTCCGAGAGCTCGCGGAGTCTGTCGACGCCGGCGGGGTCGGTCGACGCGCGCCGGGGCCCGCCGGCCGGCCCGGAGATCAGGGCGACGAATAGCCACACCAGGACGAAGCCGAACAGGACCGCCGCCAGCAGCCCGAACGGGCCGGCCCCGAACCCGAGCCCATAGGCGTAGTTACCGCGAAACGGGCCGAAGGCGGCGTGGGCCGCCCCGTGGTTCGCGCCGAGGCCCAGGTAGTAGGCCACGACCCCGACCACCGCCAGAGCGGCAATCCCGATAATCAACCAGAAGAGCCGTCTCACGCCCGTACGATTCATCTCATCAATCCAGGAGCTGCGATTTGCCGGCAGTGTGCGGGAATGGGCTGAATCGGTCCTGAACGAGACGCGGCGGCGGGCGCCCTGGCGGGCGCGCTGAATGCCCTCGTCGAGCCCGGTCGCGCTGTTACGATTGGGATCGGCCGCGCAGACGGCGCGGGAACCGACCCGATCCGCGACCCAACAAGCCGGATCGCGGTGGCCCGCCGGGGAATCGCGAAGGAGCGGGAATGGCCACGGACGGTCAGGACGAGGGATCCGGCGCCGGGCCGGCTGATCCGCAACCCCAACCTTCAGCCGACTCCTGGCCGTCCTCGGCCTTGCCGCCGCAGCAGAATCTGCCGCCCCAGCAACCGATCCCCGCGCCAGGCACGGACCAGACGCCCTCCTGGTCGGCGGCGCCGGCGGGGCCAACTCCGGCTGCGCCGAGCTTCGAGCCTCAGGCCGCGCAGCCACAGGCCGGCTATCCGCAAGCCCCGGGCTATCCGCCGGCCCCTGGCTATCCGCCGGCCCCTGGCTATCCGCCGGCCCCTGGCTATCCGCAAGCCCCCTGGTACCCGCCCGCTCCGGGGTACCCGCCGCCCCCGGGCTATCCGACCGCGCCCGCGTACCCGCCGGGTTCGTGGCCGCAGCAGCCACCCGCCCCAGGGTTCGCTCCTCAGCCGGGCTATGCGCCCGCTCCGAGCTACATGCCGGGATACTGGCCGCCCCCCAGCCCCACCGGCTTCGGCTATCCGGCGGCCAACTGGCCGAGCGCGCCGATCCAGTTCGGCCCCGCACCCGGCCTGGTCTGGGGAGGAATCGGGCCCCGTTTCGGGGCCCTCGTTATCGACGCCGTCGTGATGTTCGTGGCGCTGATCGTTGCGGCCATCGTGGCGGGCGCCTTCGGTATTCAGTACTACAACTACGGGGACTATGAGCGGACGATCTATTCGACGGGCGCGTCGGCGACCTACCTGGTCTGGTTCATCTTCTTCCTCGCCTACCACCCCACGTGCTGGTGGGCCTTCCAAAACACGCTCGGCCAGCGCGCGCTGGGCTTGAGGGTCGTTCGGGCGGGAGACGGCTCGTCGCTCGGCATCGGGATGACGACGGTTCGATACTTCCTCTGGCTCGTATGCCAGGTCATCGTGTTCCCCGCGATCATCGCCGCCGCCATGGCCAACGACAACCCGCGCAAGCAGACGTGGTGGGATGACGCGTCCGGATCGGTGGTCGTCCGCCGCATCTGAGCGCTCGGCCGGCGGGGGTCGGCCTGCCGCACGCCCGTCGAGGGGCCGTAGGCGCGCCCGGAATCCGCTAATGGTGGCGCGGGTGCGAACGCTCCTGCTGGATCGCCCGCACCCGCAGGACGTGGCTCCGCGGAGCTAGGAAGTGATCGTGACGTCGGTCGCCGTCCGGGTGGTTTGCGTGCCCGGGCTGGCGCTGGCGTTCGGGGCTGCGTTCGCGCCGCCCGAGGTCTGCACCTGGACTGTCTGGCCGGCTGCGAGATCCGTGCTCGAGCCGGATGTCTGGTTGTGATAGGTGGTCGACGAGCCGGTGGCGATGGTGACGGCCGAGCCGCTGGTCAGCTGCAGGGTGATCGAGTCGGCCGAGACGCTGACCACGGTGCCGGTCATGGTGGCGGTGCCACCCAAACCGACCCGATCGCCAAAGCCGGGAGCGCCGCTGGCACTGGCGCCGAAACCGCTCAGGCCGCCTTGGGTGCCGGTGCCGGTCTGGCCGCTACCCGTGACATGACCCACGGCGAACCCGACGCCGCCGAAGGCGACCAGCGCTGCGACGACGAGCAGGGACGTGGTCGAGTTGGCCCGACGGGCCGGGACGCGAGCGCGCGTCCGTGAGATCGCGGGCGGCGCGATTTCGGTGCCGGAAACCTCTTCGGGGGCGTCAGCATCGGACGCGGGTTCCCAAACCGGCGGCATGGCCGCAACCGGCGGCATGGCGGCGCCATTGCCGGGATCCGCATTGGGCGTGGTCATCTGTTGCACTCCTTTGGCGAAGGGCGATTGGGGTGAGCCGGCAGGGCAGCGGTTCCGTTCATGGGCGAAAGCTTCGTTCGCGCATGCTTTCGAACGGATTACGCCCGGTCTGGAGGGCCTCGTAGTTCAGATCCGACGGCGTCGTCGACGGGCCCGCGTCGGTCAGGGCCTGCCGCGACCCTTCGGCGGGTGGCGCTGCGGCGTGGAACCGCCAGGGCGCACGAGCCACGCTCGGGCGCGAGCTTGGAAAGCGGCCAGTGACCGGTCCGGGGCTACTCGGAGCGATCGCGCCAGACCAGTCGCCAATCTCATCTGCGATAACTCCCACCTGGGGCAAGTCTGAGTACATGCCGGGCGTCACGGCCCGGGCCGCGCATCCGGCGCCATCCGCGAACAGTGGCCCGAGGCGGCCACTCGCCCCCAGACGTCTTGGAGCGGAGCAGCAGGCGGTCGCGGGAGCCGGCCGCACCTGACCGTCGATCTAGTCGGCTGGGTGCGGCTCGCGGCGTCCCGAAACCGAGCGCGGCCAGCTGACGGAGACGCTGGCGCCGCTGGCCGCGGAGGCGCCGATCGTCCAGCGACCGCCGGTGGCGCGGACGATGGCGTCGGCAATGGCCAGACCGAGGCCTGCGCCGCCGGGCGCGTCCGTCGCGCGGTGGAAGCGATCGAAGACGCGGTCCCTCTCCTCGGCCGAAATGCCCGGCCCGGAATCGTCGACGGTCAGGCGCACGCGGCGCCCCTCCCCCGCCACCGAGACGGAGATGGCCCCGCCCTCCGGCGAGTACTTGCAGGCGTTGTCGAGCAGCACGCCCAGCAACCGATCGAGCCACTCCGGCGGGGCGGTCACGATCGCGCCCTCCGCGCCCGCCGCGGCACTGACCGTCAGTTTCTGCCGGCGAGCCTCCGCCACCGCCCCGAATCGGTCGGTCGTCTGAGCGGCCAGGACGCCGACGTCCACCGGTTCGGCGTCGGGCTGCCCGCCGGTCGAATCGAATCGAGCCAGCCAGAGCATGTCGTCGACCAGGTGGCGCGTCCGCCGCAGCTCCGAGTCGATCCGGCCGAAGGCTTTCGAATCCCAGGTTGCGTCGCGCTCTCGCGCCAGGGCCAGGCTCGTCTGGGCCTCGATGACCGACAGCGGAGTGCGCAGCTCGTGCGAGGCGTCGGCCGTGAACTCGAGTTGGCGGCGGCGTGCCCGTTCGATCGGCAGCGCCACCCGCCGCCCGACCGCCAGCGCGCCGAGGAAGACGACGATCAGGAGCGCGCAACCGATGCCGAACTCGGCCACGATCAGCGTCGACTCGGTCTGCGCGATGGTGTCCATCGTCAACCCGACGACCACGTAATCGGACCCTCGAGACGCTCCCTGGATGCGGACATCGACACCGCTGATCGACACGGTTTCCGGCCCGACAACATGGCGGTAGGCCGACGGCAAGTCGATGTTCGAGGTGTTCACGCTCTGAACCGAGCCGTCCGGGCTGGTCCGCCACATCAGAACCGGCGGGCCGAAGGGGCGATCGGGCGAGCCGGCCTGCCCGAAGGGCTGATTCGAACCGGCCTGGACCGGAACGGGTGCGAGAGCCTGGTCGAGGCGGCCATCGATCTCGGCCGTGAGGTTGTTGGTGACAACGACCGCGACAACGACCGCGATCACCAGATAGGCGATGCCGACGATCGCGCTGGCGGCCATCGCGACGCGGATCGTGAGCATCGCGACGGACGGTCCGTCGCCGCTCTGGGCGCCGGCCCGTCCGGGCGAACGACCGAAGATCTTCACGCTTCCTCCAGGCGGTAGCCGGCGCCGCGGACCGTCACGATTCGAACCCCGGCGGCCGGCAGCTTGGCCCGCAGCCTGCTCAGCTGGACGTCGATCGCGTTCGAGCCGAGTGGGTCGGTCTCGTCGCGCCAGGCGTGCTCGGCCATCGCCTTTCGATCGACCACCGCCGGCGAGCGGCGCATCAGGAGCTCGAGGATGTTGTATTCGGTGGAGGTCAACGCCAGTGGACGACCCGCCACCGTGAATTCGCGGCGGACCGGGTCCAGGGCAAGCGAGCCGCGGGCGATGATGGGGGCGTCCACCCCTCGCGGCCGCCGCTGCAGCGCTCGGATCCGCGCCAGCAGCTCCCCGAAGTCGAAGGGCTTGACCAGGTAGTCGTCGGCGCCCGCGTCGAGGCCGCGGATCCGGTCCGGTGGGGCGTCGCGGGCGGTCAGCATCAGGATCGCCGTTGGTTTGCCGTGCTTGCGAGCCCACGCCACGACCTCGATCCCCTCAGCACCGGGCATGCGCCAGTCGACGACGGCGACGTCGTAGTCGTAGAACTTGAACATGTCGATGGCGTCGTCGCCGCGCTCGGCCGCGTCGACCTGATAGCCGTGGTCCTCCAGGCCCATGACGAGGACTTCGCGCAGGCCGGGATCGTCCTCAGCCACGAGCACGCGCATCGAGTCTCCCTACCGAGTGTCTGGGGCGGCATCCGCCGAGGTCCGGCAGCGACCACCCGTTCATCGTACCGCCGGGGCGTGCAGGGCCAGGCCCGGAGAACCGAGACTGGCCAGATCCGCGCCGCGGAGAGCGCGCCCGAACCATGGACCGCCGCGCCTTTCGGAACGGTTACGGTCATGGGCCCGGCCGCCGCCCGGAAGGCCGGCTCTCAGCCGGCCGCGCCGGCGCAGTCGTACAGACCGGCCGAACCGCCATAGCTGACTGCCTTGCAGGCGCCGGTCACCCAGGCGGTGACGCCGGTGTCGCTTCCGCTCTGGCCGCCGCCGCCCCCGAAGCCGCCGCCGCTGCCCGTCAACACGAACCGGAGCTTGCCGGAGGCGACGTAGCTCTTGAGCTGATCGAGCGTCGGCGCCGGATCCGAGCCGGTGAACCCGCCCATGGCCATCACGGGCAGGCCCGTCGCGATCTCGATTGAGCCCGCGTCCTGGGCGGAATTGATGGCCACGATCCACGTCGCGGCGCCCTTGTTCGAGATCAGGTAGTCGAGCAGGGCAGTGTCGGAGGCGTCGCCGCCCAGGCCGCCATTCGGGGCGCCGGTGCCGCCCAGGCCGCCGCCAGGGCCGCCGTTGCCGCCGAAGCCGGCGCCGCTCGGGCCGCCGAAGCCACCTGCAAGCCCAGCCGTGGTTCCCGGGCCCGGATGAGGGTCGCCGCCACCGTAGGCCGTGCCGGTCGTGTCGAGCGCGTATGCGGCCGGGGCGATAAGCGTCGCGCAGACGCCCAGCGCGGCCGCGCCGACCGCGAGCCGCCTCACGGCCGCGCCCTCGGCGAGCGAGGGCAGCGACGCAACCACCAGCACGAGCAGGGCGACGGCCGCGAGCAGTATTGCCGCCGTCCCGAGACCGGGGGCGAAGCTCGGCGTACGGTCGAGCAACGTCGAACCGAACCAGGCCGAGCCGAGGCAGAGCAGCCCGACGGCGATGCCGCCGAGCCAGATCCGCGCTCGGGCCGACCACAGATCCACCAGGCCGGCACCCACCAGCGCGGCAATGGCCGGCGCCAGGGCCACGGCGTAGTAGCTGTGGATGATGCCCGACATGTAGCTGAAGACGACCGCCGTCACGACGAACCAGCCGCCCCAGAGCAGATAGCCCGCCAGGCCCGCGTCGGCGCGGTGCGCCCAGCGGCGCATCCACAAGCCGGCCACCAGACAGATGAGCGCGAGCGGGATCAGCCAGGCGATCTGGCCGAAGAGCTGGTCGTTAAAGAGGCGTAGCGGACCGACATCGCCGCTGAAACCGCCTCCCCCTGCGCCGCCTCCGCCCGGGCCGCTTGCGCCGAAGATCCGGCCGAGGCCGTCGTAGCCGAAGATGAGGTCCAGGGCCGAACCGGTCGTGCTGCCGCCGATGAACGGCTTGCTGCCGGAAGGGAGCAGCTCCTCGATCGCCACCCACCAGCCGCTCGTCACCAGGACGGTTGCCAGCGCCACGACGAGGCCGAGAAGACGGCGCCGCAGCGTCGTGTTGGCCGAGAAGCCGAACACGAGGGCGAAGCCCGGCAGGACCAGGTATGCCTGCAGGTACTTGGTCAGGAAGGCGAAGCCGACGCACGTCGCGGCGAGGGCCATCCAGCGAAAGCTCCCGTGCTCCAGCGAGCGGAGCAGCGCCCAGGCCGAGACGACCAGCAGGAGGGTCAGCATGGCGTCGGGGTTGTTGAAGCGGAATATCAGGACCGCGGCCGGTGTGAGAGCCATGACGATCGCGGCGATGAGCGCGGCGGCGGGACCGAAGGACCGCTTCACGGCCAGGAACAGCGCCCCGACCGTGGCCACGCCGGCGAGCGCCTCCGGGGCCAGGATCGTCCACGGGCTCAGGCCGAAGATCCGCACCGAGAGGCCCATGACCATCGTGGAAAGCGGTGGCTTGTCCACGGTGATGAAGTTCGCGGCATCGAAGCTGCCGAAGAACCAGGCCGACCAGCTTTTCGACGCGGAGAGGGCCGCCGCGGAGTAATAGGTGTTGGCGTAGCCGCTGACGGTCAGGTTCCACAGGTACAGCACCGCCGCCAGGCCGAGCACTGCGAGGAATGCCGGGCGGACCCAGGCGGCTTCGTCCAGGCGGCCGCGGACGAGGCCGCGGAGGGCCTCGACGGGCCGGAGTCGCGGCTCGAACGCGGGTCTGGCGATGGCGGTCATCCTCGTGTTCCTTCCGATGTGGAGAGCGTAACGAATGCGGGGGCCGGTTCGGCCCGTTCGGCCGGCGAGCGGCCCGTTCGAGCGGGATCGAGGACGAGGCGCAGCAGCAGGAAGCGAACCAGCGTCGCGGCCGCGTTCGCGGCGACGAGCACGGCAATCTCCGTCAAACGGCCGCGGTGAGGCGCAACGACGTCGAGGATGCCGAGCGATCCCGAAGTGACGGCCAGCGCCACGACCAGGGCCAGGAGCCCCGCGGCGTGATGGCGGCCCAGACCGTCGCGGCCACGGACCTCAAACGTGAGGCGGCGGTTGGCGGCGGTGTTGGCCACGGCCGTGATGACGAGCGCCACGACGTTCGCGGCCGCAGCCGACGATACGTTCCGGAGCGCCGCATAGAGTCCGATATAGGCCGCAGTGCAGACGACGCCGATGGCGGCGAAGCTGACCATCTGTCCGGTGGCGCTTCGCGGCGAGGATGGAGGTCGGGTCCGGCCCGGTCTGGGCGCGCGAGAAGCGGGTGAGGCTGTCATGCCGGAACTTTCGGCCGGACGGGCTTTCGAAGTGGTTACGCCCCCCGCAAGCCCGACGCTACCCTTGCCGGCCGGCCGCCGGCGCAGTCGAGCGCGCTGCCGCGCGGAATGCGGGCGCCGTTCGCCGCGGTCGACGGTCAGCCTGGGAGGCCGGTAGCCCGACGGGCCAGGCTTCGACGCGACATGGCCCGACGCGCGAGAGCCAGCAGGCCCGGCGCCGGAACGCCATTGCCCGCTCCGCCCAGGAATCGCTGCCAGGGAAGTCGGACCATGAGGAGCAGGCTCGGCGCCAGGATCGGGATCAGCAGATACAGGGCCGGGAACGACGGGCTAGGTTTGCTCGGCGGCAGAGGCGGGATGACCGCCGCCCCACCGCTCGTGGCAGCGCGTCGGCCCACGCCGCCGTGTTCGAGCCAGCAACGCCTGAACCTCTCGCTGACCGGGGTCATCGCCCTCGGTGTCGTAGGTGCCCTTGCCCCCCGCCGCCTCGATGGTGATCTTGAGGAAGTCGAGATCCGGGCCACAGCGCCCAATTGCCCGGCGTCTCGGCCAGTATCGCCTCCGGGGCCATGGCGCAGTAGCGTTGCCCGATCGCGAACGCAGCCTTGAGTTGGGCGCCCCGCTTGCCGAAGAATCCGGCCCCCCGCTGCCCCAGCCTGGGCCCGAGCCTGGTCCACGATACCCCTCACGACCTCGTCGCTGAGCCGGGCCCCGAGCAGCCGCTGGTCGGTCACGACCAGGATCCATTTCTCCGCCTTGAACATCCCAGTCTTGAATCTGGCGTTGGCGATGGCGCCCAAAACAGTCTCAGCCATCTCGAGTCCCTCCAGCGGCGTGGCAGCGCGGCCCCCGGCCGGTCATTCGGCGACCCGATTGTAGGAGGGGGGACTACTGAATTGGGAGGATTGCGCGGACGCGATATACTACACATCATGCAGAATATCTCTGAGACGCTTAGCACAGGACCGGCCCCGGCGTCGGGGTCGACCGAGCGTCAGACCCTCCAGCAGGAGTTGCTCGACGAGATGACCGGGTGGTCTCCGAGCGATTTCGCGGGAGCCTTCAAGTCCTGGCACCGTCACGCTCTCAGCCTGGTCCACCTCAACGTGCTGACGGCCCTGCAGGCGGATGGGCCGCTTTCGATGAAGCGCCTCGCCGAGGCCATGGACGTCTCGGACGCGAGTGCGACCGGCATCGTCGACCGCATGGAGAAGCGAGGCATGGTTGAACGGCGCCACGGCACCGAGGACCGCCGGACCGTGGTCGTCTATCCCACGCAGGCCGGCGCGCAGGTCTTCCGCGACATGGCGGACCATCGCCGCGCCGTGTTGTCCAGGGTCCTGGCCGAGCTGTCCGAGGACGAGATGGCCGCCCTGCTGACTGGGATGAAGGCCATCCTAGCCGCACGCCGGCGGCTCACGGACGCGAACGAGGATCTCGTCGCGGTCCGAGGTGGCGCCGCACACTCGAGCGAATGAAGATTGCGCACCACTCCTCCGGGCTCAATTCACGACCCCTTCACAATCCGCAGCCAGCCTGACCGGCAAGGGCCAACCACACACTCCCGACTGACCTACCGAACGACTGAGGATCGCTAGCGATGAATACCGAGGACTCACGCCGATGATCAGACTGCTCGCCACTTACCTCCGACCCTACCGCTGGCCGTTGGCCGTGGTGATCGTTCTGGTGACGGTGCAGGCACTCGCCAACCTGTACCTGCCCAACCTGAACGCCGACATCATCAACAACGGCGTGGTCAAGGGCGACACCGGCTACATCATCCGCACCGGCGGTCTCATGCTGCTGGTCACGTTTCTGGTCGGCCTGTGCGCAATCGTTTCCGTCTTCTTCGGCTCGAGGACGGCCATGGCGTTCGGCCGTGACGTGCGGAGCGCGATCTTCCGCAAGGTGATGAGCTTTTCCCAGAAGGAGACCAACGTCTTCGGCACTCCGTCGCTGATCACGCGCAACACGAACGACGTCCAGCAGGTTCAGATGGTCCTGGTCATGGCCTTCAACGTCATGATCATCGCCCCGATCATGCTCGTCGGCGGCGTCATCATGGCGCTCCGCGAGGACGTGCCGCTCTCCAGTCTTCTCATCATCATCGTGCCCCTGGTGGCACTCGTGATGGGCATAATCGCGACTCGGGCGATGCCGCTCTTCCGGTCCATGCAGAAACGGACCGACCGTGTCCAGCAGGTCATGCGCGAGACGCTGAGCGGCATGCGCGTGATTCGCGCGTTCGTGCGCACGGACCACGACGAAGCTCGATATGACGTCGCGAACCGTGACCTCACGGACACGGCCCTGCGGACCAACCGCTTGTTCGCGATGATGATCCCGTTCCTCTTCGGGATCATGAACCTGTCGACCGTGGCGATCGTCTGGTTCGGCGGGCTCCGCATCGACTCGGGCGGAATGCCGATCGGGAATCTTTCCGCGTTCCTCCAATACGTCATGCAGATCCTCATGTCGGTGATGATGGCGGCGCTCATGTTCGTCATGGTCCCGCGAGCGGCGGCCTCCGCCGAACGGATCCAGCAGGTTCTCGACTCCGAGGCGGAGCTCTGCGACCCGGACGAACCGTTCGAGCTCACGGACCCGATCGGCCTCGTCGAGTTCGACAATGTCCAGTTCGGCTACCCGGGCGCCGAGGAACCGGTGCTGTGCGACATCTCGTTCACCGCCAAGCCGGGACAGACGACGGCCATCGTCGGCAGCACCGGCGCCGGCAAGACGACGCTTGTCAACTTGATCCCGCGCTTCTACGACGTGACCTCCGGCCACGTGCGGATCGACGGCGTCGACGTCCGTCAGATGCGCCAGGAGGATCTCTGGCAGCTGATGGGCATGGTTCCGCAGAAGGCCTTCCTATTCAGCGGCACCGTCGCCAGCAACCTTCGCTACGGCGACGAGAACGCCACCGACGACGAGCTCTGGCAGGCCCTGGAAATAGCCCAAGCAAAGGGATTCGTAACGGAGATGCCCGGCGAGCTCGGGGCTGAGATCGACCAGGGCGGCACCAACGTTTCGGGCGGCCAGCGCCAACGGCTGGCGATCGCACGCGCGATCGTCAAGAAGCCCAAGGTGTTCATCTTCGACGACAGCTTCTCGGCGCTTGACTTCAAGACCGACCAGCAGCTCCGCGCAGCGCTCCGACACGAGATCCAGGGAGCGACGGTGATCATCGTGGCCCAGCGAGTCGGGACGATCCTCCACGCCGACCAGATCGTGGTTCTGGACGGAGGCAACGTGGCAGGGATCGGAACGCACGCGGAACTGATGAAGACCTGCGAGACATATAAAGAAATCGTGTACTCGCAGCTGACCCGGGAGGAAGTGGCATGAGCGGGCCCGCTGGCGGCACGAAGCAAGGCGGCGCCCCGGGCGGCCCGATGGGTGGACCCGGAGGCCGTGGCCGAGGTCCGATGCGGGGCGGCATGGGCCCAATGGGCGGGATGGCGATGCCGGTCGAGAAGCCGAAGAACTTCCGCCGTGCCCTCCGGCGTCTGATCGGCGAGCTGAGGCCCGAACGACCTCGCATCCTCCTGGTCGTGGGAGTCGCGTTGCTCAGCACTGCCGGCCAGGTGTTCGGTCCCAAGATCCTGGGCAACGCCATCAACCAGCTCATGGACGGCCTCGTCGGCAAGGAGCTCGGCCAGTACTTGCCGGCCGGAACGACGCACCCGCAGGCCGTCGCGATCCTCAACCAGCAACACAGCCCGCTCGCTGCCCTGGTCGGCGCGACCAACGCGATCCCGGGCATCGGTGTCAACTTCGGCGCCCTGGCCACGGTCCTTCTCGCCCTGACTGCGCTCTACCTCGTGGCCACTTTCTTCACCTGGGTAGCCTGGTACACCATGGCCGGGGTTTCCCAGCGCACGGTGTACCGCCTGCGGCGCGAGGTCGATCAGAAGCTCGGAAGGCTCCCGCTCAAGTACTTCGACACACATCAGCGCGGCGACACGCTCAGCCGTGTCACAAATGACATCGACAACATCGCCAACACGCTGCAGCAGAGCCTGACGCAGATCATCACGTCGTTCACCACGATCATCGGCGTGCTGGTGATGATGTTCTGGATCAGCCCCATGCTGGCGGTCATATCGCTGCTCGTCCTTCCAACCGCCGCAATCCTGACGATGTTGATCGCTCGCCAATCCCAGAAGCAATTCACCGCGCAATGGGGCAGGACCGGAGTCCTCAACGGTCACGTCGAGGAATCCCATACCGGTCACAGCATCGTCAAGGTCTTCGGCCACCAGGAAGACGCCATCCGTCGTTTCGACCAGGAAAACCAGCTGGTCTACGAGGCGAGCTTCAAGGCGCAGTTCATCTCCGGGCTGATCATGCCCGTGATGACGTTCGTCAGCAACCTCAACTACGTGGCCATCGGTGTTCTCGGCGGCATCCAGGTGGCCACCGGAGGCATGTCGCTGGGCGACGTACAGGCCTTCATCCAGTACTCGCGCTCGTTCACGCAGCCGATCACGCAAGTGGCCAGCATCATGAATCTCCTGCAGTCGACGATGGCCTCGGCCGAGCGGGTCTTCGAACTGCTCGATGAACCGGAAGAGATTCCGGACGCGGCGCAACCGCGCGTCCTGGAACACGCGACCGGCCACGTGACCCTCGAGAACGTATCGTTCCGGTACCTCCCCGAGACACCTCTCATCGACAACCTCAGCGCCGACGTCCGCTCGGGCGAGGTACTGGCGATCGTCGGTCCGACGGGCGCAGGCAAGACCACCGTCGTCAACCTGCTGATGCGCTTCTACGAAATCGACGGAGGCAGCATCAAGATCGACGGCATCGACATCCGCGATCTCACTCGAGACAACCTGCGTCGAACCTTCGGCATGGTCCTCCAGGACACCTGGCTGTTCGGCGGCACCGTCCGCGAGAACATTGCCTACGGCCGCGAGAACGCCACCGAGGATGAGATCGTCGCCGCGGCGAAGGCCGCTCACGTCGACCATTTCGTGCGAACCATGCCGCACGGCTACGACACGGTGATCGACGACGACGCCTCGAACCTCTCGCAGGGCGAGAAGCAGCTGTTGACGATCGCGCGAGCCTTCCTGGCCGATCCGCAGATCCTGATCCTCGACGAGGCCACCAGCTCGGTCGACACTCGCACCGAGGTCCTGGTCCAGCAGGCGATGGCGCGCCTGATGAAGGGCCGCACGGCCTTTGTCATCGCCCACCGCCTCTCCACGATCCGCAATGCCGACGAGATCCTGGTAATGAACCAGGGCAAGATCGTCGAGCAGGGCAGCCATGACGAGCTGATGGCGCGCCGCGGCTTCTACTTCGACCTCTACAACTCGCAGTTCGAAGAGGCGATCGCGGAGGCCGTCTAGCCGACACGCTCGACCCAGAGAAGAAGGCCGATCGCTCGAGACCGGCCTTCTTCGATTCGGGGCGGCACGAGCACGGCGGGGACGCCCGACCCCACCCGCCCGAGCCGGCGAGCGGGCAAAGCTGCCCACCATCGCCGGGGGCAACGCTCGGCAGCGACTGAGGCTCCCAAGCGTCAGAAAGAGCCCGCGAGACCAGACTTCTCACCGATTTCACGCTCAATGATCTGGCCGCG
>Ga0182010_10000299_pt1 | contig 28472 bp, 28 predicted proteins | sample 611E1MmetaG_FD_120488 | JGI IMG/M metagenome (GOLD analysis project Ga0182010, IMG submission 120488) | Permafrost microbial communities from Stordalen Mire, Sweden - 611E1M metaG | ecosystem: Environmental > Terrestrial > Soil > Wetlands > Permafrost | place: Sweden: Stordalen | collected... | reverse complement strand
TGGTGTATAAAGAGTTAGTATTCAAGTCTCCCTCCATATTGGGCTTACAGTCCCGCAGGAGCGAACCGGAGATTAATAGAGAGTGCAACAGTTGAAATTATTTCGATTTTAGATATTTTAATTTGTTTGGGATTTGAATATTGGTATCTGGAATTTCAGGAATAAAAAAGAAGGGGGCTTTTTGAAGTGCCCCCTTCTTGCTGTAAAACCTTTATAAGATATTTAATGGACTGCGTTTAAAAGTTCCGTGACAACGGTATTGATCTCTTTGCCGTCCGCTTTACCTTTCAGTTCGGCAATGACCTTCGGCATGACTTTGCCTTTGTCACTCGGGCCGTGCGCTCCGACTTCTGTAATGATTCGTTTGGCTAAAACGGCAATTTCTTCCCGGCTGGCCTGTTTGGGCGCATAGGATAATAGAACGTTTAATTCTGCGTCTTCCACTGCTACCAGATCCGGTCGGTTCCCCGCCTTATAAGCCTCAATGCTTTCACGGCGTTGTGTAATTTCCTTTGCGAGGACAGCCAGCATATCAGCGTCATTGAGCTCGGCCTGTTTGGCGATTTCAGAGATCGCATCTGGCGATAGTTCTAACTCAGGATGTCCCTCAAGCTGATTAAGATCAGTAATTCCCGCTTTCTGATAAGCTGCAACTACTAATTTGTTCTTTTTGGTGTCTTCAGCACGTTTAGCATTTGCTAAGACCATGCGGATAGTACCAAGTTTAACCTTGTCACCACTTTTCAGTGCCAGCTTGAGGTCTTCGTTAAATTTAACTTTTAAGGACGCTTCCACTTTCGCTTAATACCCTTATTATTAAACGCGCTTCTTTGCGACGCGCGTACTCTTGCGACGTTTCGCGGCTGCTTTGCGCTTGCGTTTGATACTCTTTTTCTCAAAATACTCACGATGACGCACTTCACTCAGAATGCCATCCTGTTGTACTTTGCGGGTAAACCGGCGCAATAAGCTTTCAAAGCTCTCATTACCACCCGCCACCACATTGGTCACACACTTCACCCCCTTTTGGTCTCAATTACAGTTGTGTGACTGCAGACTTTTTTATTGTATGACGGTAACCTACAATATGTCAAGAAAAGGTAACTGGTAATTATTATCACGTAAAAGATGGTTCTCCGATTCCACAGAATTATCAATATTGATAAAAGACGGCAGGTAATCCGGCATGTTATTGTATATTTGTGAAGATGAAAATAAAAGCCGTATTGTTCGATCTGGACGAGACGCTATTCGACCGGAAATTAGCGCAGAAAGCAGTTTTAGCGCTGATGATGAAACAATTGCCGGAGATGTTTGCCGGTCTGGCGCCGGACCCTGTGCTGGCGGCATTTTTAGAGTCCGACCGCGTGACCACCGAGGTTTTTAACCTTGGTGTTCCCTCCGACAGCATGCGTAACTCCCGCAGCAAGCTGTTTCTGCAATTACTCGGCCTCAATGAAAACCACGCAGGTGTGATCACTAAAATGTATGTAAAAGATTATCCGACGGTGAAAACACCGGTCGACGGGGCGGTCCCGCTGGTGAAAAAATTGAGTAAAAACATGACTGTGGGTGTAGTGTCGAACGGGTTGCCGGATGTGCAATATACCAAGCTGGAAACGCTCGGCCTGCGCGACCTGTTTTCCTGTATCGTACTATCGGAAGAATTCGGCGTCAGAAAACCGGATGCCAGGATTTTCCACCATGCCGCGTCACTACTAAAACTGCAGCCTTCGGAGTGTCTGTATATAGGGGATTCGTATCCAATCGATATAATCGGTGCGAAAAATGCCGGACTACAGGCTTGCTGGTTGAACCGCGAAGGATTAAAACCGCAGGATGAAAATATCCGGCCGGACTTTGTGATTAGCAAATTGCAGGAATTCGGAGCCATACTCGAGCATTAAATATCTCATTCTGAGAGAATTATAACTGAGCTTGGTATTTTGTATTTTAGATTTGTTTAGGATTTCGATATTCGGATATAAGGTTCGTTGGATTACCTGATTATTTTCCCCTTTTAATTATTTCCCTCGCAGCGATGACACCGGAAGCCGATGCCTGGATCAAACCGCGGCTGACACCGGCGCCGTCGCCGGCCGCGAAGATATTATCGATCTCTGTTTCCATGTTGACGTTCAATTTCAATTTGCCCGAATAAAATTTGACTTCGACACCATATAACAACGTGTGGGGGGAGGCTATACCGGGCGCTAATTTGTCCAATGCATTCAGCATTTCAATGATGCCGGTCAGGTGACGGTACGGCAAAACGAAACTGAGGTCGCCGGCAACCGCATTGGTCAGGGTGGGACGGACTAGTCCCCGCTCCATCCTGGCGGCAGTTGAGCGCTGTCCATGTTTCAGATCGCCGAAGCGCTGTACCAGCACGCCGCCGCTGAGCAGATTGGCCAGCCGGGCGATGTATTTACCGTAGGCGATCGGCTCATGGAATGGCTTGGTAAAAGTAGTGCTGGTGAGGATAGCAAAGTTGGTATTTTCTGTCTTGATATCAGCATAACTGTGCCCATTGACGGTCAGCACCGGGTCGGAACCGCCGGTTGATTCCATAATGACCTCACCAGCAGGGCACATGCAAAACGTCCGGATACGATCGTCAAAATGGGGTGAAATGAATTCCAGTTTGGCTTCATAGAGGACGCTGCTTAATTCAGCCATGACAGCATTCAGCACTTCCACCCTGACACCGATATCGATGGGATTAATTGAAGTTGTCATATTGAGACGTTCGGCCTCGCGCATCAGCCAGTCAGCGCCTTCTCTCCCCGGCGTAAGTACCAGGTAGCGGCAATTAATGCGCTCGCCTTTTTCGGTGACAATTCCCTCCACGCGGCCTTTTTCTACCAGAATATCCGAAACTGCTGTCTCTACTGTGATTGTTAGTCGTGCTGCCAGGTAATCCCGCATCGATTTCAGTATGTGACAGCAGTGTTCTGTGCCCATATGGCGGATCGGCACAGGAGTAAGGTGTAATTCCGCCAGCGCGGCACGGTGGGCAATTTTGGCTACTTTACTGCCTGTGCCGTAGACTTTTTTAGGCGCGCCGAAGCGCAGGTAGATATCATCGACGTATTTAATCAGGGTTTCGGTGGCTTTTTGCCCGATGTATTCCTTGAGATGGCCGCCCACCTGCGAAGAAAGGGTTAATTTACCGTCGCTGAAAGCACCCGCGCCGCCCAGTCCGCAAACTACGTTGCAGGGGGAACAAGATACACAGGAATTACCGTGGTTGCGTGATGGACACTGCCGCCGGTCGATATCCCGGCCTTTTTCGATCAGCAGTACGCTCAATGCGGAAGATTGCGCGATTTCCAGCGCCGCGAAAATTCCGGCAGGTCCGCCCCCGACAATGATGACGTCGTAATGTTTTATCATTGCTTCACCTACCGTCATTGTATAATTGACTCATCCAAGCGTCAAGGAACTACGTTTGTTTATTGCTTCTCGCGGGTTTTTTGCTGCTTATAGAATTTGACCATTTTGGCGGCGGCATTGGCGGCCCGGGTGATATTAGGATAGACCGGAATACTTTTCTCTACCAGCCTGTTTTTAAACTCGGTGAATATACCGGTGATCCTGCCGGTCGGGTCTTTTTCGCCGCTGCTTCTGTCATAGAGAATGGCGAATAACGGTTTGGATTTCATATCATCGAACGGGAATTGCGTTATTAAAGAATCGACGGTTAAAGGTCCGCGGCTGCCCCTGGGCACGATAAACACAATGTTCAGGTCGATAGCGGCGTGCGCCGCCATCATTTTGGAGAGCGCTTCAGCGCCCACGCCGCCGGGCAGGATGGAAAAATCAGCAGGATTACTGATCCAGTCCCAGACCGGATTACCCTGTTTTTTCAATTCTTCCCTGATCTCCGCCGGCAAGGGAATTACATCTAGTCCAGCTTCCTCACAGAGGTCAGCGGCCAGGACGCTGCCTCCTCCTCCTCCTCCCGCCACACCGACATGATTCCCGTAGGCTGGCGGGAGGAAATAGAAAGCGGCGGCGACATCAATCATTTCTTCGATATCGGAGACCGTGACCGCGCCTGCCTGCTTCATGGCTGTTTTCCAGACTTCCGTAGAACCTGCCAGCGATGCAGTGTGAGAGGCCGTGGCGCGCGTGCCGGATTTGCCCCGGCCGCCTTTGAGAATAATAACCGGTTTCTTCGCGGTTGTTTTACGTAAAATATCAAGGAATCTTTTCCCGTCTCGCACACCCTCTATATATAATACAACCAGCTTTGTTTCGTCATCCTGAGCGAAATATTCAAGATAATCGCATTCATTAAAATCAACCGCGTTGCCGTAGCTGATTCCTTTGCTGTAATGCATGCCGCGCGTACCGGCAGTTTCGATCAGTTCATATGCCAGCGCGCCGCTCTGTGAGATCAAACCCATTGGGCCGGGGGTATTGGACATGCCGGGATCCCAGGAAATGCCCCAGCCTGGGTGATAAACCCCCATACAATTCGGACCGATGATGCGGATACCGGCAGCTTTTGCTCTTTTCAGCATTTCTTTTTCCAGTTCGATCGCGTCCTGCCGTCCAGTTTCGGCAAAGCGGGCGGTGAAAAAATGGATGCATTTAACACCTTTCACAGCGCAATCATCGAGCAAATTCAATACTTGCGTAGCCGGAATCGAAGAAATCACAAAATCAACATTACCGGGAATATCACGCACTGAAGGGTAGCATTTAATGCCGCGCACTTCCTGATACTTTGGATGAACCGGATAGATTTTTCCTTTAAATCCCAGCTTTAAGAGAGCAAGGATAAAGCGGCCACCGTCACCGGTTTCGGATGCGCCGGCGACCGCGATTGATTGCGGGTGCAGTATCTCTTCTAATGGATTTGGTGACATGAACAGTCCTCCTCATGTGAGCACAAGCGACATTGTTAAACAGCGATCGTTGCAATGACCTTTATTAGCGGGGATTAGTGTTTTAACGCAGGCTAATTCGTATTGAATCAAAGCTGCGAGTAACGTACTACTTTTTTATCATACACACTTTTTATCACTCACCGCAAGGAATGAAAGAGGCAGTTCAGGTTCATTTTTAGTCGACAACTATTTTATTTCCTTTAGTTCAACACGGAACGACTAATGATAAAGAACGGAGACGCACCGGCAGGGACACCTTTGCCACTGGAGTCAGATATTGCGAATTATTCTTCACACCGTAACGATAGCGTAGCCTCGTTTTGACATCAGATAAGTATTGGTGGCGATGGCATTTATATCGTGGTTGAGCATAGACACTACCACGATTGTCGATTGAATATTGGCATTATCCAATGCCTTGTAGATAGCCAGTGTGGCCGGATTGACCGTGACGTTATTCATCAGATTGACATATTCGATGTTCAATAATTGGGAAAGTATTTTCGGCGCGTCTCCTTCAACTGAAGCAAGACGGACGATATTCGCTCTTAACCGGCTGACCGCTGGTGTATGTAAATACCGCGCCGGGTTGGCGTAAAGCGTTATTTCCTTTGTAATTTCCATGGATTGTAACACTATACGCCTGGGCTGTAATGTCGGCGTTACCACTTTGACGCCGTTTTGATCGTAAGCAGTGATTACAGTCGGAATCGATTCTCTGGCCAGAGAAATCGCCGTGGTAATAATTTTTTGTGATAGTTCATCAGCCTCTTCCGCATTCGCAGCGGCCAGGTTAATAAGTAATACAGCAGGCTGTCCATGAAACTCGACAAATTCCTTGGAAATCAGTTTGTTATATTTGACGGAATGCTTCCAATCGATGTTTTTCAGTTCATCACCCGGCTGATATATTTGGCTGCCGTAATATTCGATGCCTCTTCTATAGGCGAACTGCGGTTTGACCGTGCTGACGTTGGAAATCAACGGCAGCAATCCCGGTTTGGTAGCGGCCAGGTATCTTTTTGCCAGCCAACCGGCGTACCTGGCACGTGGGATGACGATGAGCTGGAGCGGAGAAAATTGAAATTGAAATTGAGTCAAACCCCAGCAGTCAGTCATGTATGCCCGTAATTGGACATCGGACGGTCCTGACAATGAAGGTGATAAATAGAGTTTCAAGACAATATTTTCCTGAACCAGCAGTAATTCCGGCGTGTGGATTTTTAACCACTGATAAGGCGATTCGACAAAAAGCATGCCCCCGAAACCGGTCTGGGAGAGTAAATTGATTTGCAGGTCAGCGGAGGCACCTGCCAGCATGCGTTGCTGAATCTTCTCCGCGATCACGGATTTGGCTGATATTTTATAGATCGAAAGCCCGATCAGAACACCCAGGAAAAGGATTGCGATAGAACCGGCCAGAACCAGTGCATAGTTATTCAGAAACAGTCCAAAAATAATAATAATCAGCGTAATTAAAGGAAGGGTAATGCCGATATTTGTCAAGCTGCGCGGATAGGCAGTGTTATTCTTTGGAACATGCGCGGCAGTTTTTATCAGACTGGCGGTCATTAACAATAGCAGCGGCAGCGCTATGACATTTGAAATGACAATATTAGTAAGTGGGTAGAACAGTGTCACCACCGCGAAAAATCCAAACCAGGTAACGAGCATATCAGCAAAGGGAAAAACCGGCTGCCACTGAAAAAAGAGATAAATCAGTAAGGTCAATACGGCCGCAACCGACGAAGCCGGCGTAGAAAGTACGGCGGCAGCGGTCAAAACCGCGCACAGATATATTTTAAGAGCGGTGACGATGCTACGATTTTGGAAGATTTTCATAAACTCAATTTTGGCGCTGCTATTTTCTCCAGGGTTCGTTCGATCACAATATGAGGTGTAATATTATCCATTTCCGATTCAGGTTTAACCCTGATGCGGTGCTCAATTGCCTTGAATGCCAGGCTTTTAACATCGTCCGGGATCACAAAATCCCGGCCGTCGATCAAAGCCATGACTCTGGCGCATTTGAAAAGCGCGATACTGGCCCTGGTGCTGGGCCCCCAGGCCACGTCAGGGTCTGTCCTGATCGAAGAAACAAGCGTGACGAGATATTCTACAATGGCAGGCGCTACATGCACTTTTCTCACGATTTGTTGTATAGCTGCTATTTCTTCGAGGTCGGTTACCGATTTAATATCATCCTCATCGATGACATCGATCGAGCTGACTATCTTCTGCTCATCTTCCATCGAGGCGTATTCACTGGTTACCATCAGCAGAAATCGGTCCAGCTGTACATCAGTCAAGACATATGTTCCTTCTGCTCCGGACGGTACCTGGGTGGCAATCACCATGAAAGGTTTTTTTAGCAAGTATTGTTTTCCCTCGATGGTGACGTGATTCTCCTGCATTGCCTCCAGCAGCGCGGATTGCGTTCTGGGGGTAGTACGGTTGAGTTCATCAGCCAGCACGATATGGGAGAATAATGGTCCCTGGATGAATCTTGAAACGCCGTCCGGTGAATAGACATTAAAACCGGTGATATCTGCAGGCATCATATCCGGGGTGAATTGTATCCTCTTAAAATTGCCCCCGATGACCTCCGCAAAAGTCTGCGCCAGTTTTGTTTTTGCTGTACCCGGCAAACCTTCGATGAGAACATGCCCGCCCGCGATAATCGCAAGCATCAGCGTAAGCTCTATGTCTCCCTTGCCAACGACCACTTTGGAAATCTCAGCGCGAATTTTTTCGTATAAATCGGTGACCTTATAATTTTCTTTCAATTGACCCTCCAATTCTCGACATATAGAATGATGTGAGTATAAATAAGAGTAGAATCACTGCTAAAACTAAGTACGGTTGAGATAAAATATTTTTAATCTGGGTAAGTTTCGTCTTCGTGATGTCCATCGGTTTTTTGACCAAATGTGAGATATCCAGCAAAATCTGGCCGGAGGTAATGTCCGCACCGGTCAGATTTTTCAAGAATTGTGAGTTATCACCGCGGCTCAACATGCTATTGATGACGATGCTGGGATCGGATACCAGGATTATCTCCCCTTTACCCAATTTCTGTCTAGCCGCTACCGGCAGCGGGCCTTGCGGTTCTCCTTTGTTCCAGGATTCATTCCCGTTCTGGTCCAGGAAGCTGCTGGAAGATGACCAGGCAAGAGTTTCCATTTTCCCGGTATTCGTCAAAGCAGTTGCATGATTTAAAATGATTTCTTTCACACCTTTATCGACGGAAGGAGCAAAATCGGTGACTTCGGGGAACCACTGGTTTTTATAGCAAAATAAGGGGTCAAGCAAAGGGGCGCCGGAGAAACGGCAATCGAGATCAAAATATTGCAGGACCGAATTCCCATAACCGTAATCATCCAGCAGCATCAATGTGCCGCCATTATCCACGAACGTTTTTAAACCATCAAGTTCGCTGTTATTGTATTGTAAATACGGTATACATATCAGAATATTATTAGTATCGATATTAGCCAACTCATGCGATGAATCGATTGTGCTTGCGTTCAGGTCATTCAGGCTGTGCCGGACGCCGTTCCATAGTGTATTGTACTCCATAAAATCCTGAATTGAGGGGAAAAAAGAAACACACAATAAAGATACTACGAAGGCGATTATGATGGTAATAATAAAAACGTGCTGAATTTTCATTTCTTCAAACTCTCTTGCACGCTATGTGCTAACCGTTCCCCGTTTTTCACGTCATCGTCAGATACTTTGTGCGGTGAATAGAGGACTTTTTCTACCATGCCGGTAAATTCAATCAAGTATTTATTAGCCGGTCCGGTCGCTTTGCCGGTAGTCCGGATATATTCGCGCAGTGTCTGATTTGGTTTAACCAGCACACCGGATACTTTCTGCACAAGCTGAAGGACAATGCGGTACCAGTAAAATAACCTGGTATCAGATTCTTTTATAGCTCTTTCGTTGTTGGCTAAGATATTTTTATTAACCGCAGTTTGCGATGCCTGAGATAGTTTATTAGCAGTTAATAATGTTTCCGGAGACAACTGCCTCTGGCGGTTTTCTCGCGTTTTAAATCTTAAACTTCGCGGTAAAACGATGCTTAACAATCCGAGAATAAAGAAGAAAATACAGCAATTAACTAGATAAAAGATCATAATTTTATCAGAAGCGGTGGCCGTGGTCAGCCACGGTTCTTGCGGTGTTACCTTGAAATCCAGTAACTGCGCGCCGAACAGGCCGAACCCCATGTTTTTTCTGAAAACGGCGCTAAATGTTCCATCCTTGCCGCTGATAATATCAATTCTATTTCCTTCAAACGATATCGTAATCTGAGCGCCGGCGACCGGACCGGTTTCAGAATCTAATGTCCCGTTAATTACAAAATTGCCTGGAATCAGGGCGGCAGACGGCATTTTCGTCGTGATTACCGGAACTGCTTTTACAACATTTAGGGTAGCATCTGCCAATACCGGAGCGTACCTGCCGGATGCAAGTACCGCCACATTAATCAAATGTTTGCCGGTTGCGATATCGGCTGGCAGAGAGATATTTTCCGTAAAATTGCCGGTAATTTCGAATTCATCAACCGTTTCATTGTCCAGGGAAATTTCGATTTGCCTGGTCGGTGGAACCGGGGAGGCGTTATAATCAAGTTGTCCGCTGATTGCAGTAGTTTTCCCCGGATAAGCGTGTTTGTCTGTTGTTAGATTCAACGCTGCTTTGTAAAACAAAACTTCTAAATTAATTACCGGACTAAGCGCTGAACTGTAAACGTTGACATCAATATTTTGGGGATAATATAGCGCTTGTATTTGTATTTCTGAAACATACCAGTACGGCACTTGCAGTGAACCCTGATAATTGCCCTGCGCATCAGTTTTAAAATTTGCAGATTGTGAGCCGTTCAACAAAATGGAAATCTCCCGTTCGGATAGAGGACTGCTATTCACGCTGAGAGTTCCGGTGATTTTTACATTGTCTCCCACCAACGATTGCTGCGGCGTGATTTGCAACGTCAGCAGGGGCGATTGCAGTGATTTATTATTCAGGATTTCATTCTGCTGCTCCGTCAGGATGGTGCGATATAATTGCAGCGTGTCATTCAGTTTTTGTATCCTGTCTAAAACCACAGAATAAGCTACTGTAATCGGGCTGACTTTCGCTGCAGCGGCATCCTGAAACTGAGTGAGAGTGGCTCTCGCCGCCTGTTCTATTGTATTGAGGTTTCCTTCCGCCCCTGACAATGTTTGAAAACCCTGATTTTTTATCGTCGTTGCTTCATCATAGCGTGATTGCCGGAGCAGAGTTTTAATCTCATTGGTGTTTGTATCAAGTTCCAGCATCCGGTCACCGATATCCTGGGAGGAGCCGGCAAAACTATTGATAGTATCGTTTAAATCCGTTGGAATATTAACGAAGGGTGTTTTCCGGATATTTTCTATAATATCAGCCTGATTTTTTAATATAACCGAATCGAGGATGTTCGTGTAAAATTGAAAAAGCGATGCGCCGTTAAAAACCACGGCGGCGGAATCAGGGTTTTCCTGCGGCACGGCTGCAGATACCGGTAAACCTGGTAATGCAGCGCATACCAGGGCAAAGGTAATTAAAGCGATTTTTCGTAGAGCAACCAGCGCCGGTGTCATCTGAGATGCAAAACCTCCATTACTTTGAGGACGACAACCACCATGAAACCGGCCAAAAATACAATCGATACCATCGAAAGTGTCCGGCGGGTTCTGGGGCTTAAATAAATAAACAAAACTGTTATTATCAGGTAAGCGATAACACTAACGGTAAAATAGACGGCAATATCTGTCTGTTTCGCATAAGCCAGTAAAACGTCTATAAGACATGAAGCCAGCAGCAGGATTACGATATATCTGTTATATATTCTCAACCCAATACCTCGAGGCGAATGAGATTTTTCCCTTTCTGGTAGCTTTCTTCCTGAATTCTCAACGGTTTGCCGATGCCTTCGCTGGCGATCGAGGCAACGATCGAAGCGATGGGGCTGCCCATGCAACGGTAATACCGGACATTTTCAAAATGCAGTTTGGGTCCGGTCACCTCGATATCCAATTGTTTTTCACTCATCCGGACTTCGACGGAATTGGCCAGGTCTAATAGGCCGGTCAAGACGTAGGTAACGGCTTGCTCGATTTCTGAAGAAGTAGGCCCAGATTTTATTTCCATTTTATCCAGACCGGTCCCGCCAGGCGCGGTCACCGCGATTGCCATGTCTCCCGGATTATCACCGTAACGGACGATCAGCCTGCGCGGTATTTTGCCTTTTATACGTCGGACATCAATCTCTCCGCTCAGGGGAATCAAAGCTTGGGCGTTACCGTCTCTCATCGATGACGGTAAATAAATGGCCTTGTGATTTAAACCTAACTCTTCCAGTAAAGCCGCAATATTTTCCATCCCCGTCTCCAGTATCAGCTGACTGGCTTCCGGGGAAATTTGGGGCCGCGACGAGGCTAATGCAATACTGGTAAAACCGACCATGATTGATGACAGTGCAATCGCAGTGAGAGGGATCGAATTGATAATAAAATACGCTACAGGAGCAAAGATAGCGCCGGCGATTGTAAGACCGATTCCCAACAAACGATACGGGTTATTTTTCATCTGGTCAGCTCCATTTCCAACAGTAGAGGTGGTAATAACGTGACTCTTCCAACGTCTGGACAGGTTATTCCGGCTCTTATTTTGAATATATCATCCCATTTATTTACATTAATTTCAATCTGTGCAGATATTATTGCAACTGAATAATAGTCTGTGAAAATTTGAATAAGCTGTTAAAATCAGATTTAGGAGAGTACATCGATTTCTTTGTGCTATTCAAGCAAAGCTTAAAAGAGTAGAATTCCTTTATATGAAAGTAGCCGGTGCGTTTGCCCGTTATCTGTTTATCATTTGTTTGCCGTTAATGCTGTTGACCGGTGTCATCGCTGCGGCAGTTAACAGTACATGGCTCTATACGAGCGGCTTCGAAAAATATAGTGTAGAGCAGAGCCTCGCGGATAACGGCGTGAATGTGACCGATGCCGATTTGGCGGGAATCGCGCGGAGCTTTATCCATTATTTTAATTCTAACGAGGAATATGTCAGCCTCAATATTCAACCGGATATTTTTAATACCGAGGAAATCGTTCATTTCCATGATGTAAAGAGTCTATTCAGATTTGATTACACGGTTTTCCTGGGAACCTTCGCATATTGTCTGATTTTCACCTTGATTGTTTTTTTCAGGCGCAAAGACACGTACCGCAGAATACTTGCGGGCGTAACTATAAAAGGTAGCATTGTCACTCTGGTCATGATATTTCTGGTGGGTATCGGCACACTGGTGAATTTCAATCAATTGTTTTATGATTTCCATTTACTGGTTTTTCGCAATTCCTTCTGGTCGGTGGAAGGTAATATGCTGCTGCTGTTTCCGGACGGATTCTGGTATGACGCGGCAGTTTATTGTGTGGTTGCCATCGGTATGTTGGCAGTTATCCTGGGCGGTTTGGCATGGTTTTACCTGAATTATAGGCGAAAAAGTGGTAAAACTATGATTCCTCCCGGCTGAGACGATGTAAACGGTTCATGGCCTGGTTCTTTTCATCGATGCCCAAAAGAGTTTTATTGATTGCTTGCGCGAGGTATTCAATAGATTTGTCATAAGTCTCGCGATCCACCGGATATGGAAAGCCGTCTTTACCGCCGTGGGCAAAGCTATAACGGGCCGGGTCGCGGTAGCTCGGCGCGACGCCGTAAACCAGCTCCGAGATCAGGCTTAATGCTCGCAGTGTTTTAGCCCCGACACCAGGTAAACCAAGTAACTTTTCAAAGTCTTCCGGCTGTCTTTCATATACACTAAGCAGGATTTTACTCAGGCTGTCAGGATGGATATCGCTGACCGTAATAGGATGGTGCGCCGGCAGACTGAGGGTGGTTATTTTCTTAAGATCAGTGAGCAGATTTTCCGGTTTGGTTTCGTTAGCAATGTCCGTAATGGTAGCTCGGGCAGAATCGCTTTCCCCTGCGATCAGGTTCAAAGTCAAGCCGCGGGTTTCTGAGAGGATGGCCGAGTGCGGTTCGTTGACGAAGTCGGTGACATTATCGCCCAGCCAGTGATAACGGCGGGCATATTTATTGGTTTCGTTCATACCCTGTTGGACAACCGCCCAGGAACCGCGCGCGGTGAAAATAAACGCATGATGATAAAGCTGGTAGCCGTCCTGAACGGCGTTATTATCAACTTTTGCGGACATGCGGCTGGCATAAACCAACGGCGCCGGGTCCAATGACAGTTTTCCCGACCACTGTTCGATCTCAGAAGGAGTTTTTCGGGAAGTAGAGCCTTTGCCGCCGGCGACGAACAGACCAAGGTCTTTTTCCATACCTTTAATGCCTTCTTTCACGGCTGCGGTCAGAGTGGTAGTTAAACCGCTGGAATGCCAGTCAAAACCCAATAAACAGCCAAAAGCCTGGAACCAGTAAGGGTTGGAAAGTCTTTGCAGCATTTCATCCGGGCCAAAATCGGAGACGATAACAATGGTAATTTCTCTGGCGAGTTTTACCATGCGCGCGAAAAGCCAGGGCGGCGCTTGCCCGCCGTGGAGGGGAAGATTGGCGATACCGGTATGTCTCGGCCCTGTCGGGTTTGACATAGAATTACCCTATCAATTATGACAACCGCTGCAGCTGCCGCCGCCGCAACTGGCACAACCTCCGCTACCGCCGGCAATGGGTGCTGTAGCGCCGGATTCATCACTTGTGCGGCAGGCAAAACGGGATATAGCCCGGGGTGCTCTATGATTGCAATTCGGGCAATCAGCCGGTTCGCTGCATCGACTGATTGGGCGCATCAATTCGAATTTTGTTTTACAATCAGGACAAATATATTCGTAAATGGGCATTCACGCCCTCCACCTTTAGTTTAATCATTCGTAAATAGCGCGTCAACTTTGCCAGACGATTTTTCCCCCAATCACTGTCATAAGGACTTTGATATCCGGGATTGCTTCCGCAGAAACCAGCGTTGGGTTAGCACTCAGCAGCACAAAGTCCGCCAGTTTGCCCGCGGTGATCGAACCTTTCATGTTCTCTTCGTGGGATGCGTAAGCGGCATTAATCGTATACATCTTTAATACCTGATTGGCGGTCAAGCGTTCCTCAACTCCTAACAATTTCCCGGAAGATGTTTTACGGGTGACTGCACCATAGATGCCCATCAGCGGACTATTCGGCACAATCGGTGAATCGGATGCCCCGGCGATTGTTAATCCGTTTTTCATCATCGTACCGATGCGGTATAACCAAGGAATAGTGTTTTTGTCGACGGTGGCAAGATAACGGTCCCCGCTGAACCAGGAAAAAGAGGGATGAGAAACAACAACCGGATGCAATTTTAGCAAGCGTTCCATTAACTGCGGGGGGCATTCGGAGCAGTGTTCAATGCGGTGCCGCCTGGCGCGAAAATCAGACACATTAACTTGCAAATACTCGTAAGTGCTAATAATAGCATCTACCATTTCAGTCTGCACGGCGTGTATCGCCAGCTGAAAACCGGTTTGATGCATACGCAACGCCAGTATATTCAATTCCTCCTGTGAAGGGTGTAGTTTTTCGGAGATCATGCTGGGGACAATTTTCACCGCCCCGAGACGTAACTGTTCATTCCCGTCGCCAAAGTGCAAACAGGCATTTTGAAACTCTGTAAGCGTTTCTGTGCCGATCATCATGTAGACCCGGCTGTGCAAGAGGCCTTCTTCTTTGAAATGCTGATGGTGCTGCCATCTCTTAAGGTTGTTGACGACAGTTGCGTCCTGTAATGAAGTAATGCCTTGGGAAAGATACTGGCGGTCAGCAAGTTTGATGCCGCGGTCTAATTCTTCACCGGTGATCGGCGGCATCACAATTTCTCTGATATATCCGAGCATTTCTGCCAGAAAGCCGTTCGGTTCACCGTCACGGGTGACATCCCGGTCGATCATTGCTCCAGGAGGTTCCGGAGTAGTGATAGTGATACCAGCCAGATTCAGGGCCATACTGTTTAAAACACAGCCGTGTAAAGAGCGGTGTGACAGAACCACAGGATTATTGGGGGCCACTTCATCTATTTCCCAGCGGGTGGGGTGGCGTTTTTCGGCCAGGTAAAACTCATTGTAATCCGTACCGGTTATCCACACACTGTGGGCAGTAGTTTTCACTTTTTCTTTAATAGCGGCCTGGATATCTGCGATGGATTTTATTTCGGGCCGACTGAGGTCAATACTGGTCAGTGTCCTGAGAAGAGAAAAAATGTGGCAGTGCGCGTCATTGAAACCGGGTGCCAGCGTACCTCCGCCGCAATCGATGATTTTTGTACCGGGTCCGGTGAAATTATTTAGATTATCTTTAGAACCGGCAAAAATAATATTTTTACCCTTAACCGCGACAAAATCCGCTGCAGGTTTCACCGGATCGACGGTGATAACGTCGGCGTTTTTAAATATCAGATCAGCAGCCGGCATCTGTGTGAATCCTTTTCATTGCACTTAATTAGAAGTATACTCCGAGGTAATTATGACAACAATGTAAGGTTTGGTAGTAGCGGCATTTATTGCGGAAATATAGAGTTGAAAAAATATTTTTTCAGGCTCAATAATGACGAACATTTGTGCGATAATAGTCTTGTTTTTTGACAATGGTTTATGTTATCATTATGTAAGACGAATATGACCACAGGTGAAAGACTTAAGGCGCTCGAGCTAGCCATCAGCCAGATAGAAAAAAGGTTTGGCAAAGGCTCAATCATGAAGCTAGGGGAATCAACCGGCGTAGCAATCGCAGGGGTTATTTCTACTGGTTCCATTTCATTGGACATCGCACTCGGTATAGGAGGCATTCCCAAGGGCCGCATTATCGAAATTTTCGGGCCCGAATCAACCGGTAAAACTACATTGGCGCTGCATATTATCGCTGAAGCGCAAAAAAATGGGGGCGTAGCAGCCTACATTGATGTTGAACACGCTTTAGACCCTGTTTATTCAGGGCATCTGGGTGTCAACATCGACGATATGCTGATCTCGCAACCAGATACCGGTGAACAGGCTTTGGAAATTTGCGAAGCTTTAGTCCGCAGTGGAGCCGTAGATGTAATTGTCGTAGATAGCGTAGCTGCGCTGGTACCGCGAGCTGAGATTGAGGGAGAGATGGGTGACAGCCAGGTGGCTATGCAAGCCCGTCTGATGTCGCAAGCGCTAAGAAAGCTGGCAGTGGCGATCGGCAGATCCGGAACAGCAGTTATTTTCATCAACCAACTAAGAGAGAAGGTCGGTATCGTTTTCGGTAATCCTGAAGTTACGCCGGGCGGCCGTGCATTGAAGTTTTACAGCTCAATTAGAATCGATCTAAGACGGGCAGAAACTATCAAACAGGGCGAAGTGGCGGTTGGCAATCGTGTCAAAGCCAAAATAGTGAAAAATAAATGCGCGGCTCCGTTCAGGACAGCTGAGTTCGATATTATGTTTGACCACGGGATTAGCCGTGAGGGGGACCTTCTGGATTTGGGCGTGGAGATGGGGCTGATTAAAAAGACCGGCGCCTTTTTCTCCTGGGGTGATACTCGCTTAGGACAGGGAAGAGAGAATGCTAAAAACTTCCTTATCCAAAAACCTGAAATTACCAGGGAAATAGAGCAAAAGGTTCGAGCCTCAGCCCTACCAAGCTCACAAGAAGCACCCAAAGACCAGTGATTTCTTAAATTAACAATATAGAAAAACTGGTAATAATAATAGTAAATAGAAGCTGAGGTCTAGTCCTCAGCTTTTGTATTTTAACAGGTAAAAGATGAGTAAAATTACCGCTCTTAAAGCAAATAAGAGTAACGGAAAACGCGTAAATCTGTTTTTAGACGGTAGATTTGCCTTCAGTGTAGATATGGAGGTAGCGGTAAAGGAAGGACTGAAACCAGGGCAGGAACTTACCGAAGAACAGCTAAAGGAACTAACGGAAGATATAAGCCTGGTACGCTGTTTAAATATCGCTTACCGCTTTCTCAGTTACCGTCCGCGCAGCGAGGCGGAAATGAAGGAGAGACTTCATAGCCGGGGAATTGAAGATTCTAAAATTGAAATAATAATTAATAAATTAAAGGAGCAACATTTACTGGATGACACTGCCTTTGCCCAGTTCTGGAAAGAAAACCGGGATACATTCCGGCCCCGCAGTCAAAGATTAACCAGGTTAGAGTTGAAAAAGAAAGGGGTGGCTGACGAAATCATCAAAGAAGTGACTGCTGACTCAGATGACATACAAACCGCATATGCAGCCGCTCTCAGTAAAGCGCAACGCTTGCCTAGGCAAGACTACGAGGTGTTCCGCCGCCGGTTAGGGGATTACCTGAAACGACGGGGTTTCGGATACATAGTCGCTAATCAAACCGTGAAAAGATTGTGGGATGAATTAAAAGAACAGGGTGACTCAAATCACTAACAGGCAGTTTACAGGAAAAGTGAGGTGGAACAATGATTAGTATTAGTACGATACTTCTAGTGGGTTTGTATGTATCTATCCTGATTGTCGGTATTGTCCTTGGTGGGGCAATTGTTTTCTTCTTCCGTCGTTTGGCAGTCAATCGATTACTCAAAGTCACGCAGCGTAAAACGAATCGAACGATAATTGAAGCCCGGGAAGAAGCTAAGAAAATTATCGAGCAATCTAAAGTCGACGGGGATAAGGTCAGAGCAACTGCTGACGCAGAATACCGTGAGCGCCGTATGGAATTACAACGGCAGGAAAACAGGCTGCTTTCTAAAACCGAAAACCTGGAGCGTAAGCTGGAAGGAATCGGGCAGCGTGAAAGAGCCTTGGCCAATAAAGAAAAATCACTGGATACCCTGAATGCCCAGATCGAGGAAGCAAAAGCCAAAGAGTTGAAACAACTGGAAATCATCTCCGGCATGTCCATTGAACAGGCTAAAGACATGTTATTACAAAGCATCGAATCGGAAATGAAAGGAGAAGCCGCCCGCCGCTTGCATGAATGGGAAATCAAGATAAAAGCAGAAGCAGATCTCAGGTCCCAGGAAATTCTGGCGCAAACTATCCAGCGCAGCGCATCCGAAATCGTTTCAGAAACTACCGCTACCAGCGTGCCTATCCCCAGTGATGAAATGAAAGGCAGACTGATCGGACGGGAAGGCCGCAATATTAGAGCGCTTGAGCAGGCAACCGGCGTCGACCTGATTGTCGACGATACCCCGGAAGCTGTAACATTATCCAGTTTTGATCCGGTACGGCGCGAAGTAGCTCGTATCGCACTGACCAAATTGATTTTAGACGGGCGTATTCATCCTGCCCGTATCGAAGAGGTGGTCAAGAAGGCCGAAGAAGAGGTCAATGCCAGCATTCAGACCGCCGGGGAGCAGGCTGCATATCAGGTAGGAGTACAGGGCTTGCGCCCTGAATTGATCAGACTGCTCGGGCGTCTGAAATACCGCACCAGTTACGGACAGAGTGTGTTATCGCACTGCATCGAAGTGGCATTTATGGCGCAAATGATCGCATCCGAGCTAGGTGCTAATCCTAACATCGCCAAAAAAGCCGGTTTATTGCATGATATCGGTAAAGCCGTCGACCGCGAGGTGGAAGGCACGCACGCCGCCATCGGCGCCGACCTGGTGAAACAATGGGAAAAATCCCCCGAAGTGGTAATGGGTATCGCGGAACATCATTTTGAAACACCGAATACCAGCACCTGGGGTTATATTATTTCCGCTGCCGACGCAATCAGCAGCGCCCGTCCCGGCGCCAGAAGAGAATCACTGGACAGTTACCTGAAACGTCTAAAATCGCTGGAAGACATTGCGAACAGCTTCAAAGGCGTTGAGAAGTCATTCGCAATTCAGGCCGGGCGTGAAGTCAGAATCCTGGTTAAGCCGGAAGAAATCGATGACCTGGGCGCAATGAGACTGGCCCGCGATATCGTGAAAAAGATCGAAGAGGGAATGGAATACCCGGGCCAGATCAAGGTAACTGTTGTCAGAGAAACCCGCGCCGTGGACTTCGCTAAATAGGGGCAAAATGCTGATACTCGCAATCGGAGATGTCATCGGCAAGCCGGGCCGACAGGCGCTGAATACGTTTTTGCCGCAAATCAAGCAGCAATATGGTGTCGACCTGACGATCGTGAACGCTGAGAATAGCGCGCATGGTATCGGCGTGACGCCGGACACGGCAGAGGAATTATTTAAAGCCGGGGCGGATGTACTGACTTCGGGAAACCATGTCTGGTCGCATAAAACGATTTTACCCTGTCTGGATAGCGACATGGCGTTAATTCGTCCGTTGAATTACCCTCCGGGAGTACCGGGCAGAGGGTACTTTATTAAAAACGGCGTGCTGGTAGTGAACCTTATCGGCAGGGTTTTTATGGATAATTATGACTGTCCTTTCCGTACGATGGATGCTCTGCTGGCGCAACTGGAAAATTCACCAAAGATAATCGTTATCGATTTTCATGCGGAAGCCACTTCAGAAAAAGAAGCGCTGGGTCGCTATTTGGATGGACGTGTCAGCGCCGTGCTGGGTACGCATACCCATGTCGGCACTATTGATGCTCGTATATTGCACGGCGGCACGGCTTATGTTACTGATATCGGATTAACGGGACCGATCGAATCGGTCATAGGGGATGATCCGGAAAATGTCCTTAAAAGGTTCCTGACACAGATGCCATATAGATTATCTGCCGGTATGGGCAAGAGCGTGGTCAATGCCATTCTTGTCCGGGTGGACGACATTACGGGCAAAGCGATTAGTATAGAACGAATTCAGAGGGAAACAGAATAATGTCCAGAGCAGATCTGCATATTCACTCAAACGCCTCGGACGGCCGCTATAGCCCCGCCGAAATCGTACGCATGGCAGCAAATGCCGGACTAACAGTGATGGCATTAACGGACCATGATACTGTCGACGGCCTGGTACCGGCATTGGCGGCGGCCGCTGAATTTCCGGCACTGACCGTAATTCCCGGTATCGAACTTAGTACCGATACTAACAGCGGTGAAGTTCATGTACTGGGATATTTTATAGATTATAATGATTCAGAATTTAGAACCAGCTTGGAGAGGATGCGTAATTCCCGGTCAAACAGAGCAGATAAAATGGTGGCGAAGCTCAATGAACTCGGATGTAACGTTGACCTTGAACGAGTCAAAGAGATAGCGGGAAAAGGCGCCCTCGGGCGGGCGCACGTGGCCCAGGCTCTGCTGGAAAAGGGATATGTCAGTTCATTTAAAGAGGCTTTCACGAAATATATCGGGCATGAGTGTCCAGCATATGTGGGACGGGAAAAGCTGACGCCAAGCGAGGCGGTCAAATTGATATTGAAAGCCAACGGATTGCCGGTTATGGCGCACCCTTTCACATCGACGCATCCGGACATTGTGATCAGGGATTTAAAACAAGTCGGATTGGTGGGGATAGAAGTTTATTACGCCGGTTATTTCTCTGCGGAAGTAGAGGTGTTGCTGAATATGGCGCTAAAATATGACCTCGTTCCCACCGGCGGCACGGATTATCATGGAATTGACGCAAACTCCGAGATTAACATCGGGAGCACGGACGTCCCGATGGAGAATGTAGAGAAACTGATTGCATTGGCAAAGCGCAGAGGAATAAAAACCTGTTCGCGTTCATAATAGGAGAAGCTATGGATATCCGTATTATACCGTTAGCGATCGGCGCCTATTTACTGGGTGCTATTCCGACAGGGTATCTGGTAACAAAATGGTACCGTGGTACAGATATCCGGAAGGTGGGAACGGGCAAGGTGGGCGCGGCAAATGTCCTGAATGCGGGTACCTGGTGGCTGGCTTTAATCGTTGCTGCTTTCGATATCGGTAAAGGCGCTTTTGTTGTTTTAGTAGCCAAAATGATGCACCTTGATCCGGTCTATCAAATAGTCGCTGGACTGTTCGCGATTGTCGGTCATGACTGGTCTATATATCTTAAGTTTAACAGCGGCGGACGCGGAGTATTCGTTTCGTTAGGCGTAATTACGATGATTTCATGGAAAATGGGACTGATTGCTTTGATTGGGCCCTATCTGTTGTTCGCCCCTTTCAAACAGGTTGCTCTGGGCGTATTTTTAGTTTTTGCGACATTCCCGTTTCTTGCTTATTTCTTCACCGGGCCATTGGGGGTGCAGGATAAAGTGGCGATTACCTGCGGCTTTGCGGCACTGGGGATAATCGGGTTTATAGCCAGAACTGCTGTCCACCGCACCGAATTAAGCAAGGGCCAGTCTATTGGTAAAGTGATAATCTATCGGCTGCTTTTTGACCGTGACATCGCCGATCGAAAGCTGTGGAACAGCCAGGCGATCAAAAACCGTGGCTAGTAAGCGGTAAGGAATCATAAATAAATGTTCATTGATCTGATAACCAACTGGGTTTTAATCATCCCGCTCTGCGCGTGGATATTCGCCCAGTTGATTAAAATGCTGGTTGCAGTATCGCAAGGGAAAGGACTCGATTTGAGTATCATCGTCAGCAGCGGCGGGATGCCCAGCTCGCATTCGGCGATGGTGTGCGCGCTGGCTACAGCAGTGGCGATGACAAATGGTTTCGGTTCGACTTATTTTGCAATTTCGGTGATTCTAGCCTCAATTGTCATGTACGATGCAGCGGGAGTACGACAATCGGTTGGGATCCAATCTGTAGTATTGAATAGAATCATAACGGAATTGAAAAGAAAAGAGCCTCTCGTGAAAATTGAAGCTGATCTGCGGGAACTGATGGGACACACCCCCTTCGAGGTGCTAGTCGGAGCATTATTGGGAATAGTATTGGCGTGGGTCTGGCTTTTTCTTGCAAAGTTATAGTTCACATCATTTTGTCAAATATCCGACAAATATCCATAATTTTACAAAGATTTTACATAATTGACATATGCTTTAATCCACTATAGAATGATTTTACCAGAGCTTAATTAGCTTCATACTTGATAATAGTTCGCATGAAAGATAACTCTGGAAGCAGTTGTTGTCATGTCTTTGAAATTGTCATAAACCTATGCTAGATTGTAAATAGTTAAATAGTACTGGTACGTTATAGAACGTAAAAGAATAAAAGATGGAGAAAGAGCATGAAGGAAATATTCGACCACCAGGATATTCAACACCGCATTTGGATCAACTGGTATCACACCGGCGGGTTAGTGACCAAGTACGCTGACACCAGCCTGACAAAAATCAGAGGCTTATCTTATCAGCAGTTCCTTGTTCTCATTGTCATGAAAAAATTGGGTGACAATGCCAACGCCACCGAAATGGCCAAGTTGCTTGACAAGAACACCAACACCTTAAGCACCATACTTGACCGTATGGAAGAGAAAGGCCTGGTTAAAAAGATCCGGGACACTCAGGATCGCCGTCTGGTCTGGGCAGTAATGACTGCCAAGGGCAAGGAAAAACTGACGGTAACCACTAAAGCAAGTTTGGTAGTATTCGAAAAATTGACCTCCGTTTTCACTAAAGAAGAAATGGAACAATTTGATACCTTACTTGAAAAGTTGATGAAGAACACCGACAAGTTGATCAACCCCAAGAAAACCACCAAAAAACGCAAATTATACAGAGATTAATTCTTTCAAGCCTTTTCAATATTTTTAAAATAGAATAATTGATCCATCTGTCATGAATAACGGAAAAAAGCCTCCGGCTCTCACGAACCGGGGGCTTTTGTTATTTTTTGTTTGCCTAAGCAATGCTTATGGGTTGTCTAAGCAAATTTTCTGACCTATTTAAAACTTTCCTCGCATGGGTTAGAATTAAATTATAAGGCTGAAATAAGGGAGAACAAATGCAGGAAGTCACGATTGCGGAAGCAGCAAAACGCTTAGGCATGTCCATCGATAGCATACGCAGACGTATCGCCAAAGAAGAATTAAAAGCCCGTAAGGTGCCGTCACCTCACGGTGAAATTTATATGATAGAACTACCGGATGATATTGCCGCGGCACCGGCTGAAGACAAAGAGAAAGAAGAAAATCCGGTCGCTTTAGAGGCCATGCGCAAAACCATAGCGATATTGGAAAATGAACTGGAAGCCCGCCGGCGAGAAGTACAGGAATTACATGTGCTTTTACAGCAGGCCCAAAAACAATTGCCACCCGGTAAGCCCGAAGAAAAACCTGCGGAAGCCGTGAAACCGGAAGCTCCGAAAAAGGTATCGTTTTGGCAGCGGCTATTTGGTGGAAAAAAAGAATAGCCCTTTATTTGCGGGAATATCGAAGATTTGGGCATATGTCTTTCTTGGTTATTGAGTCTTGAAACTGTATTAATGAAAAATGCTGATTCTCAGCATATTTTGTCTTTCAAAATCTTAAGATTCAAGACATCTTCTTTGTTGTATTGCAGAAGGGTATTCAGAGCCTCCAGGTCGAAGGCATCGACGTATTTCCACCACAGGCGCACAGCCTCCAGGCCGTCGATACCCTTTGATTCGCGGTCGATGCCTAATTGACGCTCCACTGCTTTGAATCCGCCGCGCAGGTTATTCTTCCAGCAGTCGTACATCAGGTCGCGGTGTGAGCAGAATTCCTCGAGGTTCACGCCCAGTTTACGGTTTATAAACGGCAGGTCGAACCGGCTGCCGTTATAGGTGTGCAGTATCTGCACGCCCTCCAGCGCTTCGAGCATGTTCCCTCTAGTAATATCGCGCCCCACCAACTGGATAAAAGTGGTCTTTTCTCCTTTACAAACGTGAATGCCGATGACCGTGATTTCACTGTATTCAGGGGAAAGACCGGTGGTTTCAATATCCAGATAAGCTTCTATAATTTCCGGCAATGAATTATCCTCTTGAACGCTCTTGTCAGCTTGTATTATATACCAGTTGAAATAATCCCGGAGCTGAAGTCTGATTGACATTATTTGTGCTTGCTAAGAGATTGTTTTTGGGAGTAAACTTGAGCCAAACACAATATAAAAGTACGGGAAAGCGGAAGGAGATAATATGCAGTACAGAAAAGTAGGCAGGTCAGGTCTGAAAATATCCGCGGCTGCTCTGGGCACCGGTTTTTTCGGCTCGCACACCGGTGAAGCCGATGCGAACAAGATCATGGATATCGCTTTTGAAAAGGGCATTAATTTATTCGATACCGCAAACAGTTACGCCGGCGGCCGGTCGGAAGAGATCGTGGGGAAATTTATTAAAAATAAAAGAGCGCAGATCGTGCTGGCAACTAAAGTCGGGCAAAAGCAGGGTAAAGGGCCGAATGATAACGGCCTTTCCCGTGAGCACATCTTGCAGGGTGTCGAAGCCAGTTTGAAACGTTTGGATACTAATTATATCGATATCTATTATGCGCATGTCCCCGATTATACCACGCCGCTGGAGGAGACATTACGAGCCTTCGACGATCTGGTGAAGCAGGGAAAAGTGCGCTACATCGCCTGCGCTAATTTCCTGGTCTGGCAATTGATGAAGGCGCAACATATAAGCGATAAATATGATTTGCCCCGCTTCGATATTATCCAGATACCTTATAATCTGCTGACCCGCGATATCGAGCCTGAATTGATACCGTGCTGTGCGGGCGAAGGCACCGGCGTAACGGCTTATAATCCACTGGCCGGTGGGCTGCTGACCGGTAAACACAGCCCGGACAAACCCCCGGCGCCAAACACCCGGTTCAGCCTGGAAGGGATCGGGCCGCGGGATCAGGAACGTTACTGGTCGGCGGCCAATTTCACAGGAGTAGAACATCTCAAGAAAATCGCCGATGCGCACGGCTGCAGCATGGCGCAATTTTCCGTCGCCTGGGTGCTGAACAATCCGGTGATCACATCAGTTATTCTCGGCGTTTCTTCGGCCAGGCAGCTGGAGGAAAACATGGGCGCGGTCGATATAAAATTAACTGCCGAAGAAATGAAAGCCTGCGATGTTGTCTGGGATGAACTGCGGCCGCCGCGTATTTTTTATGGCCGATAGAAGACTGAAAATGCAATTTCGGATATAATTAAAAAACCCCTCTTGTTTCAGTGGAGGGAATATTTTGTCAAGCGGAAAGTTTTAGTCAGGAAGGAGTTGAAATGCAGTATAAAAAAATGGGCCGGACCGGCCTCAAAGTGTCTCCCCTCGGCGTCGGGACAATGTTCTACGGATCGCAGGTTGCGGAAGCCGAAGCGGTAAAGATTATCGATCTCGCCTTTGACAAAGGAATCAACATGTTTGATACCGCCGATGTGTACGGCGCCGGCAAGTCGGAGGAGATTGTCGGCAAGGCGCTCAAGAGTAAAAGGAAGCAGGTGGTTTTGGCCACCAAAGTCGCCAATAAAATGGGGCGCGGCCCCAATGACAACGGTCTCTCCCGCGAGCACATCATGCAGGCGGTCGAGGCCAGCCTGCGGCGTCTGGAGACGGATTACATCGACCTTTATTACGCGCACGCTCCGGATTACGGCACACCGGTCGAGGAAACGCTGCGGGCATTTTAAGACCTGGTGCAGCAGGGAAAGGTGCGCTACATTGCCTGTTCCAATTTCAGCGCCGGACGTCTGATGAAAGCATTATGGGTCAGCGACAAATATAATCTGGCCCGGTTCGATTGCATCCAGTCCGTTTATAATTTACTCACACGCGATGTTGAGTATGAATTACTGCCCGTATGTGCCGCAGAAGGGGTCGGCGTGACGGTCTATAATCCGTTGGCTGCCGGGTTTCTGACCGGGAAATATGACCCCGCGAAACCGCCGCCGCCGGATAATCGGTTCGGACGGGAAAGAACGGGCCCGCACGAACAGGATATGTACTGGTCGCCGGCGAATTTCCAGGCCGTGGATAAACTAAAGAAAATTGCCGATGGGCATGGGTATAAATTGACACTGTTTTCGCTCGCCTGGGTGATCAATAATCCGGTGATCAGCTCGACTATTGTAGGGGCTTCTTCCGCCAAACAGATGGAGGAAAACATCGGGGCGGCGGATATCGTGTTAAACGAAGAGGATAAAAAGGGTTGCGACGCCGTCTGGGGCGATCTCAGGCCGCCGCGCGTCTTCTACGGAAAATAGCCGGGTTTTGTCATTTGGAATACACAATAAAGGGGAGGACAACATGCAGTACAAAAGAGTGGGCAGAACCGGTCTCAAGATCTCCGAAATTACGCTGGGCACGATGATCTTCGGCAAACAGGTCAATGAGGCCGACGCGATCAAGATCATGGATCTGGCTTTTGACAGGGGCATCACCTCCTTCGATACTGCGGATGCCTATGTCGCCGGGCGGTCGGAGGAGATCGTCGGTAAAGCGCTCAAGAACAAGCGGCATGCGGTGGTGCTGGCATCCAAGGTGGCCAACCGGCAGGGTCCCGGGCCGAACGAGGCCGGGCTTTCCCGCGAACACATGATGCAGGCAGTCGAGGATAGTCTGAGACGGTTGGGTACCGATTACCTGGATATTTATTATGCTCACACCCCCGATAACACGACGCCGGTCGAGGAAACGTTGCGGGCGTTCGATACGCTGGTCAAACAGGGCAAAGTGCGCTATGTCGCCTGCTCCAATTTCCGCGCCTGGCAGCTGGTCAGGGCGCTTTCGGTCAGCGAACAGCATAATTTAGCACGCTTTGCCTGCATTCAGACACCTTATAATCTGATCACGCGCGATATCGAAACGGAACTTTTACCCTGCTGCGCCGGTGAAGGCGTGGGGGTGACGGTCTATAACCCGCTGGCCGCGGGGCTGCTGACGGGTAAGCATAATGTCAGCGCCGGCCCGGCCTCAGATACGCGCTTCGGCATCGATAAAGTGTATTACGAACGCTACTGGTCGCCGGTAAATTTCACGGCGGTCGAGCATCTCAAAAAGATCGCCGATACGCACGGACGCAATATGGCGCAGTTTGCTTTGGCGTGGGTACTCAGCAGCCCGCTGGTCACTTCCACGATCAACGGCGCTTCCTCCACCAAACAACTGGAGGAAAACCTGGGCGCGCTGGAATTGAAGCTCACCCCCGAAGAAATGAAAGCCTGCGACGATGTCTGGCTGGAACTCCGGCCCCCGCGATTCTTCTACGGGAGATAGGTTTATTGCCTGAATCGGGCGCATTTGTTTATATTCAAAATTATATAACTTAAAATCAATTACCTTCCCACTGAAGACTGCTGAATTAGTGGCTTTTTCACTCATTTCGATGTTGCACATGATTTCTGAGGCTGTCCAAAATCTCTTGGATTGACTAATCAAAGCCATTCGCCCCCTTTCACGAAAGGCTATAGTCCCGGAGGCACGAACGGGAGGGATAAAGGGGGATTTACTTTTACTCGGTGCACTTTCCGCCTCGATTTTAGGTTCTATGACTATTTTCGGACATCCTCGTCAGGATTTATCTGTTTTTTCCGCTTTCTATTTGTGAGCGTTTACTTTATCAGCAGTCTATACTGGTATACTCATGTGCACCCGAATACTATTGTTAAACCGTGTTTATCGTGGTAATATTAGCAGCACAGTCCCCCGGGAGGTGGCTTATGGAAAAACGCTATCCGGCATTACATATCATTTCGCTGTTGTTCAAGGTTCTTTCTGTGGTTATTGTGATATTGGGGATCGTGCTGATTATTATTGTCCTGGCGCAAGGTGAGATTACTCCCAAAGTATTCGGTTCTACTATTTTAACGCTGGGCGTTGTGCCGATAATATTATTTACACTCATTTCCGCGTTAATTCTGTGGGGCATTGCCGAATTGCTTATTTGCCTGATCGATATTGAAAATAACACCCGGATTACCATGACAAAATTGTCTCAACCGAAGGAAACACCGGTCATTCCGGTTTCTATTGTCACACCACCTGCGATCACAGCACCCGCTGCACAACCCGCACCGGCAGTAAAACCGGAGGAAGAATCGGAAGAGAAAAAAGCGGCAGCGGCGCTGGCCGCGCGCAAACAGAGTTTCAAGGACGTGCTCAACAAGAAGCTGTGGTGATTAAATAAGTGGTGCGCCTGGAGGGATTCGAACCCTCGACCACCAGTTTCGAAGTTGTAAGTAATCGCGTATTTTAGCTTCAGAAACCGTACAAAGGCAAACAAGAACAAACAACATTTTTGCTTCAATATTTTATGCCCATACAAAAAGGCGTGACCATTTTGGTGACCATTTTCCCTTGCTTGCACTGAAGATGCTAAATTGTCGCCAAATAACCAGCCAAATGTTCGATAATAAATCAACCGCTTGCAACGTTGTCTTTCAAAAGATGTATTATCAGTTGTCTGTTGAAAATGATAAAAATTAACGGTGTCTATCAATCGGCATTTGAAGGAGATGTGAAGCAATAAAAAAGCATTTTATGATTATTGAAAGGTTCCGATTCATCTCTTTAACTAGCTCGGACCCACGTGTTACCTGTTTTTTCATTTTTAAAGGTGTACCATCCCGAACCTTTCTGTGTAAATTCCTTATCTAGTGCTTTTTTTACCATGTAATAAGCTCTATCGGATAAATCCTCTAGTTCTCTGGGTAATTGCCCCTCGAAATATTTATTCAACTCACCCCAGGGTACTCCATCTTTTTTGATACGTTGTAAAAGCTGCTCA